>Ga0209035_10000058_pt1 | contig 38679 bp, 35 predicted proteins | sample MarorgKNORR_S2LV_6_FD_188220 | JGI IMG/M metagenome (GOLD analysis project Ga0209035, IMG submission 188220) | Marine microbial communities from the Southern Atlantic Ocean, analyzing organic carbon cycling - AAIW_A/KNORR_S2/LV (SPAdes) (version 2) | ecosystem: Environmental > Aquatic > Marine... | reverse complement strand
TGCGCGGACTGAATGAAAAACTATTCATAAAAAGAAAATCTACTCCAAGGTTAAAAGTAGCGAAAGGAGCTGTTGGAATTGGTAGCTCTCAGACAGGAATCTATCCCACAACAAGTGCTGGTGGGTGGAATATCATTGGAAAAACGCCTGTTTCATTTTTTGACATTGAAAAGAGGTCACCTTGTTTTGCAAAACCTGGTGACGCAATACAATTCACCGCTATTTCACTTGCCGAATATGAAAAGATAGAAAAACAAGTGCTTGAAAATACTTATGTAATTCATAAAACCAACATCAATGATTAAAGTTCTTACACCGGGGTTTTATACAACAATACAGGACTTAGGGCGAGTTGGTTTTTCTCATATTGGTGTTCCAGTTTCTGGTGCGATGGACGGGTATTCTGCTCAACTTGCGAATCAACTCTTGTCAAATAATAAACACGATGCTGTACTTGAAATAACCTTTGGGAATGCTACATTTCTATTTGAAGAGGCACAGCTTATTTGTATCACCGGAGCTGATTTTTCACCCAAGATTAATGAAGAGAGGGTTGCTTTAAATGTTCCGTTATATGTTAAAAAAGGTGCAGTCTTATCTTTTGGAAAACAACACTATGGAGTGCGGACTTATATAGCAGTGAATGGAGGTTTTAAAACAGAAAAAGTATTGCGTAGCAGAAGTTATTATCCGGAAATTACAAAAGAGAGAACACTTCAAAAAGGCATGCTGTTGCCTGTAGAAAAATTGCATCAATTTGTGGGGAAAACATTTTCGTCGGTAAAAATAAACGACTCCCACTTTCAGTCAAACAAAATCTGTTGTTATCAAGGTCCAGAATATCATCTATTGTCTAAATCTCAAAGAAGTGCAATTCAAAAAGCAGTATTTACCATTTCAAAAGACCATAGTAGAATGGGTTATCGACTGGAAGAGTCTATAGAAAACGACCTTCCTTCCATACTAACATCAGCGGTATTACCGGGTACAGTACAGTTAACGCCTGCTGGGAAATTGATTGTTTTAATGCGCGATTGCCAAGTTACCGGGGGCTATCCTAGGGTGCTACAATTAACAGGTGCTGCTATTCATATTTTGGCACAAAAAACGACAGGAGACTCGTTGGTGTTTTCTGTGCAAGCATTGTAAAACAAAAAACGCATTGTCTAAAAGACAATGCGTTTTTTACAAATTGTAAAACGAATTTTTTACTGCACGTGTTCTACGTGTATTCGTTTTTCTTTACGAACTACTTTTTTAGTACCCGCATGTTTTTTTGTTTCCGCTGAGGTAAACGCTTCAATTTTAGCTTCTACTTCTTGTTGTGTTCCGGTAAAAGATTCTGTGGTTGTTGTTGTCACACCATCTTCTGTACTGCTTACCTTGATGGTTGCAGTCGTTGCCATAGCATCATCAGCATTGAATTCAACGCGAATTTCTTTTTTAGTTTCCGCATGGTCATCTGCATCTTGCATCGCATGTCCTCCTAAGATTGGTGCAATCACCAAGCCAATCAAACACGTTAGTTTAATTAAGATGTTCATAGACGGTCCAGAAGTGTCTTTAAAAGGATCTCCAACAGTATCTCCAGTAATTGCAGCTTCGTGAGCAGCAGAACCTTTGTATGTCATTTCACCATTAATTTCAACACCTGCTTCAAAAGATTTCTTCGCATTGTCCCATGCACCACCAGCATTGTTTTGGAAAATTGCCCAAAGCACACCAGAAACGGTTACACCAGCCATATAGCCACCTAACATTTCAGCAATCATAAGATTGTCCATGCCAAATAACATTGGAAGAAAAGTAATAACTAAAGGAAATCCGATGGTTAAAAGACCAGGAAGCATCATTTCTTTTAAAGAAGCATTCGTAGAAATTTCAACACATTTGTCGTATTCTGGTTTCCCAGTACCTTCCATAATTCCAGGAATCTCTTTAAATTGTCTTCTTACTTCGTACACCATTTCCATGGCAGCTTTACCAACAGCATTCATTGCTAATGCAGAGAATACAACAGGCACCATTCCACCAATAAATAACATGGCTAATACAGGTGCTTTAAAAATGTTAATTCCGTCAATGCCTGTAAAGGTAACGTAGGCAGCAAATAAAGCCAAAGAGGTTAAGGCTGCAGAAGCAATCGCAAACCCTTTTCCGGTTGCAGCAGTTGTGTTACCAACAGCATCTAAAATATCGGTTCTTTCTCTTACGATAGGATCTTGTTCACTCATTTCAGCAATACCACCGGCATTGTCTGCAATAGGTCCAAAAGCATCAATTGCTAACTGCATGGCAGTGGTAGCCATCATTGCAGAAGCAGCCATAGCTACCCCATAAAAACCTGCAAATGCGTACGAAGACCAAATTGCTGCAGCAAATAAGATCACGGTAGGAAATGTAGAAATCATCCCTGTAGCAAGCCCTGCAATAATATTTGTTCCTGCACCAGTAGCAGATTTTTCAACAATATTTAAGATGGGTTTTTTACCCAATCCAGTATAGTATTCAGTAACAGAAGAAATAACAGCACCAACAACTAAACCTACAATAGTCGCGTAAAATACACGCATTGCAGTAATGTCTCTCAATACATTTCCTCCCGTTTCGAAGAAGTTCATTTTCATCGTTTCAGGCAACATCCAAGTTACTAAACCATAACAAGCAGCAGCTACTAAAGCTATAGAAAGCCAGTTTCCTTTGTTTAAGGCGGCCATTACTTCAGATTCCTTTGCGTTGTTGTCTTTAATACTCACGAACAACGTTCCGATTAAAGAAATGATAATCCCAACACCTGCAATAGACATTGGTAATAAGATAGGTCCAATAGAACCAAACCCAGCAAAGATGTTAATATCGTTTACTTCAATAATATAGTTACCCAATACCATTGCCGCTAATACAGTTGCTACATAAGAACCAAATAAATCGGCACCCATACCTGCAACATCTCCTACGTTGTCTCCTACATTGTCTGCAATTGTAGCAGGGTTTCTTGGGTCATCCTCTGGGATACCCGCTTCAACCTTACCTACTAAATCGGCACCAACATCGGCAGCTTTGGTATAAATACCACCACCTACACGTGCAAATAAAGCAATAGATTCAGCTCCTAAAGAGAAACCTGCAAGCGTTTCTAAAACCATGGTCATGTCTTGTGTATTCGTCCAAACACCCCCCATAAAGTAGTTGTAGAAAAGAATAAAGAAAGCGGTCAATCCTAATACAGATAGCCCGGCAACGCCTAAGCCCATTACCGTACCACCACCAAAAGAAACTTTTAGTGCGTTTGGTAAACTCGTACGAGCAGCTTGTGTGGTTCTAACGTTTGTTTTCGTAGCAATTTTCATTCCCATGTTTCCTGCCAAAGCAGAGAAAACGGCACCTACTATAAAAGCAATTACAATAAGCCAGTGTGTAGAAGGAACGATTGTTGAAACGATAAATAATAAGATACTTACACCAATTACAAAAAAGGTGAGTAATCTGTACTCGGCTTTTAAAAAGGCCAAAGCACCTTCGTATATATGATCAGAAATTTCTTTCATTTTACCGTCTCCAGCATCTTGTTTTAATACCCAAGATTTTTTGAAAAACATGTAAGCTATTCCTAAAGCGGCCATGATTAGTGGCATATAAATCATCATTGAATCCATAGAATCTGTTTAAAATTAATTGTTAACGGCCGTAAATATAGCAAAATCAATGGAAATGAAAAAACCTCACAATTTTCATTGTGAGGTTTTTTTATATAATTGGAAAAATGGTGACTTAAATCGTGAAATTTCCTGTCTTTTTGTGTTCGCTTGTTTCGTAGCGTTCAATACATTTATCTACGATGGTGTATGCTTCAGAAGCATCTCCCCATCCGCCAACATCAACACGTTTCTTCTCTAAGTCTTTGTATACTTGAAAGAAGTGCGTAATCTCTTTTACTTGGTGCGGGTTCATGTCAGATAAATCATTGAGTATGCTCCAGATAGGGTCTGAAACAGGTACACAGATAATTTTCTCATCTGGTCCTTTTTCGTCTGCCATGTGAAAGACACCAATAGGTTTTACTTCCATAACACACATAGGGAAAGTTGGTTCGCTTCCTAAGACGAGTACGTCTAAAGGATCTCCATCTAAAGCTAAAGTTTCTGGGATAAATCCGTAATCTGCAGGATACATCATCGAAGAGAATAACATTCTATCGAAACGGATTTTAGACAATTCAAAATCGTATTCGTATTTGTTTCTACTTCCTTTGGGTATCTCAATCAATACATCAAAAGTTTTCTTTTCTTTTGCAGTCATATTTTTTAATTTCTATGGTTCTTTTTTCGGGGGACAAAAGTACTAATAAATCTGTCGCCCTAAGGCATAGAAATCAAACTATTTTTTATACAAAACTTCTTTCACTGCTTTTACCACATCGTTGCTGTTTGGCATCCATGCTTCTAGCAATACTGGAGAGTACGGAGCAGGGGTGTCTGCGGTGGTAATTCTTTTAATAGGTGCGTCTAAATAATCAAATGCTTCGTCTTGAACTCGGTACGTGATTTCTGTTGAAACACTTGCAAAAGGCCAAGCTTCTTCTAAGATAACCAAACGGTTTGTCTTTTTCACAGAAGTTAAGATGGTTTGGTGGTCTAAGGGACGCACGGTACGCAAGTCAATTACTTCTACAGAAATACCTTCTTCAGCTAAAGCATCTGCTGCTTTGTAGGCTTCTTTAATTATTTTTCCAAAAGAAACGACGGTTACATCGGTTCCTGCTCTTTTTACATCAGCAACTCCAATAGGAATTAAGTATTCTCCTTCCGGAATTTCCATTTTATCGCCATACATCTGTTCAGATTCCATAAAAATAACAGGATCATCATCTCTAATGGCTGCTTTTAAGAGTCCTTTTGCGTCGTATGGGTTCGAGGGAACAATTACTTTTAATCCAGGGCAGTTGGCAAACCAATTTTCAAAAGCTTGCGAATGCGTTGCGCCTAATTGACCTGCAGCACCCGTTGGGCCACGAAAGACAATAGGACAGTTGAATTGCCCACCAGACATTTGTCTAATTTTAGCGGCATTGTTTATAATTTGATCAATTCCAACCAATGAGAAGTTGAAGGTCATGTATTCTACAATAGGGCGGTTACCATTCATGGCACTTCCTACTGCAATTCCTCCAAAACCTAATTCAGCAATAGGCGTGTCAATCACTCTTTTGTCGCCAAATTCAGCCAACATACCTTTTGAAGCTTTGTAGGCACCATTGTATTCGGCTACTTCTTCACCCATTAAATAAATGCTTTCATCTCTGCGCATTTCTTCACTCATGGCTTCACAAATGGCTTCTCTAAATTGAACTGTCTTCATGGTTTAATGTTCTAGTTGTTTGTTTGAACCTACAAAAATAAGAAAATTAATAGAAAATGCTTCTATAGATTTAGAAAGAACTTCTGAAATCAATGTTTTTTTATCGGACTTGCCTATGAAAATAAAAATACTATGCACGCATAGTATTTTTTGAAAAAAAAGCCTATCTTTGGAACTTGAAAAAACAAGTTTATTATAAAGAATAACCTATGAAAATATTAGTCTGTATCAGCCACGTGCCAGATACCACTTCAAAAATTAATTTTACAGAAAACGATACCAAGTTCGACACCAACGGTGTACAATTTGTAATCAACCCTTACGACGAGTTTAGTTTAACGAGAGCCATGTGGTTTAAGGAAAAACAAGGCGCTACAGTAACGGTTGTAAATGTAGGGAATGCGACCACAGAACCAACCTTGCGTAAAGCGTTGGCTATTGGTGCAGACAATGCCATTCGTGTAAATACAGAAGCAACAGACGGTTTGTCTGTAGCCAAGCAATTGGCAGCTGTTGTAAAAGATGGCGACTACGATTTGGTGTTGGCCGGAAGAGAATCTATTGATTACAATGGAGGAATGGTGCCAGGAATGTTAGCTGCTTTGGTAGACTATCATTTTGTAAATGGTTGTATTGGTATGGACGTAGATGGAACTGCTGTTTCTTTAACTCGTGAAATTGATGGAGGAAGCGAAACCTTGGCAACCAGTTTGCCTTTGGTCGTTGCTGGACAAAAAGGAATTGTAGCAGAAAAAGATTTACGCATCCCAAACATGCGCGGTATTATGATGGCGCGTAAAAAGCCATTAAGTGTTGTAGAGCCTGTTGAGGTGGTTGCAGCCACAAGTACCAGTTCGTTTGATAAACCAGCAGCAAAAGGTGCTGTAAAATTGGTTTCTCCAGATAATTTAGACGAGCTCATTAGCTTGCTACACAACGAAGCGAAAGTAATCTAAATAAAAAACTCCCTTTTTTACAAGGGACAAAAAATATAAAAAATATGGCTGTTTTAGTTTTTGCCGATGCGTCGGAAGGAAAATTTAAAAAAACTGCTTTTGAAGTCGTTTCTTACGGAAAAAAAGTAGCAGAACAATTAGGAGATGCTTTGGTGGTGTTAACCATTAATGCAGCAAATCCATCAGAATTATATACCTACGGTGCAGAAAAAGTAGTGTCGGTTAGCAATGATAAGTTGGCAACGTTTAACGGAAAAGCATACAGCGCTGTTATTCAGCAAGTAGCTGCTTCTGAAAACGCAACGGTTGTTGTGTTAGACTCAAGTATTAATGGTTTGTACATTGCACCCATGGTTGCGGTTGCTTTAGAAGCAGGATATGCTTCCAATGCGGTAGCATTACCAAGCAGTACGAGTCCGTTTACCGTACAAAGAAAAGCGTTTTCAAGCAAAGGGTTTAACAATACTGTAATTGCGACTGAGAACAAAGTAATTGGCGTTTCAAAAAACTCATACGGAGTACACGAAGCCGTTGTTTCTGGAACAACAGTTTCTTTTGATGCTGTACTTTCAGAGGCTCATTTTGGAGTGTCTTCAGTAACAGTATCTAAAGCTTCAGGAGAAATATCAATTGCAGATGCAGACATTGTCGTTTCAGCAGGAAGAGGTTTGAAAGGACCAGAGAACTGGGGAATGATAGAAGAATTGGCAACAGTCTTAGGCGCTGCAACAGCGTGTTCTAAACCGGTGTCAGATTTAGGGTGGAGGCCGCATAACGAGCATGTTGGACAAACAGGAAAACCTGTAGCGTCTAACTTGTATATTGCTATCGGAATCTCTGGAGCCATTCAACATTTAGCGGGTATCAATGCCTCTAAAGTAAAAGTAGTGATCAACACAGATCCAGAAGCACCGTTCTTTAAAGCAGCAGATTACGGTGTGGTAGGAGATGCTTTTGAAGTTGTTCCTGCATTGATTGAGAAATTAAAAGCATTTAAACAAGCATAAAGCAATTTCGTAAAATAGGGTGGAAGTTTTGTATTTCTTTTTGTAGAAAACTATTTTTCACCACATATTTTTTAGTAAATTGTGCCCACGAAAAGGGCTGTCTATATTTTTGGCAACAACCGAAAATGAGGCAGCCCTTCTTTTATGCACACTACATGGGTTTGATACAATTAACGATTAAAGGAATTTCATATAGCCAGACACAAACGGGTGCGTATGCATTGGTGTTAAGCGAAATGGAAGGCTCCCGTACACTCCCTATTATTATAGGTGCTTTTGAGGCGCAATCTATTGCCATTGCCTTAGAAAAAGAGATTCGACCACCGAGACCTTTAACACACGATTTGTTTAAAACATTCTCAGACCGGTTTTCAATTCAGGTCAAACAAGTCATCATTCACAAGTTGATAGATGGCGTGTTTTTTTCTAGCTTGCTCTGCGAAAAAGACGGAAAAGAAGAAGTAATCGATGCGCGAACCTCAGACGCCATTGCGATAGCCGTTCGTTTTTTAGCGCCTATTTACACGTACGAAAACATCTTAAATAAAGCAGGTATTTATTTAAAGTTAGACGAAGAGTTGGCGTTAGAAGCAGCAGAAGAAGACAAAGAGATGCAAGTTACTCTTGAAGATGTAATGCCGAGTAAAGGGGCCTACGCAAGTCTTTCTTTAGCGGAGCTGAACAAGCAATTAAACCAAGCAATTGCAGATGAAAATTATGAAATTGCTGCAGAAATTAGAGACGAAATTAGTAACCGTTCGTAAAAACTAAAAAGAATATGAAGAAACTACTTATCTTAATACTGTGTTTCACAGTGGCTGTAATAAGTGCGCAAGATGTTGTAAATAATGCATCGCAAGACACTATTGCTCTAGTACAAACAACCAGTATTTCTGTAGATAGTATCCCTGTAGCACAAGAGCTGACAGTGGTTTCAAAAATTCCGGACTCCGTAGCTGAGAAAGCACCCGCAGTTTTAATACCAAGCCAAGGATATTCTGCCACAAGTATTGGTAGAGGTCTGTTAGGAATGCTTGCCTTGTTGGTACTCGCTTTTTTATTTAGCAGCAACAGAAGGGCGGTTAACTGGAAAACAGTAGGTATTGGTTTAGGAGCTCAAGTATTAATTGCCATAGGGGTTTTAAAAGTGCCTTTTATTCAAGCTGCATTCGATTTTGTAGGGAAAGGGTTTATCAAAATATTAGATTTTACACAAGCCGGTAGCGAATTTTTATTCAGCGGGTTGATTTCAGACATGAGTACCTTCGGGTTTATTTTTGCCTTTCAGGTATTGCCAACAATTATCTTTTTCTCTGCCTTAACATCCTTATTGTTTTATTTAGGTATTGTGCAGAAAATAGTTGCTTTAATGGCAAAAGTGTTGACAAGGTTAATGGGTATTTCTGGTGCTGAAAGTTTGTCGGTTGCAGGAAATATCTTTTTGGGACAAACGGAAGCTCCTTTGTTAATTAAGGCCTACTTAGATAAAATGAACAAGTCTGAAATGCTCTTGGTAATGATAGGGGGTATGGCAACTGTTGCAGGAGCTGTATTAGCAGCCTATATCGGGTTTTTAGGAGGCGATGATGAAGTTTTACGTTTAGAATTTGCGAAACATCTTTTGGCAGCCTCAGTAATGGCGGCACCAGGTGCCATTGTTATTTCTAAAATGCTCTATCCGCAAACAGAAAAAATTGACAACAACGTACAAGTATCTCAAGATAAAATTGGCTCAAATGTTTTAGATGCCATTGCCAATGGAACGACCGAAGGGTTGAAATTAGCCGTAAATGTAGGAGCCATGCTCTTGGTTTTTGTCGCTTTTATAGCCATGATCAATGGTCTTTTAGGAGGTCTAGGAGATTTACTAGACGTAAACACATGGATTGCAGCAAACACACCGTATGCAGCAGGCCTGTCTTTGGAAGCTATTTTAGGAACCATCTTTGCGCCTTTAATGTGGCTGATAGGAATTGCAAAAGAAGACGTGATGTTGATGGGACAATTGCTAGGGATTAAACTGGCAGCGAGTGAATTTGTTGGGTACATTCAGTTGGCCTCTTTAAAAGACATGACTAGTTTGGTGCATTTAAACTACCAGAAATCAGTAATCATGGCAACGTATATGTTGTGTGGTTTTGCCAATTTTGCGTCTATAGGAATTCAAATTGGCGGTATTGGTTCGTTGGCTCCAGGGCAACGAAAAACCTTATCGGAATTTGGTATGAAAGCATTGATTGGTGGTACGATAGCATCCTTGCTTTCAGCAACCATTGCAGGAATGATTATTGGGTAAATAACAAGAAAGAAGAACAGTAGCATGAAACAATATTTAGACTTAGTACAACACGTTTTAGCCAACGGTAACGAAAAAGGAGACCGAACAGGTACTGGAACCAAAAGTGTTTTTGGGCATCAAATGCGTTTTGATTTAAGCGAAGGGTTTCCAATGATCACCACGAAAAAACTACACTTAAAATCGATTATTTACGAACTGTTGTGGTTTATCAACGGCGATACCAATATCAAATACTTACAAGAAAATGGGGTGCGTATTTGGAATTCTTGGGCCGATGAAAATGGCGATTTAGGTCCGGTATACGGGCATCAATGGCGTAATTGGAACAGTGATGAAATAGATCAATTACAAGATGTAATTCACGCGTTAAAAACCAACCCTAACAGTAGAAGAATGTTAGTCTCTGCTTGGAACCCAAGCGTATTGCCAGACACTGCTGTGTCTTTTTCTGAAAATGTAGCCAACGGAAAAGCAGCCTTGCCACCATGTCACGCATTTTTTCAGTTTTATGTAGCCGATGGGAAATTGTCTTGTCAGTTATACCAACGCAGTGCAGATATCTTTTTAGGTGTGCCATTTAACATCGCATCGTATGCCTTGTTTACCATGATGGTTGCACAAGTTTGTGGGTATGAAGCCGGAGAATTTATCCACACCTTTGGCGATGCACATATTTACAACAACCACCAAGAACAATTAGAGTTGCAGTTGTCTCGAGAATTGAGACCCTTACCAACCATGAAAATTAACAAAGAAGTGACCAGTATTTTCGACTTCACTTTTGAAGATTTCGAATTGGTAGACTACCAGCCACATGCACATATTAAAGGTAAAGTAGCTGTCTAAGATGAAATCAACCATTACTGTAATAGCCGCCATTGCCAAGAACAATGCTTTGGGAAAAGACAACGATTTAATTTGGCATTTACCTGCCGATTTAAAACGCTTTAAAAAAGTAACTTCTGGGCACCATATTATTATGGGTAGAAACACGTTTGAATCTATAGGAAGACCTTTGCCAAATAGAACAACGGTTATTGTTACGAGAAATAAAAACTACGAACAAGCTGGTTGTAAAATTGCACACAGCATTACAGCAGCCTTGGAAATTGCCAAAGAAGATACCGAGATTTATATCATTGGCGGCGCGCAGATCTATGCAGAAGTATTGGCCACCCATGCGGCAGATCAATTGGATATAACTCAAGTACACCACACTTTTGATGCCGATGTGTTTTTTCCGACGATAGATGCAACCATTTGGGAAGAAACTGCCAGAGAAGACTGCAAGGCAGACGAGAAAAATAAATACGATTATAGTTTTATTACCTATAAAAAACGCATCCGAGACTAACACTTTTAGGGCCTCTTGGGTGTTTTGTAGAATTCTTAAAAAAGTAAGGATGAAAAACAGATGCTTTTGGGCCACCAACGACCCCTTGTACATTGCTTACCACGATACCGAGTGGGGTGTTCCAGTAAGAGACGAACAGAAAATGTTTGAATTTTTAATACTTGAAACCTTTCAAGCAGGGTTGAGTTGGATTACCATCTTAAAAAAACGCGAAAATTTCAGAAAAGCCTTCGATCAATTTGATTATCGGAAAATAGCACTGTATTCCGAGGAGAAGTATGAATCGTTACTGCAAGACGCAGGGATTATCAGAAATAAATTAAAAATAAAAGCAGCCATACACAACGCTCAGAAATTTATAGAAATCCAAGAAGAATACGGTTCTTTTTGTGCCTATATATGGAGCTTTGTAGACGGAAAACCGTTGCAAAACTCTTGGGAGTCGAAAGCAACTGTTCCTGCAACCACACCGTTATCTGATACCGTTTCAAAAGCCTTAAAGGCGAAAGGTTTTAAGTTTGTGGGCTCTACAGTTATCTACGCGCACATGCAAGCCACCGGAATGGTAAATGACCACACGACAGACTGTTTTAGATACCTCGAAGTGCAATCTTAACAGGCGAACGTTGTGTATTGCTTGTCAAAAGAATATCTTTACTTTTTAAATAAAACAAACACCATGAAAATCAAACATATTTTTGTTGCTGTAGCAGCAATAGGGCTGTTAAGCGCCTGTGCAATAGATAGTAAAAACACGACGGAAACGAACGACGATTCTTTCAATTATGTGGTAGAGCAATTTGCAGACATTCGTGTAATGCGCTATCAAATACCTGGTTTTAACGAGCTTACCACCAAAGAAAAAGAATTGGTGTATTACTTAACGCAAGCTGGGTTAGCAGGAAGAGATATTATTTGGGATCAAAACTACCGTCACAATTTAACGGTTAGAAAAACATTGGAACGCATTCATCGCCGTTTTCGTGGAGACAAAGAGACTGCAGATTGGTTGGCTTTTGAAACCTATTTAAGCAGGGTGTGGTTTTCTAATGGAATTCACCACCATTACTCCAATGCGAAGCTAAAGCCTGGTTTTTCGAAAGACTATTTTCAAAGCTTGTTACAAGAAACACGCACCAAGCTATCGTCAGAAATTGTGGCGTTGCTTTTTAACGACATAGACGCTAAAAAAGTAAATAAAAAAGCAGGTGTAGACAATGTGTTGGCTTCTGCAGTTAACTTTTATGGTCCAGAAGTAACCAGCAAAAATGTAGTCGATTTTTATGCGACGGCATACAAAGGTCCCGAAGGAAGACCTGTTGAAGCAGGGCTGAATTCAAAACTGGTTTTTGAAGATGGAAAACTGGTAGAAAAAGTATGGAAATCTGGCGGGATGTATGGCGCTGCGATAGACCAAATTATAGGTTGGCTAGAGAAAGCAGCAACCGTAGCGGAAAATGAAGAACAAGCCAATGCATTGCGTTTACTCATTGACTATTACAAAACGGGAAGTTTGGATGTTTGGGATGCGTATTGTATTGCATGGGCAACATCAACAGCAGGAAATATCGATTGGATTAATGGTTTTATAGAAGTGTATAACGACCCTAAAGGGTATAGAGGTTCGTACGAGACGATTGTGCAAATTAAAGATTTTGACATGTCTCGAAAAATGGCTGTTCTTACTGAAAACGCACAATGGTTTGAAGACCATTCTCCCTTAGAAGACGCCCATAAAAAGAAAAATGTTGTAGGTGTGTCCTACAAGACAGTAAATGTGGCTGGTGAGGCAGGAGATGCATCTCCGAGTACGCCTATTGGTGTCAATCTACCAAACAACAACTGGATTCGCCAAGAACACGGTTCTAAATCCGTTTCTCTAGGGAATATCACCAATGCAGACAACAACGCAGGGGGTACAGATCGTTTGGAGGAATTTGCCAACGATGCAGAAGAAATTGCTTTAGAAATTGCATACGGACAAAAAGCAGACAAGTTACATACTGCCTTGCATGAAGTAGTAGGGCATGCTTCTGGAGTGATCAATCCAGGTGTTGGGCAGCCAAAAGAAACCTTGCAAAACTATGCTTCTACCATGGAAGAAGGAAGAGCAGATTTGGTAGGCTTGTACTACTTAATGGACCCGAAGTTACAAGAATTAGGTCTGGTAAGCGATTGGGAGAAAATAGGAAAAGCAGCCTATGACGGGTATATCAGAAATGGTTTGTTAACACAGTTGGTGCGTATAGAATTGGGTGCAGATATTGAAGAAGACCACATGGTAAATCGTCAATGGGTTGCTGCTTGGTCTTTTGAACAAGGCGCAAAGGACAACGTAATAGAGAAAGTAAACCGAGACGGAAAGACCTATTACAACATCCTTGATTATAAGAAGTTGCGTGCTATTTTTGGAGCGCTCTTAAAAGAAACACAACGCATCAAGTCTGAAGGAGATTTTGAGGCTGCCAAAGCATTGGTAGAAGGGTATGGTGTAAAAGTGAACCAAGAAATCCACAAAGAAGTGTTGGATAGAAATTCGCAGTTTACAGCCGCACCGTATCGCGGATTTGTAAATCCGATTTTAGTACCTTTAACAGATTCAGAAGGGAAAATTTTGGATGTTTCGATAAAGCAACCAGCATCGTTTACAGAACAGATGCTGTACTATTCGAAACACTACAATTTTTTACCTGTAGAAAATTAGTATTCAAAAAAATATATAAGAAACCGATACAGCTTTTGTGTCGGTTTTTTTAATGCCCGAAAACGAGTGAACGTAGTGCTTCATGGTATCTGAATAACAAGAAGATAACAATTGTTAAAGTACCCCAGAAAGCCACTTTTACGGCGGAGTTTTGGTAGTGAATCTCGTGGTTTTTTGCGTCTTTTTTATAGCTGATAACCATAAGAACGATAAAAACAATGCTAAAGATAGCACCAAAAAATAATTGACCGGTAGTAAACATAAAGTTGTATTTTTATGCAAAATTAAGGAATGATTTTCCAATAACTCACAGAAACACATGAAAAATAAAATAGCTGCAGTACATGCTTTTCACACTGCTTTTAAATTAGGGATTAAAAACACGCCAACAGCGAGTATTGGTGCTTCAAGAAACAAACTTCGTTTCGATTTGATGAAAGAAGAAAACGAAGAATATTTAGAAGCTGCAGAAAATAGTGATTTGGTAGAGGTTGCAGATGCTTTGGGAGACATGCTGTACATTTTATGTGGCACGATTATAGAGCACGGCATGCAAGATAAAATTGAAGAAGTCTTCAATGAAATTCAGCGCAGTAACATGAGTAAATTGGGTGCAGACGGAAAACCGATCTACCGAGAAGATGGAAAAGTATTGAAAGGCCCCAGTTATTTTAAGCCAAACATTCAAGAAATTTTAGATAAATAATTGGCAGCTGCTTAAGCGCCAACAACAACACGCCATCCGTGAACATCTGGGGCTTTGTTGTATTGGATGTTTACAAGCTTCTCTTTGAAATAGGTTGCATACGAGTTTTCGGTTGCAGGAACTTCAAAAGCAGTATTGTCGTGTGTAAAACCAAGAATTGGGTTGATGACTGCGGCAGTACCAGTACCAAAAATTTCTTTGAGTTGCCCGTCTTTGGCTGCAGCTTTAATTTCTGAGACACTTATTTTTCGTATTTCAACAGCTATGTTGTTGTCTTCTGCTAATTGTATGATCGATTTCCGGGTAATACCATCTAAAATACGATCGCTTGTAGGCGCCGTAACCAAGGTGTCATTAATTCTGAAAAAGATGTTCATGGTGCCCGCTTCTTCTAAAAATTGATGCGAGCTTGCATCAGTCCAAACTACTTGTTGAAAACCTTGTTCATTTGCCAATTTGGTAGGGTAAAACTGTGCGGCGTAATTCCCGGCAGCCTTTGCATATCCAACGCCTCCGCTGGCAGATCTACTGAATTTTTCAGCAATTAAAACACGCACATCTCCTGCGTAATACGCTTGTGCTGGCGAACAAATAATCATGAATTTGTATTCCAACGCTGGTGAAGCAGAAATGGCTCCTTCCGTCGCAATTACAAAAGGGCGAATGTATAAAGAGTTGCCTACTCCTTGCTTAATCCAGGCGGTTTCTAATTGAAGTAATTGCGTTAAGCCATCAAAAAAGTAAGCTTCTGGAAATGCAGGAATCGCTAAACGTTCTGCAGAAATATTGATGCGTTTGAAATTTTCGTCGGGTCTAAATAATAAAACAGTTCCTTGGTCGTCTTTAAAAGCTTTCATGCCCTCAAAAACAGCTTGGCCGTAATGAAATACACGTGCTGAAGGATCGAGAGAAAGTGGCCCGTAAGGTTTAATTATGGGATCTTGCCATTGCCCATCTTTAAAATCGCACTCAAACATATAGTCTGTAAAAACACTTCCAAAAGCAAGGTTGTTAAAGTCTACAGTGTTAATTTTAGAAGATTCAATAGGATGTATAGCAATAGATGATTCCATAGAAATAGCAGTTTTATTTGATATTGCGAATATACAGCATTTATGGTTCTTTTTTGGCTGAACAGGACGTCTATTTCGCGGATTTCTATATATTTGTTTAAACAAGAAATTCCTTACAAATGAAACGTGAAATACGAATTACAGGAGACGGTTCTTCTACCATACATATTCCTGATTTAGACGAGCAATACCATTCGAAGCACGGTGCAATTAACGAGGCATATCATGTGTTTATAGCCATGGGATTCAATGCTGTTTCTGTAGAAAACACCCGCGTCTTAGAAGTAGGTTTTGGTACAGGGCTCAACAGTTTTATTACCTTGTTAGAAGCCGAAAAACAAGACAGAAAAGTATCGTATGTTGGTTTAGAAGCCTACCCTGTTACTCCGGAAGAGGTTTCGCATTTAAACTATGTAGAAACTTTAGATGCAGCGAAGCATGTGGATGATTTTAAAAAAATGCACGGATGTTCTTGGGAAGAAGCACATCAGATAACTCCTCATTTTTTATTGACAAAACGCCAACAGAAATTTGCAGATATTACAGATGACAATGCGTTTGATCTTGTTTATTACGATGCTTTTGGCTCTCGTGTACAGCCAGAATTGTGGGGAGAAGAAATTTTTGCAATCATGTACAAAGCACTTGCGAAAGGCGGTGTTTTGGTGACATATGCTGCCAAAGGAAGTGCTCGTAGAGCTATGCAGGCGGTAGGGTTTGAAGTAGAGCGATTGCCTGGGCCACCTGCCAAAAGAGAAATGCTGAGAGCTACAAAAAAATAAAGAAACTATGAAATTCAGAAAAATTAATCGCCGTAAAAAAAGCAACCCACAACGCGGACTCTTTTTAGTTTTTGTATTGCTATTGGTATTGTTTTTATGGTGGAAAACAGAACCTATTTTAACTCGATTTTTTTAAGACATTGGTGAAAAAAGAACGCATCATATTAGGGATTGATCCTGGAACCACCATTATGGGTTTCGGCTTGATACGTGTAGTAGGAAAAAACATGGAGTTTATTCAGATGAACGAACTCTTGCTGCAAAAATACAAGGATCCTTATATAAAGTTGAAACTTATTTATGAGAGAACCATAGAGCTCATCGACACCTATCATCCCGATGAGATCGCTATTGAAGCGCCCTTTTTTGGAAAAAATGTACAATCGATGCTAAAGTTAGGGCGCGCACAAGGTGTTGCCATGGCTGCGGGCTTGTCTAGAGAAATTGCGATTACCGAGTACTTACCTAAAAAAATTAAAATGGCGGTTACAGGCAACGGAAATGCGAGTAAAGAGCAAGTAGCAAAAATGTTGCAAAGTACATTGGGACTTAAAGAGCTTCCAAAAAATTTAGATGCAACAGATGGGTTGGCAGCTGCAGTCTGTCATTTTTACAACACAGGAACAATAACTGGTGGGAAAAGCTATACCGGATGGGACGCCTTTGTAAAGCAAAACGAAAAAAGAATTAAAAAATAATAAGTAACCATTCAGGGATAACTGTTCACTGGCAACTGATAACTGAAAACTGATCACTGAAACATGGCAGGTCTTTACCTACACATTCCGTTTTGCAAGCAAGCATGTCATTATTGCGACTTCCATTTCTCGACCTCTTTAAAAAACAAAACACCTCTTTTAAACGCCTTGAAAACGGAGATTCAGTTGCGAAAAACAACGCTCTCTGGCGAACTTGTAGAAACCATTTATTTTGGAGGAGGAACCCCAAGTTTGCTCTCGGTTATAGAATTAGAAGCCTTGCTCACAGAAATTAGGCAACACTACTCGGTTAGTGCGACTCCAGAAATAACTTTGGAAGTGAACCCAGATGATGTGGTGTTCGAAAACGGCACTTCTGTCGAACTGTTTAAAGCATACAAAGCAATAGGGATTAATCGCTTGAGTATTGGTGTTCAGTCTTTTTTCGCAGAAGATTTAAAAGCCATGAACCGGGCACACAATGCCCATGAAGCTCATGCTTGCTTAGCAGAAGCAAGCAAACATTTTGAGAACATTAGCATCGATTTAATTTACGGAATTCCAAACATGTCTTTAGAACGTTGGCAAAAAAACTTACAAACCGCTTTTGATGCAGGGGTTTCTCATATTTCGAGTTACGCGCTAACTGTAGAACCCAAAACAGCACTTGCATCCTTTATAAAGAAGGGGAGCTACCCTGCATTGAGTGATGCTTTGGCGGCATCGCATTTTGATGCCTTGGTTTCGGCAACGGAGCAACATGGTTTTGTGCAGTATGAAATTTCTAATTTTGGAAAACCAGGCTATTTTTCAAAACACAATACCAGTTACTGGTTGGGAAAAAAATATATAGGCTTTGGCCCTTCGGCACATTCGTATAACAAGACGCATAGAAGTTGGAACATTGCCAATAATACCCGCTATATAAAAAGTTTAGAGAAAGGGTTGTTGCCTAGTGAAAACGAAGCCCTTACAAAGAATGATCGCCTGAATGAGTATATAATGACTGGTTTACGAACCGTTTGGGGCGTTTCTTTTCAGAAAATACAAGAAGAATTTGGGGATGTAATTGCTGAAAATTTAAAAAAATCTGCTCAGAAATTTATAACAGAAGGCTTGTTGTGTGTAGCGGAGAATACCTTAAAAACAACGTCAAAAGGGAAGTTTCTAGCAGATGGTTTGGCAAGTGAACTCTTTGTTGTTACGCCTCTTTAAGAATTCGACTAAAAAAACTATATTTGAGGATGTACTCTCAGAAAAACCACAATTCATAATGATTGCAACCATTGTAATGTCTTCCAAGAAATACCAAATAGATTTGTCTAAGCCCTTAGACATTTCCATTCCAATAGACGTCTCTAAACAATCTGTAAACGCATGGTATTTAGAAGATCCTAAAATTACTCCTGTGTCAAATAAAGATTGGGTGGGGAGTGTGGCACAAGGTGCCGATGTGAATTTCAATAATATTTTTTTCAATCCCCATGCGCATATTACACATACAGAATGTGTTGGGCATATTACAGAGAAAGTCCATTCGGTGCATAAAAATTTACAACAGTTTTTCTTTAAAGCAGAAGTGATTACCATTGCTCCAGAATTGATAGGTGATGATTTTGTGATTTCTAAAAAACAAGTACAATTTTCTTTGTGGAACAAAAAAAGAGAGGCTGTAGTACTACGGACTTTACCCAACTTAGCAGACAAGAAATCCATGCAATATTCACATAGCAACCCTCCTTATTTAGAGGAAGCGGCAGCGGTGTACTTACGAGAAAAAGGCGTGGAGCACTTACTCATAGACTTGCCTTCTGTTGATAAAGAAAAAGACGGCGGTGCTTTGTTGGCACACCATGCTTTTTGGAATACTGCTGGAAAAACAAGAATGCACGCAACCATTACGGAATTTATATACGTGCCGAATACCATTAAAGATGGCACGTATTTTTTAAATTTAATGATTGCCCCTTTTGAAAATGATGCAACGCCAAGTACGCCAATTCTGTATGAAATAATCTCTTAAATAACGACTATGCTAATTCAAGGAAATATTGTAGATATTCAAGCACGTCGTGTTTTTAAAGGAGAGTTGACGATTGAAAACAAAAAAATTACTGCCATTAAAGAGGTAGCACACGCTGTTGAAAATTATATTATTCCGGGTTTTGTAGATGCACATATCCATATAGAAAGCTCGATGCTGGTGCCTTCGGAATTTGCGAAAATTGCGGTAACACATGGTACCGTTACTACCGTTTCTGATCCACATGAGATTGCCAATGTATTGGGTGTAGCAGGCGTCGATTTTATGATTGAAAACGGGAAGAAAGTTCCGTTTAAATTCAATTTTGGTGCGCCTTCTTGTGTGCCAGCTACCGCTTTTGAAACCGCTGGCGCTGTAATTGATTCTGAGAACATCAAGCAACTGATGGCAAGACCAGAAATCAAGTACCTGGCAGAAATGATGAACTATCCTGGGGTGCTTTTTGACGATGCAGAAGTGTTGCGAAAAATAGCCTGGGCCAAACACTATAACAAACCCGTAGATGGACATGCTCCTGGTTTACGAGGCGAAAAAATAAGCAAGTACATTGCCGCAGGAATTTCTACAGACCACGAGTGTTTTACCTACGATGAAGCCTTAGAGAAATTGGAAAAAGGCATGAAAATCATCATCAGAGAAGGCAGTGCGGCTAAGAATTTCGAAGCTTTAATTCCGTTGTTGCCGCAGCATTATAAAAACATGTTCTTTTGCTCAGACGACAAGCATCCAGATGATTTACTCGTAGGGCATATCAATCAATTGTGCGCTAGGGCTGTTGCCAAAGGAATGGATGTCTTTAAGGTATTACAAGTGGCTTGTGTAAACCCGGTTACACATTACAAATTAGACGTAGGCTTGTTGCAAGTAGGAGACCCGGCGGATTTTGTGGTGTTGCAAGATTTGAAAAATTTTGAGGTGAAACAAACCTATATTGATGGGGCATTGGTTGCTGAAAACGGAAAATCCTTTATAGAAACAGTTTCTTTTGAGGTGTTGAATAATTTCAATACATCACTCAAGCAAGAAGCTGATTTTAAAGTGCCTTCATCTGCTGAGAAAATACGTGTAATAGAAGCCTTAGAAGGCGAGCTGGTTACCAATGAGCTTGTAATGAGCGCTCATATAGCGGCAGGAAATCTAGTGTCAAACACAGCGACAGATGTTTTAAAAATGACGGTAGTAAATCGGTATAAAAATGCAGTGCCAGCAATGGCTTTTATTAAGAATTTTGGTTTAAAGGAAGGTGCCATTGCAAGTTCTGTGGGGCATGATTCTCACAATATTATTGCCGTAGGAGTTTCCGATGAAGCCATCTGTAAAGCAGTTAATTTATTGATTGAAAATAAAGGAGGTATCTGTGCCGTTTCATCTACTGAAGAAAAAGTAGTGCCTTTGCCTGTTGCGGGAATTATGAGTGATAAAACCGGAGAAGAAATTGGAAAAGAGTATGCGATGTTAGATCAAATGGCAAAACAAATGGGGGCTACTTTACAAGCCCCATATATGACGCTTTCTTTTATGGCGTTGTTGGTGATTCCTGCGTTGAAGTTGAGTGATAAAGGCTTGTTTAATGGCGATTCTTTTCAGTTCACCTCTCTTGAGGTATCTCCCAAGGAATAGCCGCTTATAAAAGTTGTTCATCCGTGTGAATAAATGTATTTTTGTACAGTTAAAAAAATAGAAAAATGAGTGTTTTAGAAGATTTACAAAAAAGAAGTGGCAATCAATGTGAGCTGTGTGCAGCGACCAACGATTTAGAGATATATGAAATACAACCTGTAACAACAAGAGGTGTAGATGGTAGTTTGTTGGGTTGCCCAACATGTATCGACCAAATGACTACGCCAGAAAACACAGTAGCCAATCACTGGCGTTGTTTAAATGACAGTATGTGGAGTGAGTTTAGAGCGGTTAAGATAATGGCTTGGCGTATGTTGTCTCGTTTGAAAAATGAAGGCTGGCCAAAAGACATGATAGAAATGCTTTATTTAGAGGACGATGATTTGCGGTATGCCAAAGAAACAGGAGAGCATTTAGATGACAGCGAAAAAATAATTCATAGAGATGCCAACGGGTCCATTTTACAAGCAGGAGACTCTGTTGTGCTTATCAAAGATTTAAAAGTAAAAGGATCTAGCATGGTTGCAAAGCAAGGAACTGCAGTACGTAGAATTTCTTTAGACAATGAGAATGCAAAATACATTGAAGGAAAAGTAGGTCCTACACAAATTGTGATCATTACAGACTACGTTAAGAAGTTGTAATAGATACTGATATAAAGAATAAAAAATCCCTGTAGTACTACAGGGATTTTTTTGTGGAAGTTATTTAGACAATGCTGTAAAGTGTTTGTAAAAATGTGGAATGGTTTCAATTCCTTTCAGGTAATTAAACACTCCAAAATGTTCGTTCGGTGAGTGGATGGCATCTGAATCTAAGCCGAAGCCCATTAAAATTGTTTTACTTTTCAATTCTTGTTCAAACAAGGCTACAATAGGGATACTTCCTCCACTTCTTTGTGGAATAGGAGTTTTTCCAAAGGTAGCTTCATACGCTTTGCTGGCTGCTTGATAGCCAATAGTATCTATAGGAGTTACATATCCTTGTCCACCATGGTGTGGAGTTACCTTTACAGTTACTGATGCTGGCGCAATGCTTTCGAAATGGGTTTTAAAAAGTTGAGTAATGGTTTTCCAGTCTTGATTTGGTACCAATCGCATAGATATTTTTGCACTGGCCTTGCTCGCAATGACGGTTTTGGCGCCTTCACCAGTATAGCCTCCCCAAATACCGTTTACATCCAATGTAGGTCGTATGGCATTGCGTTCGTTGGTGGTATAGCCAGCTTCTCCGTGTACAGCTGCAATGTCTAAGGCTTTTTTATACGCCTCTAAAGAGAAAGGAGCTTCGGCCATTTTTGCACGTTCTTCTTTAGAGAGTTCTTCTACGCCGTCGTAGAAACCAGGAATGGTAATGTGGTTGTTTTCGTCGTGCAACGAAGCAATCATTTGTGTTAAAATGTTGATCGGATTGGCTACGGCACCTCCGTACAAGCCAGAATGTAAATCTCTGTTTGGTCCTGTAACTTCTACTTCAACATAGCTCAAGCCACGCAATCCGGTGGTAATAGATGGAATGTCGTTGGCAATCATTCCCGTATCGGAAATTAAAATAATATCATTTTTTAGTTTTTCTTGCTCGCGTTTTACAAACCAGCTCAAGCTTTCTGAGCCTACTTCTTCTTCGCCTTCAATCATGAATTTCACGTTACAAGGAAGGTTGCCAGTTTGGGTCATGTATTCCAATGCTTTTACGTGCATATACATTTGACCTTTGTCATCGCAAGCACCACGTGCAAAAATAGCACCTTCTGGGTGTTTCTCAGTCGTTTTTATAACCGGCTCAAAAGGAGGTGAATCCCACAATTCAATAGGATCTGCAGGTTGCACATCGTAATGTCCGTAGACTAAAATAGTAGGCAGCGTAGGGTCTATAATTTTCTCTCCGTAGACAATAGGGTATCCGGGAGTATCACAAATTTCAACGGCATCGCAGCCGGCTTTTTCTAAGCTGATTTTTACTGCTTCGGCAGTATTTAATACCGCGTCTTTATAGGCAGGGTCTGCACTTACGGAAGGGATTTTTAACAAATCAATTAACTCAGTTAAAAAACGCTCTTTGTTGTTTTCTATGTATTCTTGTATGTTTTTCATCGGTTGTATTTTAGGAACGTCAAAAATACTAAAAATTACAAAGAACTTCTTTGCAAATTCTAAGGATTGTTTATATTTGCAGTCCTTTTGCAGGCGTGGTGGAATTGGTAGACACGCTAGACTTAGGATCTAGTGCCGCAAGGTGTGAGAGTTCGAGTCTCTCCGCCTGTACAAAAGTAAAAAGCCTTCCGAATTTCGGAAGGCTTTTTTTTAGCTTATTTTTTTTTCTTTAATACGATTTCCTCAAAATCACTGGTTTTTTCCAAATCGGTAAAGAGTAGTTGAAACGAGTCTGGAGGCGTGGTTAATTTCCTTTTTTCGGTATCTATCCAAGCACCATATACTTGTATTTCTGCGGCTAAGTCTCCTGCTTCATTGTACAAATTATGACGTAATTTCCAGCGTTCTCCATTTTTTGAAAGACCGACCAACTGGATGGTTCCGGTAATGTTTTCGCCCAGATGTATTTCTTTGCGAAAAGAGGTGTGTTCTTCAAATAAAACAGGACCAATATGTTCTTTTGCTAAGACGTTTATGGTGATGCCCTTGGCTTTAAAATAACGCAACCGTACTTCTGCTGCATAATCATTATATGCAGAATGTCTCATGTGTAAATTAGGATCGAAGTCTGCCCAACGAGTGGTAAAAGGGATGGTATATTTCATAGATTTATTTTTAATTTTTAACATCCAATGCATCTCGTAAGGCGTTGCCAATAAGCATAAAAGCCATGACCAAACTCATAATCGCCAATCCAGGAATGATGGCTAGGTATGGTTTTCCTAAGATGATGTAATTGTAATGATTCTTTATCATAGCGCCCCAAGAAGGCGTTGGAGGCTGTGCGCCAATACCTAAAAAACTCAAGCCACTTTCTATTAAAATTGCTGCAGCAAAATTCGCGGCAGAAATCACAATAATAGGCGCTAAAATATTGGGTAAAATGTGTTTGAAAATAATACGAAAATGGGAGTATCCTAAGACTTTAGCCGCTTCAACATATTGTTGTTGTTTGGTAGTTATTACTTGCCCCCTTACAACTCTTGCAACTTCTACCCACATGGTAAGGCCCACCGCAATAAAGACTTGCCAGTACCCTTTGCCGAGCGCTAAAGTAATCGCGATAACGAGTAACAGCGTGGGGATAGACCAGGTAATGTTAATAACCCACATAATAAACGCATCTGTTTTGCCACCAAAATATCCCGCAATGGCGCCAATAGGAATACCAATGAATAGCGAAATTAAAACGGCAATAAAACCAATAAAAAAGGAGATACGCGTACCAATTAACAGCCTGCTTAAAAGATCTCTTCCGTATTTGTCAGTGCCTAGGTAAAATGTTTTTTCTTGAATGTATGTTGTTGGGTTGTTTTGAAAACGACTTAAAGGGTATTTTTTTGCCATGCCATCTGCATAGCCAATGGTTAACAGTTGGGTTTTTGTTAGTTGATAGCTTGCAATCGCAATTTCATCTCCTGTGTCTTTCGTTCCGTTTTTTAGGAAATCCCACCAAGATTGGTTTGTGGTTTCTTTTGCAGGAAGGTGTAGCATTTGCACCGTAAAGCCCGGTTTTTTAGAATGAATTTCTAAATGCATTTGATTGGCATTGCTGCTGTGGTCTGGCGCTAAAACATAGCAAAACATAGCGACAAGCCCACAAAGCACCACGTACCAAAAGCTATAAATACCTGTGGTGTGTTGTTTGAATTTTCGAATCGCTACGCGCGATAAAGAATTGGAAACGTGTTGCATCTCCTACAAAAATAAGAAACACAGACAGCTGTGCAAGAAGATTGGGCTCTTTTTGTTTTGCAAGGCGATTTTAATCTTGCAAAACTGCACCGGTGGTCCTTTTGAGCTTTAATTGACTAAGCACATGCAATGCTTCATCTACATACATGTCTTTGTTGAGTCTTTTGTGCCAAACAATGCGTTTGTTTTCTAAGATAGTATCTGTTTTAAAGAGTGTCTGTTCGTATCCTGGAGAAGTGAATGATAGCTCCGATTTATAATCGAACAACGTGCTGTACTTTTTACTTTCGGTTTCTTGGGTCTTGTTTTTTTCTTGAAACGTTTTATAATGAAGGGAGTACGCCATCTCTTCTTGATTTTTTTTCAACCATTTGGCATAGTCGTTAATCAATTGGTATTTAGGATCGTTTAAAATACGGGCTTTACTTTGGTAGACGACTTCGTCAAAATTTTGGTAGGCATTCACTTTGGTATAGGTTGCTTCAGGTACCTTGTCCCAAGGTAAGGCGCCTTCTAAATTACGTTCGCCATATTTTAAATAGCTATACCTACTAGGCATGGCAATGTCTGAATACACGCCTTCAATTTGCGTAGATCCGCCATTAATTCTGTAGAATTTTTGAATGGTCATTTTTAAAAATCCCAATTCTTTGGGGTAATTTCCATAAAACCGATTCATTGGAATTACGTTCTGTACGGTGCCTTTTCCGTAGGTTTGATTGCCGCCCATAATAACAGCCCTGCTATAGTCTTGCATGGCTGCAGCGAAAATTTCTGAAGCAGATGCCGAAAGCTCGTTTACCAAAATAACCAAAGGGCCATTCCATTGAATACCTGCATCGGTATCCGATTTTACCACAGGCGTATCGTCTCTGTATTTTACCTGTACCACAGGCCCTTTGTCTATAAACAGTCCTGCAATTTCAATAGCTGTTTTTAAAGAGCCACCCCCGTTGTTTCTCAAGTCGATAAGCAATCCTTGTACGTTGTCATTTTTTAGCCGTTCAATTTCTTGCTTCATGTCCTTTGCTGAATCTCTTCGATTGCTGTCTTTAAAATCAATATAAAATCGCGGTAAATTGATAACCCCAAATTTTTCACCATTTTTTTCTACCACACTCGATTTTACAAAAGTCTCTTCGAGCTCAACCACATCGCGTATAATTGAAATGACTTTGATAGAACCGTCTATTTTTTTCTTTACCGTTAATTGTACTTCGGTATCTTTTTTTCCTTTGATAAAATTGATGGCATCTTCTAATCGCATGCCTACAATATCAATAGGTTCTTCATCTCCTTGTGCTACTTTTAAGATGATGTCTTCGGGCTCTAGCTCTCCTTGTTTCCAAGAAGGACCTCCTGGTACAAGGTTTATAATATGGGTGTACATACCTCTTTTTTGTAAGCGTGCCCCAATACCCTCTAGTTTCCCGGACATGTCTTGGTCAAATTTCGATTTAATTTGAGGAGACATATAGGTAGAGTGTGGTCCAAAATTCTCGACAATACTGTTTAAAAACGTCGAGTACCAGTCGGTATGTTCAAGTTCATTAATGCGCATATATAGATTGTCCATGCGTTCTAAGGCAGCTGCTCTTGCTGCAGCTTCTAGCGCAACAAACGAACGAACAGGTGTTTTTTCTTTGGTTTGTAAACTGTCTTTTTGCGCGTTTTCTAAATCTTGCAGATTGCCAAGTACTTGAAATTTTAATTGTTTTCTCCAATAGTCTATCAGCTCATTTTCATTTTTAGCATAGGCTGTTTTTGTGTAATCAACAGAGATTTCCTCTTTCTTTTTGTAATTAAACGGCTGCGAAAGAATGGGGCCGTAGTATGTTTTTGCAAGAGAAATACGTTCTAGAAAACGTTGGTAGACCAGGTTGTAGAAATCCAATTGAAGGTCTTTTATTTGGTCGTCTATTTGGTATTTATATTGCGAAAATTCTTGAATATCTTCTTGAGTGAAGTACCGTTTACTTGGGTCGAGATTGTCTATAAAACTATGAAACACCAATGCAGAAAAATCATCATTAATTGTTTTCTGTACAAAATGACCTTGGGTAAGCATGTAGTTGAGTACAGAAATTAAGACTTTATCTTTCTCGGTGTCTGTGCTTGTTTTTTGTGCTTGAAAACTAACTGAAGACAGTAAGAAGAAACTGCAAAAAAGGTGTGTTTTAAAAGAGGTCTTCATAGGTTTTGTATCTGATTGTACACTGGGTAGATTTCCAGTGTTTGAGTATGCAAACTACTAAAATAATGCCAAGTAATAAAAGGAAATAGTATTTTAACTCTTTTTTAGTACTTTCCGTGTAAATGTTCTTTAGAACGCTGTATTTTTTAGTCATTTTAAAGTATATTTGTTTGGATAAGCACAAGCGATATGCAAAAAAAACCTTTAATTTTAGTCACCAACGACGATGGAATTACTGCCCCAGGAATACGGGCATTAATTGCTGTAATGAATACCCTTGGCGACGTGGTAGTGGTTGCGCCAGACAGCCCACAAAGCGGTATGGGACATGCCATAACCGTAGACAGTGTTTTGCATTGTAATTCGGTGGTTATAGATGATGGGCCGCAAAAGGAATACAGTTGTTCTGGAACCCCTGCAGATTGTGTAAAAATGGCTGTGAGCACTATTTTAGACCGTCAACCAGATTTGTGTGTTTCCGGAATCAACCATGGCTCTAATGCTTCCATTAATGTGTTGTACTCGGGTACGATGAGTGCTGCTGTTGAAGCAGGTATAGAAGGCGTACCAGCAATTGGCTTCTCGTTGTTAGATTTCGATTGGGACGCAGATTTTGAAGCCGCAAAAATCCATGTTCAAAAAATTGCCTCAGAAGTGTTATCTAACGGATTGACAGAAGGAACTGTGTTGAATGTAAATATTCCGAAAGGGCCGAAAGAAGCCTTGAAAGGGATCAAGGTATGTCGACAAGCAAATGGCTATTGGAAAGAAGATTTTGAAAAGAGAAAAAACCCGCACGGTAAAGAATATTACTGGCTTTCGGGGAAGTTTATAAACAAAGACAAAGGCGAGGATACCGATATTTGGGCTTTAGAAAACGGCTATGTTTCTGTAGTCCCTGTTCAGTTTGATATGACTGCACACCATATGATTCAAAAATTAAATACTTGGAATTTGTGAAAAAAGAAATAACATTAGGCATTTTGGTCGGTCTTTTTACCACTGCAGCAGGACTGTTTTTATACTTGCAATACGGCTCTCGATATGGTTTTGAAGAAACCATTCAGCTTGTTAAAGAAGGCGATATGTTTGGGAAAATACTCACTTTAGCAGCGTTGCCGAATTTAGGCGTCTTTTTTATTTACTTGAAAAAGAAACAAGAATATAGAGCTCGCGGTGTCTTATTGGCCATGTTCCTTCTCGCTTTGTGTACCTTTGTGATGAAGTTACGCTAAAACAAGAGGCTAGTAGAGGACTATTTTCTATCTTTGAATTCAATAACCATGCACCCCATTCAATGAAATACTACATTATAGCAGGAGAAGCCTCAGGAGATTTACATGGCTCTAATTTGATGAAATCATTGCTTGCAACAGATCCATCGGCTGACATTCGTTTTTGGGGAGGCGATTTGATGCAGTCTGTAGGCGGTACCTTGGTGAAACATTACAAAGAATTGTCTTTTATGGGTTTTGTTGAGGTGTTGTTACACCTCAAGACTATTTTTAAAAACAGTGCTTTTTGTAAAAAAGACATTGCCGAGTTTTCGCCAGATGTACTCATTTGTATCGATTATTCTGGATTCAATTTGCGCATTGCCAAATGGGCGACAGCGCAAAAAATAACCACCAATTATTATATTTCGCCACAAGTTTGGGCGAGTAGAGCTGGAAGGGTTGCCGCAATTAAGAGAGACATAGACGCGATGTATGTCATCCTTCCTTTTGAAGAAGCATTTTATGCATCACACAATTACAAGGTGCATTTTGTAGGGCATCCGTTAATTGATGCGATTGCTGATAGACCTCAAGTAGATGCCATCACTTTTAGAAAAACACATGCTTTAGGCGATAAACCGATTATCGCATTGCTTCCAGGAAGCAGGAAACAAGAAATTAAAGAAATGCTATCGGTCATGCTTTCTTTAGCAGACGCATATAATGCATACCAATTTGTAATTGCAGGAGCTCCCAGTCAAGAGTTTTCTTTCTACCAGCAATTTATAACCACAACAAACGTGCAGTTTGTAGCTAATAAAACATACGATTTGCTAAGCATCTCAACAGCGGCTTTGGTTACTTCAGGTACGGCTACTTTAGAGACGGCGTTGTTTAAAGTACCGCAGGTAGTTTGTTACAAAGGCAATGCGATCTCGTATGCAATTGCCAAACGTATTATTACCTTACAGTACATTTCTTTGGTGAATCTAATTCTAAACAAAGAGGTTGTTAAAGAATTAATTCAAAACGATTTTACGACAAAAAACCTCCGAAAAGAACTCGATAAGATACTAGACCCGAGCCACAGAGAAACATTATTTGAAGCGTATTACGATTTAGAACAAAAACTCGGTGGGAAAGGGGCTTCGCTAAAAACGGCAGAGATGATTGTACGCAGTATTTCTTCTTAATTGCTAAAAAAACAAGTATTTATAAATTCTTTTTTGTAGCTTTCCCTAGCTATGAAAAAAATATTGGACTACCTGCCTACGCATTTTGCGTTGTGCCTTATGCTTGGTATTGTACTACAGTACAAATTCCAAATATGGGACGAGGACCCTCTTGCTTTAGAGGGGTGTTTGTTATTTCTTTTAGGTGTTTTATTTTGGTGCCATCTATATAACAAGAGACAGTTATTCACTGTTATTATGTGGCTGTTGTTTGTGTTTGTTGGTATTGCATCCATATTTCTCCAAGAGCCAACAACAGACACCAGGCATTATTCTCATTTCAATACCACAAACACAACCAGCATTTTTGCGATTCAAAAGGTGTTAAAAAAGAATACGTACAATTACCGGTACGAAGCGGCAGTCGTTCAAATAGCATCCAAGAAAACAACAGGGAAGGTTTTGTTACAGGTCTCAATAGATAGCCTGACATCGCTGTTGGAGGTGGGTGATAAAATTGTAAGTCAACCTGTTTTTAGCGTCATCTCACCTCCTTTAAACCCACACCAGTTTCACTATAAAAACTATTTGAAAACACGGGGTATCTACCAACAAGTTTTCTTAAAACAACAGGCGTATCAAAAAAGAGGCGTTGTACGGTATAGTGTACGAAGGCATGCAGCAAAAACACGGAAAAAATTACAGGAACTACTGCAGGAAGCGGGTTTTTCTAATGAAGCATACGGACTCATAAACGCTATGCTTTTAGGGGAACGGTCGGCAGTGTCTAAAGAGTTGCTGAATTCGTATGCACGAGCGGGCATCTTACATATTCTCGCTGTTTCTGGCTTGCATGTAGGTGTTTTGTTGTTGTTGCTAAACAGGTTGTTTCAGCCCCTTAAAAGAGGTAAGTACGGCTCGCTGTTGGTCGCAATTTGTATTGTTTTACTGTTGTGGTCTTTTGCTTTTATCGCAGGCCTGTCTGCATCTGTAGTTCGCGCGGTTACCATGTTTACGTTTATAGCAGTTGGACAGGCGTTTCATAAAAAACACGTTGTATTGTACGCCGTTATTGCTTCGCTTTTCTTCTTGTTATTAGTCCACCCTTTCTTTTTGTTTGACGTAGGGTTTCAGTTGAGTTATTCGGCAGTCTTTAGCATTGTATTGGTGCAACCTAAATTAGATGCGCTATGGCGCCCAAAAAAACCATTTTTCCGTAAGTTTTGGCAGCTAACCACGGTTTCATTAGCGGCTCAATTGGGTGTGTTACCCATCAGTTTGTACTATTTTCACCAGTTTCCTTCGTTGTTTTTACTTTCAAATTGGGTGGTTGTTCCTTTTTTAAGCCTTGTATTGCTTTTAGGTATTTGTACGTTTGTTCTGTTGCTGTTTGGCTGTAGGCCTCATTTTTTTATGCAAGGATACGATCTTATTTTAAGGATGCTCAATACGTTTGTACAATGGATAGGTGCGCAAGAACAATTTTTGATTACGAACATTTCATTTTCAGGACTAAACATGCTGTTGCTGTACCTGATTTTTATATTGGGATTTCGTTTTTTCGTACAACAAACGCCTCGTAAATTGTTGTTTTTTATTGGAAGTGTGTTGCTTTTTCAAGGTGTTTTATTGCAGGAGAAACAACAGCGCATGCGTAGCGAAGCATGGATTGTTTTTCATAAAACCAAACAGACCATTTTAGGGCATCGGGTAGGAGAAACACTGGCCGTTTATTGCGACAACGATACGTTGTCTATAGCAAAGCTGTATTTTTTGAAAAGCTATGCTGTTGCAGAAAATTGTACGGTAGTGCAAAAAGGAAACATCCCAGATATTTCGAATTTTTTTGAGAGTAACGTGTTGTTTGTAGACAGTTTGGGAGTCTATGCTGTAGAGGGGTTGAAAGGCCCGATTGTAGTGTTGCGAAACTCTCCTAGAATAAATTTAGAACGGTTGATTCAAACAGTGCGTCCAATTCAAATTATAGCAGATGGTTCTAATTATACCAGTTACACAAAGCATTGGAAGCAAGTTTGTGAAAAACAAAAAACACCATTTTTCGCAACGCGGAAAAATGGTGCTTATGTATTAAAAAAATAAGATTAGCCTTTGAAAGTCGCTTTAAAAGCACCGTGATATTGTGCAAATTTTTCTTGAGTATCTATGTCTACATGTTTGTTGTTTACAAACATTTTCAAGTAGAATTCTAATTGTTGAGGTGTTTGATACCCTTTAATAGGCGCAATAACAGCACCGGTTTCGTCAAAGAACACGATGGTAGGGTACGCGCGTATTTGCAACAAACTTGCCAATTGATGTCCGCTATTTCTGCGATTTGCTTTTGCGGGATTGTAGCCTGGATTTTTGTAAATTTCCCCTTTGTACTGAATGTCTTTGTTTCCTTCAGCATTGAATTTTACCGCGTAAAAGTTTTTGTTAACATAAGCCACAACGTCTTTGTTGTGAAACGTTTTTTTATCTAACATTTTACAAGGACCACACCATTTGGTGTACACATCCATCATAATCTTTTTAGGCGCCGTCTTTTGTAGAGTGGCTGCTTGTTCTAAAGAAATCCAATTGATTTCTTGTGCATTGCTTCCTATGGTACATACCAATAGGAGGGCAGTAAATATTATTTTCTTCATACTATCTTTGTTCGTATATAAAAGGCTAAAATTACAAAAAGGCAATGTTTTTTTTAAACACTGCCTTTTTTAATTATTTTACACCGTGCATTAATTTTTTGATCACAGGATATAGTAAGATTGATAAGATTCCTAGACCACCAGCAACGGCTGTTAAGATCCAGAAGAAATAGCTCAACCCTTCTGTTTGCGCTATGCCTTCAGAAGCTTCTCCAAATACACCGGCTAATTTCATTCCAATTGCAACGGCAAGGTACCAGATACCAAACATCATGGCAATCATTCTTCCAGGCACTAATTTACTCACGTAAGAAAGTGCTACAGGAGAGATACACAATTCTCCCATGGTATGGAAAAAGTAGACTAAAACCAACCAGATCATACTTACAGAAGCTGTTTTAGCTCCTACAGGGATATCTGCAGCTCCAATAGCCACACAAGCCATTCCAAGACCAAGTAAGAACATACCAATGGCATATTTCATATTGGCATTCGGGTTGTATTTAGATTCCCACCACTTAGAAAATAGTGGCGCCATAGCAATGATAAATAAGGAGTTTAAAACGCCAAACCAAGAAGCAGGTACTTCTGCAATGTCTTTTGCAAACTCGTTTGAAAGCATCCAAATAGCAATGGCCCAAATGATTGCAAAACTAATCGCTAAGATGATATTAGATATCGCATATTTTTCAAAAGTCTTTTTAAACAATAACGCCAGTACCCATGTAATGATTCCTAAAGGAACAATGGTCATAAGTGAGTTTACTATTTTAAAAGTCATGGCAGCATCACCCTCTAATACACGTTGCGTGTAGTCTCTTGCAAAAATGGTTAAAGAACTTGGTGCTTGTTCAAAAATTGCCCAAAAGAAAATTGTAATAAAGGCAAAAAAGATAACAGCAAGCATTCTGTCTCGTGTAATGTTATCGTATTTAGGAATGCGTATTGCTAACAATGCAATAAACAAAACCAATGCAGTAATTATGACAACATTAGGTCCTTCAAAACCAAACATGGTAAAGTCGAACAGGTTGTACTCTCCGCCAGAAATTTTAGCAACAGGGTCATTCAAAACCCATGAGAGTCCTAAAGAAGCTGAAATTGCAATTAATGTCAATTGGAAGTTCGTGAAAGGATTCAGCTTTGGTTCTCCTTCTGCCAATACAGTAGCACCATCTTTTCCTTTTACTGGTTTTAAACCAATGTTTCCAAAAATGTTTTTTGCCATCCAGAATTGTAACAAACCAAAGAGCATAAAGATACCGGCCAAACCGAATCCCCAAGACCATCCTACAGTTTCACCTAGATATCCACAAAGTAAAATACCTAAAAAGGCACCGGCATTTACACCCATGTAAAAAATAGTGTAAGCTCCGTCTTTCTTTTCTTCTTTGGTGGCATACATTTCAGAAATAATAGAGGTCATGTTTGGTTTAAAGAAACCGCTACCAAAAACCAATAAGGTCAATCCTAAATAGATAAAAAATTGAGTTTCTAACGCCATGGCAGCATGCCCTAAGGTCATAAGCAAGGCGCCAACTAAGACCGCCCAACGAAAGCCAATAACTTTATCAGCAAAATAGCCCCCTAATAAGGTAGATAGATAGACCAAAGAAGTATAGGTTCCAAAAATGGCAAAGGCATGTTCTCTAGGCCATCCCCAACCGCCATCTAATAATGAAGCGGTAAAAAACATCACCAATAAGGCACGCATTCCGTAGTATGAAAAACGTTCCCACATTTCAGTAAAAAATAAGACAAACAAGCCTGCTGGATGTCCTAATACTTTGTCTTTAAATAAGTTCTCAATATCTGTACTCATGTATCTAGTTTTAAATGTATAAAAAAGACCACCTTTTTGTAGAGGTGGTCTGTGTTTTTAATGTGTATTGGTAATTTGAGTGTCTTCTGCTCCGTGTGTCAAACGTTTTAATGGTTTTAAAAGCGCAAGGATTAGCAATCCGAAAAGTGTACAGAAGATGGCAATTCCGGTAAATATTTGAAATTCACCTGCATCTGCTGACATTTCGCCAACCATACCTGCAACTTTGTTTCCAAGTCCTGTTGCAGCAAAATAAGCACCCATCATAAATGAGGCGTATTTTATAGGGGCTAGTTTTGTGATAAAAGAAAGCGCAACGGGAGAAGTACATAATTCTCCAATGGTGTGAAATAAGTAGGCCAATACCAACCAGATCATGGCAGATTTTTCAGCTACTTCAGAACCATTCATCACTACTTCGCTACTCGCTTTACTCATAAAGAAAAAACCAAAAGCCATGATGATCAGACCAATGGACATTTTAAAGATAGAAGAAGATTCTTTTCCTTTCTTTCCCCATTTATACCAGAATCCACCGATAAACGTACCAAAAACAATGATAAAAAATGCGTTGATAGATTGGAATACAGCAGCTGGAACTATATTGCCAATAAAAGGGAGGGCAAATGAAAGTACGCGGTCTGTTTTCTGTTCGGTGTATAAACTCATCAATCCTCCGGCTTGCTCAAAGGCACCCCAGAATACGATGATAATTAAGAACGATATGAACATGACAAGCATTCTGTCTTTTTCTACATTAGAAAGTGGCTTGGTCATTAGTTCTTTATTCGGGTTGTCTGCCTTTCCAAGGAAGTCACCAACACCTTCTAGGTGTTTCATTCCTAACATGTACATGATTTGTCCCAATGCCATTCCAATTCCGGCCAAACCGAATCCATAATGCCATCCGTATTTAGCAGCGACAATTCCTACGAGTAGCGCGCCAAAGAAGGCACCTAGGTTGATACCGATATAAAAGATGTAAAATCCACGATCTCTTCGGTCATCCCCTACAGGGTATAAGCCACCAACCATGGTAGAGATGTTTGGCTTTAGAAAACCAACGCCCAATACAATGAAGAGTAATCCAGAAAAGAAAGCCCATTCTGCGTCCACGGCTAAGATACCATGCCCAACACAGAGTAAGAATCCGCCTAGCATAACCGCTTTTTTCTGCCCTATAAATTTGTCTGCAATCCAACCACCAGGAATTGATGTTAAATATACAAGCATGGTGTATGTTCCGTAAAAAGAAAGTGTTTCAGCATTGCTCCATCCGTAACCAGATTGAGGACCTAAAATAATTGGTGCTGCTAAGAAAAGTGTTAAAATGGCACGCATTCCATAATAAGAAAAACGTTCCCACATTTCTACAAAAAAGAGTACGTATAGCCCTTTAGGATGTCCCCAAAGCTCTCCGTCATTTGTTGTTGCTGAATCTGTCATAGTTATTGTTTTAGTTGTTTGTTTTTAAGTGTTGTTGTATAAAGGCGGTCATTTTAGTGTACAAGTGCAAACGGGTGTTTTTTCCTTTGTAAATACCGTGTGTTCTGTCTGGGTAGATGAAAAAGTCGAACGGTTTGTTTGCTGCTACCAATGCGTTTACCATGCGCATGGTGTTTTGCACATGTACATTGTCGTCTCCAGTACCGTGTACTAATAAGTAGTTTCCTTGTAGTTTATCGGCGTGGTTTATCGGAGAATTCTCATCGTATCCACTAGCATTTTCTTGCGGTGTTTGCATGTAGCGTTCTGTGTATACACTGTCGTAAAATCGCCAAGAAGTAACCGGTGCCACTGCAATAGCGGTGCTAAAGACATCGCTTCCTTTTAAGAGGCAGTTGCTACTCATAAAACCACCGTAAGACCAGCCCCAAATCCCAATATTTGCAGCATCTACATACGGTAACTGTGCCAGTTTTTTTGCTGCTGAAATTTGATCTTCAACTTCAAATTTCCCCAATTCTTTGTAGGTTACTTTTTTAAAGTCGCGTCCTTTGTATCCGGTTCCTCGTCCGTCTACACAAGCAATTAAATAGCCTTGTTGGGCAAGCATTTGATACCAATAGTCGTTGCTGCTATTCCAACTGTTTTTAACGCTTTGTGAACCGGGTCCAGAATATTGATACATCAATAAAGGATAGGTTTTTGAAGGGTCAAAGTTCGCCGGCTTTAAGAGCCACATGTTTAGGTCGTTTCCGTTGATGTGTATGGTGGAGAATTCTTTCTTGCTAATGGTGTATTGCGCAAGAGTGTTTTGCAAGGCTTGGTTGTCTTTTATGGTTTGTAATAACTGCCCGTCTGCGCTGTGTAAAGAATAGACAGGAGGGGTGTTGCTGTCGGAAAAAGTATTGATAAAATACTGCCTGTTTTTACTAAAAGAAGCTCGGTTGGTTCCTATAGATGTACTCAACGATTTTTTTCGTTTTCCGTAGATGTTCACAGAATATACTCCACGATTGATGCTGCCACTTTCTACAGATTGGTAGTAGATTCTTTTTCGTTTTGCATCGAATCCGTAATATTGAGTAACGTCCCAGTTTCCTTTGGTGAGTTGTCTTTTTAATTGTCCTTTTTTAGTGTAGAGGTACAAGTGGTTGTAGCCGTCTTTTTCACTGGTCCAGATAAAACTGTTGTTTTCTAAGAAGGTTAAGTTGTCTTGTATGTCTATATAGGCAGCATCCGTTTCCTGTAAGATCACTGTTGCGGTTGCGCTTGCGGCATTTACAAAAAAGAGGTTCAAGTTGTTTTGATGCCTGTTTAAGGTTGTTACCGATAAGGTGTTTGCTTCTGAAGTCCACTGAATTCTTGGAATGTATTCGTAGTCTCCCACAGCAATTTCTTCGGTACTCTTTTCTGATAGCTTGTATAGATGTAACGTTACTGTTGCATTGGTCTCTCCTGCTTTTGGGTATTTAAATACTTGCTGAGACGGGTAGAGGTCTTTTCCGTAGAGGTCCATTGAAAATTCTGGAACGGCGCGTTCATCAAATCGTAAATAAGCAATGTAGCTGCTGTTTTTATTCCATTGAAAAGCACGGACAAAGGCAAATTCTTCTTCGTATACCCAATCGGTTGTACCGTTAATAATTTCGTTTTTCACACCGTCTGACGTAATTTGTGTGGTGGTGTTGTTTTGTAAATCTTTTACAAAAATATTGTTGTCTTTTGCATAGGCTACTTTTTTACTATCGGGAGAAAAAGTAGGTTCTTGTATGGCAGCGTCTATTAAGGTTGCTTTTTTTGTGGCAAGGTCGTATACATAATAGGTAGCCGTATAAGAATGGCGGTATACTTGTTTGAAATCGGTTCCTAAGATAATTTTTGTTTCGTCGTTGTTGAATTCGTACGAAGAAAATGTTTCCACATTTTCAATCTCCTTACTGTCTACAATCGTGGCTGTTTTCTGAAGTGTTTTGTAGCTGTATTTATTGATCACTACACCGCTTTTTGGATACTCCATTACCGCGTAATACGCGACGTTCATAGAGTGTAAAGAGCTCATGTAATCACTTCTAAACGTGTCGTTTGTCCAGATATCTTCTAAAGTGATGTCTTTTTTTTGTGCATGTACAAGGGAAGAAAGACTTAAGAAGAAGCAAAGAATGTATTTCATGGTAATAAGGATGTATCAATAAAAAGTTTGCCAAGTTTACGGAAAAATCAGCAAAAATCACCCCAAAAAAAACAGAAATATGAAATCTATCTCCTATTTTAAGAGGATTCCTTTATCTTTGGAGCGCTTAAATAGAGAAACACATGTCTAAGATTATTGCTGGATTTTCAAAATTGTCTAAAGAAGAAAAGATTACATGGTTAACAGCCAATTATTTCGCAGACCAACCAGCCATTCTGCAAACACTACAACAGTATTGGAATGTAGATGAGAAGTTACAACAGTTGCATGACGATTTTATAGAGAATACCATTTCTAATTTTTACATGCCGTATGGCATTGCACCCAATTTTGTAATCAACAAAAAAGAGTATGTAATACCAATGGTCGTAGAAGAAAGTTCTGTAGTTGCTGCTGCAGCTTTGGTTGCAAAGTACTGGAGCACACGTGGTGGTTTTACCACAACGGTGCTTTCTACCACAAAAATAGGCCATGTGCATTGTATGTATGCTGGAGAAAAAACCGACATTCAAACGTATTTTGAAGCGCAAAAAGAGACCCTTCTTGCAGCAACGGAGTCCATAACAAAAAACATGCGTGCTCGTGGAGGCGGTATTTTAGGGATCTCTTTGGTAGATAAAACCACTGCGTTAGAGAACTATTACCAGTTGGAGGTTTTGTTTGAAACCAAAGACAGTATGGGTGCGAACTTTATAAACTCGTGTTTGGAGGCAATTGCCAAAGCTTTTGAGAATGAAGAAATTGACGTAGTCATGAGTATTTTGTCAAACCATGTTCCGCAATGTGTTGTGCGTTCTGAAGTATCGTGTGCGATTGCCGATCTTGGTGGTGACAACCCTCAGCAATTTGCAGAAAAAATGTACCAAGCAGTGCAAATAGCAACCATAGAACCCTACAGAGCAGTTACACACAACAAAGGGATTATGAACGGTATAGATGCGGTGGTCATGGCAACAGGAAACGATTTTAGAGCCGTAGAAGCAGGGGCACATGCCTATGCTGCTAAAGATGGGCAATACCGCAGTTTAACCCACTGTACAATTGATGACGGGGTCTTCCGTTTTTGGATAGAAATTCCACTTGCTTTAGGTACTGTAGGAGGCTTAACAGCCTTGCATCCGATGGCAAAATTATCATTAGACATGCTTCAGAAACCAAATGCGAAAACCTTAATGGAAGTAATCGCAACCGCTGGATTGGCACAGAATTTTGCCGCTTTACGCGCCTTAACAACCAAAGGGATTCAACACGGACATATGAAGATGCACTTGATGAATATTTTAAATCAATTAGAGGCATCGGTAGCAGAGAAAAAAACAGTCGTTGCTTATTTTCAAGACAAGACAGTAACACACAGTGCGGTGGTAGAAAAAATAAACAATTTGAGAGCTTAGTTGAAATTCATCGAAGCATTTTGTTCCGCTTATTAGGAGTGCATTCAGAGAAAAAAGACAAATGAAAAAATTATACAGCAACGGCAAATTACTTATTACGGGAGAATACGTGGTGCTAGACGGCGTAAAAGCGCTGGCAGTACCCA
>Ga0209035_10000057_pt1 | contig 38798 bp, 40 predicted proteins | sample MarorgKNORR_S2LV_6_FD_188220 | JGI IMG/M metagenome (GOLD analysis project Ga0209035, IMG submission 188220) | Marine microbial communities from the Southern Atlantic Ocean, analyzing organic carbon cycling - AAIW_A/KNORR_S2/LV (SPAdes) (version 2) | ecosystem: Environmental > Aquatic > Marine... | reverse complement strand
AGTGCAGCTGCTCCGATTGCAAAGCCCTTTCCAATGGCTGCTGTTGTATTGCCTAGTTCGTCCAAAGAGTCAGTGATTTCCCTAACATCTTCGCCCATGCCAGACATTTCTGCAATGCCGCCAGCGTTATCAGCAACCGGTCCATACGCATCGATTGCCATAGTTATGCCAACTGTTGCAAGCATCCCAACCGCTGCAATTCCAACCCCATAAACACCAGCGAGATTGGTAGAAATAAGAATGACAGTTGCCAAGATTAAAATTGGTATTACTACTGACTGCATGCCCACAGAAAGTCCTGAGATCATAACTGTAGCAGGACCTGTCTCACCAGACTCAGCAATTTTCTTGACTGGATTGCCGCCAGTATAATATTCAGTAATTAAACCAATTAGTACTCCGCCAACTGCACCACATATAACTGCCCACCACACGTACATTGGTGCCTCAGTTAAAACTATAGTACCACCTTCATTAGTAGGCAAAGTGCTAGCAATATCAAGACTAGATATAAAGAAATATGCCATAACTATAAAGATAACTGGAGCTAATAATGTTCCTGAACGCAAAGCACTCGCAGGAGCTTTGGCCGCCTGTAATTTTACAATAATAATTCCAACAATGGATGCTACTAAACCCATAGATGCTAGGGCCAATGGTAATATCATCATTTCTGCTGAGAGGTCGGGATAAGCCTTAGTAAAAGTATATGCAATAGCAATAGAAGCAATCATAGAACCACAATAAGATTCAAAGATATCAGAACCCATACCGGCAACATCGCCAACGTTATCACCAACGTTGTCTGCAATTACTCCTGGATTCCTAGGATCATCTTCAGGTATTCCTGCTTCAATCTTTCCTACTAAATCAGCCCCAACATCAGCACTCTTTGTAAAAATACCGCCTCCTACTCTTGAGAATAATGCTACAACAGATGCACCCATTCCAAAGCCTTCTAATGCATGTACATGGTCGCTGCTAAAAAAATAAAATAGTCCGCCTAAACCAATTAAGCCAAGGGAAGCAACGCATAGCCCCATAACTGAGCCACCGTAAAAGGATACAGATAATGCGGCTGCTGCTCCATCTTCTGAAGCTGCTGTAGCCGTTCTTACATTTGCTTTTGTTGCAGCATACATTCCTATGAAACCTGCCAAAGATGAACATGCTGCGCCAACAACTACAGCTATTGCAGTTTGAATAGGTAGTTTCCATGCTACTAATGCCACTAGAATTACTACAAAAATTAATAAGTAAGTGTATTCGGTTTTCATGAACTTCATTGCGCCTTTGTGAATTTCGTCACCAATCTTTTTTACCTGATCAGTTCCATCCGAATAGCGCATAACTAATCTAAAAACTATAAAAGCAACTATTAGGCCAACGACACCAAGGGCTGGTGCAATCAATATATTCATTCTCTCTCTCCTTTAAAAAAGTGATTCATATTAACAAAAAAAATGTAAATTTATTAGTGGTTATTTCTGTGAATTAAAAATGTTTTCATCCAATTGATTTTCAGATTTTGCAACGATGCAGGCTATCGCGGCATCACCCGTTACATTAACTGAGGTTCTAATCATGTCCAAAACCCTATCAACTGCCAATATTATTCCAATAGCTTCTAAAGGTAAATTAAATTGCTGCAATATAATGATTAGGGTTATTGTTCCAGCAGAGGGAACAGCTGCTGTCCCGATAGAAGTTGCAACTGCAAGAAGTACGACTTGAGCATATTGAAAAAGTGATAAGTCTATCCCAGACATTTGAGCAATAAAAACTGTTGCTAGTCCTTGCATAATGGCCGTGCCATCCATATTGATGGTTGCGCCTACAGGAACAACAAATGATGCAACATTTTGGTTCACGCCAAGGTCCTGATTAACTGTTTTAAGTGTTACTGGAATAGTTGCCGCACTGGATGATGTAGAGAATGCAAATAATGCTACATTTTTCATTTTTCTAAAAAATCTTAGGGGACTAAGCCCTCCAATAAATTTTAGAAAAAGTGAGTATGTAAAGAACGCATGAAACAATAGGAGTGAAATTAAAAGAACAACATAAGCCAGCACATCTTGAAAAATATCTAAGCCATCTGCTATTACAAATTTACCAATAAGACAGAAGACACCTAAGGGTGCAAAACTCATGACCATAACAATTAACTGCAAAAATACGGTGTTGAGTTTTGCAAAGGAATCACTAAAGTTTCCTGTTAGATGGTTTGTTTTATTCAAAGCTAATCCAAATAAAATGCTAAAGAACACTATTGCAAGCATTTGATTTTCTGCCATGGCCTGAATAATATTTGAAGGGAAAATACCAACAATTGTCGAATATATTCCTGCGCCTTGAGGTAGTGAAGCTGGGGCTGCAAGAGCAACGTCTCCTGTGTAATTTGAACCAGGCTGAAAGAAAGAGCCAGCCAGTAAAGCTATAGAGACTGCAATGGCAGTTGTTAGCAAGTAAAGTCCAACTGTCTTAAAAGTTAGCGCTCCCAAAGATTGCGCGCTTCCTAATGAAGATATACCGGTTACCAATGAAAAGAAAACTAATGGAACAACTAATAGCTTTAAGAGGTTCATGAAGATATCTCCGCCCATCTTGAAAATATATAACTCTATAAATGTATCTACTGTGCTTGGAACAATGTCTGTGTAAAAAAGAAAAGCTCCAACCGCAAAACCTAGTATCAGTCCGATAAGAATATTTCTAGTAAGATTTTTTGGCGTTTCTATCATTATATTTCTGTCATCTCAAAGTCTTCTTTGCCGACCCCGCAGTCTGGACATAACCAATCGTCAGGAACATCATCCCATGTTGTGCCTGGTGCAATGCCATCGTCTGGCCAACCCAACTCTTCATCGTATATTAAACCACATACGATACATTCCCATTTTTTATATTCCATTTTCTCTCTCTTAGTTAATTGGACTCAAAAAGTCTCATTTAATGAAAATTAAGCACGCTATAATATCAGATTTTAAGGATCTAATTCATGCGTGCAAAAAGAATCGGTAAATGGCTTTCAGGCTCTGCTTTAAAAATGCATTTAGAAGATGAGAGCATTCTTAATTGGCTCCATGAAGAAGGCTCAATAACTAGGAGAATTTCTACTAATGCCCGCTTTAAACTTGAAATTTTAAATGATGGTCTGGGCATGACTGAACAAGAGGATTATCTAGCTATAGATATTCCTTGTCAGGAAGTACGGATCAGAGAAGTTATTTTATACGGAGATAATAAGCCAATTGTTTATGCTAAAAGCATTATCCCCCCTCTCACTTCTAGTGAAGGTTACCCAGAGCTTGGAACCATTGGATCTAAGCCACTAGGAGATTTAATTTTTCAAAGTAAGTTATTCATTAGTACTAATAAATCTTTTGCAAAATTTGAAGCAAGCACTGGTGAGATTGTCTGGGGCAGAAAAATAAATTATTTAGTTAAGGGTTATCCATTTAGCATAATGGAGGTATTTTTATTGCCATGAACAAACTGAATGCTGCCATTGAACTCATGAGGCTGGATAAACCAATAGGGATTTATCTTCTCTTATGGCCTGCTTTATTAGCTTTAGTAGTGGGCACACATGGCAATTTTACTTTTGTGCAAGCTCTCATAGTAATCTCAGGAAGCATCCTCGTTCGATCAGCTGGCTGCGTCATCAATGATTTATGGGATAAAGACCTGGATGGAGGAGTGGAAAGGACCAGAATGAGACCAATTCCAAGTAAAAAACTAACTCCTGTTGAGGGATGGATCATTTTTATAACATTGGGTACGTTAAGTTTAGGATTATTGAGCCTAACAAATATTAATACTCTTCTTGTGAGCATTATTTTTGCAATTATGATAATAATTTACCCTCTTACCAAAAGATTTTTTATCGGACCTCAATTGTTTCTTGGGATTACCTTCAACCCAACAATTATTGTTTACGCATTAACTGAAAAATTATCTAATCCAACAATTTTTTATTTATATTTTGCTATTGCTGCTATGACCATTGCCTATGATTCGTTTTATGGCTTGTGCGATGAAGTAGATGATCGTCACCTTGGAATAAATTCAACTCCTCTATGGTGGGGGGAACATACTTTGAAAATTATTGCTCTCTTCCAAATTATTTCAATGAGTTTACTTGGGGTGGTTGGTTGGTTAGATGGATTAAGTTTTTATTGGTTTGTTGGGGTAATGTGTATGGGTGGGTTTTTTTTACACCAGCATAATCTTGCATCAAAGAAAAAATATCTGCTTGCATTTAAGAACAATCATTTGATGGTTTTATTTATTCTCATCATTGCGATTGCTTGCTATTCATTCTAGTGAATTTATTTAAATGAAATCTAAAATTGAAAAAATTGATCTAGGTAATTTAAAAACAATAGATCACACAATTTCAATCAACAGTCCTTTTGAAAACCTTGAGTACTTTCATGCCATGGAAAAAAGTGATTCTGCGTCTGAACAGACTGGGTGGATTCCAAACCATCTTGGCGAAATAGAGCATGGTAAATTAACTAGCTTTTTACCTCTTTATAAAAAATTTAATAGCTATGGAGAATTTGTTTTTGATCATCAGTGGGCACATGCCCTTCAAAATACTGGAAGAAATTATTATCCAAAACTTTTAACTGCTGTTCCATTCACCCCATGTGAAGGGGATAGGATTCTTGGAAATAATAAGGATAAGAAATTAGCGCTAATTGAATCAGGTATTCAAAAATTAGAAGAGGAAGAAATTGAAAGTTGGCATATTTTATTTCCCAATGATGAAGGCAAAAGAATATTAAGACACAAAGATTTTATAGAAAGATTTAATTACCGGTTTGTTTGGGAGAATAATAATTTTTCAAGTTTTGATGACTTTCTCTCAATTTTTACCTCTCGTCAAAGAGCAACTCTGCGCAAAGAAAGAAAAAGTATTACTAAAGCCAATATTAAATTTTCTTGTAAAAAATTTGATGCTATAACAGATGAAGACTGGAATCAATTTTATATTTTCTATCAACAAACATATTATGAGAGAGGTCAAAGCCCATATCTAAGTAGAGATTTTTTTAGTAAAATTAATGCCGTAAATCAGTTAGTTAAGCCTATTATATTTTTTGCTTATTCTGAAGCAGAAGTAATAGCAGCCTCACTATGCTTTGAAGGTCAAGAAACATTGTACGGACGACATTGGGGGTCTTTAAGAAAGGTTAAGAACCTTCACTTTGAATGCTGTTATTACCAAGGAATAGATTACTGCATTGAAAATAATATTAAATTTTTTGATCCTGGCATTCAAGGTGAGCATAAGATTAGAAGAGGCTTTCAGCCAAAGCTTACATCCTCGTTTCACTATTTTTTAAGAGAAGATTTTAGCAATGCTGTTAAACGTTTCTGCAAGGACGAAAAAAAACAAATTGAAAATTATCTGGAAGCATGTAAATCCTATACACCTTTTAATAAAGATTATAAGATTAAGTAGATGAGAAAATCTTTAAAAACCAGCAATCATTTAAGTACGTGTGCTTCTAATTTTCTAAGGATTAAAAAGATCCTTGGTTCATTTGAAAATGATCATTATTCTTTTGATCTTTTCTATTCTGGGAAAAACAATCAAGCTGATTTTTTAGTAATCTGTAGAACACCTCATACCGTTACACTTGAAGCAAAATTATTAAGCGAAGATTCTTCTCTGATAGATTTGATATTAAGAATTAATATTTATGTTGATGCAAAACTAGCAGAGGTTGTTTCATATCAACAAGAAAAGCCCGTGCCTTTTTTTATTAAATCCCCGTTCTGTCAATCCGAAGATGAGAAGTATCAGCAGAATAGAATTTTGACTGAATGGCTAGAAAGTATTTTTACTAATGGGGCAGTTGAAAGAAAAGAGATAGACTTTTTAAGTGGCTAAAATTTTGTACTTACATGGTTTCGCATCATCTGCTAATTCCACAAAAGCATGTCAGTTAAATGAATATATTGTTAACAATACCAGTAAAACAAATATCTTTATTCCCAACCTAGAAAATAATATTATTGATGCTGTTGAACAGATAGATAATCTTATTAAGGAATCTTCTCCGAGCTCGTTGATGGGAAGTTCGCTGGGTGGTTTTTATGCGACCTACTTTTCTGAAAAATATAATTTGCAGTGTGTTGGGATTAATCCAGCAGTAATACCTCCTGCAGAAATGTCTTTTTATCTTGGAGAAAATAAAAACTATTCAACTGGAAAAAAATTTAATGTCGATCAATCTCAATTAGATCTTCTTAATCAAATGGGGGGAGAAATTAAGACCATTAAAAGGCCAAATAATTTTATGATCTTGCTTCAGTCTGGTGATGAATTGCTTGACTACAAAGCTGCTATTTCTTTCTACAAGGGAGCTAGTGTAGATGTAACTTTTGGTGGAAATCATGCATTTGATAAGTTTGATACTTATTTTGATAAAATAAAATTATTCTTAAATTTGCACTAATATTGTGCATTTAATTTTCATTGCTCTATAATAAATTATAATTTGCACATATATTGTGCGAATATATTGGCACATAAATTGCATAAATAATATTGCTACATAAATAAATTTGAGGAGAAATGTAATGGCAGATTATAAAACTTATGAATACATATGGTTAGATGGTTATCAACCTGAGCCTTCCATGCGGAGTAAAGTAAAAGCTACTGATGCTAGTGCCGCCCCTGACTGGTCTTTTGATGGGTCATCAACGCAACAAGCAGAGGGTGGAAGTTCTGATTGTTTGTTAATTCCAGTTCAAACTTATGAAAATCCAAATGGGCATGACCTAGTAATGACTCAGGTGCAATCTGCAGATCACACTACCCACCCATCAAATTTTAGAGCCGAAGCCGAGAAATTAGTTACTGATGAATGGTGGTTTGGCTTTGAACAGGAGTTCTTTTTTACAGACCCAGAAACTGGAGATCCGCTGGGATGGGAAAATGGAGAACCTAAAGCTCAGGGAGATTACTATTGTGGAGTTGGTGCAGGCAATGTAGTTGGTAGGGAAATTTCTGATGTTCATCTTCAAGCATGTCTTGATCTAGGTATAACTCTAACTGGAACCAATGCAGAAGTTGCTCTTGGCCAATGGGAATATCAATGCCTAGGGAAAGGCATCAAAGCTGCAGATGATCTATGGGTGAGTAGATATTTGCTTTATAAAATAGCTGAAGAGTTTGGAGTTGGAGTAAATATTCATCCCAAACCAAAAACCGGTGACTGGAATGGGTCAGGTATGCACACCAACTTCTCCAACGAAGAGATGAGATCGCGTGGCTCTGAAGAGCTATTCTCATCAATGTGTGAAAAGCTAGGCGAGGTTCATGCAGATGGAATTGCTGCGTATGGGTCTGATAATGATATGAGGCTAACTGGACTTCATGAAACTCAAAGCATTGACCAGTTTTCATATGGAGTAAGTGATAGAGGCGCCAGTATTAGAATCCCTATTTATACTGTTGAACATAACTGGAATGGTTATTTAGAAGATAGGAGGCCAGCTTCCAATGCTGATCCATATAAAATCCTTGCTCATCTAGTAGGCACACTAAATAAATGATCTTACATCTTGAGTGATCTCTCTAATGAGTTGCATGCGTAGCCTCCTCTTAAAAAAGGGGGCTATTTTTTATAAACAGCTTAAATAATATGAATACTCAAGAATTTGAAGCCTTTGATAGCCTTAATACTGAAATTATTATCCTTAATGCTGATGATTTCACTTTAACCTGGCTTAATGATTCTGCAAAAGCGGCAAATTGGATCGGAGATTCGACTAAATACCAAGGTAAAGATATTTTTTCTCTGCTTGATGAAAAAGCTGCTAAACAAGTAAAAAAAATTCTTATCAAAACAAAGAGAAATTCTGGTTCAATTACGCGCAGAGATTTTGTGATTGCTCATAATGCTGGGTTAGCAAGAACCGTTGATCTAACTATTACTTACTCTGATAAAAAAAATTTAATTTTTATAGAAGCTGTCAGCATTGATAATCTAAATAAAATTATTGACTCAACAAGAAGCTTTTCAAGCCAAAAGATAGCTGCCGGTTTAGCAAGAACTCTAGCCCATGAAGTTAAAAACCCACTGTCTGGAATTAAAGGAAGTGCACAAATTCTAAAATCAAAGTATGTAGATGACTTTTCAAAAAAATTCTTAAAAATTATTGAAGAGGAAACAGATAGATTAAATGATATCGTTACAAAAATTCTTACTCCAGCAAAAAAACCAACATTTGCTTACTTTAATCTTCATGAGACTATACAAAGAGTTCTAGCCCTGACTGATGCTGAGTCAAAAGACAATCTAGTTATTGATAGAAACTATGATCCTAGCATTCCTGAAATTTATGGTGACAAGAATCTTTTTATACAGGCTTTAATCAATATCACTAAAAATGCTATTCATGCTGCTTCTGCTTTTGCAGAAAATCCTCAACTGGAAATTAAAACTCAAATTTCTTACCGACAACCAATCAATGGGACTGTTTTTAGCACGCTAGCTGAAATTATTATTAGCGACAATGGTCCTGGCATTGATCCTGAAATTGAAGATCAAATTTTTTTTCCGATGGTTTCTGGTAAGGAGAATGGTTCAGGAATCGGGCTATCTATTTCTCAAGATATCGTGAGAATCCATGGAGGAGCCATTTCATTTGATAGAAAAGATAATAGAACTGAATTCTCTATTTTGATACCTATTTCTAACCATAATACTCAAGGTGCAATCAGTGCATAAGATATGGATAGCAGATGATGATGAGGCTATTCGCATGGTTCTTGAGGAAGGTCTTAGTAGCCCTGATCTAGAGGTTACTACTTTTGCTAATGGTGAATCTTTGATTGAAGCGTTAAGTTTAGAAAAACCTGACTTGATAATTTCAGATATCAAGATGCCTGGGATGCATGGTTATGACCTCTTAAAACATATTAAAAATAATTATGATAAGTTGCCGGTAATTATTATGACTGCTTTTACTGACATGCAGGCTGCAATTGATGCTTACGGCGGCGGTGCTTTTGAATACATCCCTAAGCCCTTTGATTTAGATGAAGCAATTCAAACAGTAAATAGGGCCCTAGAAGAAAATAAAGAAATGGCTCCGAGAAAAACTTCTAAATCTGAAATTATTGGCTCAGCTCCATCCATGCAAATAGTTTTTAGGTCTATTGGTAAATTAGCAAATACAAATGCCACTGTTTTAATTGAAGGGGAATCTGGTACCGGAAAAGAATTAGTCTCAAAATCGTTACATAAAAATAGTCCTAGATTTGACATGCCATTTATTGCTTTAAATATGGCGGATATTCCAAAAGAACTTATAGAATCAGAATTATTTGGCCATGAGAAAGGGGCTTTTACTGGCGCTGTTGAGCAGCGTATTGGAAGATTTGAGCAAGCAAATGGGGGAACTCTTTTCCTTGATGAAATTGGAGACATGCCATTGGAAACACAAACTCGTTTACTGCGCGTACTATCAAACAAAGAATTCTTTAGGGTTGGTGGAGATAAACCAATTAAAGTAGATGTACGTATTCTTGCGGCCACTCATCAGAGCCTAGAATCATTAGTTGCTGCTGGAACTTTTAGGGAGGACTTGTATTACAGATTAAATGTTATCAGAATTGAAGTCCCTCCTCTTAGAGAAAGAAAAGAGGATATTGGAGATTTATCATCAGCATTTTTAAAGCGCCATGCAGAATCTTTAACGGAACAATTAAAAGTACTTTCTCCCGAGGCTCTTCAAGCTCTTGCACAATATGATTGGCCTGGAAATGTGAGACAGCTAGAAAATATTTGTTACTGGATTGCCCTTATGGCTCCTACTCAAAGCGTCAAGTTAGAAGACCTTCCAAATGATGTGATTCAAGAGTTGCCACTGGAAAATACAGATTCTAATTGGCAGACAGGCTATTCCCAATGGCTAGAAGAAATTTATCAAAGCAATCCAGAGAACATGCTGGAGTTAATTGAGCCAACTATAGATAAGTTAATGATAGATTTTGCACTAAATAAAACAGGTGGCAAAAAACAAGAAGCTGCAAAAATTCTAGGATTGGGGCGGAATACCCTTTCAAAAAAAATTAAAGCTCAAAAAAATTAAGACAAAGACTCCATCAGGCTACCCGCTTCGTGCAAAGCATGTAAATCGTCACATCCACCGATATGATCTTCATTAAACCAAATCTGGGGTACTGAAGTTTTGCCTGCTTTTTCTGCCATTTTTGCTCTCAGGCTTGGCTTTAAATCTACTGAGATTTCATTGAAAGCTATACCAAGATCTTTCAATAGCCCTTTTGCTTTGTAGCAATATGGGCATGTCATAGTTGTATAAATAGTTACTTGTTTCATAGAAAGAATTATAAATTATTTAAGTTTAATATTTTGAACTGCTCGTCCTTTAACATTAAATTTAGCTTGGTTGAAAGTTGGGGCAGCTAATGTGCCCATAGCATTATTTGAGAAACCAAATTGTTCTTTTGGGATACCAAGAAAATTTTTATCAAGTTTTTTATTTCCATTCACATCAATAAAAAGTGCGATGGCATAAAACCCATTAGGAATCTCGGTACTCAGTCGAGTTACCTCTTCGGGTTCAAGATATAATTCAAGCCCTTTAAACACCCCAGTCTCGGAACGCTTCTCATTCTTTACAGAACCCTGAAAGGATTCAGCATTTTGATATATTGCCAACATTAAAGTGCCAGCTTTTTCTTGATTAGAAAGGTTAATAATTAACTCTGATGCATTTATTTCAGATATAGCCACTAAGACTATAAGAAGAAAACTTCGGCTTATATTAATTGTCATAAAATCTAATTTAAATTTTTACAAGTGGCAGCCCTTCTTGCTGCCAAGTAGCTATGCCGCCTTTAAGAATATGCGTTTCTTCATACCCATGTTTTTGAAGTTTCTCTCCGGAGAGGCCAGCATTTCTACCCATGCCACATATAAGTATTATTGGTTTATCTTTAAATTTTAGAAGCTCGTCATGCCTAGCATCCAGCTCATCAAATGGGATATTGGTAGAACCAGCAATGGCTCCAATCTCGAATTCACTTTTAGGTCTAACATCTACCAGGCAAGCAGACTTCTTATTGGCAAGAATAGTTAATTGAGTACAGTCAACACGATTGCCGCCCCGACCACTTTCAGCACGAAACCATAATAATATAGAAAGAAATAAAGGCACTGAAAAGAACCAATAATCAATTAAAAACAAATTGAACTCTAGCATTTGCCTATTATCGCTTAAAATATATTTTCATGTGAGGTTTATACAATGAAAGAGCAAAATTTTTTAGTTTTAGTTAGGCATGGTCAGAGCGAGTGGAATGCAAAAAACTTATTTACCGGATGGAAAGATCCTGGTTTAACTCCTAAAGGAGAAGAGGAAGCTAAAAATGCTGGGGCTATTATTAATAAAAAAGAAATCCATTTTTCAGTAATGTTCACTTCTGTTTTAAAGCGAGCACAGATTACAGGGCAAGCAATCTTAGAGGGTATCAATCAAACTCAGATTCCAGTAATCAAGGATCAAGCACTAAACGAAAGAGATTATGGAGATCTGGCGGGGTTGAACAAGGATGAAGCAAGAAAAGAATGGGGTGAAGAACAAGTTCATATCTGGAGAAGATCTTATGACGTCCCACCTCCAGGCGGCGAAAGTCTCAAGAATACTGCTGAAAGAGTCTTGCCTTATTTTAATGAAGTGATCATGCCAAGATTAATGGAGGGTGAAAATATCCTAATTGCTGCTCACGGAAATTCTCTTCGCTCGCTGGTAATGCAACTTGATAAGCTTTCGAAAGAAGAGGTCTTAAGTCTAGAAATTCCAACCGGGGCGCCAATTCTTTATTCATTTACAGGCGAGCCCCTGCCATCTTCTAAGGAAAATCTTTTTTGAAACAAGACTTTAAAAAAATTTCTTCCCAAATTGTCAATTGGTATCTCCAAGATGGCAGGCATCATCTGCCCTGGAGAAAGAAAGTTACCCCATACAGAATTTGGATTTCTGAAATTATGTTGCAGCAAACTCAAGTAAAAACTGTTATTCCTTACTTTAATGCATTCATGAAAAAGTACCCTACCTTGCAAAAATTATCTTCGGCAAGCGAAGATGAAATTCTTGCAGCATGGTCAGGTTTGGGTTTCTACAGAAGAGCAAAGAATATATTTGCAGCCAAAGAAACTATTAAAAAAGATTATAAAAATAAATTTCCAAATAAATTTGAATCCATTATTGATTTACCTGGAATTGGAAGATCAACTGCAGGCGCATTAATGTCTTTGGCATTTCTTGTACCTCAGCCTATTTTAGATGGAAATGTAAAACGAGTTATTTCAAGGTTGATTAGAAAAAAAATTTCTTCTCTCAAAGAAAAAGACATGTGGGACCTATCTAAGAAATTGGTCAATACAGAAGATTGTTTTTCTTATACACAAGGAATCATGGATATTGGAGCAACGGTATGTACGAAAGCAAATCCTTCGTGTCAGGTATGCCCGCTGAACGAAGATTGCATGTCAGCATTTAATGTTGAGGTAGAGGTTAAAAATAATAATAAAAAGCCTAAAAAAATTATGATGATGGCTTTTGCAATCGTGCAAACAGAGCAATCGTTCCTTTTCAGAAAGAATGAAATGAATTCGATTTGGAGCAGTCTATGGCTGCCTTTTGATCAGCTGGCAATGAAATCTTATATGAAGGAATTGAAACTCACTCAAAATGAAAAGTTTAGGCACGAGTTGACGCACAGAAGCCTTGATCTCAATGTAAATGTTTATTTTTCATCCAAAGAGTTTGATCTAGATACAAATCAAAAATATGAATGGATAAAAAAGGATAGAATAGATAATTATGGAATGCCTAAACCTATTACCAAACTAATTCAGCAATTATGAGCAATACTATTTTCTGCAAAAAATATCAAAAAAATTTACCTGCAATGACTATTCCTCCCATGCCTGGTCCGAAAGGAAAAGAGCTGATGGAAACCGTTTCATTGGAGGCTTGGGAAGACTGGAAGTCCCATCAAACCACTTTAATTAATGAGAAACATTTAGATCTTTCTAAGTCCGAGGATCGCTCTTGGCTCTTAGAACAAATGGAAAGGTTTTTTAACAACGAAGATGTTGAACAAGCTTCTGGTTTTAAAGCTTTAGATTAACTATTCCACCAAGCAACATCTGAAAAAGCTCTCAGGTCTATTTCATGAGTCCAAGCTGATCTGTGTTGCTGCGCTAAGTGAAAATAGGTATCTGCAATTTTTTCTGGAAGAATTAATCCATCATGCTCCATGCCTCGAGATTTACGTAGTTGCTGAAATGCTTCTTCACCCAGCATTTTGCCAAGAGTATCGGGAGCATCTACCATCCCATCGACCACCACATGACCAACATGAATGCCTTTGGGGGCAAACTCAGCATTGAGTGTTTGGCATAACATTCTTCTTCCCCCCATTGCAGCGGCATGGGAATGTTGATTCTTATTGCCTCGCATTGCAGCTGTTGCAGAGGTTACAAGCAGTGTTCCAGCACCCCTTTCTTCCATGAGAGGCATAAGAACTTTTGCCGCTCGAAATAAACCCAGGTCTGCCATTCTCCACCCCCATTCAAACTCTTTTAAAGAGGTTTCATGAAGAAGCTTCATTCCACTTTGGGCACCCAAGTTATAAACCAAGACTTCGATAGGGCCTATGTCTTTTTCAACAGATGTGATTAGATCTTCAAGAACGTTGTCTTCGATGGCATTGATCAAATATCCAGTTGCGGTTCCTCCCTGCTCTTGAATATTTTTTACTAATTTATCTAGCCCCTCTTGATCGGATCGCCTACACAAACATGCATGATATCCCTCGTTGGCAAACTTTACGGCTACGGTTCCACCTATTCCGGCTCCAGCCCCTAAAACTAAACATACAGGTTTCATATTATTCTCTCAATGAATTAGTATTTATATTCTAACTAACTATTCTCCACCAAGTACAGTTCGGTTATAATTCTTGATTTCACATTGCCCAGATAGCTCAGTCGGTAGAGCAAAGGACTGAAAATCCTTGTGTCGGTGGTTCGATTCCACCTCTGGGCACCACCATATATTATTTTTTTGCATCCTTTTGATTTTTGCATCCTTTTAATTATGGAATATTGAGTAATACATTGTTTTTTAAATAACTGCTTCAATATTAATAATGTAAACTGAAATTACTAACTAAAACTAAAATGGTCTTTTCAAATAAAAAGAAATCTCTGATATCAGGCATTCGCTCAAAGTCAGTTGGCTCAAAAAGATTGCCTCAAGCGAAGGACATGCTTTTTGGGCAAGCTTTTACAGCTACTCTAGCTGGTGTTTCAGACTTTTTGCAGCCGTTAGGAAATCTAACATTCGTTCTGTTATTGATAAGTGTATTGGTCACATTAACTCTAACTGTCTTATATTTATTAAAAGATGCTCTAAGAGAAAAAATTGTTAAGTACTTTACCGTCAGCATCTCCTTAATGATCTTGACAGGATTGCTATACTCTTCTCAAGATGAAGCAAATTCTCAAAAGGGTGTATTGGCTAGTAATTTTCCTTCCATTGAATCTCTTCAATCAAGTCTTGGAGTAATAGAATCAGAATTATTGGAAATTAAACAATCAACTTTAAGAACTGAGGAATTGGTTGGAGATATTGCTGAAAATACAAAAGAAAATGTTGAGCAAACAAGGCAGCTTAATGAGACCATTGCAAATACTAGTGAGATTATTGCAAATAAACTTGATGATATTAATGAGTCTTTTAGTCAAATTTCTAAATTAGGAGGGTTAATTGCAAATCCTGAGAGACCTGAGGAGCATTACCATAACTTAAGAGTTTACGAAGACAAAGGAGATTACTTAAATGCTAGGAGAAGTTACAACCAATACTTCTCATTTAATCTAGATTACATTGACCCTCACTTACGATATCAAACTTTTCTTAAAATCCAAGAAGGAAGAGCAGGAGCGCGGGAAGTATATAACTCCTTTTTTGAAAACGATAAACGGGTAGTCATTGAGTATCTTAAAATTCTTCTTTTTGATGCCCCAGCTCGAACCAACTTATTAAAAGATTTTATTTCCAAAAATCCAGATTTTGCTCCGGCCCAATATGAATTAAGCAAAGATTTCTCCCCGTCTAGAACAGGCCAAGTCACGCTTGGGAACAAAATACTTGAGATAGAAGCTTTAGAGCAGTTTATTCGACTAAATAATGAAGGTAAGTTTGTTAGATATTTTCTAGATAAAGCATTGGCAGCAGAATGGATTAAATATGCTGAGGAGAGATTACAGATTCTTAATTCTGAATTAAATGAGATTAAAGAGACTTATTTCGATGATGGCACAATTTTCCAAGAAACAAATTATAGGAATGGAGTTAAAGAGGGAGAAGAATTGGTCTATAAGAATAAAAATGATCCTATAACTGTATTTGATGGAGTGATAGTTGATCACAAAAGCCAAGGAAGAAATATTAATATAAAAGTTAGCGACTTAAGCTGGTATGAGGATAAAAATATATTAACGAAAAGGAATTTCTATGATAATGGTGAGCTAGAAAGATCTGTAGATATTACTTATTACTCAACGGGTGAGATCTTGAATATTCAAACATCTACTCCCGCTTCAGAAAAATCATTAGCAAAACTAAGAAGTAAAATTGAAATGCAAAAAAGCCTCATCCAAAGTACTAAAGAATCGTCGCTACAATATCAAATAAATAAATGTGATGACAACGAAAATCGCAATAGCATAGAATGCATGGTCTCTTCGAGTGGCGGTTTTAGTGCTGATTGGAGTATTAAAGCTAAAGAAAAAGAGATTAAAAATTTAGAAGATCAAATGAATTATGCCATGGACATAAATGGCTTATACAAATTTTATTATAAAGATGGTCAAATAGAAGAAGAAGGTGTTCATGAAAATGGTGAAAAAAGTTCTTACAGTTTTTTTTCAAAGGATGGGATTTTAGAAGAAATAGGAAACATTAAAAACTATTTTTCAACTCTGGGGGGCACAGAATTTAGATTTCTTGACGGCCCTTATGAGAGATACCATAACAATGGCCAACTAATGATGAGTGGAAAATTTAACGAAGGCAACTTTTTGGCACCATATAAAGTTTATTACGATGATGGCTCGGTATATTTAGATAAAAATTCTAAAGGAGAGTATAAAAAATTTGATAGGACTAAACGTTTAATCTTAGAAATTGTGCCAACAAAATGTGAAAAGAAGAAAATCTATACCAAGGTATCTAATAGCAAGGGGTATGAAAAAGCTGCTTATGCATGCTTTATCAAGACATCAATAGATAGCGAAGGAAATGCTGAAAAAGAAACTATTTCAATCCGACCTTTTAGAAGCAGTGCAAACTGCTTAATACCAACTCATCGATGCCAAGGTGTTTCTCCAAATTTCATTGGTAATTTTTATGAGCAATGAGTAAACTTTGAAGCAGTTAATCAATATGGAAAATAATAATTTACATGACGTTGTTATAAGAAATGGCAAGATCGTAGATGGGTCCGGCAAAAAACCATTTATTGGCGACATTGCTATAGACGATGGAAAAATATCTTTAGTTGGAGCAATTAAAAGTTCAGGTAAAAAAGAAATTGATGCAAAAGGCAATTTGGTAACTCCTGGATGGGTTGATATTCATACTCACTATGATGGACAGGTTTGCTGGGATCCATATCTCACTCCTTCAAGCTGGCATGGGGTCACAACAGTTGTCATGGGAAATTGTGGAGTTGGCTTTGCTCCAGTAAAGCCTGGAGACGAAAATTTTCTTATTCAATTAATGGAGGGGGTAGAAGATATTCCTGGCTCAGCTTTAAATGAGGGGATTGAGTGGGATTGGGAAACATTCCCCGAATTTTTAGATGCAATTGAGAAAAAGGAATTCGTTATGGATCTCGGATTTATGATTGGTCATGGCCCTTTAAGAAGTTATGTGATGGGCTACGAAAGATGTCAAAATCAAGTTGATGCATCAGAAGCAGAGATCGGCAAGATGTCTGAACTGGTGACTGAAGCCATTGATTCTGGCGCCCTTGGATTCAGCACTTCAAGAACTATCCTTCATAGAGATATATATGGTAAATACGTTCCAGGAACTGAAGCGAGTTCTGAGGAAATGAGAGCTCTTGCTTTTGGCATAGACAAAGCTGGTGAAGGGACTTTAGAAATTACATCTGATTGGCTAGATGAAGAAATCGAGATGTCTTGGATGAAGGAATACATTAAAAAAAGTGATTGTGGGTTAACTTTTTTACAAACGAATGGAGATGCCGTAAAGACAATTTTATTTTCTGAGGAGCAGTTTTTAAAAGGAAAAAATATCCGTCCTCAGTTTCCAGGAAGAAATGTTGGGCTCATGTTTGGTCTAGAAAGCTCCTTGCATCCGTTTATTCAGTATCCAGCATACAAAGAAATTGCTGATCTGCCCTTAGATCAAAAATTTGCAATAATGAAAGACCCTGACTTTAAAAATAAATTACTAAGCCAAGAGCCTGATTTTAAATCAGAAATTGAAAAAAAGCTTACTGAGGATAATAACAATAAAACAAGAGAAGAAATTTCAAAGGACGTAGCACTCCCAACAAAGTTGACATCCAATTACGAGACCCAATTTATTTTAGGCTCACCTCCAAATTACGAGCCCGGAAAAGAAGATAGCATCGCTGCAATAGCTTTAAATAGAGGTATCTCAGAGCTTGAAGTTATGTACGATGAAATGATAAAAAATAATGGCACCAACCTAATTTATGCAGCCTTCACACCTTATGAGAATTACAAACTTGATTTTGTTGAGCAGGCATATGAATTAAAATCTTCGGTTGCTGGAGGAAGTGATGGCGGGGCTCATTGCGGATTGATATGTGATGCGAGCATGCCGACTACTAATTTATCTCACTGGGCAAGAGATCGTAAGGCTGGTAAAAAGTTTCCTTTAGAAATGCTTATTAGAAAACAAACAAAAGATACAGCCGAAACCTTCGGATTATTTGATCGCGGTGAAATAAAGCCTGGGATGTTGGCCGATATTAATATTATTGATTTTGAGAAGTTAAATGTAAGTCACCCTAAAATGATTCATGATCTCCCTTTGGGAGGCAGGCGTCTAGTTCAAGATGCTACAGGTTATTTGGCAACCATTAAGAGCGGAGAGATCATCAGTGAAAATGGAAAAGCCACGGGATTACTTCCTGGAAACCTCATTAGAGGAAAACAGGTCTGTGAAGTGAAATCTGGAATAGAAAAAGTTCCATTATTTGATAGAACCATTAGGCTTTTGCTTGTAAAGGTAGCGCGACTATTTTGGGGACTAAGTAAAAAGTCTATGAAAACAACAATAGTTTCTGACGCCTAAGTTTTACTTTAATCTAAAGATCTCAATATACATTCTTGTATCAAAGGGAACGCGTGCGCTAATCACATGGAGAGTAATAAAGTGAATAGCGAATAAAATAGAATAGCGTCGCAATGGTCCAAATTCCCAGACCAAGCAATAAAGTTTGATCTCTTATGACCGTGAAAATATGTCTTAAGTTTAAATCCATTACTATATCTCCTTAAAATACCTCATTAAATTATAGAAAAGATGTTATATTGTCAATATGGTTGACAATAATTTGAATTATAAAGAGTTTCTTGATGATAATATTATGCGCTTAGCCGTGGAATTGGTCGAATGGATGGAGGGAGAGATGGTTGAGCTGAATAAATCTGATGACTACCAAGGATCTGCGAGTGAAATTAGGCTATTTAATGCCCTTCGCGGGGAGGAAAAATCTATCTCTACTTTAGCAAGAACAATGGGGATTTCGCGTCAAGCTGTGCATAAAACAACACATAGGCTAGAGGAACTGGGTTTTCTTAAATTAGTATCTCGTCAGAATAATAAAAAAGATCGAATTGTCTGTATAACAGAGGAAGGTCAAGCAATAAGAAAGCAAGGTGCTGAGTATTTAATTAACATTGAAGAAAAGATTTCTTGGAACGTTGGTGAGAGAAACCTAGTTTTTATGAAAATGATGTTATCTACACATTTAAAAAAACTTCGAGAGTCTGATTGAAGGTCAGCACTAAAAAAGATATGAGGTTCTATAAATTCTTAGGAAGACGACTTTGATAGATCTTGCTTAATAGCGAGGCCATAAAAAAGGCCAGCAACTCTTGATAGTCCAAATATAACAAAGAATGGGATCAGCAAAGGCTTACTAAATAAAACTGAAACAGGATAAAGAATTGGGCCTCTCACTAGGACATGATAAAGGTGCCTAAATCTATTATTTTTATACAACTTAATATATTCAGAATCTCCTTTTCCATACCAAAATGCTTTTTTAATGGTGTCTTGGAAGCTTGCTCTGACAATCTCAATGGCATTTTCAGGTATCGCCCTCAATGTATAGCCAGCATCAACTAACCTATCACAGAAAACAGTGTCGTCACATGAGCCGGCTAACTCTCTATTAAAACCAACTTGTTTCCCATAATCAGTTCGAAATATACATGGCGTTCCTATTACTTGCACATTTTCTCCTCCCCCAGAAACTATTTGATGTCTTTTGGCAAAGCCTCTCTCCCAATAGTTCTGTTTTGAACCCGCAGGAATTTTTGTATAAACAATTCCAGCTAGTTTAGGGTCGCTATTAAAATAGTTGCTTAATATCTCTTCGTTAGGCTGGGGCGTGTTAATTAATCTTTGATCTGCATCTACAAAAAAAACAAAATCTTCATTAGATTCTTCAATTGCATAGCCTCTTCTATAAGAAAGAGAGGTCCCCGGAAATGATATGAACTTAGCTCCGCTAGACTTAGCTATTTCTTCTGTTCTATCATCAGAGCCACCATCTAGTACTGAAATATTTGTACCGCCAGAAAGAAGAATGGATTCTATACAATCTTTGATATTGGCTTCCTCATTAAGAGCCATAATAAAATATTCAAAAGAGTTGGCATTCATTATGTAATAGTGTTGTTGAAGGTAATATTTTTAGTTATTTAATGAGATATGGTACTATTCTTTATCCTAATAAATAGTGTTTTATAGAATTTTCTTTATAAAATGTATCTTATATAAATACTTAAAATCTAATTGCATAAATTATGAAAAACATAAAAGCAGTCATACTGGCTGGCGGTCTTGGAACCCGACTTTCAGAAGAAACTAATCGCATTCCCAAGCCCATGGTGGAAATTGGTAATAGGCCAATAATATGGCACATCATGAAATCACTTTCCCATTATGGAATTAAAGAATTTATCATATGCTGTGGTTATAAGGGATATGTTATTAAAGAGTATTTTTCAAATTATTTTTTACATAACTCTGACCTGACCGTGAACTTAGAAGATAACTCAATTGAAATTCTAGAAAAGAGAGCTGAATCTTGGAAAATACACCTAGTTGATACCGGAGATGAGACGTTGACTGGCGGCAGGATGAAAAGAATTAAAGATTTTGTGAAAGATGATGAATATTTTTGTTTTACATATGGGGATGGTCTTGCTGACATTAATATTAAGAATTTAATAGATTTTCATAAACAAAATTCAGTGCTAGCAACGCTATCGGCTGTTTCACCCCCAGGAAGATTTGGAGCCTTGGATATTGATGATGGTCTAGTTTCATCATTTGTTGAAAAACCCATGGGTGATAATGCTAGGATAAATGGTGGTTTTTTTGTTCTTTCTCCAAAGGTAATTGACTACATAAAGAATGATCAAACTATTTGGGAAAGAGAGCCTTTAGAAAAGCTTTCCTCTCAGGGTCAGCTAGCAGCATATAAGCATGATGGCTTTTGGCATCCAATGGACACCTTAAGAGATAAAATCTATCTGGAAGATCTCTGGAATGCTAAAAAAGCTCCATGGAAAACATGGTAAGTAGTGAGTTCTGGAAAGGTAAAAGAGTTTTAATTACTGGCCACTCTGGTTTCAAGGGGAGCTGGCTATCTTTATGGCTAAATAAACTTGGTGCTGAGGTAATGGGTTTCTCTCTGCAACCAGAAGAATCAAGTAGCATATTTTACCAAGCAAAAATTGCAAGCGTAGTTGAAAGTATTTTTGGTGATATTAGAGACTATGAAATCATGAAATCTAATATGCTTGCTTTTAAACCCGAAATTATTTTTCATTTAGCTGCACAGCCACTTGTAAGAGATTCTTATCTTGATCCTTTGGAAACATACAGCACCAATGTGCTTGGAACAGCAAATGTCCTTCAGGCTGCACGGTCAATTGATTATTGTAAGGCTATAGTGGTAGTTACTTCTGACAAATGTTATGAAAACGAAGAGCTAAATAGGCCATTTCAAGAGCAAGATCCGATGGGCGGGCATGATCCCTACAGTGCAAGCAAGGGATGTGCAGAACTAGTTACTCAGTCATTTAGAAAATCATATTTTCAAGAATCGGAAGTCTTCTTGGCATCCGCTAGAGCTGGTAATGTTATTGGAGGAGGCGATTGGTCTAAAGATAGGTTGATCCCTGATATGGTAAGAGCAGTTCAGAGTGGTCTAAAAATTGAGCTACGAAACCCCAAAGCAACTAGGCCATGGCAACACGTTCTTGATCCATTGTCCGGATACATAAAATTAGCTGAAAGCCTCTATAAAAAAACTCCGGATTCTGATTCAGCCTGGAATTTTGGACCGCCTGAGATGGAAGACAAAGAGGTGGCATGGATTACAACAAACTTTCTTGAGATGTGGGGCTCTGAATCTCTTTGGAGCATAGATGAAGAGAAAACTCATCACGAAGCGCAATACTTAAGACTAGATTCCTCTAAGGCGATTCGACAACTTAACTGGAAACCAGTGTGGAATACCACCCAAGCCTTAGAGCATACTTTTTATTGGTATCAGCAAAGTTTTTTAAAGGATGAAATGTTAAATTTATCCTTGGAGCAAATTGATCTTTACTCCTCAGAGCTTTAAACCAAATTAACTCAGAAATTAATTGACTAAAATTTATAGGTTTATTAGACTCGGTTTATTCATTCACTCACTAAAATAAAACTCGATATGGAAAATATATCTTACGCTAAAACAGTTTACGGAGAAGAGGAAATTGAGGCTGTAGTCCAATGCCTGAGAGAATCTACCCAAATGGGAAATTATTCCAGAAAATTTGAAACAGAAATATCAACATTGTTTGATAAAAAAGAAACTTTATATGTAAATTCTGGCTCTTCAGCTCTATTTATAGGGATAGAGGCTTTCAATTTTCCAAAAGGTTCTGAGATCATAACTCCTGCCCTTACTTTTGGGACTACTGTTGGGTGTTTAATAAAGAACGATTTGATTCCTGTATTTTTAGATGTGAAGCCTCTGACATATTGCATAGATGAAACACAAATCGAAGATGCAATAACCGATAAGACTGTTGCAATAATTGCACCTAATTTAATGGGCAATCTTTGTAATTGGCCATATATTAGAGAATTGGCTGATAGGCATAATCTAATTGTGATAGAGGACTCGGCTGATACTCTTGGAGCTACCATTGATGGAAAAAATTCAGGCTCCTTTTCAGATATGTCGATCACGAGCTTCTATGGGTCGCATATTATTAATTGTGCAGGAAATGGGGGGGCCTTATCTCTAAATGATACCAAGGTAATTGAGCGAGCTAAATTACTAAGATCATGGGGCAGGAGTTCTTCTCTCTTTGATGAAAGAAGTGAGGCTATTGAAAACAGATTTAATATTGATCTAGATGGAATAGAATATGATGCTAAGTTTGTCTTTGAAACAGCTGGCTACAATCTTGAAGGAAGCGAGATAGGCGCAGCTTTTGGGATGATACAATTAGAAAAACTCAATCAAAATATCTTAACAAGACAAAAGAACTTTCAAAGACAGTGCGAATTTTTTAACAAATTTCCTGAGTTGTTCAGCAATCCGCTAGAAGAGCTAGATCTTGAAACTGCTTGGTTAGCTTTTCCTGTGCTTATCAATAAAAATGCTCCTTTCGCTAGAAGAGATTTACAAATCTACCTGGAAGAGAGAAATATTCAAACCAGAGTTGTCTTTACTGGAAATATTATGAGGCAGCCCATGATGAATAACGTAGAATATAAGGCACCTTTAGATGCATACCCTAATGCAGATGCGGTGATGGAAAGAGGAGTCCTGCTGCCAGTTCACCATGGACTGACTGACAGCATGTTTGAAAGATTGCACGAAACAATTGAAGAGTTTATTAAGGTTTACTAAACCTAAGATAAATCTGAAAAAAGGTTACTGGAGTAGCGATAGTTAAATAGTAGTTTATCTAAGTCTGAATTTTCATCTAGATCATTGCTTTGAAATGTTGGTATCTCGTGCCAAGCGCAGTCACCATCGTATTCATTATCCTCGCTATTTTTTAACCATTCTTTTTTATAAATATAGAATTGTCCTGCATCGATATATGAGACACCCAAATCTTGAGATCTTTCATTCCTTTTATTTGGAAAGTTAGGTCTTAATTCATCATCTACAATCTTAAAGGTCCATTCTACAGGCCCATCCAATCTTGCTATCGAAATCAGGTTACTCTTTGGAGATTCAATCATTTTAGTTAACCCTTCATCTATAACACTAGAATTAATGCATATGGAATGAATATACATTTGAATGACAATATCGTAATCTTGGAGAACATTTTGAAAATGCCATTTTGTCAAATCAGTCACAGTGGCAAAATCATCACAATATTGATCCTCTCTTTCTAAAAAATTAACACTTGTTTTGATATTATCTTTCAAAAAACCATCATCTGTAGAAACGAATAGGTCTATATTAAATTTTGATTTACCAAGATTCCTTAGCACCTTATCTATGAACATATCTCCGTCGATATCTAATCTATTTTTATTCGGCATTCTCTTGCTGCCTTTGCGTGCTGGGATTAATGCTGCTATTTTCATCAATAGTTAAGTTAAAAATCTGATCAGATTTATTATTAGTTTTATATTTACCATAAATAAATTACCTAGTTTAGTTTCCTCTCGAGGATTTAACTCGATGTCAAAGTTATAAACTCTCTCAATCTTTAACTTTTTTAATAGAAATAAATCTATGCCATACTCAAGAACATTTTTTTTATTATAAATGTGCAGACTACCACTTTTCACTCCGCACATAAGGTCATCAACACCATACAAGCTTTTTACAACCCTGTTAACAATAATCTCGCCCATTCTCTTAACATGAGGTCTTCTGCCAACAGCTAAATCATATGTAGACGCTTTGGCTAAAGCTTTAGCAACAGATGATCTCCCTATCTCATTATCCCCATCTACAATACAGAATTGAGAATATTGCTTCTTATCTAAAAGTGCTAAACCCTCTCTGAGAGCAACTTGATAACCAAGTCTTTTTACCTCATATACATTTACATTTTTTTTTTCGGAAAGAATTTTAGTTCTATCGGTCGAATTATTATCAATAACGAAGATATGAAGTGGTTTTACTCCACATGCTAAGACATTATCGATAACTTTCTCAATATTTTTTTCTTCATTATGAGCCGGAATAATGACTCCTAGCATATATCCTCTTTAAGAATTGACTCATGTGCTTGCTTGCTTCCGATGAGCTTTTTACCGATAACCTCATCTGCTTGATAAGGATGAAAACTATTTTGGGGACATGGTCTCAGGAAGTCTAGGTCATCTTTTGTAATTTGATGACCTTCAGGCAATGCTTTATTACAAACTATTGATCTTCTTTGAACTATAAAAGCATTTTGTTCATTTTCCTCAATTCTTTTAATTCCATCGCCTAAAGTTTCAAAAACTTCCATTGAAAGGTCTACCATTTCTCTCCATTTAGTCGGATTTAGTGCAAACTTATGATCAGGTCCTTCCCTATTATTGTCATCTGTAAAATGTTTTTCAAATACTCTTGCTCCTAAAGGTATCGAACCCAATACAGACCCATGGCCTAGCGTATGATCAGATAAGCCTAGGATTATATTTGGAAAAAGATCACGGTATGTTTCAAGAACTCTGAGATTCACATAACGGTGTTTGTCTGCCTCAACAGTGTAATTAGTGTTGCATTGCATTAAAATTAATTGATCTTCGTTCATAATATTAACAATTCGCTTCACATCATCTAGGGTAGCCGCACCTGTTGCAATCAAGACAGGTTTTTCTTTACTAGCAACGTACTTGATAAAATCTATCCAAGATATATCACCAGAGCCAATTTTAAAGAAGTTTACATACTCATCTACTAGCTCTACCGCATCATAATCATATGGTGAAGTAGAAAACTCAATATCTGCTTTTTGGCATTCTCTGTATATATCTTCCGTCCACTCCCTTCGAAAGTGGTATTGATCATAAATCTCTGAAACAGAGCTTTTCCATGATGACTGATGAGTTTCTAGTTTATTGATTTTAGAAAACTCAATATCATTAACTATCTTATCTGCTAAAAAATGTTGAAATTTTGCACAATCCGCACCTGCTTCTTTTGCTACCCAAACTAACTCTTTTGCACGGGACAGATCACCATCATGGTTTGCTGCCAAATCTGCTACAAAGTATGGCTTATGATTATTCCCAATTTGCCTATCGCCTAATTTAATTTCTTTCATTTTTGCGCCCTAAATACAGCTTTAACAAGCTGCTGTTTTGTATCCTCAACTAAGTTAAAAGCTGGGTCATTAAGTTTATCTACAGCTCCATGCAATGCATCAGAACATTCCTTTATTTCATTTTCTCCATGATCTTCTGCTACTGCAAAAAACATATTAAATAAAATGTTATGAGATAAAAATTCTTTTTGTATAAATGTTTTTAAATACAAGTTATATTTCTGTTCCACGGGTGACATAACTATTTTACCTGGATATGACGTGCAATTAATTTGAAATTCAGGATTAGTAATTTTTGCTAAAGCATGATCTATTTCTGTTTTAAGCAATCTGGTTTTGGAGCTTAATTCTTTAAAAAAATTTTCATCTAAGTAATCAAGCATAAAGTCAGCTGCGCCGATCCCAATTGGATCTGATGCGTGGGTAAACGAAAAGAAAACATCTTCAAAACCACGCATAATATTTTTATTTCCGACTATAGCCGCTACTGGCACTCCATTTCCAAGAGCTTTTGCATAACAAACAAGATCAGGTTCAACTCCAGTGTATCCTATTGCCCCAGTCTTTAGGCATCTAAAACCTGTCCAACATTCATCAAATATTAAAATAGTATTATGTTCCTTGCATAGCTGTCTAGCATATTCTAAAAACTCTATATCAGGTTCATCGCCAATCATTGGCTCAATAATTAAGCATGCTATCTCATCACTATTTTTGTAAAATGCTTGCCCAAGTTCTTCTTTCGAAAAACCATTAATTTTAATCGTTTGGCTTGAAACTTCCTCTGGAACACCAGAATTTCTAGACGTAGACCCAATGTACCAGTCTTGCCAGCCATGATATCCATTGCAAATAATTTTATTTTTTTTTGTGAAATGCCTTGATACCCTGACAGCTGCAGATGTTACATCTGAACCATTTCTAGCAAATCTAACCTGCTCCCCAAATTGAACAGAATCGATGAGCTTACGAGCGACTTCAAATTCATATAATGAGGGCAATGAAAAAGCGATGCCTTTACTTAAAATAGAATTAAGATGCTGATTTAATGCCTCAAATCGATAACCTTTAATAACTGGTCCTAAGCCCATGGACCAATCAGTGTATTCTCCAATATCTGTATAGAGCTTGCAACCTTTAGCCTTAGTAGCAAAAGCTGGTGATATTCCAGTTGGATATTGATGATGGGCCTTAGAAAAAGTATGGCTCTTGTCAGGAATAATATCTGTTAATTTTTTCATTTTTTAAAGATTGAGTTCTTCTATTTTACTCATAGTTTGTGATTTTTTAATTAAATTTGGCCAATCAAAATTATCTTTGGGACTCTTTTTTACCTTTTCTAAGAATAATTCAATTTCTTTAATGCTATTAAGCCCTATTAAAATATCATGACCGCTATTAGATATATAATTAATCAGGCTAAAAGTAAGGCTTTCCATGGATTCGCTTGAGAGCGATAGTTGATAAAATTTTTCAAAGTTATGCTTCACTTTTGCAAATTTTTTTCCTAATGCCTGTTGAATCTCTTTGTTATGTAGGAATATTAACCCCCTAGAAAATAAACTTCTAAAGACAACATGTTTGCTAGGAATGGCTCTTTCCTCTGTAAGCTTTAAAAATTTTAAATCGAAAATATTTAAGGGTACTTGATACATTGAATGAGAATTAAGTTTGCCAAATGTCTTATCAAGACTGCTCGTATCATAGATAGAAAAACCTAATTGGAAGCCACTTGATTTTATTTCCTTCTGACAATTATTTAAATCCTCAATAGAAAATTTATTTGCTACCTCGGGGTCATGAAAATAAAGGGTCTGTATTGAATTATGCTTAAGATTTTTAAGCTGATCATAGAATTCATTTAACGAAATAAAGTTATTAAGTTTTGTGTCAATATTTATCTTGCTCTTGCATTTAAAAATTAGTTCCTCCGCATCGCCATAAGCTGGAGCCGTATCAATAGCTTTAAAGTTATGTTCGTATGCATAATTTACAAGAGACTTTAGAGAGAGCTCAGAGATTATTTTTTTATTTGTTCCGTAGGGAGATCTCCACCCCGCAGAACCAACTATTAAATTTTTCATCAATAGCATATTATATCCAAATTGTATGAAGATACCTGTATTGAGCAGTTGTGACATGCTAAACGTTCTTGTATCTTTCTTGAATGAAAAATAACATCTAATTAAAATAGGAAATAACAGAGATGAAAAAAATAGTCTTTTTGCCTATAGAGACTGAAACTAGGGAATTAGATGCAAAAATGGCTCTTGCATCAAAATTAGTTAATGATGATGTCGACTGTATTATAGGCCAGCATAATTTACTTAATGAAATAGTTCATTTATTTGATGGTGGAATATACATCGGCAAAAATATTTTTCTAGACGCCATGAAGTCCACAGATAAGATTCGAGATAGTTATAAAGATAATAATTTTTCTATTCTTTGGTATCACGAAGAAGGTGCGATTTATGGGGGTGATGAAGATAAATGGAGACTTGTTCTCGAAGAACTTCTTGATCCTAACAGGCTCTTTGAGGATGATGTGATTTTATGTTGGGGAGACTTCCAAAAGGATTTTTTTTCAAGATCTAATCCACAAGCAGACATTCATGTGGTTGGTGGGTATCGATTTGATATTAAAGAGAACTCCTTAATACGAAAATTGCTGCAAACGAATCCCAGGATCACAGAAAAAGACTATGTATTAATCAACACGAATTTCACTGCTGGAAATCATTATCTTAAGGATGCTGCTTCATATAAAGCACAGCAAGAAGACTCCAAAAATGATTTAACTAACAAGCATAGGTTGCTAGTAGAGTTTGCAGATGATACTAAAAGAATGGGTTTTTTTGGTGAGATGATCTCATATTTACTAGTTCAGAACCCGAACACTCAATTTGTTTTAAGGCCTCATCCGACAGAGTTAATAGAATTTTGGGAGAATCTGTTTCATGGCTATGACAATATTAAAATTACCAATGAGTATTCTGCGGTTGAATGGATAGATAGATGCTCATTTGTTATTCAGAGCGGTTGTACAACTGCTCTAGAATCATATTGTCTAGGAAAACCTATTATTAACTACTATCCATTAAAACTTGCCAATGGCATTGATCTAACGGAGGGTTTATCCACTTTATGTAAAACACCTGAAGAGGTTAATCAGCAAATTAATTCCTCTCTTCAAAGCAATCTAGAGGCAGAAAAGGGCCATCATTTAAAATCTTTAATTAGCAATTTTAAGAATGATGCCTCTTCTATACAAATGATTGCGGATATTGCTAAAGATTCTCTAAAAAAGAAAAATAAAACTAAAACACAGCTCTCTAAGATTAATTTTATTATTAAAAAAATAAAACTCATCAATGCCTTGAAATATTATCCTAGATTTTTATTTAAAAAAAAGTTGAAGGCATATCATATGTATGTTTCGCATTTTCCTGGATTTAAACATGAACAAATAGATTCTAAAGTAAAGACTTTGAATAGCTCTTGTGAAAAATCAATGGATTTAAACTTTATTAGTGACGAATTATTTATCTTATCTTCTAGCAAAGGAAAACTAGATTGATAAGGGCTAATTTTTCGATTGGTTGCATCAAATATAACGCCTATTAGTGTTAAAAATATGAAAATTCTAATATTGGGTAATACCGGAATGCTAGGAACATACATGAGTGCATATGGCCAGCAAACAGGTAATACAATTTTATTTCCTGGCAGTGCTAACATCAATCGTCCTGATTACCTTAATCCCAAAAAAGTCTTAGCAGAAATTGAGAGAATAAAACCTGATGTAGTGATCAATTGTGCAGCAATTACTTCATTTGAACGCTGCGAGAATTTCCCAGATGAGGCATATCAGGTCAACACTTTAACTCCATATAATATTTCAAATTTTTGCATGGAAAAGGGATTGTATTTTATCCATATATCTACAGATCACTATTACATTGATGCTGCAAATTCTGCGCACTCTGAGAGGGATCCTGTATCGGTTCTTAATCATTATGCTCGGACTAAGTTTGATGCGGAATTAAAGGTTTTAGAGAATTCAAATGCTTTGGTGTTAAGAACCTCCATTATTGGCAGAAATAAGCAAAACTCTTCATTTTTAGATTGGCTCATAAATGCAATAAATTCCAATCAAAAAATAGATTTATTTGATGATGCTTTTACATCTTTTATTCATTGCAATGAGCTGGCTCCAATGATTTTTAATATCATGAATTCTAAGCCTGCTGGGTTATATAACCTCGCATCCTCTGAAGTATTTTCGAAGGCAGATTTTGCAGTTGCATTAGCTAAGCGTTTAAAATGTAGTCTCAATTATGCTCTAAAGAGTGTTGAAACATTATCTGTAAAAAGGGCAAATTCATGCGGATTAAATTCTAGTAAAATTTCTACATTATGTAATGTAAACTTACCTAATATGCTGAGCTCTGTGGAAGCAGCTGCAATCGAATGGGAAAAAACATCGTCTATATAATATTCCCTCCTATTTAAAGCTAGTATAATTAATGGTGGTTTATCTAAAATATTTTAAAACTTATGGCCTCTTTCGATATCAAATCAGAACTAAACACACATGAACTAACCAATGCTGTCGATCAGGCAAATAGGGTTTTACAAAATAGATTTGATTTTAAGGGAACCAATGCGTCATTTGCCCTAAACAATAAAGAAATTCTTTTGACCGCAAAAGAAGATTTTCAAATTAGGCAAATGGAGCCTGTGCTGAATGAAGCTATGGCTAAACGAGGTATAGACCTAAAGACCCTTCAACCTGGAATAGTAGAAGTGTCAAACGGTGCAGCTCGACAATCCGTAGCTTTGCAAGAAGGAATTGATCGTGAGTTAGCAAAAAAAATTACAACCTTGGTTAAACAATCTAAAGTGAAGGTTCAAGCATCCGTGCAAGGCGAAAGCGTAAGAATTAATGGTAAAAAAAGAGACGAGTTGCAGCAAATAATTCAGTTAGTGAAAGATCAAAAATACGACCTCCCCCTTCAGTTTGATAACTTTAGAGATTAACTCTCTTTTTTCATGCTGACGGAACATTTTCATAACATTCAAAAAGATACTGGGCCTTATTCAAATGAATTGAGGTCTGTATTAAATCTGCACAATACAACCGCTGCTTTTGAAGAGATTAAAACCTGGGAAGGTTATGCCAAAACCCCGCTGTATTCTCTTTATACTCTAGCCTCTGAAATTGGGGTCAAAAATATTTACTATAAAGATGAAAGCGCTCGCTTCGGATTGAGTAGCTTCAAGGCTTTGGGTGGGACTTATGGAGTTTTAAAGTTTATTCATCATGCTCTGCAATCAGAGATTGGCGGCAAGGTCCACATCAAAGACATTCATCAAGGAAAGTATTCAGAGCAAATTGCAAAGTACACAGTTACCACAGCAACCGATGGCAATCATGGCCGCTCCGTAGCTTTTGGAGCAAAACTATTTGGTTGCAAATGTCAGATCTATATCCACTCAGAGGTAAGTTCTGGTCGTCAAAAGGCGATGGAAGATCTTGAGGCAAGCGTTATACGTGTTTCTGGAAACTATGATGAGTCGCTTCAAATATGCATTGAAGATGCCCGAAAAAATCAGTGGCATGTTATTTCAGATACTTCCTATAAGGGTTACACAAAATATCCGCGCTACATCATGGCCGGTTACAACGTCATGGCAGAAGAAATCGTTGATCAAATAAAAGATCAGCCTCTTCCGAGTCACATATTTTTACAAGGCGGTGTCGGTTCATTCCCTGGGGCTATTTGCGGATATTTTTGGGAGAGATTTCCTGAGCATGATATTAAAGTTGTTGTGGTTGAATCCGAACATGCTCCCTGCCTCATTAGAAGCGCTCAAAATAATCAAATGACATCAGTAAACGTTAAACAAGAAACAATGATGGCTGGTCTGTCTTGTGGCGAACCTTCTTTGCTAGGTTGGGAAATACTAAAATCAGGGACCGATGATTTTATTACCATTAATGATTCTTCGATACCTGGATTGATGAGATTATTAGCCACAAATGATCCAAAAATTGAGTCCGGAGAATCCTCTGTTGCAGGATTAGCTGGATTAATAGAAGCAATGAAAGACCAAAAAGTTTCAGAGACTATGGGGTTGAATCAGGAAAGTGTTATTTTGTTGTTTGGGACAGAAGGAGCCACGGATCCTGAAATTTATAATTCAATTATTACTGAATAATTTTATTCATTTTTAAAATTGTCATAAACTCTATGTATGGCAATTAAACATTTAAAATCTAATTCAGATATTTCGCATATTTTGGAAGTCCTGGATCAGGATGCTGGCCTAATTATTGATGATGTATTATCAAGCGAAGATCTCCAGCAAATCAAAAATGATCTTGAGCCTTATCTTAAAAATAATCTAAAGGGAGATAATGACTTCACTGGATTTCAAACAAAAAGAGTTGGCGCTCTTATGGCTCGATCTCCAAAGTGCCGAGACCTGGCTTTAAATCCTGTGATTAACCAAGTTTCCCAAAAATTTTTAGAGCCGCACTGTGATGGCTATCAACTGCATTTCACTTCTGCCATTTCAATTGGTCCTGGTGAAACGCAACAAGTTCTTCATCGAGACAGAGGTGTGTGGGGGGGATACGTTCCAAGAAAAATAGAAACACAACTTAGCACTGTATGGGCTATTACAGATTTTACAAAAGAGAATGGTGCCACTCAGGTAGTTCCAGGGTCACATAAGTGGGATAAAGATAGATCTCCCCTTCCAGACGAAGTTGAGCATGCAGAAATGTCCGCAGGCTCTGTCTTTATTTATACAGGCTCAGTGATGCATGGTGGTGGGGCCAATAAAAGCAATGCAGAGCGTTTAGGAGTATTTTTGCACTATGCTCCAAACTGGCTAAGACAAGAAGAGAATCAATATCTATCATGCCCACCGTCTATAGCTAAAGATTTACAGCCTGAATTAAGAGACTTGATGGGATACTCTCAAGGAGGATATGTATTAGGTTTTTATACTGACCCAACTGATACCGAAGGTAAGCTTGAATCGGTTTCTCCCAAGAAAATTTTTGGAGAATCTGATGATCCATTTCAAATCAAAACATCGGAAGAATTGGTAGACAGTTCATCAAAGAAAAATTAATAGAAATATTTTATAAAAGATGGCCCATAAACAACTGAAATTGTATCCATCAATTGAGCCTTACAACAAAGGTTTTATGTTCGCAGATCAACATGAAATATATTATGAGCAATGTGGAAATCCAGGCGGCAAACCGGCTATTTTCTTGCATGGTGGTCCTGGAGGAGGAGGCAACAAAGACGTAAGGAGATTTTTTAATCCTGAGTTATACAGGATTGTGATATTTGATCAACGTGGCTGCGGAAGAAGTAAACCCCATTCATCTATAAAAAATAATACGACTTGGGACTTGGTATCTGATATTGAGTGCCTGAGAAAGAATCTCGATATTGAGAAATGGTTAGTTTTTGGGGGATCATGGGGAAGCACTCTAGCTTTAGCTTACGCTCAAACTCATCCAGCCTCAGTCAGCGAAATGGTTTTAAGAGGAATATTTTTGCTGCGTGAAAAAGAACTTAATTGGTTTTACCAAGACGGTGCTAGTCACATCTTCCCTGAAGCTTGGGCTAATTTTATAAAAATAATTGCTCCAGAAAAACGATCGAATATTATGCAGGCATATCATGAAATCTTTACAGGCTCAGATCGACAAAAGAGCTTAGATGCAGCTATTGCTTGGTCTCGCTGGGAATCTGCTTGCAGCAGCATGGATTACTCTCCTGCAAGAATGGAAGAATTTTCAGACCCAGAGTTTGCTCTTGCCTTTGCTCTGATTGAGAACCACTACTTTATCAATAAGGGTTTCTTAGATCATGAAAATCAATTGATAAATGAAATAGATAAAATTCGATCTATCCCTGCTGTGATTGTCCAAGGACGTTATGACATGGTGTGTCCGCCTGAAACAGCCTATGAACTTTCAGAGAGTTGGCCTGAAGCCTCTTTGGTTATTGCGCCTTTTTCTGGTCACTCAGCTTTTGAAAAAGAAATAACTCATGAACTAGTTATGGCGACCAATGAATTTGCCAAAATTCTAGAATAGATGAAATCATATATCTCACACTTAGAGTGCTCTAAGACTGGAAGCATTTATTCTGCAGATGAAATTCACAATCTCTCAAAAGATGGAATACCTCTATTAGTGAGGTATGACTTGGACAGGGTTAAAGCTGAGCTTAATAAAGATAGCTGGTATACAGAATCAGCTCAAGGATTTTGGCGTTATCAAGCGCTCTTGCCTGTCTCAAACCAAGAATCTCAAATTTCCTTGGGAGAGGTATTAACACCACTAATTCCTCTGCGAAAGAGCGCCTTGATGCTTGGAGGAAAGCTTAAAAATGTAATTGTTAAAGATGAAGGAAGGTTACCCACAGGTTCTTTTAAAGCTAGAGGCTTAGCAATGGCTGTTTCAATGGCACATCAATTTGGAATAAATCACCTTGCGATACCCACGAATGGAAACGCTGGTGCTGCTTTAGCAGCATATGCCAAGCAAGCTAATATAAAGGCTACAGTCTTTTGCCCTGAGGATACGCCAATAGTTAACGTTCAAGAAATACAACTTCAGGGAGCTGATACCTATCTCGTAAATGGCTTGATTAATGATTGCGGAAAAATAGTCCATGAAGGAAAAGAGAAAGCTGGTTGGTTTGATGTCTCAACACTCAAGGAACCATACAGAATTGAGGGTAAAAAAACTATGGGGTTTGAGCTGGCAGAGCAAATGAATTGGGTATTACCAGATGCCATCTTTTATCCTACAGGAGGTGGTACTGGCCTCATTGGAATGTGGAAAGCCTTTGCTGAACTAAAAGAATTGGGTTGGTTAAAGGGGAAGCTTCCTAAAATGATAGCAGTTCAATCGACAGGATGCGCCCCAATTGTTGAAGCATTTAATAAGGGTTTGGATCATGCGCCATTATGGAAAAATGCTCATACCATTGCAGCGGGCATAAGAGTTCCCGCAGCCATAGGTGATTTTTTGATACTAAAAGCCATTAAGGAATCTGGCGGTTGCGCCCTTGCAGTTGATGATGAACATATTATGAAAGTGCGGGATCTTATTTCCCAAGAGGATGGCTTATTGCTTTGCCCAGAAGGTGCTGCCACAGCAGCAGGATATCAAGTAGCCATTGAACAAAAAATTATTAATGTAAATGAAAAAGTCATGCTTTTTAATTGTGCATCAGGATTGAAGTATCCAATGCCTGAGGTAAATCAGGCCATTGATAAAAATTCCTCAATTAAATATGAGCAATTTATTTGACCCAAAATAGAGGTTACTGAAGACCTGAGTACCAATACTTAACAATCTGTTTGGCAGGCTTGCCTCTTATAGATTGAGATAAGGCTAACTGTTCTCTCGATGAACCAGAAAAATCCCATTCCATCAATAACCAATGAAGCGCATGTTGCTGATTGACTGTAAAAATTAAATCTACGAGACATCCAGACAGCGAAACTAAATATCGGAATCAGATGAAACTGCCCAGCTTCAATGCCTGAATTAAAAAATAAAAGTGATAGCAGCAGCTGCTCGTTGCCAATGCCTATTCCAGCTATATCAGTTAATATTTTTTTAAAGTACCTCTCTCTGTTAACATTGATCAATGAAATATTTCTATTTAATCCCTTTGTTTATTCTTTCCTTTCAAGCTTCTACCGAGGAAGATAGGCTAAATAGAGAGTCCAATGATTATAAATATACATCTCTTGGGGTTCATTTTATTGAAGCAGAAAAATCTGGTTTTGCAATTAACTTATCTGTTGATCTGCCTGGATCATTTTATGCAACCTTGGAAAGAAAAGCTGATGGGGTTGATTATAAAAGAGAGTCATACGACAAAGTGGTTGATACTATAAGATTAGGCGCACACATGGGGGTTGGAGATTTAATTGGCAGCATGTCAGCAGGCGACGTTAAATTAAAAATTAAAAATCTCTTCGATGTATTTGCAGAAGTGGGAATCAAGACGTCCGACTTTGATGGAGAAAGATTCAATTTTGAGGGGAATGACAGTCATGCAAGCTTTGTTGCTGGCATTAGATTTGGTAATAGTAATTCATGGGAAGGAAAAATTTTTTTAGATGCTTCAAAAGAAGCTGTAATTATAGATAGTGGTAATCCGGTGTGCAGAGCTCTTACTTGTCCGCCATACGATGCACAGCTATCAGATGATACAGACAAAAAATTTGGTATAGGTCTCCTGTATAATATAAATAAGAGAAGTGCTTTATTTCTCGAGGCTTCCTCAAGCCAGGTCTTGGATAGCTCTTTCAAAATAGGTTACCAATTAAACTTATAAGTATTTTATTAAGAAATGGAAGTGGTATAAGATATAAGCTATGAAAAAATATTTCCCTGTCCTCTTCCTCTTAATTTTTATATCAAGCTGCACATTATTTGTTAATGAGTACCAAGTAAACCAAAGAAAAATTATTTCGTATCTTCTTTCGGATTTTCCAATACCAAAGAATTCTGAGATCATTAAAGACCCCACTGTGGTGCTAGGAACTGGTAACGCTGTGTCTGGAAGAATTGTATTAGAATCAAGCTATAGCCCTGCTGAAAATTTAATTTTTTATGGTAACTCAACTCCTGAAAGTGGATGGGTGTTGGTTAGTTCAAAAGTTGCTGAAGAAATTTCACTTGTATATTCAAAAGAAGGTCGATTTGCTACCATTTACATAACTCCTACAACAGGCTTAGGTCAATTTTTTAGCGGTGATTATGGCAGTGATATTGTTATTTCAGTGGTGCATCCAAATGCGATCGCTGAGCAGCTTCCATACGCCGGATTAGATTATGACAATCTACCAAACATAGATTAAAAAACTTTAATAGCTATATCTATCTGGGTAACTCAGTCTCTGTAGTAACCTCCATAGATTTCCTCTCTTTTTCGATTAATGACTGATGTTAATCTCATCATAGGCATCGTACTTATGAATGCTGTTTAAATTATTTGCTGGGATATTGGTGTATTTCATTGCTGCATTGCGCGCTGCAACCATTATTGGATTTTTCATGTGATAAATAGCTGCCTGCATCATGGAGCGTCTTTGGATTTTCTTGGTGCGTTTACTTCGAATGGAATCATATGTTTTTTGAGCTTGCGAAAAGTCACCTAGATTTCTTTTGCATAACATTCCAAATGAATACGCATCTTCGATGGCCATGCATCCACCCTGTCCTATAAATGGAACCATTGGATGGGCTGCATCGCCAAGCAAAGTGATATTCTTAACTGTCATCGACTTCAGAGGAGGTCTAGTATAAATACCCCATTTGTATAGTTTTGTAGAATCGTCAAGTATTGGAAAAATTGATGGGTCATAGATTGAAAAGTCATCTAAGAAATCTTGATATGAGCCTTCTTTTCTCCAAGACTCGTCAAATTCATTTGGCTCTCTAAGAACACCAACAAAACTAACATCGCCCTCTTTGTTTAATGGGTAATTCACAATATGGCTGTTTGGCCCAAGAACAAAATGAACACATTTAAGCTCTGATTTACCCACGCCTCGCCATGCACTGTAGCCGCTGTATTTTGGTTTTTGATTAATGGTAAAAAATGTATCTCGAATTGATGAGCGGATTCCGTCACATGCCGCCAAATGATTGACGGTATATTGTGCATCGTTCTCAAATGTAATCTCTCTAGTGACTTGGTTAAAAGTTTTCAAAGAATGATCGTAAAGAATCTCTCCACCAAGACTAAGATACGTTTCTAAAAGACAATTGATTAATTCCTGCCTGCGCATAGCTAACCAGCCAAAGGGTAAACTGAATTCACATATAGCTTCTACCGGACCTTGCACTTCAACTTTCGAGTGAGTGAAAGAGCGATCTTGCAAATTATCTAAGACGTTTAACCTCTCCAATAAACACAAGGCATTTTTAGAAAGAGATATCCCAGCCCCGTATGAACTGACTTCGGATGACTGCTCAAAAATAATAGCGGGGATGCCATCTTGTAATAAAGTACAGCCCAGAGTGAGACCAGCTATTCCTCCTCCCACTATCCCAATGTTATCTAAATTTTTTTGCATAGAATTTTTAAGTTGTATTGCTCGCTTTCCACTTTCGGGCAGCTCTTTCATGAAGATATCCTATTGCATCTGAAAACTTCTGAGGAAAAAAGCGGGAGAAAATATCAATCACTATTGCATCAAAGCCAACCAACTGACGCTTACGATTTTTTAATATCCCTTTAATAATAATCTTTGCTGCTTTTTCGGGTGAAGTTCCTGCAATCTGATCAAATCGTTCAACCTTTTCTTTTTGGAGCTCTTCAGAATCATAGCTTCTAGAATTGCGAGCTATGTTAGTTTTGACTCCGCCAGGATGCACAGATGTAATATTTACAGCAGTGCCTCTTAATTCTTGTTGAAGGGTTTGATTTAAAGCCTTAACGGCATGCTTCGCACAGGCATAAGGGCCGTTAGTTGGAGTTGAAACAAAGCCATTGACACTTGAAATATTAACTATGTGTGCATCAGGGCGTTCTTTTAGATGAGGTAAAAAAGCTTTAGTACCATATAGAACTCCATAAAAAACTATATTAAAAACCCAATCAAAGTCTTCATAGTCAATTTCTTCAATGCTTGCCATTGTTGCCACGCCAGCATTGTTAATGATGCAATCGACATGGCCATGATGTTTAATTGTGTCTTCAGCCCAAGCGTATACTTGCTCGCGATTTGCGACATCAACCAGATAAGAACTGACCTTGATATCCTTGGATAATAATTCCTTGGTCTCTTTAAGTCCTTTTTCATCAATATCTGAAAGCGAGAGATCGCTTCCATACAGTGCTAATTGCATTGCAAGGCTGCGGCCAATGCCAGATCCTGCGCCTGTAATTGCTATGACTTTTCCCTTTAAATTTTTCATAATAAATTTTTAATTCTATTGCTTGACTTAAAGCATGCTCTAAGCTGTATAGTTCTTTGTATATATTACTATTGAATGCCTTCAGGGGAAAAAATGACTACAAATAAACAAATTACTTCTACCGTTACTGATCAAGGAAAACTTGAAATTGCTATTACTGA
>Ga0209035_10000055_pt1 | contig 38837 bp, 35 predicted proteins | sample MarorgKNORR_S2LV_6_FD_188220 | JGI IMG/M metagenome (GOLD analysis project Ga0209035, IMG submission 188220) | Marine microbial communities from the Southern Atlantic Ocean, analyzing organic carbon cycling - AAIW_A/KNORR_S2/LV (SPAdes) (version 2) | ecosystem: Environmental > Aquatic > Marine... | reverse complement strand
ACCTTGCTTATATAAAAAAGCTTCTTATATTTGCAACCGCTTAAAGCAACGGTCTGGTAGTTCAGTTGGTTAGAATACCTGCCTGTCACGCAGGGGGTCGCGGGTTCGAGTCCCGTCCAGACCGCAGAAAGCCTCTCATTTATGAGAGGCTTTTTTGGTGGAATACAGTTTGTGTTTTTAAATGCAGTAAGAGCTACTCATATTCGTAATACCATTCATCAAAACTGTCAGAGCTAATGTAGTTTTTTCTTATATATATCGGAAGTAAATCGTCATTGAACTCATAGGTGTAGCTTAAATAATCGGAAGCCGTTCCAGCATACTCAGAAGTAACGGAGCTTAAAAAACGCTGCCCAGTATTTAAATGAGAGCTAACATATAGTCCACTTTGAAATAAGATGTAGTTTGCAAGATGTTCGCCAAATTCAGGGTGTTTCATAAATAAAGGAACAGTAGAGGTGTCTAGGTAATGAAAAGTTTGAATACTCTCTTGTGTCCTGTTGAATTTAAAAATATCGTTGTTTAGGTATTCAACTGTTACTGCTTGTGTGCCAGTAGAACCTAACGCTGACATAACGTGGTTGTTTTCATCCAATTCGTAGTATGTTGTAAATATTGTGTTTCCTTGTGGATTTTGTCGGTTTTTACTGATGGATAAGTCGTTGTATGTAAATAATTCAGAATAGTCACTGTCGCTTTTGGATATAAAAGAAATACGCTGAGAAGTATCGTATAAAATATCTGTAATAAAGTCATTAACTTGATTAGGGTTTGAGCGAATAATTTTTTCAACCAAGCCTTCTTCATTGTAAAGCCATTGGGTTTTTCCGAGAAAGAGATCAGGAGAGTCGTCATAGATGTAAAAAACTGAATCGATTTGCGGTTTTTCGCCTTGGTAGTAAGTAATTGATTTTCCAGTACTGAATCCGCGATATCTAATAGTAGTGCTTTTGGAAATTAATCTTGTTGTTGCGTCTGTACAGCAGTCTTCCTTATTACAGGCGCTTAGAAAGCAACATCCGAGGATGAAATATAAAAGGAAGTGTCGCATGGTGTTTGAAATTTAAAAACAAGCATGTAATTGGCTTGTGTTTAGTTGTTTGCGTGTTAAAGATACATAAATTATTGAAAACACCCCTGCTTGTAAGAGAATAAATAGCCAATGTATTGTTTATTCCAAATAAATTTTTAGATTTGTCTAGTACAACACAAACAAAGAACATGTTACAAAACACTGCACAAAGTTTTTATTACTTCTTTTATTTTAAGAGGTAAGACTTTATGCGCGAATGTAACTTCAATTCATAACTCATAAAGTCTCGTAAATCGAGGCTTTATTTTTGCTCATAGATGAAAAAAATAGCCATTCAAGGAATCGAAGGTTCCAACCACCACATTGTAGCGAGAAGCTACTACGGAGAGACTGTTGCATTAGCGCCCTGTCTTTCTTTTGACGCACTTGTAGACGCGTTGCTTTCAGGCGATAGTAGTCACGGTGTAATGGCTTTAGAAAATACCATTGCAGGGTCTATTATCCCCAATTACGCATTGATAGACGCACACAATCTATACATTACAGGCGAACAGTATCTAAACATTCATCATCATGTAATGGCATTGCCCAATCAGCAATTGGCAGACATTACCATGGTGTGCTCGCATCCCATGGCTTTGTTGCAATGCAAAGCTTTTTTTAAAGACTACCCACACATCCAGTTGGTAGAAGATGTAGATACTGCGGCCGTAGCCAAAAGAATTTCAGAAGAACAACTACAAGGCGTCGCTGCCATTGCACCAAAAGTAGCTGCTGCTATTTTTTCGTTAGAAATCTTGGCAGACAACATTCAGACCATTAAAAACAATGCCACTCGCTTTGTAAGAGTACAGGTTGAAAAACCGATACGTGTTGCAGAGAATGTCAACAAGGCTTCTTTAAAACTAGAATTAGACCACCAAAGAGGCTCTTTGGCAGCCATTTTAAATGTAATGAGCGATTGCAATTTAAACTTGACAAAAATTCAATCGTTGCCTAAGATTACATCTCCTTGGAAATATGCTTTTTTTATAGACGTTACCTTTCAGGAGTACGCGGCATATACCAAGGCAAGAACAATTATACAATTAATGGCGTCTGACTTTAAAGAATTAGGCGTCTATAAAAACGAACGCACATGATTGCATCGGCTCACCGACTAGCTTCGGTAAAAGAATACTATTTCTCCACCAAACTGAAAGAGGTACGTACGTTGCTCTCTCAAGGAAAACCCATTGTGAATATGGGTATTGGAAGTCCGGATATTGCGCCGCCCAAAGCAGTGCTCACCGCCTTGCAAGAAAGCGTACAGCATCCCAAGGCACACCAGTACCAAAGTTACCAGGGGCTTCCTGAGTTAAGGGAAGCCATTGCTGCTTTTTATCAGAAAAAATTTAAGGTGGCTGTAAATCCGGCGGATGAGATTTTGCCTTTAATGGGCAGTAAAGAAGGGATACTACATATTTCATTGGCATTTCTAAATCCTGGCGATGCCGTGTTGGTACCCAATCCAGGATATCCAACGTACAGCTCGGTGGCAAAGTTAGTAGGCGCAACACCAATAGCGTATTCATTAACAGCAGCCACCCAATGGCAACCCGATTTCGACGCTTTGGAAAAAGAAGATTTAACGAAGGTTAAAATTATGTGGGTCAATTACCCGCACATGCCAACGGGCGCTGTGGCTCAGAAAAACACCTTTGAAAAACTCATCCACTTTGCTAAAAAACACGACATTGTAATTGTAAATGACAATCCGTATAGTTTTATTCTGAATGAGACACCCCAAAGTATCTTACAGGTACCAGGAGCCAAAGAAGTGGCTCTGGAACTGAACTCCATGAGCAAGTCGTTTAACATGGCAGGCTGGCGTGTAGGGATGGTTTTAGGAAACCCTCAGGCAATAGAACAACTTTTAAAAGTGAAAACACAAATGGACAGTGGCATGTTTTTCGGTGTGCAGCAAGGAGCGATTGCGGCATTGCAACTTTCAGAAGATTGGTTCGAGGGCTTAAACAAGACGTATCAAGAACGAAGAACGTTGGTTTGGCTGCTGGCAGAAAAGGTAGGTTGTACGGTAGATAAAAATGCAGCAGGCCTCTTTGTGTGGGCAAAAATACCTGAGGAGGTATCTGCAGAAGAGCTCTCAGATCGGTTGTTGTACAAGCACGATGTCTTTGTGGCGCCGGGAACTGTTTTTGGGAGTGAAGGTGCGGGGTATCTCCGTTTTTCGCTCTGTGTTTCGGTAGCGGATATTCAAAAGGTAATTGAAAGAATATCGCTAAAAAAGAAAAAATGAATGTATTTGTAATCGGATTGGGTTTGATAGGAGGCAGTATGGCTTTAGACATTCAGCAGCACAACACTGCAGCTGTAGTCTATGGTATTGATGCGGATGTAACACATGCAAACAAGGCACTATCTTTAGGAATTATACACCACAAAGCCACCATGGATGCGTTGCCCACTGCCGATGTGGTATTGGTTGCTGTGCCAGTAGATGTACTACTAGATATCTTGCCAGAAGTCTTAGACTTGGTGTCTGATACGGCGGTGGTTGTAGAAGTGGGCTCTAGTAAGGAGCGCATCTGTGCCACGGTGGCAACTCACCGCAAACGCAGAAATTTAATAGCCACGCATCCTATTGCAGGAACGGAATTTTCAGGCCCTTCGGCAGCACATACAGGCTTGTTTCAGCAAAAAACGATGATTGTGTGCGAGGTAGAAAAAACAGCCTTCTCTTTGCAAGAAAAAGCCCTAGAAATCTTTAAGAACTTAGGCATGCGTATCCGTTATATGGATCCGGTGGCACATGATAAGCACATTGCTTATGTGTCTCATTTGTCGCATATCAGTTCTTTTATGTTGGGGAAAACAGTGCTAGAAAAAGAAGAAAACGAACGTGATATTTTTGACATGGCAGGCAGTGGATTCGCCTCTACGGTACGTTTGGCCAAAAGCTCTCCCGCCATGTGGGCGCCAATTTTTGAGCAAAATAAAACAAATATTGTCGCGTCCTTAACTGAATATATCCGTAATTTAGAAGCGTTTAAAGCCTTGATGGTTTCAGATCAGTTTTCAGAAATTTATAAAACGATGGAAGACACCCATCAATTAAAAAATATTTTAAACGGGATTGTACAGTAATGTAGCATCTAGTAAACCAAAGAAAATGAAAAACAACAAAGCGTTAGGCACCTGGTTAGACCAATTAGAATTACAACACCCGTTAGTGATTGCGGGTCCTTGTAGTGCCGAAACAGAAGCACAAGTATTAGCGATTGCCCATGCCTTAAAAGACACGCCTGTTAGTTATTTTAGAGCCGGTATTTGGAAACCCAGAACACGCCCTGGAAACTTTGAAGGCGTAGGTGCTTTGGGTTTGAAGTGGTTGCAAAAGGTGAAAGCTGAAACAGGCTTGAAAATTGCGACAGAGGTTGCCAATGCAGCACATGTAAAGTTGGCGTTAGCACATGATGTTGATTTGCTTTGGATTGGCGCACGTTCTACGGTGAGTCCGTTTATTGTGCAAGAAATCGCCGATGCTTTGGAAGGAACCGATAAAATAGTACTGGTAAAAAATCCTGTAAACCCAGACCTTTCTTTGTGGTTAGGAGGCGTGGAGCGTTTGTATGCTGCAAATATTAAAAATTTGGGGGTAATCCATCGCGGTTTCTCTACGTATGAGAAAACGACGTACCGAAACATTCCAGAATGGCAAATTGCGATTGATTTGCAAAACCGTTTTCCGGACTTGCCGCTCATTTGTGATCCTTCACACATTACAGGAAACAGAGATCTTATTTTTAAGGTTTCGCAAACGGCACTCGATTTAAACTTTAACGGGTTAATGATTGAGACACATACAGATCCAGACAATGCCTGGAGCGATGCCGCACAGCAAGTAACCCCAGCAAAGTTGCAGCAAATTATGGCCGACTTAAAGGAACGGAAAACAACGGAAACCGAAGGAACGTATCAAAAAACTCTGGAAGCCTTTCGCGATAAAATTAATGTGATAGACAGCCAGTTGTTAGACGTTCTTGAGCGTAGAATGGGCGTGGTAGATGCCATTGGTGAGCTAAAGAAAAACAAAAATGTAGCGGTGTTACAATCCAAACGCTGGCATGAAATTTTGGAAAAGATGATTGATGAAGGTGGGCAAAAAGGACTGAGTAAAGAATTTATTCTAAAGATGTTTAAAGCCATACACCAAGAATCAATTAAGCACCAAGAACGGTTAGTCAATGCGTCATAAGAAAGAAAAACGAGTTGTTTTCTGTGAAAACTTAGAAAGAGATAGGACAAAAATCAAGAATTTATAGCACCTTTGTCGTAATGAATGGAATTGTATACAAATCTACTGGAAGTTGGTATTGGGTAAAGGCGAACGCTACTTTGTACAAATGTCGTATCAAAGGAAAGTTTCGTTTAAAAGGGATTAAAAGCACCAACCCTATTGCGGTAGGAGACGTGGTCGATTTCACCTTAGAAACCAACAACAACGAAGAAACAGGAGTGATTTCCAACATTCATGAACGTGCAAATTTCATTGTCCGTAAATCGGTAAACCTATCCAAACAAACCCATGTAATTGCCTCAAACATCGATTTGGTGTTTTTGTTAATTACCATAGACAACCCGCCTACATTTACCTCATTTATAGACCGTTTTTTAATTAGCGCAAAAGCCTATTCAATTACCACTGTCTTGGTGTTTAATAAGATAGACAGCTACGCTTTAGAGCAGCGTGCAGAGGTTTTGTATTTAAAAGAAATGTATCAGAAAATAGGCTACCAATGTGTAGAGGTTTCTGCAACAGAAAATAAAAATGTAGACATTATTAAAGCGTTAATGCTGGGTAAAACGAGCATGTTTATAGGGCATTCTGGCGTGGGTAAAACAACGTTGGTAAATACCATAGAACCAGGATTGGATTTAAAAACAAAAACCATTTCTGAACAACACAAACAAGGAAAGCACACCACTACTTTTGCAGAGATGTTCGACTTGAGCTTCGATGCAAGAATTATAGATACTCCTGGTATCAAAGGTTTTGGGGTGGTTGATATGAGTACTGAAGAGATCGGAGATTATTTTCCAGAATTTTTTGCGCTCAAAGGCGGTTGTAAGTTTCACAACTGTATCCATATGAACGAGCCTAATTGCGCCGTAAAAGAAGCCTTAGAAAACGACGAAGTGTCTTGGTCTCGTTACAAGAGTTACCAACAGATTTTAAGCGGAGAAGAAGAGCATTACCGCACGGATGTTTGGGAGAAATAACACCTTTTTTATAGATGAAAGCAGTACTGCAAAGAGTTTCGAGCGCACAAGTAATTGTCGCAGAAAAAAAAGTAGCAAGCATACAAAACGGAGTACTTGTGCTTCTGGGTGTTGCCCATGAAGATACGCTAGAAGATGCTGCTTGGCTGTCTCGTAAAATTGCAAAATTGCGTATTTTTGACGATGCAGACACTGTTATGAACACCTCTTTATTGGCAACAAAGGGCGACGTTATTGTGGTGAGTCAGTTTACCTTACAGGCCAGTACAAAAAAAGGAAACAGACCCAGTTATATACAGGCAGCCCACCCAGCTATTGCGAAGCCTTTGTATGAACAGTTTGTAAATCAATTGTCCGTCATCTTAGAAAAAAAAGTACAAACAGGTGTCTTTGGCGCTCATATGGAAGTTTCTTTGGTAAACGACGGACCTGTAACCATTGTACTCGATTCTAAAAATAAAATTTAATTCCCTAGGAAACTAAATATTATTTTTATACCTTTGTACCGTTCATACATAAGAATACTAAAATAAAAACAGATGAAAAAAATAATTTTTACTATTGCCTTGGTGTCATTCGCTTTGGTGTCGTTTACGAATTTAGAAGCTCAGCAAGAAATAGCAACAGGAGAGGCAGTCGCTGTCTTTGCTGCTGGAGATGTAGATCTTACAACTTCTGTCTTAAACTGGAAAGGCTTTAAACCGAGTGGAAGTCACGAAGGAACAGTCGGGTTAAAGTCAGGAAACATGGAAGTTCTAGACGGCGTGTTGCAATCGGGTTCTTTTGTGGTCGATTTAACGAGCATGAAAAACACAGATATTAAAAGTGAGAAATACGGTCAGAAATTAATAGACCACTTGAGCTCTTCAGATTTTTTTGATGTGGAGAAATTCCCAACAGCTTCTTTTGTAATTACCACGGTTACCGTACAGGAAAAAGGACTTTTGGTCGTAGGTGATTTGACCATAAAAGGAGTTACAAAATCAGTTTCTTTTCCAGCATCTCTTACAGAAACAGCTAATGAAATTACTTTTACAAGTGAGGTGTTTACTGTAAATAGAGCCGATTTTAATGTGAGGTATGGTTCTAAATCGTTCTTTAGTAATTTAAAAAATAAATTCATCAATGATTTGATGGAATTTCACTTTGTAGTGAACGCAGCAAAATAAAGAAACCCCTTTTTTTTTAAGACCTCAAAATACGCAAGTGCTTTGAGGTTTTTTTGTATCTTGCTTTGGTAAAAAAAAATGCTACATGTCTTCTAAATTTCTCCGCACGTTTTTAGTGCTACTTGTTTTTTTGCCTACGCTACTATTGGCACAAGAAACATCTTACAACGCTTTTTTAATTCCGCAAGAACTCAAAGAAAATGCCAATGCTGTGGTACGGAACCATCATACTGCAATAGAGGTGCTTTCTGTAAATAAGATGCGTATTAAAGTAGATCGGGTTGTAACGGTTTTAAATAAATATGGAGACAACAAGATAGATGCTGTGGTAGGGTACGACAACAATTCTAAAATCACCTACCTGTCGGCAATTATTTATGATGCGTCTGGTAAATAACTCAAGGAGGTTTCTAAAAAGAAATTTTTAGATGAAAGTGCTGTCTCTGGTGGTACACTGTATTCCGACTCGAGAGTAAAATATTTAGATTATACACCAATGGCTTACCCTTATACGGTACACTTGCAGTATGAATTAAAAACTTCGTCTACAGGTTTTTTGCCAAATTGGTCTCCGCAAGAAGGTTTTGATATCGCTATACAAAAAAGCGCCTACACCTTACAGTTGCCTGGTGTAGGAAATGTAAGAATGAAGGAATTAAATTTTGGAGAGACTGCAATCGTAAAACAAATTTCTGACAGGAGAGTGCATTACGAAGTGCGGAATTTACCAGCAATTGAATACGAATCTTTAAGTCCGTCCATAAGAACATTTACGCCTCGCGTTTTAATGGCTTTAAATCTATTTACAACAGACGGAGTAAAGGGATATTACACCAACTGGAATGAATTTGGGCAATGGATGCACGATGAATTACTGGAAGGTAGAGAATTGATAGATACGGCAACAAAAACACAAATTAAAACCTTGGTTGCTGGGGTGACAGATGAAATAGAACGCGCAAAAATTATATACAATTTTGTGCAACAAAAAGTACGTTATATTAGTGTTCAAGTAGGGGTTGGGGGTATCCAACCTATTCCGGCAAAAGAGGTAGATGCAGTAGGGTATGGCGATTGTAAAGGGTTGACAAATTACACGAAAGCACTGTTAGAGGTTGCAGGAGTTACCTCATATTATACACATGTAGAGGCAAACAAAAACAGTCCTATTTCTTTTGACAAAGATTTTGCTTCTTTAGAGCAAGGAAACCATGTGATTTTAAATTTACCAAACAATGGCAATGATATTTGGTTAGAATGCACCAGTCAAACAACTCCTTTTGGTTTTTTAGGACGTTTTACAGATGATAGAGATGTATTGGTTATTACGCCAGAAGGCGGTGTTGTTAAGCACACAACCTCTTATAAAAATGAACAAAACTTACAAAACATGTCTGGAGATGTTCAGTTAGATTCTTTAGGGAATATAACGGCATCAGTAATCATCACCTCAAAAGGAACCCAATACGACAGCTCTTACGGATTAACAAGTCTTACAAAGAAAGAAGTGAAAGACTTTTACGCAACGGGTGTTTGGGGAGAAAACAATAACCTAACAGTCGATTCATGGTCTTTTGAAAATGACAAACAAGCGATTTCTTTTGAAGAAAAAATAGCGGTTGTGGCTGATAGGTATGCTACCGTATCAGAAAACACATTGCTATTAAAAGTAAATGTTTTTAATAGAAGTACATATGTTCCTAAAAGGTATAGAGAAAGAAAATACTCGTTAAAAATTAATAGAGGCTATAAAGACGTAGATGTATTTACAATTACGCTACCCATTGGTTATGAATTAGAGACGGTTCCTCAAAAAAAGACAGTAAACACGCCTTTTGGATCCTATGAATCATATGTAGAGAAAACCACTAAAAACACCCTTACATACCATAGAAGCATCTTTATTAAAGAAGGAGCCTATCCGAAAGAAGCCTATGCAAAATACCGAAAATTCAGGAAGAAAATCGTAAAATACGATAATGTAAGAATTGAACTTGTAAAAAAAACGCAATAACCGATGAAAAAGAGCCTACTATTTATACTTACATGTCTTGTTGCAGGACCTATTTTTTCTCAGAATTTTAAATTCGGAAAAGTCTCTAAAGATGAATTAACCGAAAAAGTATATGCATTGGATAGCACGGCAAATGCGGTCTATTTGTACAGAGAGACAAAGGTACATTATGAATACAGAAGTGGTACCGGTTTTGAGTTGGTTACCGATGTGCATCTGCGGATTAAATTATACAATAAAGATGCGTTTGATTACGCAACAATTGGTGTGCGATACTACAAGCCAGACTCGGGAAGTAAAGAGTCGGTTAGTGCAATAAAAGGGTATACCTATAATTTAGAAGCTGGTAATGTGGTAAAAACCAAGCTGTCTAAAAAAGGTGTTTTTAATGAAAAACTAAACAAATTCCGAAGCATAAAAAAAATAACCATGCCCAATATAAAAGAAGGTTCGGTTATTGAGTTGCGCTATCGAATTTCATCTCCTTTTGCAAGGTCTATAGATGATTTTCAGTTTCAGTATAACATTCCTGTAAAAAAGTTAGATTACAAAGCAAGCATCCCCCAGTATTACGTGTTTAGATTGCAGACCAAAGGATATTATAGGGTGCCGTACACCAAAAATTCTTTTAATGGTCGTATCAGTTCAGAACTAAAAACGATGATTAACACCCATCAGTTTTTAGGAGAAAACATCCCCGCACTAAAAGATGATGAGCCTTTTGTAAGCACCATTCGCAATTATAGAGGTGGTGTGAAATTTGAATTGATTGCAACGCAATTCCCAAATTCGCTTCACAAGCAATACTCTACAACTTGGGAAGAGGTGGTAAGCACCATTTATAAGTCGACAGATTTTGGAGATGCACTACTGAAAAGCAGGTACTTTAAAAAGGATTTATTGGCAGTCTTACATGATGGTATGAGTGATTCGGAAAGAATTGCTGCTGTTTTAAAATTTATAAAATCAAAAGTAAAATGGAACGATTACTACGGGAAATATGCAGGTGTTGGTGTTAAAAAAGCATACAAGACAGGTGTTGGAAATGTAGCGGATATTAATTTAATGCTGGTAGCAATGTTGCGCCATGCAGGATTGGATGCCAACCCCGTATTAGTGAGTACACGTAACAATGGGATTCCTTTTTTTCCTACAAGAGAAGGGTTTAATTATGTAATTGCAGCAGTTACTTCTCCTTCAGGAAACATCTTGCTAGATGCTACCGAGGAGTTTAGTTTCTCTAACACATTGCCGTTAAGGGCTTTAAACTGGAAGGGGAGACTCGTTAAAAAAGATGGTACATCTAGCTGGGTGCCTTTGACACCATCTAAAAGAGCGCTAGAAGATCATACGATTGCCATTACCATAGATGAAGATTTAGAAGTTGAAGGGATGTTTCGTACAAAGTATTCTCAGTTGAATGCAGCGTATTATCGAAAAGGGAATAACGAGAAAAAAGAAATAAAAGTAATTGCTAATTTAGAAGAAAAACACGGAATAGAAATTGAGAAATTTAAAATAGCAAATGCCGATAAAATAGAGAAGTCAATTGTACGTACAACAACATTTTCTAGCGAAGAACTCATAGAAGAAATTAACGATAAACTATACATCAGCCCTTTGTTATTTCTAGGAATGAAAACCAATCCTTTTCAGTCAAAGACTCGAAAATTCCCGATAGATTTTGGCTACCCTTGGGAAGACAAGTTTAATATATTCATCACCATTCCTGATGGTTATAAAGTAGGCTCATTACCAGAAACAGTAGGTGTTGGGATGAGAGACCAAGTAGGGATGTATAAATTTAAAGCACAGGTAACAGGAAATAAAATTCGCGTTTTTTCTCAAATAGTAATGAACGAAGGAATTATCTCTTTCGAATACTACGAAGAGCTAAAAGCCTTGTTTGATGTTATTGTGAAAAAGCAATTAGAAAAAATAGAATTAATTAAAATTTAGCAACAAAGACTTACAACGCAATAGCGGTTGTATTCTTTACTTCGCCAATGGTAAACGTACTGTGTGTGCTGCCAATGTACTTTAAGGTCGTGAGTTTTGTAACCATAAAGTCGCGGTACGACTCCATGTCTTTGGCGTAGATTTTTAAAATATAATCGTAGTCACCACTTACATGAAAGCATTCTGAAACTTCAGGAAGCTGTAAGACCTCTTTTTCAAAAGTAGACAAGTATTCTTTGGTGTGCTGAATGAGTTTGATGTGGCAAAAAATTAAAAACGATTTTTCAATTTTATTCTTGTTAATCAATGCCACGTATTTTGTAATCACCTGTGCTTTCTCTAGTTTCTTAATTCGCTCATACACAGCGGTTACCGACAAGTTTAATTGCAAAGACAATTGTTTGGTGGTTTGTTTGCTGTCCGATTGAAGTAAATTGATGAGTTTTTGATCAATAGTGTCTAGTTGCATGCTGAAAATAAATCTATAAAAATTAGAAAATAGGTGTTTTTTCAGTTTTTAAAGCTGAAGATTAGTTCAAATATAGATAATTAATTGGTATTAATCGGGTATTGTTGATTTTTAGTCATTTATGTTGTTCTTTTGTAGCACTAAAAACAACTTATTATGGCATTTAAACCAGCAGATCAAATACAAGATTTACAATATTTTGGAGAAAACGGAGGTGTAAACCCTTCTATTTCTGACTCCTCAACCTATACTTTTTTAGAAGCAAAAACAATGGTCGATACCTTTGAAGGGAACACCGACGGTTGTTATTTGTATTCACGTCACTCAACTCCAAGTAACTTATACTTAGGTGAAGCATTGGCAGCTATGGAAGGAACTGAAACAGCCAATGTTGCTGGTTCTGGTATGGGTGCAATTACACCTACTTTATTACAATTGTGTGGTGCAGGAGATCATATTGTTTCTAGTAGAACGATCTACGGAGGAACCTATGCTTTTTTAAAGAACTTTACCCCACGTTTAGGTATTGCAACTACATTTGTAGACATTACAAATTTAGATATTGTAGCGGCAGCAATTACAAAAGACACCAAAGTGTTGTATTGCGAGTCTGTAAGTAACCCCTTATTAGAGGTTGCAGACATCAAAGGCTTGGCGGTATTGGCAAAGAAACACAACCTACAATTAATTGTAGACAATACGTTCTCTCCATTGTCTATCTCTCCAGCAAAATTAGGAGCAGATGTGGTGATACACAGTTTAACAAAATTCATCAACGGATCTTCAGATACTATGGGAGGTGTTGTTTGTGGTACTTCAGAATTTGTAAACTCATTAAAAAGTGTGATCGACGGCGCTTCTATGTTATTAGGAGCCTCTATGGATAGCTTGCGTTCTTCTTCTATTCTGAAGAACATGAGAACCTTGCACATTCGTATGAAACAACACAGTAAAAACGCTTCTTTTTTAGCAACGAAGTTTGAAGCTGACGGCTTAAAAACAGTGTATCCTGGATTGGTTTCACATCCTTCTCATAAAATCTTTACAGAGATGATGAACGAAGAATATGGCTACGGAGGAATGCTTACTATTGATGCAGGTTCTTTAGACAAAGCAAACGCTTTGATGGAGCTAATGCAAGAAAAAAACGTTGGATATTTGGCAGTAAGTTTAGGGTTTTATAAAACCTTATTTTCTGCACCAGGAACATCTACTTCTTCGGAAATACCAGAAGATGAGCAAAAAGAAATGGGCTTGTCAGATGGCTTGATTCGTTTTTCAATCGGATTGGATAACGACATCGAAAGAACATACAATACCATAAAAACATGTATGAAAGAGGTAGGTGTTTTGTAAGACACTTAGATCCCTTTCAAACGTTCCCAGAAAGTTGTAAGACTTTTTTTGGAAGGTTCTGTACCATAAAAAGGCACTGTTGTATAACGGTCGCCTTTTTTTTGTAGGCCAAAACTAAAAAGTGATGAGTTGGGATCGTTGCTGTTTAACAACGGGTACCGCAAATCGTTATAGCGTATGGTGTTGCTGTTTTCTATAGGTAGTAAGTTATAGTATTGGTCGCTAAACCAGGTGAGTTTTTGTAAATCTGGGTGCTGCATGTCTTGCAGTTCGTGGTTTTTTGGCAGTGTAAAAAAATGAGGTACACGATTTGTACTGTCTAAAATACTATAAAGTCCCACGCGGTAGTCCGTGGCTGTTTCTGCAATACCATACCACAATACATTGTTAAAAATTGTTGGTTGGGTTCTGTAGCGAATAACAGGAATTCCTGCTGCTTCAAACGATTTTTTATAGACACGATCTACATATATTTTATTTACCAATGTAAAAAGCATGTAAAAACTACTCATATAGAGTCCGGCTTTGGCCCATTTGATACGCTTGGGGTTGGTGCGTTTAAAAAACAGAACAATAAGTAAGCAGGCTAAGAAGGGGAGTGTATACAAAGGATCTACCACAGAAATGTTGTTTAAGGCAACTCTGTAATCAGAAAAAGGCAGAAAAAGTTGGGTGCCGTACGGCGTAAAGCTATCTAGAATTGGGTGGGTAAAAACGGCTAAAAAGAAAAGTTGAATCCAATTTTTTAATTGCGTAGTGCCACGTCTTTTCCCGGTATTATACAGTTCGAAAACAACAAATCCTAAAAATAGTGCTGCAAGTACAGCAAACAAGATCGAGTGCATAAACCCACGATGAAAGGCCAATTGATCAATGCTGTTGTTAAAAAAGAAATTTCCTAAAATAACATCTAAGTCAGGAATGGTTCCACCAATAGCTCCAAAGAGTAATGCTTTGTTTCCAATTTTTCTTCCTAAAACAACTTCACCACAAGCAGCGCCTAATACAATTTGAGTTAATGAATCCATAGCAACAAATGTAATAAATAGTTTGAGGCAATAGCTATGGTTAAAAGTTAAAAGTTGCAAGTTGAAAACTGAAAGTTGAAAAAGACACGAGCGAAAAGTAGTGGGCACTAATTTCATTTGCTTGGCTTGTTCTAAAATCGTATCATTACAAAACTAAAAAAGGCAGGTAATGAGCGATACAAACAACGACACCCAAACTTCTAAAATAGCACAGAACCCTGAATTAAATATATGGGAAGCATGTATACCCGTAGGATTTTTAATGACCTTATTGGCGTATAATATTTTTGTGAAAGATGGGGTTTGGTTTGGCGATTATTCCAATCAATATATTTTAGTGCTCGGAGGATTGGTAGCTGCCGTTGTTGGTTTTTTCAACAAAGTATCTTTAAAAACAATGGCTTTAGAAGTCCTCGAAAATTGGAAGAGTGTACTTACACCTATTCTAATTTTATTTTTAGTGGGTGCCTTAGCAGGTACTTGGCTCGTTAGTGGTATTATTCCAGCAATGGTGTATTACGGATTACAAGTCTTGAGTCCAGCTATATTTTTACCAGCCTCTGTTGTTATTGCTGCGATTATATCGATTGCTACAGGAAGTTCTTGGACGACCTCTGCAACGGTAGGTATTGCATTGGTAGGTATTGGAAATGCTTTAGGAATTCCTTCTGGAATGATTGCAGGTGCTGTGATTTCAGGTGCTTATTTTGGTGATAAAATGTCTCCTTTAAGTGACACAACCAACTTAGCTCCAGCCATGGCAGGAACCGATTTGTTCACGCATATCAAATACATGGCGTATACAACAGTCCCAACGATTTCAATTACGTTAATCGTTTTTACCATTTTAAGTTTTACTATTGATACGACTGGCGCAACAGATATTTCTGGTTTGCTAACCACGATCAACTCAACATTTTATATTTCTCCTTGGTTGTTTGTAGTGCCAGGGGTTGTAGTCGTAATGATTTTACTAAAAACAAAACCGTTGATCGCTTTGGGAACCGGAGTAGGGTTGGCAGCTGTTTTTGCAGTTGTTTTTCAATCGGCTATTCTAGAGACCATTGCTGCTTCGCCTTTAGCCGCTATTAAAAACGCTATTTTTACAGATGTAGCCATACAAACGGATGATGCAAAATTAACCGAACTGTTTAGTGCAGGTGGTATGTTGGGTATGATCTGGACGATTTTATTAATTACCTGTGCCATGGTTTTTGGCGGTGTTATGGATGCGATTGGCGCCTTGGCAAAAATCACAAAAGTACTCTTGTCTGTTGCCAGTTCTGTGTTTGGCTTGTTTGCCAGTACAGTTATTAGTTGTTTGGGCTTAAATGTGATTGCTTCAGACCAGTATTTGGCATTGGTGATACCTGGGAAGATGTTTAAAAAAGCGTACGAAGACAAAGGTTTGGCGCCAGAGAATTTGAGTAGAACCTTAGAAGATTCTGGAACCGTTACTTCCGTATTAATCCCTTGGAATACTTGTGGCGCTTACCAATCTAGTGTTTTGGGTGTTGGCGTAGGAGAATACGCAATGTTTGCCATTTTTAACTGGCTGAGTCCATTTATGACTTTGTTATTCGCTGCCTTTAGAATTAAAATTAGAACCCTGGCTTCCAAAGCTTAATTCCTTGTTTAAATAAACCAATTCCACACCAATCCAAACCGAATCGTAAGATCTCTATACGGATAATTGGGTGCTGAGAAATAGTTTTTAGGCGAAAAGTCTGACGTTACATTCTCTACTTTCAAATACAGTCGTGTTCTTTTAATACGTGCGTTTAAAAAGACATCTAAGGTTGGGTAGCCAATCTCGGTATCGTCTTGTAAAGTGAATTCTGCCAATAACGGATTGTAGGCGTTTGCTTTGTATTTTGTAAAGTAGTTAAAAGTAGCACCTATTTGGATGTGCAATGGTTTTCCTTTAAACCAATGATCGTTGTAACACAAGGTGTTCCTAGTCACAAGATCGGGCACTCTAAAAACACTACTTCCAGTCGCTACATGTTGGTATAGTATTGTGTTTTGTAATGTGAATTTACCAAATACAATTGCTTTTGTAGCCTTGGCTTTCAGGTAGGTAATGTTCTCGTCTGCTTGTGTAGGAGCGTTGCTACTATTAAAATAAGTGTAGCCATCTATGTGGGTAATTTGTACACTTGCATCGCCCCATTTACTGCTGAATATACCGCCAAGGTTTCGTGTTTTCACCTTGTTGTAACTTTGCTCCCAGTTGTATGCATCGTAACTACTTTGGTGTAGTAAGTAATTAAAATTAGGTGTTTTTTTGTTCAAAGAAAGAAAGGCCTTGAGGGTAAATAATGAATCCTTTGTGTATTGTAACGTTCCTTTAAAATTTGCACCAGATAAACGGCCATTTCCAGGAATAAGGTGGGCGTCCGCGTGCAAAGAAAACGATTGAATGTGTGCTTTCCAATCGGCTCCAACAGCAATCGCTTCCCCTTGTAGTTTTAAGGTTTGTATCTGAGTAGCATTGCTGTTCAATAGGTTTTCGTACCCGTAGGTATAGCGTAGGTAATTTACTTTCGCTCTAAAGCGGCCAAGAACGTATTTCGAGTTAAAATCTACATGAATTTGGTTGTCTAAGACTTGGTGTTCAACGGAATCTTCTATGTTGTTATACGTTACAGAAGCACCAAAAACATCAGGAGTGGCAGTTGTTTGTAAAAAGCTGTTTTTTTTCGTTTCTAAGTTGAACTGATGCCCTAAGCGAAGGTTCGAAAAATCGGTGTCTTGCACACTGTCTTTATTACTGAGCAATTGTATGGATTGTTCTAAGAAGAACCGCGTGCCTTTAAAATAATTTTCGGCATCGTTTAAGCGTACATCCAGCCGTTCTCTGCTGCTAGAAAAATTAGAATCGTCTTCTATGAAAGCGGTTAAAGAAGCTTCAGTCAGTCCGCCATTTTCTTGGTTGGTAAAGTGTTGCGAAGTAATGTGTCCTCGTACAGTATAGTTTTTGGTGGCTGTTTCGTAATGAAAAGAGGTTCTAAAATTTCCGTGACTCGCCAAAGAACGCCTGTAATATCCCAAAGAACGCATGCCTTTATTGGCAATAGAAACATTCATTCGTTTGGAGAAATTGAGCGCAAACACCGCATCTAATACTTGTCCTTGTCCCATTCCGGTACGGTATAGAACTTCGGTTATTGGGGTAGGTACTTGGTAGTAAGGAACGTCGTTTATTTCTAGGTAATTGTCGGTTTTAGCGGTGAATCCAAATGCAGGAAGCAGCGTAGGACTTGTAAAATCATACCCTAATTTATTAAAAACCTGTCCTTGGTTGTGAAACGACAAACGTTCGAAATTATCTTTTCGTAAAAAGTTAAACACATAGTCTTTTCGCAAAGACAATGTGGTGTCTATATAAACGGTGTCGTTTTTTAAGTTGAAAACTCGGTAATCGGTATAAAAAGTTGAATCGCTTAAAATAACAGTTGTTTCACCAGTTCTTAACGAATCAAGTGCCGTGTGTAACTCCTTATTTCGTGTCTTGTTCTGTAGATCAGACACCGGTATTTTCCCTTTTTGGGAAAAAAGCACTTGCGTACTCAACAGGAAACAAAAAAGAAAAAAAAAGCCATTTTTCATAAAGACAAATGTAAAATAAATTACCGAGATAAAAAGAGGATAATCTCCTTGAAAACTGTTAATTTGTACTGATGTTATTGTTAAATTTTAGTGGAGAGCCCCTAGAGGCAGGAACCGATGAAGCGGGTAGAGGTTGTTTGTGCGGCCCAGTAGTAGCGGCTGCAGTAATACTTCCGGAAGACTTTGAACATCCATTACTGAATGATTCCAAACAATTGACAGAAAAACAACGCCAAGAATTACGACCGTACATAGAAAAACACGCACTCGCTTTTGGTGTTTCTTTTGTAGGTGAAAAGGAGGTAGATAAAATAAATGTGCTACAAGCATCCATCACAGGAATGCATCGTGCGATTGACGCCTTGTCTGTGGCGCCAAAATTTATTATTGTAGACGGTAATCGATTTAAAAACTACAAAGAAGTTCCGCATAAAACCATTGTAAAAGGCGATGCCAAATACCAAAGTATTGCCGCAGCGTCAGTGCTAGCAAAGACATATAGAGATGCCTATATGGAAAAAATAGACGCCGAGTTTCCGATGTATTATTGGCGGAAAAACAAAGGGTACCCAACCAAGCAACATCGCCATGCAATTCGTAAATTTGGCAGTACCAAACACCATAGAATGACCTTTAAATTACTGCCAACACAACTAAAGCTTCCGCTTTAGTTGCTTACATATTTCTACGGTATTGCCCACCTACTTCAAACAACGCATCTGTAATTTGCCCTAAAGAACAAATCTTAGAAGCCTCCATCAGCTTGTCAAAAAGATTTTCGTTTTGTGTGGCTGCTTTTTGAATGCTTGCCAATTGTTTCGCAACTTTTTCAGCGTGTAAGGCATGTAAGTTGTCTTTGGTATGTATTTGAAATTGTTTTTCTTCTTCTGTCGCGCGAATCACTTCTGCAGGCACCAATGTAGGTGACCCTTTAGAACTCAAGAAGGTGTTTACACCAATAATAGGAAACTCCCCATTGTGTTTTAAGGTCTCGTAATACAAGCTTTCTTCTTGTATTTTAGAACGTTGATACATGGTTTCCATAGCACCCAATACACCACCACGGTCTGTAATTCTATCGAACTCCGTTAAAACAGCTTCTTCAACCAAATCCGTCAATTCTTCAATAATAAAAGCACCTTGAATCGGATTTTCATTTTTAGCAAGCCCTAGTTCTTTGTTGATAATCAACTGTATGGCCATGGCTCTACGCACACTTTCTTCAGTAGGTGTGGTGATTGCCTCGTCATAGGCATTGGTGTGTAGCGAGTTACAATTGTCGTTAATCGCATACAATGCTTGTAAGGTCGTACGGATATCATTAAAGTCAATCTCTTGTGCGTGTAACGAGCGCCCAGAAGTTTGTATGTGGTACTTTAGCATTTGTGCTCTTGGGTTTGCACCGTATTTGTGCTTCATGGCTTTCGCCCAAATTTTACGAGCAACTCTACCAATAACAGCGTATTCTGGATCGATACCGTTTGAGAAAAAGAAAGATAAATTCGGACCGAATTTGTTGATATCCATTCCTCTACTCAAGTAGTATTCTACATACGTAAATCCGTTTGCCAAGGTAAGTGCCAGTTGCGTAATAGGGTTGGCACCTGCTTCTGCAATGTGGTATCCTGAAATAGAAACAGAATAAAAATTACGCACATTTTTTTCTATAAAATACTCTTGTACATCGCCCATCAAACGCAAGGCAAATTCGGTAGAAAAGATACAGGTGTTTTGCGCCTGATCTTCCTTTAAAATATCGGCTTGTACTGTACCACGTACTTGCGATAGGGTAGTTGCTTTAATTGTTTTGTACACATCAGCATCTAAAACCATGTCTCCGGTGAGCCCTAAAAGCATCAATCCCAAACCGTTGTTTCCTTCCGGAAGTGTTCCTTGGTATTTTGGGCGCTCTAAGCCTTTACTGTCGTATGTTTCTTTAAAGGCAGCTGTTACAGCTGCTTCTAATTGATGTTCTTTGATGTATTTTTCACAGTTTTGGTCGATGGCAGCATTCATAAAGTACCCTAATAACATAGGTGCTGGGCCATTGATGGTCATGCTTACTGAAGTCATCGCGTCAGTCAAATCAAATCCTGAATACAATTTTTTCGCATCGTCTAAACAGCAAATAGAAACGCCTGCATTTCCAATTTTACCGTAAATATCTGGTCGTTGTCCGGGGTCGTTACCATACAATGTAACACTGTCAAAAGCCGTAGAAAGTCTTTTGGCAGGCATCCCTAAACTTACGTAATGAAAACGTCTGTTGGTTCTTTCGGGTCCGCCTTCTCCTGCAAACATACGTGTTGGATCTTCTCCAGTACGTTTAAAAGGATAGAGTCCTGCCGTATACGGAAATTCTCCGGGTACATTTTCTTGTAAGTTCCATTGCAATACATCGCCCCATGCAGTGTATTTTGGCATCGCTATTTTCGGTATTTGCGTGTGCGAAAGAGAGGTGCTATGCGTGTCTATATGCAGTTCTTTGTCCCGTACTTTAAAGCTGTATACAGGGTCTTTGTATTGTTTTACTTTGGCATGCCATTGTAAAATGACAGTCCAATTGTGTGGGTCTAAATTTAGTTTTACTTTTTCAAACTGTGCACATAAAAGTTTGGCTAGCTGTTGCTCTTCGTCTTTTATACTGGCAAGAACAGCTGCTTCGTCCAGGCCGTTTTTGGTAAGAAAAGCGTTGGGTACTGTAACGTCTTCTTCGTGTAGCGACAAGAGTGTTTGGTGAATTCCGTAGAGTTTTTGTGCCGCTTTTACTTGTGCTTTCCCAGTCGCATCATAAGCTCTATTGGTTTCAGAAATTTCTGATAAATAACGTGTTCTACTTGGAGGGATCACAAATATTTTTTCAGACATTTCTTTTGTAATCGTAAAAGAAGAGTTCAGCTGAACGCCTGTTTTTTCTACCAAGGCATCCATTACCGCTTTGTATAAGGTGTTCATTCCAGGGTCATTAAACTGCGAAGCGATGGTCCCGTAAACAGGTAAGTCTTCTTGCGCAATATGCCATAGATTGTTGTTGCGCATGTATTGTTTTTTCACATCGCGAACGGCATCTAAAGCACCTCTTTTGTCAAATTTATTAATGGCTACCAAATCAGCAAAATCGAGCATGTCAATTTTTTCTAACTGTGTGGCAGCACCAAATTCAGGAGTCATTACATACAGCGAAGTGTCTGAATGTTCTATAATTTCGGTATCAGATTGTCCAATACCTGAGGTTTCTAAAATAATTAAATCAAATTCAGCAGCTTTTAAAACTTGAATCGCTTCATGCACGTATTTAGACAAGGCCAAGTTGGATTGTCTTGTGGCCAAAGAACGCATGTATACTCTTGGGCTGTTAATAGAATTCATGCGGATACGATCGCCTAACAAAGCGCCACCTGTTTTTCGTTTAGAAGGATCTACAGAAATCAATCCGATGGTTTTTTCAGGGAAGTCTACCAAGAAACGACGTACCAGTTCATCTACCAAACTCGATTTTCCTGCGCCACCTGTTCCTGTAATTCCTAAGACAGGAGTTTTGGAGGTTTTATTTTTCTGATGAATACGTTCTAACGTCTTTTTTGCAATGGCTGGAAAGTTTTCAGCGGAAGAAATAATACGCGCAATATTTCCAGAATCTTGTGGTGTTAAGTTGTCTATTTCGTTGGTTAAGACATCTCCAATAGCAAAATCTGCTTGTTGCACCAAATCATTGATCATTCCTTGGAGCCCTAATTTTCTACCATCGTCTGGAGAATAGATACGGGTAATTCCGTACTCCATTAAGTCTTTTATTTCATCTGGAAGAATAACACCGCCACCGCCACCAAAAATCTTGATATGCGTTGCGTTTTTTTCTTTCAACAAGTCGTACATGTATTTAAAATACTCATTGTGTCCTCCTTGATATGAGGTCAAAGCAATGGCATTGGCATCTTCTTGAATGGCACAGTTTACCACTTCTTCTACACTTCTGTCGTGTCCTAAATGAATGACTTCTACGCCTGTAGATTGGATAATACGACGCATGATATTGATCGCAGCATCGTGTCCGTCAAATAAAGAGGCGGCAGTTACAATACGTACTTTGTGTTTGGGTGTATAAGGTGCTATGTGTTCCATTTGGTTTGGTGTTATTTTTTGCGCCTGCAATTTACGGAATTCTAAAAGACAAGCACTTCTTTTTAAAAAGAATCTATTTTTAGGGTTCACAACAAAAAAGATCGGACTCTTTCTGCAATTGCATATATTTGTAATTCCTAATTTTTTAGAACGAAGCCCATGAATGAATTTGTACAGTATACCGTTGAAGAGAACCACGCAATGATTACCCTTTCTAACGGCAAAGCCAATGCCATTTCGCATGAGGTAATTGCAGGAATTCATGCTGCTTTAGATGCTGCAGAAACGGCTAAAAAAGTAGTGATTTTAACTGGGCAACCGGGGATGTTTTCGGCAGGTTTCGATTTAAAAGTAATGACCCAAGGGCCCGATGCAGCCAAAGCATTGGTTACTGCAGGCTCTAAACTCTCTTTGCGCATGCTGTCTTTTTCCATGCCAATTATTGCCGCATGTAGTGGGCATGCCATTGCCAAAGGAGGGTTTCTACTACTGTCTTGCGATTACCGCATTGGTGTTGCAGGTGCTTTTAAAATTGGTTTGAATGAAGTTATGATAGGTATGACCATGCACCATGCAGGAATTGCCATTGCCAAAGCAAGATTGGCACCCGTCTTTTTAGAACGCAGCGTAAACAATTCAGAAATATACAATCCACAAGATGCAGTAACGGCAGGATTTTTAGATGCTATTGTGCCCGCAGATCAATTGTTGCCTGCAGCCGTAAAGACAGCATCGTTGTTTTATAAACTACACTTAGGCGCACATGCGGCTACAAAACTAAAAGTACGTCAACCGTATTTAGAAGAACTTACAGCTGCTATTGCATTGGATAAAGCAGGTGTTATTGCAATCAATCCTTCGTAGGTTTTTCGCTATTTTTAAAGTCTTTTACACCCGCAGTTACAGCAATAGCCAGGTGATTTTCTTCAGGAACAATTGGGCAAGAATACTTTGGGTTGTAGGCACAATACGGATTGTACGCTTTGTTAAAGTCGATGGTTACCGTATTTTCCGCTGTAATATCTGTCGTGTAAAGATCTATAAAGCGTCCGCCACCATACGTTTGTTCGCCATTACTTTCATCAGTAAAAGGTAAAAATAAATAATCTTTATACGCTGGGTCTCGGTCCTTGTCTTGATTCTGATACAGGTATAGTTGGTGTTTTATCCTATTCAATTCAAATGTAAGCAACCCATATTTTTTATACAAAGGTTTTCGGCCTGTAGTGGTCGGTATTTCAAAAACAGGCGCGTCATGTATTGCGGTAAAAACAGCTTGTACTTGAAAGTTTAGGTCTATAGGGAAGAATTGTAAACCGTTGAAATTCTTGAAATCTTCCGAAGTTAAGATCGAGCTTTCTTGAGTACCGAACGCTAAATTTTGCTTGTATTGGTAGTGTTGTACCGCTTGTAGGGGTGTTTTTTCTGTTTGACAGGAAAGAACTGTGCTAAAAACGAAAAAGAGAACTATTTTTTTAATCATCATAGATAGGTTAAGAAAGGTAAAAGTAGGTGTTTATCTCTATATAAAATAAATCTATTACAATAAGAAAAAGGGAGTGCAGAGATTGTGTACTTTTAAAAGACGAAAAACAACCTATTGTTTGTTGTGAATACTTGAAAAAAAACATGCGTAAATTATTTCAAAACTACATCAATACTTTTAAAGGGCTTTCCAAAGAAGTCTGGTGGCTCGCACTCATTACTTTTATTAACAGAGCGGGGACCATGGTGATTCCGTTCTTGTCTTTGTACCTAACACAAAGCTTGCAATTTACGTTTAGTAATGTAGGTTGGATTCTCTCGATGTATGGGGTAGGGTCTTTAGTGGGTTCTTGGTTAGGAGGGAAGTTAACAGATGTTATTGGTTCCTATAAAGTAATGGTGGGTAGTCTTTTTACAACCGGTTTGCTGTTTATTGCCTTGCAATACATCACGTCGTTTACTGGTTTTTGTGCCGGTATTTTCTTGGTAATGCTTGTTGCAGATGCTTTTCGTCCAGCCATGTTTGTTGCCTTAAGTAGTTATAGTAAACCTGAAAATAAAACAAGATCAGTTACGTTAATCCGCCTCGCTATCAATTTAGGTTTCTCTGCCGGTCCTGTAGTAGGAGGACTTATTATTACCACCATAAGTTATACAGGCTTGTTTTGGGTAGATGGTATTACGTGTATTTTAGCGACGTTGGTATTGATGCAAGTATTGCATCCAAAGAAGGCGACAGTCTTAGAATCGGTGAAGGTTGAAAACCCTGTTTCCGCCTATTCGGATACTGCTTTTTTGGTGTTCTTAGGTGCGATGGTTGTTTTCGGAATCGTGTTTTTACAATATTTCTCTACCATGCCTTTGTATTATAAAGAGGTACATGCTCTTTCTGAGTTTGATATTGGCTTGTTAATGGGAATGAATGGAGTGCTTATCTTTTTAGTAGAGATGCCCTTAGTCAAATACTTAGAAAACAGTCGGTTTACTAAAACAGGGATCATCCTGGTCGGTCTGGCACTTACTTTACTGAGTTTTGTGGTGTTAAATACAACTTCTTGGAGCGGTATTCTTCTTGTAGGAATGTTGCTAATGACCGTTGGAGAAATGATTGCTTTTCCTTTCTCAAATGCCTTTGCGATGGAGCGTGCAAGTAAAGGAAAACAAGGGCAGTACATGGCTTTGTATAGCATTTCATTCTCGGTAGCTCATATTTTTGGGCACAATTCTGGCATGCAACTCGTTGCACATGTAGGGTACAATACTACGTGGACGATCGTCTCTTTATTCGCGTTATTGGGTATTGCTTGTCTGTGGCTTTTGCAAATTATTTTAAAGAAAGAACAACAGGTCTAATCGAACTTGTGCACTATGACGGAATTAAAAACGATTTGTTAAATGAATTTAGTACATTTAAGGCTCTTGGCATGGTGTCATCACTTATTTTTTAACACCTTGCTTTAGGGAAGAAGTGTTTTTTTTCCGAAAGAAAATAACTAACAAAACGATTATGATAAAAAAATCAACAATTATTTTTTCACTTTTTTTTGTATTTCAAACCTATGCACAAGACGCTTATTTGGGAGATGGCCCGTATTCACAATTAATTATTAGAGGAGTTATATTAATCAATGGAGACGGGTCCCCGCCTCGCGGACCGATGGATATTGTGGTAGAAAACAAAACCATTGTACGTATGCAAATTGTAGGAAACCCAGGGGTGAAAATCAATGAAAAAGCACGTCCTAAATTAAAAAAAGGAGGTCGTGAATTGGATGCCAACGGAATGTATCTAATGCCTGGTTTTATTGATATGCATGGTCATATTGGAGGAGATGCACAAGGTGCCAGCTCAGAGTATGTGTTTAAATTGTGGATGGCACATGGAATTACCACAATTAGAGAACCTAGCGGTAGAGGAGTTGAATATACCAATGATTTAAAGCGCAAAAGCAATGCATATCAAATTATAGCACCTCGTATTTTTACGTATACAGGTTTTGGACAAGGAAGTGAAAAACCAATTTCAACAGTAGAAATGGCGCGTGATTGGGTTCGTGAAAACGCAAAAAATGGCGCAGACGGAATTAAGTTTTTTGGAGCTGAGCCAAAAATTATGATTGCCGCTTTAGATGAAAATAAAAAATTAGGTTTAAAGTCTGCATGTCATCACGCGCAATTGAGTGTTGCCCGCTGGAATGTATTGCATTCTGCAAGAGCAGGATTGACCTCTATGGAGCATTGGTATGGTTTGCCAGAGGCCTTGTTTGAAGATAGAACCGTTCAGAATTACCCACTCAATTACAATTATCAAAATGAGCAACATCGTTTTGAAGAGGCTGGGAAACTGTGGGCGCAAGCCGCGAAACCGTATTCCGAGCATTGGAATAAGGTGATGAACGAATTGTTATCTCTCGATTTTACAATTGACCCTACATTTAATATTTATGAAGCAAGTAGAGATTTGCAAAGAACTCGTCGTGCAGAATGGCATGAAGAGTACACCCTGCCTTCTCTTTGGAAATTTTATGAACCTAGTAAAATCTCTCATGGTTCTTACTGGCATTATTGGGGGACAGAACAAGAAATTGTTTGGAAAAAGAATTACCAATTATGGATGACATTTATCAACGAATATAAAAATAGAGGAGGACGTATAACTGCGGGATCTGATTCTGGATTTATTTACCAATTGTATGGCTTTGCATATATACGCGAACTTGAACTGTTGCGTGAAGCCGGATTTCATCCATTGGAAGTGATTCGGTCAGCAACATTAAATGGCGCAGAAGCATTGGGCTGGGATGATAAAATTGGTTCTGTACAAATTGGAAAGCTTGCCGATTTTGTAATTGTAGAAGAAAATCCGTTGGCGAATTTAAAAGTACTCTATGGTACAGGCGCCATAAAATTAACCAAAGACAATAAAGTAGTTCGAGTTGGAGGTGTAAAATACACCATTAAAGAGGGTGTTATTTACGATGCCAAACGCCTATTAGCAGATGTAAAATTGATGGTGTCTAAAGAAAAGTCAAAAACAAATTGGAAACTAGTACAGCCTGGAATGAATATTAAGTAATTGAAAGATGCAAGGTTTTATTAAATTCCTGTACTTTTGCCGAGAATGGAAGAGCACAGACTTACAGATTGGTTGCCAACAACAAACAAAGAGGTAAAACTACGCGGATGGGATGCATTAGATGTTATCTTATTTAGTGGAGATGCCTATGTAGACCATCCGTCTTTTGGTCCTGCAGTGATTGGTCGTATTTTAGAAAGTTATGGTTTGCGAGTAGCCATTGTGCCACAGCCGAGTGTGAATGATAATTTACAAGACTTTGAAAAGCTAGGAGCACCCCGATTATTTTTTGGAGTCACTGGTGGTTGTATGGACCCTATGGTAAGTAACTATACGGCAAGCAAACGCCGTAGAGATAAAGATGCATACACGCCAAATGGCGATAAAGGATTCCGTCCGGATTATGCCACCTCTGTATATTCGAAAATACTGAAAGAGAAATTTCCAGACACACCTGTCTTAATTGGTGGTATAGAAGCCTCTTTGCGTAGAGTAACACATTACGACTATTGGTCGGATACATTATTACCTTCTATTTTAGAAACGTCTAAAGCAGACATGTTGGTCTACGGAATGGGTGAGCAGCCCTTGCGAGAACTGGTTGAACTGTTACAAAAAGGCGTGCCTTTTAAAAGCATTCAAAACATACAACAAACGGCCGTTTTAGTGACTGATTCAGCAGCTATTACTCCCGTAAAAGATTGGGAAGAAGTAACGATTCATTCTCATGAAGCCTGTTTGAAAGATAAAAAAACGTTTGCTTCTAACTTTAAAGTCATAGAGCAAGAGTCTAATAAATTATACGCACGTCGTGTCTTACAAAAAGTAGGAAACAATACGTTGGTCATCAACCCGCCTTTTCCAACCATGACGGAAGCAGAGATTGACGGTTCTTTCGATTTACCGTACACGCGTTTGCCACACCCAAAATACAACAAAAGAGGCCCTATACCTGCTTTTGAAATGATCAAATTCTCAATCAACATTCACCGTGGGTGTTTTGGCGGTTGTAGCTTTTGTACCATTTCTGCGCACCAAGGAAAGTTTATAGCCAGTAGGAGTCAAGAGTCGATTCTAAAAGAAGTAGATACGGTTACTAAGATGTCTGATTTCAAAGGATATCTATCCGATATTGGAGGCCCGTCTGCCAACATGTATCAGATGAAAGGAAAGGTGCAGTCTATTTGCGATAAGTGTGTAGCACCTTCGTGTATTTCTCCTGTAATTTGTTCTAATTTAGACACGTCTCACAAGCCATTAACAGATTTGTATCAGGCGGTAGATGCGCATCCGAAAATTAAAAAATCATTTATTGGAAGTGGTATCCGACACGATATGTTGGTGCCCGAATTCAATAAAAATGCCGATCCAAAAGAGTTGGATGCCTATACAGAAGAGCTCATGACCAAGCATGTTTCTGGTCGTTTAAAAGTAGCGCCAGAGCACACCTCAGATCCTGTATTAAAATTGATGCGCAAGCCTTCGTTTAAGTACTTTCACATGTTCAAAGAGCGTTTTGATCGCATCAATATTAAGAAGCGTTTAAATCTGCAATTGATCCCGTATTTTATTTCGAACCACCCAGCATGTGAGGTCGAAGACATGGCAAATTTAGCAGCGGAAACAAAAAACATGGGCTTTCAATTAGAGCAAGTGCAAGGCTTTACGCCAACGCCTATGACAGTAGCCACCGTAATATACTATAGCGGTTACCACCCGTATACCTTAAAGCCAACAAAGACACCAAAATCAAAAAAGGAAAAAGAAGAACAACACCGTTTTTTCTTTTGGTACAAAAAGGAAAACAAAGCGTGGATTGATAAGACGTTAAATAAGTTAGGAAGAACAGACTTGCTACAGATCTTATTACCAGAACGCGTTTCTTGGAAGAAGCAAAAGGAGGTAGCAGTAAAAGATACGTTTGATGATGCGGTGCCTTTCAATCAGCGAAAAAAGAAAAATTACCGAGCGCCCAAAAAGAAGAAAAGAAGGTAGTTATCGACAGACTTTACAGTCGTCTTTTTCTTGAACTTCTCCCACCAATTTCCCTTGTTCGTTTTCAGAGAAACCACAACAGGCTATAAAACCCTCTTTAATTTTTACGCGTGCGCGTTGAATTTGAGATTTTACAGTAGCCAAAGGAAGATTTAACTGTGTTGCAATAGCAGCTTGTTTCATCCCCTTGATGTCAGATAAAAACAAAGGATCCCTGTATTTTTTTGGCAAATTTTTTAAAATACCAAGCAAGCAATCTTTTTCGGTGTGACTTTCGAGACTTACAAAACTGGCTGTTTCAAAATCTGCGACCTCAAATGTTTGCTTGTTCTTTTTAAAATAATCTAACAACGTATTCTTTGCAATGGCAAAAACCCAAGATTTTAGTTTCTCTTCTTGTTGCAAGCTATGCAGTTTGGTGTGTATTTTAAGAAACGTATCTTGTAAAAGATCGTTGGTGGCATGCTCGTTTTTTACGTAGCTAAAGATAAAGCGACGTAGTGCTTCGGCGTATTCTTTCCAAACGTGTTGTGTTGTCATGCGTGTTCAAAGGTACAAAAAAACCTGTTTGAAAAAATTCAAACAGGTAAGTGTCTTAACAGTTACAGTTATTGCAGTTACAGTTTTCGCAGGTGCAATTCGTACAGTTTCCTCCTTGGCATTGCTCGCAAGAACAAGTGCATTGTGTTTTTATATTCATAATAGATTTCTTTTAGATTCACTTAGTAGACGTCAGTTGTTGTAAAAAGATGCAAAAAAATGATTTTTTGTTTGAAAAAATGAAATTTTTAGGATGGATTGTGTAATTTTGAGAGTACAATTCCGTTCCACTAACAAACAACCCTTTTTATACGATGAAAAAAATAAGCCTCTTACTATTTCTCTTTACAATAGGTACAGTACAAGCCCAAGAATGGGTCTATTCTCTTACAGAGGCACAAGCAATTGCAGCCAAAGAAAATAAACATGTTTTGTTGGTGTTTTCTGGCTCAGATTGGTGTGCGCCTTGTCGGAAACTAGAAAAAAATATTTGGACTTCTAGCGAGTTTCAAAACCTGTCTAAAAATAGCCTAGTGCTGTTACAGGCAGATTTTCCAAGGAGAAGAAAAAACAAATTATCCAAAGAACAACAAGCGAAAAACAATGCATTGGCAGCCACATACAATACCAAAGGGCATTTCCCTCTCGTAGTCGTTTTGAATAAAAATGGCCGTGCAATCGGTTCTTTAGGGTATGAGAATATTTCTCCGAAAGATTATTATAAGAAAATTGAAAAACTGATACATGCTACGCTGTAGAACGGGTCTTTTTGTCCTCTTTTTTGTGTCGATTTCAACGCTTTCTTTTGCGCAGAGCACGTATAAGCGCACCTTGAAATTAATGGGGAGTCGGTTTGATATTACGGTTGTAGCAGACAGCAAAGAGCAATCGCAACAGTATATAAATAAAGCAGTGGCAGAAATCAACCGAATAGAAACCTTGATTTCTTCTTGGGATCCCCATTCGCAAACATCAGCAATTAATAAAAATGCAGGGTTTCGCTCTGTAAAAGTAGCTCCTGAATTGTACAATTTAATTGCACGTTCTTTACAAATTTCGAAATTAACGGCGGGTGCTTTCGATATCAGCTATGCATCTATGGATGCTATTTGGCAATTTGACGGAAGTGTAACAACCATGCCCAGTTCAGAAAAAATAAAAAACTCCGTTGCGAATGTAGACTATCAAAACATTGTATTGGAACCCAAAGACCACCGTGTTTTTTTAACAAAGAAAGGCATGAAAATAGGTTTTGGAGCGATAGGAAAAGGCTATGCTGCTGATGCCGCTAAAAAAGTATTACAGAAAGCAGGCGTGGTTGGCGGGATCATCAATGCTTCGGGCGATATGAATACCTGGGGCGTGCAGCCTGATGGAGCTCCATGGAAAGTAGGGATTACCAATCCGTTGAATAAAAATAAGGTTTTTGCCTTTTTTTCATTGCAAAACAATGCGGTGGTTACTTCTGGAAATTACGAAAAATTCGTGGTCTTAGACGGAAAGCGATACAGCCATATTATAGATCCTAGAACAGGAATGCCAAGTACAGGGCTGGTAAGTGTGAGTGTATTTGCACCCAGTGCAGAATTGGCAGATGCCTTGGCAACTGCTATTTTTGTCATGGGCACAGAGGTTGGTATTAACCTAATCAATCAATTACCAAATATAGCATGTGTCTTGGTTACTGAATCAGGAGAAATTAGAAAATCGAACCATATTGATCGTGTAAACTATAAAAAAGAAACTCATGAAATTTAAAATAGCGATAGCACTTGTTGCTGTATATGCACTCAGTTCTTGTGTAGCGGTAAAAGAATACGAAAAAATAAACATCAACGACCCAGACATGGCACTTGCTGCATCGAGCTCAAAAAGATTTGAAACAAATTTTCAAGTTTATAGAGAAGGCGCTGCAGGCGCAAACGGCGGGAAATCTGGTGGTGGCTGCGGCTGTAATTAACACAGAAATAGATGCGAAATATACAGCTTACAATCTGCTTTTTTTTTAGTGCAATAGCCTTGCTTTCTGCACAAGAACCTGCAACTACCTATCAGAAAAAAGTATTGGAAAACGTAGAGGTAGCTCTTTTGATGAGCTATTACCAACAAGACGGGAGCAATGCTGCTGTTACTGGTGGAATTGGTACAGAGAAGTTAACAGACATCACGCCTACCATCGTTTTAAAAATACCGCTAAATGCCAACGATGTACTTACCGCAGATATTGGTATTTCTGCCTATACCTCTGCCTCATCCAGTAATTTAGACCCGTTTGATGCCTCAGGCGCTTCAGGTAATGGAGATGACGACGACGATCGATTTGACGATGACGATGATGACGATGACGACGAAGGAGGTGGCGCTATTACAGGAACTCCATGGTTGGCTTCTTCAGGCGCTTCTAAAGAAGATATCTGGTTTAATAGCAATATAAAGTACAGCCATAGTTCCGATGACCGAAATACGGTTGTTGGTGGAAATGTTTCCTTTTCGCAAGAATACGATTATGTGTCTGTTGGTTTTGGGGCGAATATTTTAAAGCTATACAATGAAAAAAATACTGAAATCGGACTTTCAACAACCGTGTATTTAGATACTTGGAAGCCAAAGTATCCTACTGAAATTGATTCGTATTTAGAAGTCAATGGCGACTTAAATGATGGTTTTTTTGCCACCATAGATATTTTAGATCAAAACGGACTTGCCATAGACAAAGACGGCCCTACAGTGTGGGCACCTCATGGCTCGGGATTGATTCCTCGAAAAGACAGAAAAACATTCAGTGCCTCGTTTAGTTTTTCTCAGATACTAAGTAAAAATGCCCAAATTTCTTTCTTTGTCGATTTTGTAAAACAAGAAGGGTGGTTGGCAAACCCCATGCAACGCGTGTATTTTAGCGACAAAGCAAATTATTATGTGGGTAATGGAGAAAGTATTTCTATGTACACCAGTCCAACAAACACAGACGTATTTCACTTGGCAGATGATATCGAACGCTTACCAACCTCCCGTGTTAAAATACCAATAGGTACCCGTTTTAATTACTACATAAACGAAAATTTGGTGCTGCGTAGTTATTACAGGTACTATACAGATAACTGGGGGATAGCTGCACATACCATAGACCTAGAATTGCCTATAAAATGGCAAATGGGCGCATACACCGTATACCCAAGTTACCGATATTATACACAGACAGCTGCTACCTATTTTGCAGGATATAACCAACACTTGTCTACAAGCGAATACTATACCTCAGATTACGATTTGTCGCAGTTTAAGAGTCAGCAATACGGTCTCGGTTTTAAGTATACAGATATTTTTGGGAAGCTGAAAATATTTAAATTTGGTTTAAAAAGTGTCGATTTCCGCTATAGTTATTACCATAGAACCAACGGTTTGCAATCTGGAATTGTAAGTACAGGGCTTCAATTTGTAATGGATTGATTTGTTTGGCGAAACTAACGAAGAGGAATCTCACAATTCTAATCACAAATAGTTGAATGTAACGTTACTTTTTCTAACATTTTCCACGTTTTATGTATAAACTCTTTTGGTGAAAATTTAAATAAAATCACGGTTCTTTTTTGTTGTTTACAATAATGGCTCTCTATTAAAACATTTAGAGTAAGTGGTTTATTTGTTGCGAAACGATCAAAGATATTCACAGTTCCTTTAAAAAAAGTAACTGCTTTTTCTTTTGTAGTTTTTGTCACTTTTGCAGATGTAAATCGTTCATCTGTTGTAGCCTCCATGTCAACTTTATTTAAGCTATTAAAATATTTCACTAAATCTAGTGCCAACTCTTCTGCTGTAATTTTTCTATTTACATGGATGCTCCAAGCATATGTATAGGACCAAAAATTTTTGTGTGCTGGATTTCTCCAGCCTTTAGGCGGAAATCTTACTTCTCCTACTCCTGTGTAGTTCATGTTTCTTGCAGGGAAACGAAGTACCTCTTGCCCCCAAGTAGAATCAAGCTTTATGAGGTTAAATTCATTGTCTTGCCCGAAAACAAAAACAGTAAAAAATAGCGAGATAATCAATAGTAATTTTTTCATAGTAGTATAATTTTAGGGCCACAGAGATAGCACCGTCTGTAAATTTACGCTTATAATTCACAACAAACAATTAAGCGTAAATATCTCATACAAATTAGCGTTATTTCAAAGATACATCAATTCAAATTTAGAAAAAAGTCAATAAAAAATTGTAAATTCGCATTCCAGAAAAGAGTGATAGATGTTAGATAAATTACAAATAGTAAAGCAACGTTTTGATGAAGTTTCAGATTTAATTATCCAACCAGATATTATTTCAAATCAAAAACGGTATGTAAAATTAAGCAAAGAGTACAAAGATTTAGGAGGCGTTGTAAAAAGAGCCAATGAATATGAGTCTTTGTTAAATAATATAGCAGAAGCAAAAGAGATACTTGCAGATGGCTCCGATGCAGAAATGTCTGAAATGGCAAAAATGGAAATCGAAGAAGCCAATAAACGCATTCCAGAATTAGAAGAAGAAATTAAGTTTTTACTCATTCCAAAAGACCCAGAAGACACGAAGAATGCCGTGGTAGAATTGCGTGCAGGAACAGGAGGCGATGAAGCCAGTTTATTTGCAGGAGATCTTTTTAGAATGTATACCAAATACTGCGAGGGTAGAGGATGGAAAGTAAGTACCGTAGATTATAGCGAAGGAACCAATGGTGGATTTAAAGAAATTCAGTTTGAAGTATCTGGAGCCGATGTATACGGAACATTAAAATTTGAAGCGGGTGTACACCGTGTACAACGTGTACCACAAACAGAAACACAAGGACGTGTACATACATCTGCCGCCACGTGTATGGTCTTTCCAGAAGCAGAGGAGTTTGATGTAGAAATCAACCCAAAAGAAGTGCGTATCGACTTTTTCTGTTCTTCGGGACCTGGAGGGCAATCGGTAAACACCACCTATTCTGCAGTGCGTTTAACCCACCTTCCTACAGGATTGGTAGCGCAATGTCAAGATCAAAAATCACAGCATAAGAACAAGGAAAAAGCCTTTAAGGTATTGCGCTCTCGTTTGTACGACATGGAGTTGGCAAAAAAGAACGAAGCAGATGCCGCAAAGCGTGGTTCTATGGTTTCTTCAGGAGACCGTTCAGCAAAGATTAGAACCTATAATTACGCACAAGGAAGAGTTACAGATCATAGAATTGGGTTGTCATTATATGATTTGCCGAATATTTTAAACGGTGACATTCAGAAAATTATAGACGAGTTGATGTTGGCAGAAAACACGCAAAAACTAAAAGAGCTGGGAGAGCAACTATAAGGCTTTACCAATACGTATAAAAAAAGGGTTGAACAATATGTTCAACCCTTTTTTATTGGTGTAAAACGGCAGGTTATATGCCTCTACGTTTGTTTACTTCGTCTTGAAGTTGTCTGCGTAGTTTTTGTGCAGTATCCATTGTTTTTTTCTTGTGTGCTTCAAAAGACTTTTCAGTTTCTAGGAGTAACCCCTCCGCTTTTTTTGTATGCAAATTTGCATTTTTGTATTGGTAAAAGAAGAAACCAAGACCGCTGGTGAGTACTAAGATAAAGCTCCAGAGCAGTATGTTGTATAGTGTTTTAGAGAGTTCTTTTCCAAAAACGGCAATACTACCTTCACGCGCGATAGACGTGCTTAAGCGCGCTTGTAAATCATTGTTTTTAAGCGTTAGGTTGGCAACACTGTCTTTTTGTTGTTGTAGCAGCAACGCTACACGATCAACTTCTTGTTGTATGGTGCCAATACGTTGTAGTGTGTTTTTTTGCAACTCTAAGAAATCATGCGTCTTAAAGATTTTGTAATTCTTGTAGTTGTTGGATGAAACAAACAATTCTTGGAACTGTGTTTCAATACTTTCTACTTGCTTGGTGGTTTGTGCAGTACTGTATATGGTACTTGCAAGAAGAAGTATCAGAGAGAGCCAGGTTTTTTTCATAAGACAGCTGTTTTAAATCGGGTGTAATGTATAAAAAAAACCCAAACATTTGTTTGGGTTTTAGATATAAGCAAGGTTTTCAAATTATTTTACTGTGTCAACAATCGCCTTAAAAGCTTCTGGATTGTTCATCGCTAAATCAGCTAAAACCTTACGGTTTAAGTCGATATTATTCGCTTTGACTTTCCCCATAAACTGAGAGTAAGACATTCCGTACTGACGGGCACCAGCGTTGATACGCATGATCCACAACGCGCGGAAGTTTCTCTTATTGTTTTTACGGTCACGATACGCGTATGTCATCGCTTTTTCTACTGCATTCTTTGCTACTGTGTAAACGTTTTTTCTACGTCCAAAGTAACCTTTTGCTGCCTTCAAGATTTTTTTTCTTCTTTTTCTTGAGGCTACTGAATTTACTGATCTTGGCATAATTTTAATGTTTTTTGTAGTAGGCGATTCATGTAAGAATACTTTTTATTATTGGCCCAACTACATGGTTAATAGTTAAATTCCCTTTAAAGCTTATTTCAATCTTAATTGTTGTAAAATGTTAGCTCTATCAGATTTATGTACTAAACCGTCATGAGTTAATTTTAATTTACGTTTTTTAGATTTCTTCGTTAAAATGTGACTTTTAAACGCGTGCTTTCTTTTAATTTTCCCAGTTCCAGTCAACTTAAATCGTTTCTTGGCGCTAGATTTGGTTTTCATTTTAGGCATTCTTCCTTCGTTTTTATCTTGCTTATTATTGTTTTTCTCTTAGGTTTTTAAAACCGTAGAGGCGTCTTATTTCACTTTCTTTGGAGAGATGAACATAATCATACGTTTTCCTTCCAATTTTGGCATTTGTTCTACTTTACCGTATTCTTCTAGCTCTTGCGCTAGTTTCAATAGTAAAATTTGCCCTTGTTCTTTAAATATAATAGAACGTCCTTTAAAGAATACAAATGCTTTTAGTTTTGCTCCTTCTTGTAAGAACTTAACTGCGTGCTTCTTTTTAAACTCGTAATCGTGCTCATCTGTTTGAGGACCAAAACGAATCTCTTTAATGGTTACTTTCGTCGCTTTAGACTTTAAGGCTTTTTCTCGTTTCTTTTGTTCGTACAAGAATTTCTTATAGTCAATAATTTTACAAACAGGAGGCACTGCTTTTGGTGAAATTTCCACCAAGTCTAATTCTTGTTCCTCGGCCAATTCCTTTGCTTTTGCAATAGGATATACGCCTACTTCTATATTATCACCCACCAAACGAACTTCGTCAACATACCGAATCTTTTCATTGATTCTGTGTTGATCTTCTTTGATGACTCTTAGTGGTCTTCTCGACCTTTTTCTTCGAATTGCGATACGCTAATTATTTAAATGTTCTTATTTTAAAATGCGACAAGGTTTTTGTCTATTTCCTTTTGCAGTAAAGATACAAAATCTTCAATTGTAAAAGTTCCTAAATCTCCTTCTCCGTGTTTTCGAACGGATACGGTGCCATCTTGTGCTTCTTTCTCACCGACAATAATCATAAAAGGAATTTTGCTTACTTCCGCATCGCGAATCTTCCTTCCCGTTTTTTCATTCCTACTGTCTACGAGGGCGCGAATTTCGGAATTTTCTAGCAATTCTAAAACTTTTTCTGAATATTTTTGATATTTATCACTGATTGGTAGGATTACAACCTGCTCCGGCATGAGCCAAAGTGGGAAATTTCCACCAGTATGCTCTAATAAGACAGCAATAAAACGCTCCATTGAGCCAAATGGTGCTCTGTGAATCATTACTGGTCTGTGTAGTTGGTTGTCTGCACCTTTATAGGTAAGGTCGAAACGTATTGGTAAATTATAATCTACCTGAATGGTTCCTAATTGCCAGCTTCTTCCAAGTGCATCTTTTACCATGAAGTCTAACTTCGGTCCGTAAAAAGCAGCTTCTCCTTCTTCAATAACAAAATCGAGTCCTTTATCTGTTGCTGCATTAATAATGGCAGCTTCAGCCAATTCCCAGGTTGCGACATCTCCAATGTATTTTTCTGGATTGCTTTTGTCTCGAATAGACACTTGCGCTGTAAAGTTGTCAAAACCTAAAGCATTAAACACATACAACACAAGGTCAATCACGTTTTTAAACTCTTGATCCAGTTGTTCTGGAGTACAGAAGATATGTGCATCATCTTGTGTAAACCCTCTTACACGCGTCAATCCGTGCAATTCACCACTTTGTTCGTAGCGATACACTGTTCCAAACTCAGCAAATCGCTTCGGAAGGTCTTTGTAAGAATGTGGTTTAAAATTGTATATCTCACAGTGATGTGGGCAGTTCATAGGTTTGAGCAAAAACTCCTCGTCCATTTTTGGTGTACGAATCGGTTGAAAGCTATCTTCACCATACTTTTCATAATGACCAGAAGTAACATATAGTTCTTTCTGTCCAATATGAGGTGTCATCACCATTTCATAACCCGCTTTCTTTTGTGCTTTCTTTAAAAAGTCTTCCAAACGTCCACGTAAAGCAGCACCTTTTGGAAGCCATAAAGGCAAGCCTGCACCTACTTTTTGAGAAAAGGTAAACAGTTCTAATTCTCTTCCTAGTTTTCGGTGGTCTCTCTTTTTAGCCTCTTCTAAGAGCGCTAAATGTTCTTTTAGCATTTTCTGCTTTGGAAATGAAACCCCGTAGATTCGTGTTAACTGATTGTTTTTTTCATCGCCTCGCCAATAAGCTCCAGCAACATTCATTATTTTGATGGCTTTAATAAGCCCTGTGTTCGGTATGTGTCCACCGCGACAAAGATCTGTAAAATCACTATGGTCGCAAAAAGTAATATCTCCATCAGTCAAGCCTTCAATCAACTCCACTTTGTATTCGTTTCCTTGATTCTTATAGAAAGCCAATGCATCTGCTTTAGAGATGCTACGCATGTTGAATTCAAATTTCCCACGTGCTAATTCTAAGAACTTCTCTTCTATTTGCAAAAAATCTTTTTCAGAAATGGTTGCATCACCTAGGTCTAAGTCGTAATAAAAACCGTTATCAATTGCAGGACCTATCGTTAGTTTCGCTGCCGGATGAAACGTTAAAATTGCTTGCGCCAATACGTGCGCAGAAGAATGCCAAAATGCTTTTTTACCATTCGCATCGTTAAATGTGTGTAGCACTAAAGATCCGTCGGTAGTTAAAGGGGTGGTGGTTTCCACTGTAGTATCGTTAAAGGTTGCTGAAATTACATTTCTAGCCAGTCCTTCACTAATACTTTTTGCAACATCTATTGCAGTGCTGTTTGCAGCAAACTCTTTAACGCTTCCGTCAGGTAATGTGATTTTAATCATCTATGCATTGTTTTAATAAGGATGCAAAGGTATTGGAAAACCTTTATTCATACAATAGATAATAGGAAAGATATTTTAGGGTACTATATAAGGGCGTATGCATTAAAAGAAGGAGTATACAATAGGGCTTGTCGTTTGCTATAGCTCCTTCTGGAAGGTTTCTTTATTACTAGAAAGACTGTTCAGTAGGTAAGATTCTGTGTTTCTTTAAAAAAAAGCATATTTTTTTTCGGCATCAAAGTTCGGTTACCCAATGAGTTAGGTGTTTGTTGTTTGTGTTGGGTAAAAACTCTTTTAAAAAAGGCTTGTGGGAACCGAAAGAGATACTATATTTGCACCCGCTTAGCGAAACAACTATTGTTTTATTGAGTGACGTTCATTGCAAGTTTAGGGAATAGATTGGGATTG
>Ga0209035_10000053_pt1 | contig 39477 bp, 34 predicted proteins | sample MarorgKNORR_S2LV_6_FD_188220 | JGI IMG/M metagenome (GOLD analysis project Ga0209035, IMG submission 188220) | Marine microbial communities from the Southern Atlantic Ocean, analyzing organic carbon cycling - AAIW_A/KNORR_S2/LV (SPAdes) (version 2) | ecosystem: Environmental > Aquatic > Marine... | reverse complement strand
AACTTTGTAACCTATATCCTTATTGGCACTACAAACATTAAAAAAATCTTTTGAAGTTAAATACCCTATTTCACATTTTGTTAGAGCCTTAACTGTTGCAGTTCTTTTTTTGTCTTCACTGAATAAGGGTTGTTTTCCTGAAGCAGGATCAACAATTGCTAAACGCTCGTGTGCTAAGACAGCTTTTTCATCACTGTAAATTCCACTCCAATCTGGACCACGATGTCTAATTTTCTTAGACATTTCTAAGATTTGAGGTCTTATAATTTTTGATGTTTCCTTTAGGTCAAACGCACATACAATTCCGCACATAATCTATTTTTTTGATGGTTTTTATTCTATTTATGCTGCAAAAAACGATTAAAACTTTATATATGAAAATGAAAATAACAAAATTAATTACATAATGTAACTTTATTGTTCGATTTAGGTTATTTGTGTAAGTTTTTTAATGATTTAACCTTGTCTCACTTACAATTACTGTTTTTTAGAAAAAGAGGAAAGAAAAATTTGGTGGATTCAAAATCTATGGTACATTTGTCAGGTAATGATGAAACAACAAAACATATGGTGGTGGAGCTCTCTTAAAGATTAAGTGAGTAAATCCCTGTATGTACAAAACATAACAAAAAAGGCTTATCTCACGATAAGCCTTTTTTGTTTTTGCTGAATTTATTTTCAGCAACCTTAAAATTTAAATTAAAATAGATATTGAAGCAAGTTCAGGATACAATGAAAAACCTACAATTCAAAACGATTTCAAAAAAGCAACTGGCGGATACAAATACGCCTGTAAGTTTGTATTTGAAGATACGTGACAAGTACGCGAATAGCTTGTTGTTAGAGAGTTCGGATTACCATAGTAAAGAGAATAGTTATTCTTTTTTATGTGTTGAACCTTTGGTAACAATCAAAGCAGATGAAAATGAAATTTCGTTAAGCGATCAACAAAAAGTAATTGAAAGTACTACTATTGATCGAAATTTTTATTCAATTTTTGAAACATATAGCAATGCAATCGATGTTGATTGTCCGGAATCTGTAACTTCTTTTAATGGCTTGTATGGGTATACAACATTTGATGCCGTTCAGTATTTTGAAACCATCAAATTAACTGCTAAAAAAGCGCCATCAGAAATACCGATGTTGCAATACAGTTTTTATCGATTTATCATTGCCATCAATCATTTTAAAAATGAAATGCTGCTGATTGAGAACATTCCAGAAGGAGATGTTTCTCGATTGGATGAAATTGAAAATTTGGTCAACTCACAATCTTTTGCTACCTATCAATTCAGTTTTGAAGGAGAAGAAACCTCTAATATTACAGACGAAGCGTTTAAAGATAATGTAACAAAAGCAAAAGAGCATTGCAAACGAGGCGATGTTTTTCAGTTGGTATTGTCACGACAATTCCAACAAAAATTTAAAGGCGATGAGTTCAATGTGTACAGAGCATTGCGGTCTATAAACCCCTCTCCATATTTATTTTATTTTGATTACGGTTCTTTTAAATTAATGGGTTCTTCACCAGAAGCACAAATTAAAATTGATGGTAAAAAAGCCATTATCAATCCAATTGCAGGAACGTTTAAAAGAACAGGAGATGATGCAAAAGACAGGGCACTTGCAAAAGAACTAGCCAATGATCCAAAGGAAAATGCAGAACATGTAATGTTGGTAGATTTGGCACGTAATGACCTAAGCAAACATGCTACAAACGTAGTGGTAGAAACCTATAAAGAAGTACAGTATTTTAGTCATGTAATCCATTTGGTATCTACAGTTACGGGAGATTTAAGCGGAAATTCTATCCATGTGGTAGGAGATACATTTCCTGCAGGAACCTTAAGTGGGGCACCTAAGTTTAAAGCCATGGAGTTGATTGATACCTATGAAAATCAAACACGTGGATTTTATGGTGGATGTTTAGGGTTTATCGGTTTAAATGGAAGTGTAAATCAAGCAATTGCCATTCGCTCTTTTGTAAGTAAAAATAACACCCTGTATTATCAGGCAGGCGCTGGAATTGTAATCAATTCTAAAGAGGAAAATGAATTGCAAGAAGTGAATAATAAGTTAATGGCGTTAAAAAAAGCATTGATTTTGGCAGAGGATATTTAATCTCCTCCAAGACCTTATAGGATAAAAATAAAATAATGAACATATTAATTTTAGACAATTACGATTCTTTTACCTACAATTTGGTACATATTGTAGAGGAAATTACAGGAAAATTGCCAGATGTATTTCGCAATGATAAAATTTCGGTAGAAGAAATTCAACGGTATGATGCAATCATTTTATCACCAGGACCTGGAATTCCGAGTGAAGCAGGAATTTTAAAAGAAGTGATTAGAACCTACGCAGGTATAAAACCAATTTTTGGAGTTTGCTTGGGTTTACAGGCAATTACTGAGGTTTTTGGTGGGAGGATTGAAAACTTAAATGATGTTTTTCATGGAGTGGCAACAGAGATGCGTATTGTAAAAGAGGATTGTGTTCTTTTTAAAAATATTTCCAACACCTTTGAGGCGGCACGTTATCATTCTTGGATTGCTTCGAATGTTGATTTTCCGGAAGAATTAGAAATCACAGTTGTTGATGAAGAAGGAAGTGTTATGGCACTTCGTCACCGAGAGTATCCAATTGAAGCAGTACAATTTCATCCAGAAAGTATTTTAACTCCAGATGGAAAACAAATGATTCAGAATTTTATAGAAAGCATAAAATGAAACACATATTAAATACATTATTTGAACAAAAAAGATTGTCGAAAGTACAGTCTAAAAAAGTCTTGATAAACATTGCTCAAGAGAAATACAATTCGGCACAAATTGCGGCATTTATTACCGTTTTTTTAATGCGCCCGGTTTCTGTTGATGAGCTTTCAGGCTTTAGAGAAGCTTTATTGGAATTGGCAGTAAAAGTAGATTTATCAGATTTCAACACGATTGATTTATGTGGAACAGGAGGAGACGGAAAAAACACCTTCAACATTTCTACCTTAACCTCTTTTGTTGTTGCCGGAACGGGGAATAAAGTAGCCAAGCATGGAAATTATGGTGTTTCTTCTGCTTCAGGATCTTCAAACATGTTGGAATTTTTAGGCTATAAATTCACGAATGACGAAAGTGTTTTAAAGCGACAATTAGAAACCGCAAATATTTGTTTTTTACATGCGCCATTATTTCACCCAGCAATGAAAGTGGTTGCACCGATTAGAAGAGAATTGGGCGTGAAAACATTTTTCAATATGCTAGGCCCATTGGTAAATCCGAGTGCGCCTCAAAATCAGTTGGTAGGCGTTTTTAATTTAGAAGTTGCTCGCGTGTATAATTATATATTACAAGATTCTACCGTAAATTACGGAGTGGTACATGCATTAGATGGCTATGATGAGATTTCTTTAACAGGAGATTTTAAATTATTTACCAAAGAAGGAGAACAGCAATTATCACCAGAAGGTTTAGGGCAAAAAACAATTTTACAATCCGATATTTTTGGAGGAAATTCTGTAAAGGAAGCCGCGAAGATTTTTGTGAATATCATCAACGGAAAAGGAACAGAACAACAACATAATGTGGTGTTGACAAATACAGCATTTGCTTTAAAAACAATGGATCCAACAAAGAATTTTGAAACTGCTTTTGAACAAGCAAGGCAATCACTGTTTGGAATGAAAGCGAAAAGTTGTCTTGAAAAATTAGTAAAATAATATAAATGTCCCCTCGAGCATTATCGAAAAATAAAATGTATTTTATTTTGAAGATATAAACGCAGTTTTCGAGAGGTTTTTATTTAGGTCTCGACTGCGCTCGACCTGACAAAATTTATAAGTATTTATGACCATTTTAGATAAAATAATCGCCTTTAAAAAAAAGGAAATCGCAAAAATAAAATCAGAAGTACCAATCAAAAGATTGGTAGAAAGTCCAAATTTTAAGCGGCAACCAATTTCTTTAAAAAAAGAATTGCTGCGTGCAGGATCAACAGGGGTTATTGCCGAGTTTAAACGGCAATCTCCATCCAAAGGGATTATCAACGATTCTGTGACCATTGCAGAGGTAACCCAAGGGTATATAGACGCCAATGTTGCGGCACAATCCATTTTAACGGATACTTCTTTTTTTGGAGGAACGATGGCTGATTTAATGGAAGCAAGAGTGATCAATGCCGCCATTCCAATTCTTAGAAAGGACTTTATTGTAGATGGGTTTCAAATTGTAGAGGCCAAAGCAATCGGAGCAGATGTTATCTTGCTAATTGCTGCTTGTTTGACAAAACAAGAACTAAAGAATTACGGACAGTTGGCCAATGATTTAGGAATGGAAGTTTTGTATGAAGTACATACACAAGCAGAATTGGACAAGATTGATTTGGATAGTAAATTAATAGGCATCAACAATCGGAATTTAAAAACCTTTGAGGTCGATTTAGAAAATTCGATTTCCTTGGCAAGTCAAATTCCTGAGAGTTGTATCAAAGTATCAGAAAGCGGTATTAGTGACCCAAAAGTAATCATGGGATTAAAAGAATATGGTTTTAAAGGCTTTCTAATTGGAGAATCCTTTATGAAAGAAGAAAACCCTGGATTGGCATGTCAGGAGTTTATCAGTCAAATACGTTAAATAGTTAAAGCATTTTAAATGAAACTGAAAATTTGTGGAATGAAATACCTAGAAAATATCCAGTCGGTTGCTGAATTGCAGCCCGATTATCTGGGCTTTATTTTCTATGAGAAGTCAAAAAGAAATTTTGATGGAATCATTCCTGAATTGCCAACATCGATCAAAAAAGCAGGTGTTTTTGTCAATGCTTCTATAGCAGTTGTTCTAAATAAAATTAAGACCTATAAGTTACACGCAGTACAATTGCACGGTGATGAAACGGTAGCGTATATTCAAGAACTGAAACAGTCTCTAAAAGGAGTTCAGATTGAAATCATCAAAGTGTTTTCTGTGGATGATGCTTTTGATTTTGAACGTACAAAAGAGTTTGAAAAGGTCTGTGATTATTTTTTGTTTGATACCAAAGGAAAAGAACGAGGCGGCACCGGAATCACATTCAATTGGAGCGTTTTAAAAAAATACAATTCAACAAAACCATTTTTTTTAAGTGGAGGGATTGGGTTGGAGCACGTAGCGGCAATAAAAAAGTTAGTAAAAACAGATTTACCAATATATGCATTGGATGTAAGCAGTAAATTTGAATTGGAACCAGGGTTGAAAAATCTTGAACAATTAAAAGAATTTAAAAAGAGTTTACATGTTTAACCGTTAAATCGTTTACTTTAAAAGACACGATTAAACAAAGCAATCTTTTTACAATTACACAAAATAAATATGAAATATCAACCAAATAAAAACGGCTATTACGGACAATTCGGAGGCGCGTTTATTCCAGAATTATTGTATCCAAACGTAAAAGAATTGGAAGATAATTACGTGCAAATCTTAGAATCTGAAGCGTTTCAAAAGGAGTACAAGGACTTATTACAACATTATGTTGGACGCCCGAGTCCATTGTATTTGGCAAAACGTTTATCTGAAAAATATGGCGCCACTATTTATTTAAAACGCGAAGATTTAAATCATACCGGAGCACATAAAATAAACAATACCATTGGTCAGATTTTGGTTGCAAAACACTTAGGTAAAACAAAAATCATTGCTGAAACAGGAGCAGGGCAACACGGTGTAGCAACGGCAACAGTTTGCGCTTTGATGAATTTGGAGTGTGTGGTTTTTATGGGTGAAATTGACATTGAACGCCAAGCGCCCAATGTGGCTCGTATGAAAATGTTGGGGGCAACAGTCATTCCTGCTACAAGCGGAAGTAAAACCTTAAAAGATGCCACCAATGAAGCTATTCGGTATTGGATTCAGCATCCAGAAACCTATTATTTAATTGGTTCTGTGGTAGGTCCGCATCCATATCCAGATATGGTAGCGCGTTTGCAAGCGGTAATTAGTGAGGAGATGAAAGCACAGTTAAAAGCTCAAACGGGAAAAGAAAATCCAGATACCATTATTGCCTGTGTTGGGGGAGGAAGCAATGCTGCAGGGGCTTTTTATCATTATCTAGAAGATGAAGAAGTCGAATTGATTGCAGTAGAAGCTGCTGGATTGGGAGTGGATTCTGGAAAAAGCGCTGCCACTTCTCAATTGGGAGATGTCGGAGTAATTCATGGAAGTAAAACCATTTTAATGCAAGATCATTATGGGCAAATTACAGAGCCTTATTCAATTTCTGCAGGTTTAGATTATCCGGGAGTTGGACCTTTGCATGCCTTTTTACACGAAACAAAACGTGCAAAATTTTTGAATGCAACAGACAAAGAAGCCTTGGATGCAGCCTATGAGTTGACCAAAATAGAAGGGATTATTCCCGCCCTGGAAAGCGCACATGCATTGGCGGTATTGCCAAAACTAGCATTGAAAAAAGATCAAGTTATTGTGATAAACTTATCGGGTAGAGGAGATAAAGACATGGAAACATATATCAAGCATATAGGAAAATGAAATCGATCAAAAATATATTTAAAGAAAAGCAACACGTACTTTCTATCTTTTTTACTGCGGGTTTTCCAAGTTTGGAGGATACGACGAAAATTATCTCTGAATTAAGCACAAACAACGTTGATTTTATTGAAGTTGGTTTGCCGTATTCAGATCCGTTGGCAGATGGACCTACAATCCAAGATAGTAGTCAAGTTGCATTGCAAAACGGAATGAACTTGGATGTAGTTTTTGAGCAATTAAAAGCAATCAAAGACACCAATACAACGCCTTTGTTGTTGATGGGGTATTTGAATCAAGTGATCAAATATGGTGAAGACAAATTCTGTCAACACTGTAAAAATTGCGAAATAGAAACCGTGATTATTCCTGATTTACCAATGTTGGAATATGAAAATCACTATCAGCAGTTATTCGATTCCTACGGAATTACCAATGTGTTTTTGATTACACCACATACGTCAGAAGCACGAATTCGAAAAATAGATGGATTGACAAAAGCGTTTATCTATGTGGTGGCTTCCGCTTCAATTACGGGAGCAAAAGGAGAAATTTCTCAACAACAAATCGATTATTTTAAACGTATCAAAGCGATGAATTTACAAAGTAAGTTGATCATTGGTTTTGGTATTTCGGATAAACAAACTTTTGATACCGCTTGTCAATTTGCAAATGGAGCAATTATAGGTTCTGCTTTTATCAAACAATTAGATAATAATGGAGTTGCTGGAATCGGGGAGTTTGTGCAAAGGATTGTTGAGTAAAGCGAACAGGGTCTACTTCACTTTCTCTCCATTCACATAAGTAGCGACTACTTTAGTGTTTGGTATTTCAGTGTCTTCTACTTCCATGATGTTTTGGTTGAGGATGACAAAATCTGCAAATTTACCCACTTCAATACTTCCTTTTTCGTGTTCTTCAAAATTGGAATAGGCTGCCCAAATGGTCATTCCTTTTAAGGTCTCTTCTCTGGTCAAGGCATTTTTCATTTGAAATCCATTCTCCGGATAATTGTCTAAGTCTTTCCGAGCCACAGCGGCATAAAAAGTTAAAAACGGACTTACCTTTTCTACTGGAAAATCAGTTCCCAACGCCACTTTTCCGTACGTATTTAAAAGCTTTTTAAATGCATACGCGCCTTTTATGCGCTTTTTGCCAACTCTATCTTCTGCCCAATACATATCACTTGTTGCATGTGTTGGTTGTACAGATGGAATAATATTGTCAAACATTTTAAAATCTTCAGGAGCAATGATCTGTGCATGTTCAATTCTCCAACGTCTATCTTTTTGCCCTTTTAGCGCTTCTTTGTATGTTTTTAACAACCAGTAATTAGCAGAATCTCCAATGGCATGTGTATTCATTTGATAGTTTGAAGCAGCAATTCGCTTGGCAATTTCTCGGTATTTTTTTGGAGCATATATCATCGCTCCATGATGATTTTCTCTATCACTGTAGGGTTTTTTCATTGCTGCGCCACGAGAACCTAAAGCACCATCACCATACACTTTAAACGAACGAACATTCAATCTGTCTGTTTTGATGATTTCTTTTGATAAGAAATAGTCTAAATTCTGGTCGCTTACAGAAATCATTGCATAGATTCTCATTTTTAAATCTCCAGATTGCTGTAAACTATCAATCAATTCAATTGTTTGTCGCGATAAGCCGGCATCGTCAACAGTGGTTAACCCTAAATTAAAAGAAATTTTTTGCGCATCTAATAGCGCTTGAATTTGTTCTTTTTTTGAAGGTTGTGGAATATGGATAAAACGCATCGCTGCATCAACCAATACCCCTGTCATTTTTCCGTTTTTAAGGATAATTTCTCCACCAGAAACGTGGGTGTCCTTGCTGATCTTTGACAAGTTTATTGCTGCTTGATTTACCAACAACGCATGTCCATCAACCCTACGAACCGCAACAGGTGTATTTGGGAATAGTTGATCCAATTTTTCTTTGGTCGGAAATTCCTTTACTTCCCAATCATTTTGATCCCAACCACGACCCGTAATAAATGCCGTATTTTTTTCTTTTTGAAAGGCAACCAACCGATCTAAGACTTCATCGTAGCTTTTTGTGCCCCTAAGATCTACTTTTTGTTGTTGCAATCCCATTCCGAAGAAATGACAATGCGCATCGATCAGTCCTGGAACAACTGATAGATTTTTTGCATCCACAGTTTTTAAGGCTACATATTTTTGTTGAATCTCTTTAGTGCTTCCAATAGCAATAAATTTCCCATCTTTAATTGCAAAACTTTCCGCCATTCCGAAGTCAGCATTTACAGTATATGCATTGGTGTTGATCACAATTAGGTCAGCTTTTTTTTGTTGTTGACAAGAAAAGAATAAGACGGTTAGGGTAAAAAAAAAAGTAGTTTTTTCATTTGTTTATGATTTTAGGTACATGATCCAGGCACAAAGCATGAGTATGAATTGCATTGGGATGCGAATGATGGCCATTTTTTTTGAGCCAATTGCAGGTCTTTTTTTGGTAAGGTCCCAAATATGAATTGGTAAAAAAACAATCATCAAAAAGAAAATACCCAATGCAGAAATACGGGAGGTGTGAGTAAAAAACAACCCAAGTCCAAGGAAAAACTCCACCAACCCAATGATGTAATTTACGGCTAGTTTTGGTAAAAAATTTGGAATAAAATGTTTATAAAGCGAAGGCTTTACGAGATGAACAACACCTGCAAATAGGAATAGAATTCCGAAAACAATTTTTAGTATGCCCACAAATAGTATCATAAAGTTATTGTTTTATAGCTTCAGGGCTTTCTAAATATTTGTCCATCAAGTAAATCAAGCTCGCCATAGAGGCGCTTCCCAATTCGAGTTCGCGTTTGTTTACTTTGTCAAACGTATCAGTTGCCGCATGATGATAATCAAAATACCGTTGGCTGTCTGGTCTGTAGCCAACCAAGGTAACATATTCTCCTTTTAACGGACTGATATCTGCGCCGCTTCCTCCTTTATGAATATCATGTAGGCCATAAGGAGCTAATAATTTTTTCCAGCTTTGCAGTAATTTTGTATTTCCTGTATTTGCATCGATTGTAAACCCTCTTGGTGTATGACCACCAGCGTCAGATTCTAATCCTCCAATATGAATTTCTTTTTTTAGTTTTACAGCTTCTGCATACGCTCTAGCACCCCCGCCACCTTGCTCTTCATCCATAAAGAATACAACTCTTAAGGTGTTTTTTGGTTTGATGTTGTTTGATTTAAATAAATGTAATACTTCTAAAGATTGTACAATTCCTGTTCCATCATCATGCGCTCCATCTCCTAAATCCCAAGAATCTAAATGTCCGCCAACCACAATAATTTTTTCTGGATGTTCAGAACCTCTAATTTCTCCAATGACATTAAAAGAATTTTCTTTGGGTAAGTTTTTACATTGTTGTTTAAAGTAAATTTTCAGCTTCGGATGTTGCTTTAAATTACTGCTTAATAATTCAGCAGCTTTTGTGCTGATTGCTGCAGTTGGAATGTATTCACTTTCAGGAATATCTCCATAACGCATGGTTCCTGTATGTGGGTAATCATCAATTTTGTTGGTCATTGATCGAACCAATACTGCTTTTGCACCAAATTTTCCAACTGCTTTTGCACCGTTTACACGTTGCCCAACACAACCGCCATAAGCACTAAAAGTGTTGATGATCGTGTTGTCAAAAGGACGATTGAAAAACACAATTTTACCTTTTAATTGATTTCCTAAAGTTTCTGCTTCTTTGATGCTTTTTACTTCAATAACTTCAGCGGTAATTCCATTGACAGACGTTCCAATAGATCCTCCTAAAGCACAAACAGGCATGTTTATTTTTTGTCCGTTTACGGTGTAGTTAGCAATTTCTTTTTTACCTCTAACCCAGTGCGGAACAATTGCAGGCTGTAGCCAAACAGTATCCAATCCGGTTTCTTTCATAATACGCTCTCCCCATTTTACGGCTTTTGCAGCTTCTGGAGACCCTGATAATCTACCTCCAATATTGGTGGTTAAATCGCGTAGCCATTCGTAAGATTTCCCTTGCGTTAATGCTGAATTAAAGAAATGTTTGATGCTTGTAGAATCAATTTTTTCTTCCGCGGAAATGGAAAGGAGTTTTTTAGAATTTTCTTTTTTTTCTGTACACGAAACCATAAGAAGGCTTGTTAAAAAAAGTAACGCTAGTTTTTTCATTGATGTGGTTTTATAAAGTGTATAAAACTACAAAAATTATTAGTGAAATTCTATGTTGAATTTATTGCAGTGTAATTTTTAAAAATCAAATTTATAACTAACCCCTCCAAGAACTTGAAATCCTTGTACTGTGAAATTTGAAAATCGCTCGTGCTTAGAGTTCAGGATGTTGTTTAATTTTAAAAATGCTGTAAACTGCTTATTTATATGATACCCTCCATTTATATTAACGTCTAGGTACGCTTTTAGAAGGTAAATTTTGTTAATTGTTGATGGAAATGTAGCACTGTATAGAAGGTCTTTCCGCTCACCTACAAAAAACACATTGGCACCAGCGTACCAATTATCTGTTTTGTAATTACCGAAAATTTCTCCACTTATTTTTGGAGTGTTCCAAGCAGCAAATTGCTTTGTTAGTGTGAAATAATTGTATTGTCCGTTTGCACCCACAACAAAGTTTGTGAAAACATCCATTGTCAACGCTGTGAAAATAGAAAACGTTTTTACATTATCATATACGACAGAAAAAGAGTTGCCAAATTCATAGCCTAATAAAGAATCAGAATTACTTCCATCTGATTTTGAATTGTTTCTAATAAATAACGCTTTGTCATCTTCATCGCGGTAGCTTGCTTTGATGTCATAATTTATATTTGATGACAGCTTGCCATTAAAGCCACCGAACACATTGTATTTTTCATTGGTTTGTGTGATGAATTGTGTTGGTGATAGGTATGGGTTTTCTGAAACCAATTCTTTGTATGAATTATTTTTTAAGTCGCCATTTGCTCCGATATAAAAATTCATATAATTTGCTACGATCGGGAAACTGATGTTGATGTCTGGATAGATAAAAAACTGATAGATCTTGTTTTCTAAGTCAGCATTAAAAACAACTTTAGTGCCTAATTTTACATTCAAATTTTTAAGATTGAAGTTGTATTTTGGTGTAATTCCGAGGGTCAAGAATTGATGTTTTACTGTTGTTGGGTTGCTATATGTTTGTGCGAACGTTCCATTTAAATAGTCCATAGAGCTGTCAACAATTAAATCATTGAAATTTTTGCCCAAGGATTTTAATGAAAATCGGAATTGGGGTTGTGTCGTAAACAGGAACTCTTTACTATTGTTATTGTCAGAAAAATAAGAAAGGTTTACAGCACCAGAGTTGAAGAAAGAGTCTTTAAAAACTACTTTCCCATGTGCTTCGATAGTGCTGTATGTCTGATTTTCATCAATGGCATCTATGGTGTTTGTTGTAAAAGGAATACTTGTTGGTAATCCGTACCAATTGTATTGTTCTCTTGTATAGTCTGTTCCAACTTTCCAATAATAAGAGCGTTCTTCTTGTTTGTAAAAAGTGCCAATTGTAAGATCAGAAAACCCATTGTCTAAAAGGCTTTTTTTAATACCGTTTTTTGAAGAGATGTATTTTGCATACAGACCGAAATCATTTTTAAAACGAGCTGAATGGTGTAAAGATGTTTCAAAAAAAGGCGTCGTATTGTTTCCAAATCCAGCGGAGATATAATTGCTATACACACGTTCTCTTTTGCCGATGTTCATTCTTTTAACAATTCCTGTTTTAGGAATAAAAGTAGAAGCTACTGGCGCAGAAAAAATTTGATAGCGCAATTTCTCTTTCTGCATACGAGCACTTATACGTATTGTCGGATTTTTTTTAATTTTAAAAGCATCAGAAATCGTAGGTGTATATGAAGTTACTACATTGATGATTTCTGTTTTTATAGTATCTTTTACTTTTGTAGCGTCTGTTTTTTTCTGAGAAAAAGCAGTAGCGCTCAGGATTAAAAAAGGAAGTATGAATATAATTTTCCGCATTGTTTTTAGTCGCTTAAATTAATTTTTTGGTGTTACAGAATCGTTCGTTTTTGCTTCTTTGGTTTGAATGTCTTTCAACGCTCTTTCCGCCTCTGTAATTACGTCTTGAAACTGTGTGAAATTTTTGATAATATTTTCTAAAATATAGGTTGCTTGATACGCATCTTTTAAACCATACTGATTTTTGGCCATGATGACATAACTTTTTACTCCCCAATATTTATAACTAGAATAATTGGCAATTAAATTCTGAACTACTTTATTAGAGGCTGTAAATTTTTTCTGCTGATTTTTGAAATAAGCATTGTAGTATAAAGTTTCTGCTTTCATTTCCCCCTGAGCAGTTTTTTCAACAGCGCTATAGTATGTTTCTGCAGTAGTTAGATCGTTTGTTTTAAAAGCAGAACGCGCAATAATGATGTTGGCATCAGAGCGTAAGCGTTCACTTAAATTCTCTTTTTTCAATACTTTTTCAGCATACAAAACTGCCTTTTTAAACTGATCTGATTGATAATAACCTTTCATCAAATTACTTTGCGCAAATAAGGTGTTTTGTGGATAGTTGGCTTCTTGTTCCAAACGAACTAATAAAGGAGTTGCTTGTGCCCAATCTTCTTTTTCTAAGTAGATTTGCGCTAATTTATTTAAGGATTCTTCGCTAAATTCACTTTGGTTTTTAGCAATGACAAACTGATAATACGAAAGTGCTTTTTCAGGCTGTTGTATTTTTGTTAACAATTGCGCAGCATAAAAGTTGGCTTTTAGCGCATGCAATCCCTCTGGGAATCGTGCTACATATTTTGTAAAACCATCAATTGCTTTTTCGGTATTGTTTTCTAAAAACTTATTCTCTGCGGCTTCATACATGGTGTTGTCTACATCAGCATCTGTAACATTCACAAAAGAAATAGTTTTTACCCAGCGTGCATAGGCATCTACATCTCCAATATCAATATAAACATTTCTTGCATTGCTAACTGCTTCTTTTGCTTCATTTGTATTTGGATAGCTAGTTACAATTTGCTTGTATTTTTCCAATGCTTTTTGATGTTGATTGTCATTGTAATGTAACAACCCTTGGCGTAATAATGTTTTGGAAATGTACGAGCTTCTAGCATGGTTTTTCAGCAATTGATTGTAGGTTTTATGTGCTTTCTCATTTTCTTTGATTGCCACATAGGTGTTTGCCAATTGAAAAAGCGCATCATCTTGTAGGCTGGTCGTTGTATATTCGTTTATCAATGTTAATAAGCCAGAAATTTTCTGATCATTTTCTTCGATAAACCCATAACTAATGGCTTTTTGATAATGTGCGTAATCAGCACCAATTCCTCCATTTATAATAATGCCTTGGTATGCTTTAATAGCCTCTGGATATCTTTTAGTTACAAAATAACAATCTGCCAGTCGGATGCTTGCATCCTCATTTAATGAAGAGTCATTCCCTTTTTTTGATAAAAATTTACTGTAAAAATCCGCAGCATTAGCATGTTCTTTTAGTTTAAAATAACTGTAAGCAATGTGATAATCTACCTGGTTGAATACTGCTGTTTTTGAAGCGTTTGTTGTTTTTTTAAATTGAATAAAACCGTTCAATGCTTTTTTAAAATTAGAACGCTGAAAATCTGTTTCTGCTTTCCAAAACAAGGCAGATGCTTTTATAGCTGCATCCGAAGATTGAGTGGCATTTGTAAAAAACGAATATGATTCTTGTAATTTATTCTGATTGAATAATTGTATTCCTCTGTAGAAAGAGATTTCTTTAGAAAGCGCCTTGTTTTTGTCAGTTTTCTTTTTTGCTAAATAAGTCAAAGCACCTTTGTAATCTTGCTGATACAGATACGAAGTAATAATTAGCTTATTGATTTCTTGGTAATGAGAAGACTTCGGATATGTTGCTAAGAACTCTTGTAAAACGACAGCGACACTTTTATAGGGATTTCCTTCCTCATAACTTAGTTTGGCATAATTTAAACTTGCATCTTCTTTTATTTTCGCATCAAAATCCATTTCGCTAGCACTTTTAAAGGCATTTAACGCTTCCGATTTTTTTTCTAAATGTAAATAGGATTTTGCTAAGTGATAATAGGCGTTCTGTGAAACGGTATTTTTTTCGCCAATAATTTTATTGAAATAGGTAACGGCATTTTCAAAATCATTTTGCTTGTAAAAGGCATACCCCAATTGATAATAATCAGTATTGTTCCATTTTCCACGTTTTCCTTTATACGTTTTTAAATAGGGAATGGCCTCTGCATATTTTTTTAGGTTGAAGTAGCTTTCACCAATGATTTTAGAAATTTCTGATTTTTCTTTACGACTTGCTTTGGAAATGATGTTCTTTCCTGTTTCAATACATTTCTCAAATTTTCCAGCTTTAAAACTAATGTCTAATAAAAAATAAGTGACGTCATTTTCAGAAGATCCACTTTCTTCAATTTCGGCTAAATGCTCTTCAGCAGTATCATAATCTCCTTGTTTATAAGAGATAAATCCGTAGTAATATTTAGATTGATTCCCATAGTTGGGATTGTTGATCAGTGGTAAAAAATGGTTCTTTGCTAAATTTAAATTTCCAGTAATCAACAGTGCATAACCTGTTTTAAAATTAAGTTCGTCTTGTTCCGCTAATGACAAGCCTTCAAAATTTACTTTTGAATACCATTTCAATGCATAAGCAGCTTTTTTGTTTGCAAAATAATAATTACCAATTGTTAAAAAAGCCTGTTCTTTTTTGTTGCTGTTCGGGTGATTTTTTACAAAATTCAACACCATTTTTTCAGCTTCTGTTTGGTTTAGCTTTATGGCACACATCGCCGCATAATAATCAGCATCTGATGTTAAGTAGGAAGTATTGTTGTTTTTTATTACAACTTCTTTAAACGTTTTTTGGGCTGCAGCATAGGCTTTGTTATTGTATAGTTGTATTGCATGGTTGTATGCCGATGTATGATTTGCATTCAAATCAGATTGTTGTGAAAACAGTCCTGTAATTGAGAAGGTATATAACAGTAAAAAGATAGATTTCATAAAAAATCGGACATTCATTTTTGAAAGGTTTTTTGCTATTTGAAGACTATAACGCAGGTTTTTTTCTTTTGTTGGATGAAATTCAAAATAAGAAACGTGTTTAAAACTCAAAGATATCAATTGTAAGGTATTAATCGAGAGATTATTTGTTGAAACTGATAAGAAAATGATAAATTTGTAGAAAGAACTTTTATGGACAATCCAATTTTACATTTAGAAGCTGCAGATATTTATCAACGAGATAGTTTGGTGTTGTCTAACGTAAACCTAACCATTAATAAAGGAGATTTTTTCTACTTGATAGGAAAAACTGGAAGCGGTAAGAGTAGCATGATGAAAACCTTGTACGGAGATCTCTTGTTAAAAAAAGGAAAAGGCGCTATTGTAGGATTTGATTTAAAGACCTTAAAAGAAAAAGACATCCCTTTTCTACGGAGAAAAATTGGAATTGTTTTTCAGGATTTTAAGCTGTTGAATGACAGAACGGTTTTTGACAATCTGCTTTTTGTATTAAAAGCTACAGGTTGGAAAGACACAAAAGCGATGAAAGAAAAGATTCATTCAGTATTGGAAAAGGTGGGTATGAAAACCAAAGATTTTAAGAAGCCTTTCGAACTGTCTGGAGGAGAACAACAACGTGTTGCGATTGCTAGGGCATTGTTAAACGACCCAGAATTAATTTTAGCAGATGAACCAACAGGGAATTTAGATCCTAAAACATCATTGGAGGTAATGGAGTTGCTAAATGAAATTCACCAAAGTGGAAAGTCTATTTTAATGGCAACACATGATTATGCGTTGATTGTAAAGTTCAAACAAAAAACAATTAAGTGCGAAGGAGGAGAGCTCTTTGAAGTTGTACAACAAGCTACAGTTTAAAAATAAAATCAATTAATTTTTTGGCACTTGTTTCTGTGTGAAAAGAAGATAAGTCTGCGCTTCTTAATGTTCGGTCTTTCAAACTAAATGGTGTATCTAATAAGGCTTTCGTTTTTGATAAAAACTGTCGTTTGTTTTCTGCTATTTCACAGCTGTTTTCTAAACCAGTGTCTTCAACCATCAAGCGGTTTGTAATCACAAAATTACCATTGTATAAGGCATTGATTAATTTTAATTTGATTCCCGTTTTTTGAAAGGTAACCAATGCATTTACCTGTGATTCATTGATAAGAGTTGTTATTTGAGTTGCATTTTTAATGCTTATAAATTCGCAATTTGCATGCTTATTGATTTCTTGAAGTACTTTTTTGTTTTTGCAACTGCTTGCAATTATAAATTGAACCGCTGTATTTTTATAAACAGCAATCAAATAAAGTGCTGCTTTGATGTTGTCAGAGAGTCTTAAATCGCCATGATATAACACTTGCTTTTTAGAGCTATTAGCGTCTCTAACTGTGGAGTTCCCATGAAAGACAGGTATGTACTCACATGGGGTTTCGTACTGTGTTGAAAAATACTGTTGCTCAAAAGGAGAAATGGTTAAAATTCCTTCCGCAGTGCTTAAGATGCGTTCATATTTTTTTAGTTTGAAGGCTTCTATGCCGTAGAAAATCTTTTTAAAAAGAGACGAGCTGCTATTAGAAAGTCCTTTGTAATATACATGTTCAATATTATGAGTTCGTACAAATTTTTTCTGGCCTTTAAAAGAATTTTTTAGTAGCGCGTGTGTGGTATGAAGCCCTTCAAATAAGATGGGCGCTTTAACAACTTGTAGATTTGTTATCAAATTTTTGTTTGACCTGCTTTGTACGATAAAAGGATGTATGGAGAAAAAGCTTTTTAAAAACGACTTTCTAGGGTAGTAATATGTTTTTACACAATATTTTTCTAGTGCTGTTTGTGTCCCTTTTCCATATTCAAAAGTGTGTAAATAAATAGCAATCCCCAATTTATGTAATGCTTTTATCTTATAAAAAACGTCAATAACACCTCCGTAAACAGGAGGGTATGGAACATCAAAAGCAACGATGTGTAAAGTTTTAGACATTTGTTTTAAAGATAGCAATTAATTTCTTTTTTTCATGTTCCCAAGTCAATTCGTGTTTGGCTTTTTGAATTCCTTTTGTAAAGTCTTTTTTAGTGAGCTCTTCAATTTGATTTGCGACTGCTTGTGGAGTTCTGTCAATTACAATTTCTCCAATAGCATACGCTACAACTATTTTTTTCATTTCGGGTAAATTAGAAACCAATACTGGGATCTCTGCTTGTACATAATCAAAGATTTTGTTTGGCAAAGAATACCGATAACTCAAGCCTAAATCTTCTTCTAAGCTAATTCCTAAATCTGCTAGTGGTGTTAGTTTTTGTAATTCATTAGGTGCTAGTTTCCCTAAAAATTTCACAGAATCAGAGAGTCCTAATTGGCTGGTTTTTTGTTGTAATTCATTAAAAACATCTCCAGTTCCAATAATGATAAAAACATAATTTTCAAGAAAAGCCATGCTATCTATCATCAATTTTAAACCACGACCTATATTGATTGCTCCTTGGTAAAGAAGTACTTTTTTGTTTTCTATAGCAAATGAAAATTTAGAAGGAGTTGCATTTTTTTGAACTGGTAGATTACGGATTACCTTAAAATTAGTATCATATTTTGTATTGTAATATTGGGCAATAGCATCGCTCACCGTATAGGTGTTTTTTAATTTTGGGAGGATCCATTTTTCAATTTTCAACCAGCACTTTCTTACAAAAGTGCGGTGGATTAATTCAGGGATTTCAGTAAATAACTCATGACTGTCGTAGACCAATTTTTTACGCTGAATTTTACTGATCAAATAATTAGCCGCTAGCGTGTCTAGATCATTAGACAATAAGAGGTCTTTTTTTGAAAAAAGCAATGTCAAAAATAAGCGAATATTAAATTCCGCATAAAACAACGCTCCTTTATTAAAGAACAATGAAAATCGTTTTGTTTTGTAATCTCTTTGAACAGGAAGACTGTCAGGAAGTTTTCGACCAATTAATAAAACATCAAAATTATGTTCAAGTAAAAAAACACAGACCTTATCTACTCTTTGGTCGGTTGTCAAATCATTCGTAACAGAAACAATAATTTTTTTCAAAGAAACCGTATTTTTTGTGCAAGGTAAAAATAAAAAAACCCACCCCAAATAAATGAGGTGGGAAAATTGCTATGAAAAAGAATGATAAGAAATTCTTATCGCAGGTTTAGTCGTGTGTTTATGAATTCCCTTACAAAATCCATTTACTTTAATATTTTGTAAACTTTTTTACGGATTACTTTAATTTATCAGCATGTAGTTGCCTTAATTTTGTGAGTTTTGGAGTGATTACAAAACTACAATAGCTTTTGGCTGAATTGTTCTTATAATACGCTTGATGTTCTTTTTCGGCTTCGTAAAAAATACTTAGCGGACTAAGTTCCGTTACAATCACATCTTCATAGATGCTCATTAATTGTTTCAGTACTTCTTTTGCGGATTCTTCTTGTTTTTTATTGTGATAAAAAACAACAGATCGGTATTGTGTTCCTACATCTCCACCTTGTTTGTTTAAGGTTGTTGGATCATGCGTTGTCATAAAAATGGTGATAATTTCGGAATATGAAATACTGTTTGTGTCAAACGTTATTTGAACAACTTCTGCGTGTCCAGTTAATCCAGAACAGATTTCTTTATAGGTTGGCTTCCCTGGAACAGTTCCGCCGCTGTAACCAGCGGTGATTGTTTTTACACCTTTAATTTCTTGAAAAATAGCTTCGGTACACCAGAAGCATCCACCTCCAAATGTTGCAGTTTCTAGTTTAGTGTTCATCTGTTTTTTTTAATTGAATGGCTGCTGAGTTGATGCAAAATCGCAAACCACTTGGTTGAGGCCCGTCAGGAAAAACATGTCCTAAATGCGCGTCACAAGTATTGCATACAGTTTCAACTCGTATCATTCCGTGTGTACTGTCTTTGATATATTTGAGCGTGTTTTCTGCAATGGGTACCGTAAAACTTGGCCAACCACTGCTTGAGTTGAACTTGATGTCAGCATCAAACAAAGGCGTGTTGCAACAAACGCAATTGTACTTTCCATGTTCATAGCTGTTGCAATGTTCATCAGTAAAAGGGCGTTCCGTGCCTTTTTGTCTCGTAACTCGATACTGTTCTTCGGTCAATTGTTCTTGCCATTCAGCCTCTGATTTTACAATAATTTTATCGGGTTTTGGGCTTCCGTTTTGAGCATAATTGATGATGTCTTTCCAGGTCATTTGTCAAACTTTTAAGTGAACGCTATTCATTTTAAATTTTAAAAACTCTTCCAAAATACCCGCTGAGTTCGTCTGCTAATTCCTCTGATTTTTCCGGTTCAATACCTGCTAAAATCTTTGCCAATCGTTTTTTATACTCCAACTGCATTGTGCGTCCAATTTGTACTCGCTGCGCTTGAGGAGAACCGGCACCGTGTAAACTCTCCGTGAGATATCCAACCGCATTGCGCCCGAGCGTCATGTTTTCGATGAGTCGTAAAATACGCACTCGATCCTCAGTCGGAACATCTGCTTTTCCTTTCAGGTATTTTTTCAACAAACCACCTATTTCCGGATGATTCAAATCTTGTTCTGAGGGTAGGGTCGCAACCAATCCACCTGCGAGATCTTGCGCCAATCGACTCATTTCAAAAGGTATTTTAGTAACGTGATGTTTACAAACATTTGCCAACATATCATCGCTGATAAATGCGCCTGATTTTGTAGCGTGGCCTTGATGGGAAGCTGCAATTCCCGTTGCGTAAATCGTTTCGTTTAGGTGAGACATTTCTACCAATTTATCTTTGATGTGCGAGGCTTTCGGTACACCGTTCATTTCTGCGATCGCGGCTGCTGCACCAATTATTACATCTCCCACACCGCTTTTGCAAACATAACTTCGACGGTGATATGTTGTAAATCGCTCAACCAACATCGCCGCAAAATCGTACTCACCATCCATGAAGATGTATTTGTTTGGTATAAAAACATTTTCAAAAATAACCATTGCTTCTTGTCCGCCGAACTTCGCATTTCCGACATCAATCGAGCCTCCTTCCATACTACGCATGTCACAAGATTGGCGACCGTAGATGTACGTAATTCCTTCAGCATCGACTGGTACTGCACCAATAATTGCAAAATCTTTATCATCTTCGCCTAATCGAATCGTTGGCATCACCACCATATAGTGCGAGTTGATACAACCTGTTTGATGTGCTTTTGCGCCAGTGATATAGACACCTTCTGATGTTCTTTTCGTTATTCGAACAAACAAATCTTTATCTTCTTGTTGATGTGGCGCCAAGCTTCGATCGCCTTTTACATCAGTCATTGCACCACCGACCACGAAATTACCTCGATGCATTTCCGTAAGGAAACTCTTCATCCGTTCGTGGTAGCTTGAGCCATATTTTTCATCCATTTCAAAGGTTACGGAATATAGCGAATTGAATGCGTCCATTCCCACACAGCGTTGAAAACATGTGCCGGTGAGTTGTCCGAGTTTTCGTTGCATTTTGTTTTGCAATACCAATTCCTTTGCACTCGTACAGATGTGTAAAAATCGACTTACGCGCTCTCCTGTAAACGGTGAAATGACAGAGGCCAATTCCGGCTGCTCAATCGCTAAATCATAAGTTTTTGCTACTGCATTAACAGAGGATCGAATCATTGGATGATCAACAGGTTCTTCCACCAATTCTCCAAATAGCCAGACTTTTAAACCACGCCCTCGAAGGGATTCGATATACTCATTACCGGTTTGTATTTTTGCTTTTTTATCTGTCATTTTTTTTCGGTTTATAATTTTAGTTGTTTTTTGAGTAAATATAAGAAATTTGAATAACTATACCTTTTGAGAAACCGACCTCGGGTAATCTTTAAAAATGGTTCATCAGAGGAAAGCCGAAGCTTTTCTACTTTATTAAATTTATTGTAAAAAAAAATACACAGAGTCAAATAGGGCAGCTTATGTTTTGGTTCGATACTTAGTTAAAACTGTAGCCAATAAATAAGTGATAAATAGATAATTTAAAATTGTTGATTAGTTTAAAAATAAAAAAACCTCAATCTGTTTATAGTCAAACAGTTGAGGTTTTTTTTTGTGGAGACGCCGAGAATCGAACTCGGGTCCAAACAAGCAGTTAAAAAGCTTTCTACATACTTAGTTTTTGTTTAATTTTCGACAAAAAGCTGATCAAAAACAATCTGCTTTTAGCTTATCTTCTTTAGTTTCAAAACCTTGTCGAAGTGCCAAGTTTTCTAGGTTTACTTTTACGATGCCCAAAAGTGAAACGCCATAAACCAAGGCTTTTCGTGGACATAAAGCTTTCCCGCCTTGCGGGACTAGGCCAATCCTACTATAATTCGGATTATGCAGCTAAAGCGTAGTTATCTTCGCCGTTTAAAAAGTGTGAAAAAAGTTTTACGAGTGTTGATTTCATTCCTCGGTATGCTTACATTTCCCCTGATCTTGCTGTCAAAACCAGTCGTCCCCATTACTCTGAACCAATTTCAGAGTTGTTTCAATGAACAGTTTGCAAATTTAATAATAAATATGACAACTTTAGGGTTTGTGCATCTTTATAAAATGGAATATCTTCGCACAAAATTCACATCCATTAAGATTATGAAGTTTGGCATTATAAAAGAACGTAAAAATCCTCCTGATAGAAGAGTTGTTTTTTCTCCTGGAAAATTACAAGAATTCAAGAATATATTTTCAGAAGCATCTATAAAAGTAGAATCTTCATCGATTCGAGTTTTTTCTGATGAAGCGTATGAAAAAGCAGGACTTGAAGTGGTGAACGATGTTGCAGATTGTGATGTGTTGATTGGTGTAAAAGAAGTTCCGATTGCGGCATTGGTTCCGAATAAAAAATATTTTTTCTTTAGCCACACGATTAAAAAACAACCCTATAATAGAAAATTACTACAGGCAGTTTTAGAAAAAAACATTGAACTGTATGATCATGAAACGATTGCAAAAGAAAACGGAACTCGTTTAATTGGTTTCGGTCGTTATGCAGGAATTGTTGGTGCATACAATGGGTTTAGAGCTTTTGGTTTAAAGTACGAAACGTTTGTATTGCCAAAAGCAACTATGTTAGATGATCAACAAGCATTGATTGACACCTTGCGTACTATTGAACTTCCTAATATTAAAATTTTATTAACGGGGCACGGTAAAGTGGCTTTGGGCGCTAAAGAAATGTTGGATGCCATGCAGCTTCAAAAAGTGTCTGTAGAAGCTTATTTGACTCAAACTTTTAATGAACCTGTATATTGCTTAATTGATGCCTTGGACTATAACAAGCGCAGGGATGGAAAGCGTTTAAATAGACGTGATTTCTATAACAATCCAGCAGACTATGTTTCTGACTTTATGCGGTTTGCAAAAGTGACCGATTACTTTATTGCTGGACACTTTTTCGGTGATGGTTCTCCGTATTTATTTACACGAGAAGACGCAAAATCTTCAGCGTTTAATATAAAATTGGTGGCTGATATTTCTTGTGATATCGATGGGCCGGTTGCGGCTACAATTCGCTCTTCAACAATTGCAGACCCAATTTATGGATACAATCCAGAAACGGGCTCAGAAATTGATTTTAAAGATGACAACGCTATTGTAGTGATGGCGGTAGATAATTTGCCGTGTGAGCTGCCAAAAGATGCGAGCGAAGGTTTTGGAGAATTGTTTTTAGAGCATGTGATTCCTGCCTTTTTTAACAATGATAAAGACGGTGTTTTAGCACGTGCAAAAATGACAGAAAATGGGAAGCTTACAGAGCGTTTTCAATATTTACAAGCTTATTTAGAAGGAAAAGAGTACGTTTAGTTATCAGTATCGTAGTTAGTTTATGCTTCAAGACAAACAGTTTTTAATAGGAGTTGCCAATATGAAAATGCCTTATGGAAAATATAAGGGCAGGCTTCTTGTTGATTTACCAGAACATTATATTGTTTGGTATCGCAATAAAGGATTTCCAAAAGGAAAACTAGGTTTGCAATTGGGATTGGTCTACGAATTACAGTTGAATGGACTGGAAGATATTCTAAGAGAGATTCGGAAAAACCATTAATTTTTTACTACAACTCCAAAGCCAATATGTACGACACCTAAAGCCGTAAGAGAATATTCCCAATAAGAAGGAAAAAATAAGCTCAAAAATCCTAGTAAGATACTTGCAATGGTAAGTACATACAACGAAGTGTATTTGTTGTAATTCAATGCGCTTAAAAGAAATCCATAGCACATTAAAAAAGCGGGCACAATATAATTAAAATAGCCATTCTCCAATAAGAGATATCCTATTAGATATACTAAAAAGAAGAGCAACAATAACAGCCAACCCGATTTTTTTGAAGGCTTGTTCCAAACATTATGACCCAATTTCCGAGCAGCTCTTCTAGATCCAAAGAATAGTGCCAACAAAGAAAAGAAGAATATAAGAATGATTATAAGCCCAATAAAAACCTCAAGATTTTCTATCGATAGAAACCCGAAAGGAGAAGCATCAGTTATAAAGCTAGTTAAAACTGCCTGTATAAGAGTTGCTCCTAAAAGCATATAAATTCCTATAAGAATACTTGCAGTTCCTTTTAATCTAAAGTTAAAGGAGTGATTATCGGTTGGGTTTTTATTGTTAGCCATACGTTATGTGTGCTAAGATACTAAAATGAAATCAACGAAGAAACATAGAGAGTCAATAGGAAAAGTTTTTAAAAATCGGATTTACAAATTATTGACAGTTTTTCGTATCGCTACCAAGTTGGTCAGTAGGGCTTCTAAATGATCTAAATGCAGCATGTTTGCGCCGTCACTTTTTGCATTAGCAGGATCAAAATGAGTTTCTATAAACAAACCGTCTACGTTGTTTACAACGCCAGCACGTGCAATAGTCTCAATCATATCTGGTCTTCCTCCTGTAACTCCAGAATCTTGGTTGGGTTGTTGTAAAGAGTGTGTTACATCCAACACGGTAGGAGCAAAGGCTCTCATTTCTGGAATTCCTCTAAAATCTACAATCATATCTTGATATCCAAACATGGTACCTCTATCGGTAATCAGTACTTGGCTGTTGCCAGAATCAGTTACTTTTTTAACAGCATGCTTCATGGCAGATGGGCTCATAAATTGCCCTTTTTTTAAGTTGACCACTTTTCCTGTAGCTGCCGCAGCAACGACCAAATCTGTTTGACGAACTAAAAAAGCAGGAATCTGTAGCACATCTACATACTCAGCAGCTTTATAAGCGTCAGAAACTTCATGTATATCTGTAACCGTTGGCACTTTAAAAGTTTCAGAAACTTTGCGCAATATTTTTAAGGCTTTCTCGTCTCCAATACCTGTAAAACTATCAACTCTACTACGGTTGGCTTTTTTATAACTTCCTTTAAAAATAAAGGGAATTTCTAGTTTGTTTGTAATCTCTAGCACTTTTTCTGCAATACGCATTGCCATTTCTTCGCTTTCAATAGCACAAGGTCCTGCAAGTAAAAAAAAGTTGTTTGATTGGGTATGTTTAATGTTTGGAATCAGAGAAATATTCATCAATAAAAATTTTTAACAAAAATACGAAATTAATATTGCTTTTGATTTGATATATTTAGCCTTTTAAAACTTATCATAAAATGAAAAAAATAACTCTATTTGTTTTTGCAGCTACAGTATTGTTTGCATGTAAAAATTCGAAAAAACAAGAAAAAGCAAGCTCAGAAATAACGGTAGCTTCTATAGACACTACAACTGTTAGAAAACATCTGTATACATTGGCTTCTGATGAAATGGGAGGGAGAAGGACTGGAACTCCAGGTATTGAAAAAGCAGCTCAATATATAGAAGGAGAGTTCAAAAGAATAGGGTTAAAAACCTACGATACTTTAAATGATTACAGGCAGAATTTTACTTTTACATACAGAAGAACTAAAAAAGAACTAAAAGCTTTTAATGTTGTTGGAATATTGGAAGGAAAGAGCAAAAAAGATGAGTATGTAGTTATCTCTGGACATTATGATCATTTAGGAATTCGGAAAAGAGAAGGACAATTGGATAGTATTTATAACGGAGCAGATGATGATGCTTCTGGTACTACTGCAGTTTTAGCGTTGGCAGAATATTTTGCGAAGAAGAAGAATAATGAACGTACTATTGTATTTATTGCCTTTACAGGCGAAGAAATGGGATTGTTAGGTTCTAGACATTTCGGAAAAGATGTTGATGCACGTAAATTTGTAGCTGGAATTAATATTGAAATGATTGGTAAAGATTCTGAGTTTGGTCCAAAAACTGCTTGGTTAACTGGTTTTGATCGTTCAGATTTTGGAAAAATAATTCAAAAGAATTTAGAAGGAACAGGTTTTGTTTTACACCCAGACCCTTATGATAAACAAAATTTATTTTTTAGATCAGACAATGCTTCTTTAGCACGATTAGGAATCCCTTCTCATACATTTTCTACAGTTCCGCTTCCAACAGATAAGCACTATCATAAAGCTTCTGATGAGGCAGAAACACTTAAGGTTTCTGTAATTACTGAAACTATTAGAGCAATTGCTTTAGGTACAGAAAGTATTATTAATGGCGTTGATACTCCTACTAGAGTTGTATTGACTGATAAGGAAATGGGAAAACGTAAAAAGAAAAAATAAACAGTGGCTTATAGCAAGTATTTAGAAGATAGAATTTCTCAGTTTTTTAATGAAAAAAGTGTTCCCTTTGAAGCTCGGAAAATGTTTGGAGGAATGTGTTTTTTAATTGATGGTAAAATGTGCGTTGGTGTGGTACGTGATGAAGTCATGGCAAGAATAGATCCGAATATTTATCAAGAATCATTAGCTAAAAAGGGCTGTAAAGAAATGGATTTTACAGGAAGACCCATGAAAGGCTTTATTTTTTTAACGGAGGAGGCCATTGATTTAGATGTCGATTTGAACTATTGGTTGCAATTGGCACTAGCTTTTAATCCGAAGGCAAAAGCGAGTGTAAAGAAGAAGAAAAAACACTAACATAAAAGCAAACCTTTTGTATTTTTACGCTTTATAAAAGAGAAGAGACCACATTCATGAAGATACATTTTATAGCCATTGGCGGAAGTGCAATGCACAATTTAGCAATAGCGTTACACCAAAAAGGATTTCAAATTGCAGGAAGTGATGATGTTATTCATGAACCTTCAAAATCTAGATTGGAAAAGCGAGGTTTGTGTCCGACAGAATTTGGTTGGTTTCCAGAGAAAATCACTACCGGTGTAGGGGCTGTAATTTTGGGAATGCATGCTAAAAAGGACAATCCAGAATTGCTAAAGGCGCAAGAATTGGGTTTGAAAATATATTCCTATCCTGAGTTTTTATATGAGCAGTCTAAAGATAAAACGAGAGTAGTTATTGGCGGTTCTCATGGGAAAACAACCATTACTTCAATGATTTTACATGTGTTGAGTTATTATGATAAAAAAGTAGATTATATGGTGGGCGCACAATTGGAAGGCTTTGAAACCATGGTGCATTTAACAGAAGAAAACGAATTTATAGTGCTAGAAGGAGATGAGTATTTGAGTTCTCCAATTGATAGACGCCCGAAATTTCATTTATACAAACCCAATATTGCCTTGTTAAGCGGAATTGCTTGGGATCATATCAATGTGTTTCCCACATTTGAAAACTATGTAGAGCAGTTTAAAATTTTCACAGATTCGCTGACCAACGGCGGAATTATGGTGTATAATGTAGAAGATGATATTGTAAAATCTGTTGTTGAAGATTCTGAGCATGCCATCAAAAAATACGCGTACACAACTCCGAAGCATTTTATAAAAAACGGAATCACTTTTTTAGACACTCCAGAAGGAGACTTGCCTTTAGAAATTTTCGGAACACACAATTTACAAAATCTTGCAGGCGCAAAATGGATTTGTCAACATATGGGAGTTGATGAAGATGATTTTTATGAGGCTATTGCGTCTTTTAAAGGCGCTAGTAAACGGTTGGAAAAAATCGCAGAAAATGAGTCGACAGTTATTTTTAAAGACTTTGCGCATTCACCATCAAAAGTAAATGCCACTACCACGGCGGTTAAAAATCAATATTCAGAAAGAACGGTGTTGGCTTGTTTAGAACTGCATACCTATAGCAGTTTAAATGCTGAATTTTTATCAGCATACAAAGGCACTTTAGACGGTGCTGATACTGCAGTTGTGTTCTATTCTCCGAATGCAGTAAAAATTAAACAACTCGATGCGATTACAGCACAACAAATAGCCCAAGCTTTTGAACGTGATGATTTAATTATTTATACCAATCCACAAGCATTTAAAGAGTTTTTGTTTGAACAAAACTTACAAAACACTGCGCTTCTTTTAATGAGCTCAGGAAATTATGGAGGCTTGGATTTTGAAGCATTGAAAGAGTTGGTTTAAAAATATTCGCTTCCTAAAAATCTTCTTTTATACCAGTTGATATCGGTGATTTTACCGAGCACAAAAAGCAAGTACTTTTTTTGATACAGCGCTTTGTATAGGATTTCTATTCTTGCCATCGTGCTAAGTCGAAACCTAATACAGCGCATTTTAAAGTTTTGAAGACGTGATTTTTCTAAAGAGGAAATCGTTGACCGTGTGTGTTTTTCAACCCGTTTGTTTTCTTGAAACCTGATGATATTTGGTTTGTTAAAGATGTATGACGCATTGCTTAAAAAAGAATTGAGTTGCTTCTTGATTGTTGGAAGTGCATCAATACTTTCTAAAGGATCCGTTTTATATGATAATAAAAACAGGTCGTAATAATTTCTGAGCGCTATGTTTTTATAACAATAGCCATAATCATTTAATTGTTTGTTGATAATGGTGTGAAGTAGTTGATGTGAATATGACATAAAAGAAATTCCCTTTTCACAAATTAAAGTTGGTTGTATCAATTCATAGTTGAAAATAGCGGTGTATTTGTTCAACGTCATTTCTTGATGGATTTCAACGGCATTGATTTTACCTTTTTTTATCAATCGAGGATAGTGTTTCGAAAGATCTAAAAAACTCGAATTTGGATGTATTAATTGATATGCATCCTCTTTTAAAATCTGAATTGTTTTTTGAAATTCGTTCTTTGAAACCAAAAAATCAATATCTCCCACCATCCTTTCAGCAGTATCAAAATACAAGCCTTGTATTAAAAAAGCGGTTCCTTTTAAGAAAACAGGAGTGATGCCATTTGATAATAGCAATTCATTGATTTCTTTTGCTTGAGAAATGATTTGCTGATTTCGATTTCTGTTTATATCCGTAATATGTTTCATGAAATTAACGAGATCTTTGGGCAATTCAGAAAGTAAGTTTACACGTTTTAAATGGCAATACAAGGCCGGAAAAACATAATGTTTGGTACTTACTTGAACTACTTTTTCCCAATCGATTTTTTTTGATTTAATTTCTTGACGTATTTCCTTTAAGTTTTTCCTCTCCAAAGAAATCGTCAAGCATTTTGCGATAAAAAAGAGTGTTTCTTTATAGGTCATCATTGAAAATTTTATGAATAGTTTTTATCATTTTTTTAGTGTCAGAATAGTGTAACTGATAGCAGGGTAATTTTAAAAACCACTCTAAAAACACAGCAACATTTTCTTTGATTGGAGAAATCCAAGCATCTGGAACTAATTGTTCAAAAGCGGCTATCTTTGAAATGGGTTTCAATTCCAATTCGATATCTTGTTGATAGTGAATAAAAATTAGCGCTTTGCAAGGTAAATGCGCTGTGTGATCCAAATTATTTGGCACCAAGAACCGTACAGTTTTATGCAAGCGTTTGAAATGATGTTCGGAAGCTATTTTTAATTCTGGATAGCTAGGAAATAAGGTTTTTAAGCTGTTTTTTTTAATTGAAATTGCAGCAGGAAAACAATATACTTCTTGTTTTTTTACATCTACAGGAACAAAATCATCTGCCAAACAGCGAAAGCCATTTGCTTGTAAAAGTGCCAACGAAGTGCTTTTTCCATTGCCAGAATCTCCTAAAAATAATAGTGAATTTTTTCCGTTTCCAATTGCTGATGCATGAAAAACTCCCAGCCATTCATCTCCTTCTTTTTGGTGGATATGCTGTACAATTTCCATAGAAAATTTTCCTTGAAAAAGATGAATGTCTTTGAAGTTCCAATTCCCAATGTGTTCTCCAGCAACTAAAAACACAATGCGTCCATTCTCTTGAAAAATTTGATATTGATGCGTTGTGGTATTCGTTTTTGAAACTTCTAAATGTGCGAATTTCGGATGTATCAAAGTCTCTAAAAATTCCGTTTCAAATTCGATGAGAAAATAAATTTTGTTAATGAGATAGTATTTTGAACGGTCATATATATTAGGAGAAACGAAGTTTATTGCCGTTGCATCCGTTGTTTTATAGGCTGTTTGACATTGTTTTTGAACGAGTTTATCAATATCTTTTACAAACTTTTTTGCTAGATTCTTTGGGAGGTCAAATTTTAAACGACACCAATTTTCTATTTCAGAAAGAGTCTGTTTTGCATATAGTTTTTTAATAATAGCCGTTGTGCTATTTTCAAAGATTAGATACGAATTGCTGTTTTGAAACCAAACAATATGCTTCTCCTCAATTTTTTTTATAAGTATCTCATTTTCTTTCTCTACGAAACTTCTTTTTATAAATGTTTTCATAAAGAAGCTTTAAAACCCAACTCCTGGCGCTCCAGGACTTGCAGCTTGTGCTTTTTGTGGGTTTAATAGCAGATAGGTTCCAATAGCTGTTAAGGCAGCATATTTTCCGTAGTCGCCAATTTTTTTGATGGCATTTTTTCGTGTGATTTTTTTTGTAGCGTTTTTTTCTTTCTTTTTCATAGCGTTTTGGTTTTAAGTTTTCATAATTAGTGGAGGCTTATTTTTTTACGTAGCACTCCTGCTGCTGTTTGAAGTTGTACAATATAAATTCCTGCTGGTAGTTGAGGTAAAGAAATGTCTTTTACCCCGTTTGATGTAAAGGATTGACGTATCAGTTGTTTTCCGAGAATGGCAAAGAGTTGTATAGAAGCGCTTCCTGGTTGTAAACCGGTAATTCTAAGCGTTGAGTTATTTGTCTTATACATGCTCACATTGTTAAAATTGAATGTACCTGTATGCGGTATTTCTGGAGCAACATGTAGATAGAATTGTCCAATTCCATTAAGGTCAGTAGTTGTGATAGTTTTATAAGTACTATTTGCTGTGTCCAAACGTGTATAAGTATGGTACTCTCTGTTTTCTAAAAACACTTTCATTCCAGTAGGGATGTTTATTGCATCCATAGAAAAAGTAATTTCTTTTTCAGAAGCAGTATTTATTCCAATGGGAATAATCATTTGTTGGTAGTTGCTGTCTGGCAACGATTGTATAGCTAAGCTGTTGCCTTGATTGTTGGTAACAGTTTGTGTGTATATGGCAAAAGAATTAGAAATCCCCCCAAATAGAGAACTGTCATAGCCATTATCAAAAGCGGTTGTGGTTCCTGTCATATAGTAAATAGCTGTCGTTTTAGAATTGGTTCCATCAGAAATAGACAGGTTAATTTCAAACCTATCAGTAGTTGTTTTATTAAAGAGATCTGTTGCTTGATGACTTTGCATTGCTTCTGTAAAGGAAAAAGTGCCTCCGCCAGCCTTTGAGCTCACAAAAAATCCTTGAGCAGGAGCAATAAAACGCGCTGAAGTAGCTAAATTTACAGTGATGTAAGAGCTCGTTGATTCATCCCAAAACCAAATCGTATCCTCGCTAAGTTGGTTTGTTCCTGTACTGCCATTGGTTTTTAAAATATTAGCGCTAGCATCTGCCAGTGAATTTGCAGGAATATATGATGGGTATGGATTGCCAATTAAATTAAATTCATTTGTTGCCCCATCAGTGATTGGACTATTGATATCTGTTGTTGGCATGGTTCCCATAAACGTGATATCGCCAGCAGTAGATCGTTTTGTTGCATAACCTTCTCCAGAAGTTAACGTTCCTGTTGATGCAGTGGTTTTATAAACCCAACCCGAAGTTGCAGGACTTGTCCAATTATTATTGTAGGTAGCTATAGCAATATTACTCCCAGTCCCGCCTGTTGCCAATGTGTTTTTTGCGTTGTAATTTTCAATAGTTTCTCCAGTCACTGGAGATGCAATCAAATGCCAGTTTGTAGATAGAGCTCTGCGGTATACAATCGTTCCAGTAATTGTTCCAGTGGACGAAATCAGAGAAGCTCCAGAATGTAATGTGCTTATTCCTTTATTAGTTAAAGCTCCTGTAATGGTTAACGCTGCATCTGAGTTTAAAGTAATGTTACCTGCCGTCATAGAAGCAGAAATTACAGGTTTATTTGTGGTGTTTGGAATTGTTACGTTAGTATTTGTAGTTGGAATACCATTCGTCCAATTTTCTGCTAGATTCCATGTTGTACTTGTGCTGCCTGTCCAAGTTGTAGCAGCGTTTGTAAAGGCTTCCTTAGAGATTGACAATAGCGTTTCTCCATCTCCAGTAGAGGATGTTGTTGTCCAATTATTAGCAGCATCACCAAGTAAGGTTAAGTAGTTGGCGTAGGTGCTTTGACTTGACCTAGAACCTTTGTAGTGTCCGCCGTCTGGAGACGCAACCAAATCAATAATGATATGTGTTGTTCCAGTAGTTAATCCTGTACCTGTTAGGTCGCCTGTTTCTGCAGCACTATTGCCAATTTGTATGGCTGTAATAAATGTGGTTACGGTATCAGTATCTGTTCCTGTATACGCAAAAATGGCATCTTTAGAAGCACCAATATTAAAACTACCTATTCTGCTTAAGGAACCTATTGAAGCTCCAAAATTCAGGTTAGAATCATTGTCAATGTCTGTAAAGACAATAATAGTTCCGGCATTGATAATGCTTGCGCCGGTTGTCCAGACCAATGTTCCTTCGCCAGTATTAAAATCTCCTGGTTCAATAGATTCTCTATCCGTAAAGTATATGGTTGAGTTTGCTGAAATATCAGCCAAAGTAACAATTGCAAAATCTTTATCACCATCAGCATTGAAAGCTGTAAAGGCAATGTCGCCCGTAGATTGTCCGTAAATGACTGAATTACATGTGACAAAAAAGCACAACAAAACAGCTCTTAAAAAGTGTTCTCTTTTCATAGTTTAGCAAATTTTTATGCTAAAGCTAGTGAAAAAAAACGACACTAAAAGAATGTAAGTGTATTGGTTACAGCAAGATAGTGGCTATTTCTTAATTTTTTCTCCAGAAGAAAGGCGAAAACAAGATAAGAACTGTGAACAATTCTAACCTTCCTATGAGCATTAAAAAAGAGCAAAACCATTTGGCACCATCAGATAAATGTGCATAGTTGTTTACAGGACTTATAGATCCAATGGCTGGACCAATATTTCCTAAAGAAGATGCTGCGGCACCCAATGCGGAAATAAAATCCAATCCAAAAAAAGTTAATATTGTTGATGAAACAACAAAGATGAACATGTAAATTATAAAGAAAGAAAGAATATTAAAAAGAATATTCTGACTAACAATTTTTCCATCATATCGAACAGGAATAATGGCATTTGGATGAATTGCTTTTTTAAATTCTAAAAAGCTGCTTTTTAGCATGGTAATATGACGGACTATTTTTATTCCTCCACTGGTAGATCCTGCTGATCCTCCTAAAAAAAACATCGAGAAGAATATGGCAGTAGCGAAAAAGCTCCACATGGTAAAATCTGCAGTGATAAAACCTGTTGTTGTTATAATAGATATCACTTGAAATAAAGCATGCCGAATTGCACTTTCTTCTTTTCCTAATACCATTGGATGCGCAATTGTAGTTTGTAAATTTGGATCTTGGAAAAAGAAAATTAATATAGCAACAAGAATCGTTAAGCCAATAATTCCAAAAAAGTAATATTTAAATTCTTCACTCTGAAAAACCTTGTAAATTTTTCCCTTTAAAGCGAAATAGGTGAGCACAAAGTTGGTTCCAGCAATAAACATAAAAAGAATGACGATATATTGTACAAAAGGCATTCCATTATAATAGGCTAAACTTGCATTTTTTGTAGAAAACCCACCGGTACTCATTGTTGCCATTGCATGGTTTAGAGCATCAAACCAAGTCATACCTGCAACTTTTAATAAGAAAAATTCTGTAATTGTAAGTGTAACATAAATAAGCCACAACCTTTTTGCAGTATCAGAAATTCTTGGATGTAATTTGTCTGTAGATGGACCAGGGGCTTCTGCCATAAATAGTTGCATTCCTCCAATTCCTAGTAATGGCAAAATGGCAATGGTCAATACAATAATTCCCATTCCCCCAATCCAGTGTGTTGCACTTCTCCAGAATAAAATTCCCTTTGGCATTGCTTCAATATCTGTTAAGATAGAAGCTCCTGTTGTAGAATATCCCGAAAGGGTTTCAAAAAAAGCATTGGTAATTGTCGGAATTGTTCCAGAGAAAAGATAGGGTAACATCCCGGTAATAGAAAGCATTAACCAACTTAAAGTTACAATTACATAGCCTTCTTTTTTTTGGATATTGGTGGTTTTAGGTTTGTTAAAAAAGTATAATAATACTCCAATTAAAACGGTGATGATCCCTGCATTTAAAATCCCCCATTTAGCTTCTTCTTGGTAATACATGCTCAAAGGAGTAGCAATGAACATAAAAGCGCCATTTAAAATGGCGATTAATCCTAAAAAACGATAAATAATTTTTAAATTGAGGGTGCTCATTTAATTGGATTTAAATAAGTCTTCTACTGTTGAAATTGCTTCTGGAAGGCAAAAAATAATAGCTCTATCTCCAGTTTTTATCTGAAAATCACCAAAAGACATCATTGCTTTTCCGTCTCTAATAATTCCACCAAAAACAGCTTCTCTTGGAAACTTTAACTCGCTAATAGGTTTGTGAGTTACTTTTGCGTTTTTTTGAACTTCAAATTCAAAAACTTCTGCATCGATGTTGTGCAAGTTTGCCAAGGCAAGTATTTCTCCTTTTCTGATATGTTTAAAAATACTACTTGCAGCTAATAATTTTTTATTGATAAGCGTGTCAATTCCTATGGTTTGAGAAATGTTGATATAGTCCATATTCTCTACAAGTGCAATGGTTTTTTTAACGCCTTTAGATTTTGCAACAAGACACGACATAATGTTGGTTTCAGAATCTCCAGTAACCGCAATAAAAGCATCCATTTCTCGAATATTTTCTTCTTCTAAGAGTTCTAAATCTCTGCCATCTGCATGAATGACCAATGTGTTGGGAAGTTTTTCTGCAAGGTCTAGTGCCTTTTCTTTCTTTTTTTCAATCAATTTGACTTTGAAATTTTCTTCACATAAATTTCTAGCAGTTTTAGAGCCAATACTACTACCACCAAGAATCATTACATTTTTGATGTCCAAATGCTTGGTTCCGATAATTGTATGTAGCTTGTTGATGCTGTCTTTAGGAACTGAAAAGTAAACTTGATCTTTGATGTTGAAGACTGTATCACCACGAGGTATTACTGTTTCAGAAACACCTTCTTTTTTGATTGCAATGGTAATAAAATCTACATTTGAAAATTTATTTTTGGCCTCTTTTACAGTTAGATCTAAAATTGGAGATTTGTTTGTTAAGACAGTTCCCATTACATTGAACAATCCCTTCTCGAATTCTACAGTATCATTAAAAGAAGATTGATTTAGTAACATTTTAATTTCATTTGCCGCTAATTCTTGCGGTGAAATCATATAGTCTAGTCCGAAACTCTTAAAGTCTACAATTGTATTATTCAAAAATTCTGGATTGTCAATTCGAGCAATTGTTTTTTTAGCTCCTAATGCTTTTCCTATAACAGAAATTGTAAAGTTTGTGTTTTGAGATTCTGTTACTGCAAGTAGTAAATCTGCAGAATCAACACCGATTTCTTTTAAAAGACTGATGGAGGTCGCGTCTCCCTTTTTGGTATACACATCTAAGTGATTGTTGATATAGTTCAGTTTTTCTCCATCAAAATCAATAATATACGTGTCTTGTGCTTCGTAGGATAACAATTTAGCCAAGTGAAATCCAACATCTCCGGCTCCTGCTATAATAATTTTCATATATAAATAATGAAGTATAAGATACAAAGGTATTATTCTAAACTTGTATCTGCAAAAAAAAGAGTCTATTTCAATAACTCTTTTAAAATAAGGCTATCTTTATGAAAAAATGAAGCTATGAATAGAGTAACGATTAAATCATGGGCGGTAGATGATCGTCCACGAGAGAAGTTATTGGCAAAAGGAAAATCCGTTTTGTCGGATGCAGAACTGATTGCTATTTTAATTGGTTCAGGAAATAGAAAAGAAAGTGCTGTAGATTTGAGTAAGCGAATTCTTTTATCGGTAGAAAACAACATCAATCAATTGGCAAAATTATCTGTAGCACAATTAATTCAGTTTAAAGGTATTGGAGAAGCAAAAGCAGTAAGTATTGTAACAGCATTAGAAATTGGAAATAGAAGGCATTTTGAGCCCTTGTTAGAGAGGCCAAAAATTAAAGGAAGTAAAGATGTGTATATGATTTTGCAGCCTTTGATTGGAGCGTTGAATCACGAAGAGTTTTGGGTGTTGTATTTAGACAATTCTAACAAGGTATTGCAAAAAAGGCAATTGAGTAAAGGAGGCATCACAGCAACAATGGTTGATGTGCGATTGGTGTTTAAAAAAGCCATAGAAATATCTTCTGTCGCAATAGTTATTTGTCATAATCATCCTTCAGGAAAATTAAAACCGAGTGTTTCTGATAAAGAATTGACTCAGAAAATTAAGCAGTCTGGAGAACTATTAGATATAAAATTATTAGATCATTTAATTATTACCCAAAAAGATTATTTTAGCTTTGCAGATACTGGAGAACTTTAAAATTTAACTCAAAACAATTCGATATTGATACTTGTTTACACGCACAAAATAACACCAAGATTACGGTATGTTTTTAAACATATATTTACAAGAATATTACAGATTCCCGTAGATTTTACAACCGTTATTGAAGAGTTTATTGCTCATAATGGTCCGAAAATGACGTATTCAAAAGCTCCGCTTGGAAAAGAGTTTTTTATTAAGAGTAATGAATTGTTATTTGAACAAGGGGTTAATGATATAGAAATTAATGTTTTTCATTGGGATAAAATCCCGTGCTTTTTCAATGCTGGATCAAAATCGGTAATACCGTTTGATGTTTTTTCGGCAAGTTTTTACTTAATTAGTAGGTATGAAGAGCATTTGCCACATGTAAAAGACCAATTTGAGCGCTTTACGGCAGAGCAAAGTTTGGCGTTTAAATATCGTTTTTTAGAAAAACCGTTGGTCGATATTTGGGCCTATAAATTGTTAGAAAAAGTACAAGAGAAATTTCCCGATTATCCATATACAATAAGAGAGTATAGCTTTATATCTACGATAGATATTGACAATGCATACGCATACAAGCATAAAAGTTTGGTAAGAAGCACAGGTGGATTTATAAAAGATTTTTTTGGACTAAAGTTGCGAAATATTTGGGATCGGTTTTTAACAGTAACCAATATCAGAAAAGACCCCTATAATACATTTGATACAATTTTAGCGCTAAAAAAAGAAATCGGAGTACGCACCATCTTCTTTTTCTTGATTGCAGATTATACTACTTTTGATACGAATGTTTCAGCATCAAAAAGAAAGTTTAGGCTGTTGATTAAGAACGTAGGAGATTATGCAACCGTTGGCTTGCATCCTTCTTATTTTTCGATGAAAGACGAAGTTTTGTTGAAGAAAGAAAAAGAACGACTGGAAGGAATTACCAATACGCCGATGGAAAAATCTAGACAACATTATTTGCGGTTTAGTTTGCCAGAAACCTATCAAAACCTAATCGATTTAGAAATCAAGGAAGACTATTCTATGGGCTATGCAAGTTGTGTTGGTTTTAGAGCAAGCACGTGTACGCCCTTTTATTTCTACGATTTAGATTTTGAAATTCAAACACCATTAAAGGTGGTTCCTTTCGCATTAATGGATACTACTTTGAACGATTATATGGGTTTAACACCAAAGCAATCCTTAGATAAAATAAGAGATCTTAAAAACGAGGTAAAAGCAGTAAACGGAACTTTTGTGACATTGTTTCACAATGAAAGTTTAAGCGATTACCTACGTTGGAAAGGCTGGAAAAAAGTATACGAATCTATGTTGAAAATAGCAACAACATAATATGATATACCACCTGTCTAGAAAAGAACTTGATGTAGAGAAGTACAATGTTTGTATTACAAATTCTGTGCAAAGCAGAATCTATGCCTATTCTTGGTATTTAGATGTTGTTGCTGATAATTGGGACGTGTTGGTGCTGAATGATTACGAAGCCGTAATGCCATTGCCTTGGCGATCTAAATATTGGATCAATTATATATATCCTCCAAGTTGGATACAACAATTGGGTATTTTTTCTGCTGAAAGTATCTCTGAAAATTTAACGAATCAATTCATAAACTCAATACCAAGAAAATTTAAAAAAGTTACACTTCAATTTAATGCTGGAAATATTTTATCAAAATTTTCTAAAAAAAAAATAAATTATGTATTGAATCTTAACGATGACTATAGTTTGATAGCATCAAGATTTAATAAGAATAGAAAGAGAGAATTGATTAAAGTTAAGAAAGAGTGTTGGAAAATAGATAAGAATCTTTCACAGAAAGATTTTTTGAAATTTTATAAAAACGAAAAATTACCTTATAGCATTTCTAAAGGTGAAATATCAACACTTTCAAGGCTGCTAAATTTAAATAGTGAGAACATCTGTATTTGGGGTATAAAAGAAAATCAAGAAATTTTATCAGCTATGGTGTGGTTAAAAGATGATTTTAGGTTGACTTATTTGCTTCCGGTTACTAATTCAAAAGCTAAAAACAAGGGGTTGCCTACTTTTTTAGTATCAGAATTAATAGCGGAGTATTCAAACTCTAATTACGTGTTAGACTTTGAAGGCTCAATGATTCCAGGAGTCGCTTCTTTTTATAGGAGTTTTGGAGCTACAAAAGAATCTTATTTTTTATTCAAAAAGTGGTCGGTATAAAGCGACCAAAAAACAAAAGCTGAAACAATTCCTGTCACCCACATTAGTGAGGCTGAGGTTATTGCTGCTCCCAAAATTCCGTATGTAGGAATCAAATAGTAATTACTGATAAAGTTGATTAGCAAAGCAACACTAGTGATGTAAAAATTAACATGTGCTTTTCCAATGGATGAAAGTAAGTTTCCAAAAAGGCCTCTAAAAATCAGAATACCACAAACGCCCAAAATCAGTATTAAAAAAGAATCATTGTATTGGTTAAAATGAGGGTCAAAAATCGATAAAATTTCTTTTGAAAAGAACCCTAAAAAAGCACAAAGTATTATGCTGATCAAGGTAAAAAGTAACATGTAATTTTTGATATAATTGACAATGTATTCTTTGTTGTAAATTTTTTCTGTAAAAGTAACAAAATCAGTATTGATAAAGACTCTAGGTAAAAACAATAGACTTAATGGAACGAGAGAAATATATTTGTAATTCGTAACCATTTCAGCATCACTTAAAAGGGTTCCAATGAGTAAAATGTCAACAACAAAAAGCAATTGTGTTACAACATTTGACAGGCTTGCAAAAAAACCATATTTCCAAAAAGAGAAATCGATAATGGTTAACTTTAGAGAGCTCTTAAAATGAATGTTTAATTTTTTTATAAAAAATAGGACTGAAAATAGCGGTGTTAAAAACAGGGCAATCGCATAACCGATTTCTTGATATGTATAACTTAAAAGAGTTACACTAAGTACTAAAATGATGTTGTAAACAATTTCCGTATAGGCAAATTTTTTGTTGTTGTGCTGTAATCGAAATTGAATTTTTATTAATTCAAGTAAAAATGAA
>Ga0209035_10000052_pt1 | contig 39493 bp, 42 predicted proteins | sample MarorgKNORR_S2LV_6_FD_188220 | JGI IMG/M metagenome (GOLD analysis project Ga0209035, IMG submission 188220) | Marine microbial communities from the Southern Atlantic Ocean, analyzing organic carbon cycling - AAIW_A/KNORR_S2/LV (SPAdes) (version 2) | ecosystem: Environmental > Aquatic > Marine... | reverse complement strand
GAGTATGTAGTTGTTCTTTTTTTGAAATATTCATCAACCATTTTTTAGAATCATTATAAAAGAATAAGACAGGAGACTTGTCTTTAATTATTGACATGTCATTTTCCTAAAAATTTAAAATAAGAATCTTTGTCCAGAAGTAAACTAACATGTTATTCAGTTATCAATTCAAATAGATTCTCGCTTATTGATTGAATTGTAGGCATTATAGCATCATTGATGGTTTGAGCTACTTCTGGAAATGCAACTGAAAATACAATTCCAACAATTATTCCCATAATCAGAGATATTTTACCCATAATCTTTGTGTACTTACACCATCACAAGTAAGAATCTTTGGTCAAATGCATGTACAAAGATTTAGAATATCAATAAAACTCAGAATGTCAATGAAGGACGTACCATCAAGAGATAAAATATCGATAGGCACAGTAGTTCAGATAGTTCAGAAGCAAGATCAGCGTACAGGGAATTTAACGGAAGGCAATGTAAAGAGAATTCTTACTTCAAGTCAATTTCATCCACATGGCATTAAAGTGGAATTAGAAGATGGAAAAATTGGCAGAGTTCAAAAAATTGTCAAGTGAAATTTAAAATTTTAATAATTTATAAAAAAGTACTAAATTGTTTCACATGTTAATTAGAAAATAATATCATATTCATGTACACATTGATTTTTTTAAAATCTTAAAACTATGACCACGACTCATAAGCATGTAAAATAAAAAGTAGTAAAAATTAACTACCGTATGAACGCACCACATTACATCATAAAACAAGATGAGCAAATATCTCAATCAATGCCAGAATGCGAAAACATTAGCAAAGATGGTGAAGAGGACAATAATTAAACTAAATTATAATAGTCAGATTTAGGTTTAAAAATTATGAATTCTTTAACCATGTTAAACAAAAATATTTCAGATTCAGATCTAGTTCCAAACATCAAAGGATATTTTTCCATGAAATCCAACAGAATATCTTTTTGAACGGATATTTCATCATCCCCCCGAATCTCTTTAAAAATATCAATTAATTTTTCTTTTTTATTATTTACTGGATAAGGGCGACCATACGCATCTTTTGTTAAAAGACTATGATCAACTTTAGGAACATCAAGTCCAAGAAATTTAAAAGATTTTTTATCAATCCCTTCCTTCAGCATACTCTTAGTAATATTATTAGAAAATTCAATTAAATCTTTTTTAGTATTTGAAGGCAAGTTTGCCAGTTCAATTAAATCTAAAAGTTTTTTTCTATCTATCAGCGTAACATTCTTAATTTTTGCCAATTGTTTTGCAGAAAAAATAAACTTGTTGTTAGTTACAACAATAGCCAACTGTGCATTATATTTTGTCAGTGAATTCAGGGCTCTCTGAACAGATGTAAAAGTTAATTCAGACTCAGAACGCTTAGATTGAACTGCAATTCTGCTATCGCCTTGCTGTAACATCATGTCACAGCCATAATCTTTCGAACGGTTAGTTACAGTTGCAGAATAACCTAATTTTTCAAATAAACTGACCATAAAAATTTCAAATTCGCGTCCAGATGTATTGTCAATTATGCCCAAATCAGATAAAATTTCATCCATAATTTCAATTTGAATAGTGGGTATTAATTTGATTTTGACTTATTAGTAGGAAATAAAGCATGAATGTGAATTGACAGAAATCCAATTATCAGGTTCAGGCGGATGGGTCCACGCAGAACTAACAGACGAACAAGTTACAAAATCAAAATTAGTTCCAAATATGGATAAACATTTTTTGGCATCACTTGAAAAATTAGATACAACAAAAATGATAAAACATTTTTGTAAAGAATGTAATTCGGAATTTGACGGTCCCACTAAAATACAAATTGAAGAAAGTCCAAACGAAGCAGTTGCAGACGGATTAACTTTGATAGAAAGAGGGCAATACACATGTCACCAATGTAACTCAATTATTGGCGAATATCGTGTTTTTAAAAAAACTGAATAATTATAATTTAGAAAATTAGTTATGTTTTTTGTTAAATCAAAACGTATTCAATAAATACCGCAATTTTTTAGCAATATCATGGCAAATATGAAATGCGTATCATGTGGAATTAGTTTCTTTTCTCCAATGGGATCAGAGAAATGCTCCAAATGTGCAGGTAGTGAAACTCAAGGTAGTGAGGGTCACGATTCTTGTGGCTGTGGACACAGTCACTAACTCTTTTTTCTTTAATCAAAAATATAACTAACAAAAAAAATGCAAGTTATGACAAAAACATCACTAGAAATGAAAGAATTGGTTGAAGAGTTTATCAAAATAACTAATGTAAAATATGAAGATCAAACGGAGAAAGTTAAACAAAAAAGTGATTTGGTAGATTGGCAATTTCACGTTGGAACAAACGTGATTGTTAGCAAAAATACAAACAGAGAAGACAGAATACATGTTAATGTCAATATGAGGTTCCCCCCAGAAGATGCAAAATTGCTAGTTACTAAAAATCCATTATTTTCAAAAGCAGTTATGGAGATAAGTGAAATTTGTACAATTTGCAATATTGGACATCAGTGGATTAAAGACGGAGAGGCAATAGCAGGATTAGCAATATTCTCACACATAGATGAGCAGAATTTGGAAAGGATTGCATTTCACAATGTTTGGGACAACGTGGCAAGAGTTTCAGGGCATACTCAAAAAATTCTACGTTCAAATTTTAGTAATTTCTCGTCAAAAAATAATTTGGGTGAAGAAACTCTGAATAAATCCATGTATGGATAAAAAATTTAATTTTTTTTAATATGCCAAAATATACATACGCTGCTTAAAGGATGAATAAAAGAAATGATTTCTTTTGAACATAGAGTACTAAGTGAATTTAAATTAAAAATAGCTAAAGTAGACACATTATCCAAGTCCGTTATGAGTCACAGAGAACCTAAAGGTACTGAAGCCAAAGAGGCATCAGAATTTCTTGACGTGTTAGTAAAAGAGATAGATGAGTTTTACAAGGATCATAGTGAAATGTTATCAACTAATGGAAAAAGACCCCATGTACTTTCACGTTTACCTGAAACTAAGCAATGGACAGACAATATTGAAAGATTTTATGAATTAAATCCACGTCGAAGACCTAGAAAAAAGAATTAGACTAGAAATTTAAACTGAAATTAGTTCCCAATCATTTTTTCCACATTCACATTGTTTTCCATATGCATTGATGTAATCCATGTACTCTAAATCAGTGCAAGGTCCCTGGTCAGGAATAACAATTTTAGAAGTACATTTTCTACATTTAGCAATAAAATTATCTGTCAATTTTAGATAGGATTTAAAATTAAAAAATAAAAGTATTTCAATTTAATAGAATTAAAAATTTTTTGATTCAACGAATTCAACAATTGAAAGGATTTCGCCCATTTGGACAAGATGACCGTAACTGGTATTTTTTGCATTTTTCATAGGTTTGTTATCAACACTGATGAATAGCATATTGCCATCGTAAAGAGGAATAGTAATTCTCTTAATTTTTGAATAAGACGTGATAGAGTACAGACCATCGCCAATGTGTTCAGAAGATGAGGCATACTCATCCCATTCTGATCTAGATCTAGACATGGTAGATTTTGTCTTTTCTATAGGAACAATATTGGAAACTCCATTTCTCTGGCTGTTCCAAAGTAATTCACCATTGCCATCAGATACAGCTGCGAACCTAACAGATTCATTGAAATCCATTATCATGTTCAAAAGTTGCTGGTATTTTTCCATCAGTTCTCTACCAACATTTTACTTAATATAATATCCGAAATTTTTAATTCTAGTGCTAAGTTATTTTCCATAAAAAATTACTCCTCAAAAGTATTGACGAAATCAATAATAGACATTATTTTACCCATTTCAACATAACGGCCATAACTCTTTGTTTTTGTTTTGTTGAGAGGACTATTATCAACATAAACCATCAACAAATGAAAAGCATCGAGTGGAACAGTAACTTGTTTAATTTTTTCAAATGATGCAATGTGATACAATGCTCTACCAAGATCATCAGAATCCTCAATTTTGCAACGTGCAATCCAATCTACAGATTCACGTACAAGAGTTTTCTTAATCTCAGGTAAAGGAACTTTAACTTTTGAATCATCTCTAATAGTATTCCACAGAATATTTCCAGAAGTATCACCAATAGCAGTGAACAGAATTGTTGCATCATAATCCATTAACATATGGAGAAGTTTCTCATATCTGGACATCAACTATTTGATATGTTTATACAATAAAAAGAATCGTTAATTTAAGAAATATTTGGCACTATATTCATAAATAAAATCAATTTATATCAGATTTCATTATGAAAAGTATTATGAAAAACCCATATGGAGATTTTGTACATGAAGTTTGGGAAGAATTTCCACAGTTAGCTGAATGGCATAATTTAGATAACCAAATTTTACCAATATGGAAATTGGATCAGTTCATCGAAGCAGGCTATCATAATTTTGACGCAGATAGAAAGCCATTGTACCATCTTAGTAGAATGATTGAAAATTATGCACAAGAACACAAAGAACCGCTATTAGCTACATTTGAAAAAATTGCAAAATTTGCTTATGTTAAAGAGAGATATCAAAATATGGTTACAGATATGCCAAAAGTATGGATAATTGCTGATTTTGATGATGAGGTAATACCAACTGACGTGATAATACCAAATTCAGAATTCCTAAGTTGTAGCAATACCAATTTAGCAAATGTATGGACAGTCATTACCAGAGGACCATATGGCCCATTTGGATTAATTGCGGAAGAATATGAAGATGGAAGATTCAGAGGATTCTTTACGCTAAATTCAAACGTTTGCAGATATGCACTAAAAGTAATGGGAACAACATTGAATTCTAAATTTGATATTCAATAAATATTAAAAATTAAAAAATCCAATGTATAAAAAATCATTATTCATTTTCCGCAGAGATTTAAGAATAGAAGACAACATAGGACTAATAGAATCTCTTCAAAATTCAAAAGAAGTAATCCCATGCTTCATCTATGATGAGAATATAATAAAAAAATTAAAAGATTCAGAATTTAGATGGTCTTTTCTTAACGAATCACTAGTAGAACTAGATAATGAATTAAAGAAAAAAGGAACAAGTTTGCAAATACTAGAGGGAAAGCCAGAAAAAGTAATAGATAAAATAATTAAAAAGCATAAATTGAATGCCATATTTCTAAACACAGATTTTACAAACTATTCACAGCATAGAGATGAAAAAATATTTCAGGTTTGCAAAAAAAATAAAATATCATTTCACAGTACATTAGATTTTTTACTTCACAATCCAAATGAAATAAAAACAAATGAGGGTTCACCGTATACGATATATTCATTTTTTTATAAAAAAGCAAGACAGTTTCCAATCAAAAAAATTATTAAAAACATTCAAAAAAATTATTCAAAAGAAATTATTTCAGATGATCAAATTAAAAAATCTGAAATAAAAAATAATGAGATTATAGGAGGACGTAAAGAGGCATTAAAAATTTTAAAAAATTTGGATAAATTTAGAGATTATGATAAAGTCAGAGACTTTCCAGGCCTAAATCAAACAACAATGCTTTCAGCACATAACAAATTTGGAACAGTTTCAGTCAGAGAGGTTCATAAAGAAATCAAGGAAGTTTTAGGCTCAGATCACACCATAATGGGGGAAATATACTGGAGGGAATTTTTCAGTCATATTTTGTTTCATTTTCCATACGCACAAAAAACAACGTTTAGAAAAAAATTTCAAAAAATCCCGTGGTCAAAATCCAAAGAATCTTTTAAAAAATGGTGTGAAGGGGAAACAGGATTTCCAATTGTGGATGCAGGAATGAGACAGTTAAACCAAACGGGCTTTATGCATAACAGAGTCAGAATGGTTGTAGCATCATTTCTAACTAAAGATCTACATATGGATTGGAGGCTAGGAGAAAAATATTTTGAAGAAAAATTAATTGATCATGATCCAGCAGTCAATTCAGGCAATTGGCAGTGGGCTGCATCCACAGGGTGTGATTCAGTGCCTTATTTTCGAATTTTTAATCCATGGAGACAGCAAGAAAGATTTGATTTGAATTGTGATTATATTAAAAAATGGGTTCCAGAATTAGAAAAAATAGAACCAAAAATAATTCACAAGTTATGGGAAAAATTTCCAACGAATTTACAATATCCAAAACCAATGTTAACCCATAAAATCGAAGCAGAAAAAACAAAATTAATTTTTAAATCACAAAAATAAAACAAACAAAAAAGAAGTTGGCACTATATCAAAAAATTATAAGTGTATTATATACATAAAAAAATTAACAAACTCATGAGCAATCATTTTGTGAACTTTATTGATGACATATGGAATAAATTTCCAAAATTTGCAGAAGTAAAAAATACAGATCTTACAGACCACAACATACTATGGAGCTTGGAAGAATATCAAAAAGCACATTATGTTAATTTTCAAACAGGTAAAAAAGAACTTTACAGACTTAGCATACTATTAGAAAATTATGCGGTAAAACACAACACGCCACTATTAGCAACTTTTGAGACTGAAGCTAGATACAAGTATGTTGAAGATAGGTATAGGGATATTCTTACTAAAATTTCAAAAGCATGGATAATTGGAAATTTTTATAATCCAGATTTAGTTGTACATCCAGCATCTGCAGAAGTGGTTAGCTGTGATGGAACAAACATCTCACCGATGTGGATTGTAGTCACAAAAGGTGAAAAAGGCCCATTTGGCCTAGTCGCTGAAGATATGGGAGATGGTCAGTACAGGGGATTCTTTACAACAAATTTAGACATAATGTCAAGTGTCATAGAAAACATAAACGAGCAATTAAGAATTAAAATCAAAATATAAAAAATAGCACAAACTTTTCAAATCTCTATCTAATGAACATTATTTGCAATCTAAATCATATTTCACTTTATTTTGAATCTCAATAATGCATTGATGGCAAATTATAGATTTATCAGACATATTGGATATGACGTCATTGTTTTGAAAATTAGAATCAAATGTAATACCAATAACTAATTTGTTTGACCACACTTCAAAATCTTTTTTTTCTTTTCCACAAACAAAACAATTCATGTGTCTAATAGATTCAATCATAACTTAAGGGTGATGATAAAATATTTCATAATCAACACATTACATCCTTACAGTGAGGCATCAAAAAAGTCATTATTATAAATCCGCCAAATACCGTTATGCCCAAGGTAAGGGATAATCCCAATAGCAAAGTTTTCTTATCATCTAATTTCATCACCATGAGTGAATTTTAAAATAAAAGTATATCAAGAATGTTAATGAAACGGGATAGTGGTAAAATTCAATCTAAGGTTTAGATAGGGAATTATCATTTAAGCAGTTTACAAGTTTATCGCTATAATGCCCAAATTGTTCCATGCATGAAACAATTAAACTTTCAAGTTCACGTTCTTGAGCATACTGATTGTAATATTCAAAACCAACAGTTCCAATTACAATACTAACCAAAGCAATTATTGGAATAATTAGAATAAATCTCACAATTTTTTTAATAAAATTTTAGACTTAAGAAGATTGAGAAGTAAAAATTTATAATAAATTAATGGTTAAAATCACATTAAAATGATGAAAATAGGCACAAATTTACCTAAAAATTACATTCTATTTGGAGCAGAGATTCCAAGTAGATCAAGTGACTTTTCCAAAGTGATGTTAAATGAATTCACCAAGCAAATACGAGAAGATTTCAACTCATCATTGTTAGAGTCTAAAACTTTTACGTGTTCATAAAACGAGTTAAAGGATACTGCCAAGTCATGACAGTATCTAGCAATTACCTTGGGAGCAAAATTATTTGCAGCATCTCTAACTTGCAAATTAAAAAGACCAATTGTTTTAACTAAATTAAGTTCAGATTTTTCTTGAAGTAGTGAAAAGTCAACATCAGTGGTTGGTGTAATTCCAGATTTTTCTAAAATTCTTGACGCTCTAGCATATGCATATTGTATGTAGGGAGCAGTGTCACCTTCCAAGCTAAGGGATTTTGCCAAATCAAATGTAATTATTTTATCCAAATCTTGTTTAATCATTTCATAACGCAAAGTTCCAATCGAAACAGATTGTGCAATTTTCTCAATTTCTGAATCTTCCATTTCAGGGTGTCGCTTTCTAGTTTCTTCAGTAATTTTTTGTTTTAAAAGTTCACATACAGAATCAGCACTGACATACACACCTTTCCTGCCAGACATTTGAGCTTGCTTTCCATCAGTTTCCAATCCCAGGGTTTTTGCAGTGTCAGAACTTAACGTTACAGATTCATAGCCAAGATGAACATAACTGTCAGGGATTGAATTGAACTTTTCCATCAGTGTTGTGATAATTTTTTGCAATCTTTCTTGACGTGAATCAATTACAGTGATAACTTTCTGAGCAGTAAAATTTTGAGGAGTAGTGGAATCATTATTCAAACTAGTTTGCCACAGAGTTTTGGAATTAGGCTGAGTGGCATCATATTTTTGATAGTAGAATGGGTCATCCAGCAAGCCTAATTTCCATGCAGCGTATGGTATATCCTTGGCAATGTAGGTAGCAGTGCCATTACTTCTAACAATTACCTTGTCATCCTCATTATTCTCTCCGCGAATTATCCAGCATTGTGCATTTTTACCCTCATTTTCAAATTCTATGAGCCCCATTTCTTTGAGTTTTTCAAAGATTTTTGACCACAATCCTGAACGAATGATTTGAGATTCAAAGTTAAGGCAGTCATAAGAGACATTCAGATTCCAACATGTTTGCAATTGACCAGCTAGAACTTTTCTAGTAATCATGTCTCCAAATGCTGCAGTTTCAGAAGTACCGTCTTCAAGTTCTTTCAAAGTATTTTTCCTAATTTCCTCTAAAGAAGAATCAAGTTCGTATTTTTGAGTTGTTTTAACATAAACATCATCACCACAATAATGATCAAACTTTTTTCCATTTGGTGGTTCTTCATCAAATTTAAAATGTTTGAAACCTACAATGATATCAGCAACTTGTAAACCAGAATCGTCAATATAATTAAGAACGTGAACTTTGTAATTTGCCTTGGTTAAAATCCTGGAAACAGTGTCGCCAACCACAATATTTCTAATGTGGCCAATGTGCAATGCCTTGTTAGGATTTACACTGGTATGTTCAACTATAATGTTTGAATTATTTCCAATGTCAACATCACCAAAGGTGTCAAGGTATGATTCAGATAGAATTAGTTTGCTTAATTTTGTCCAATCAGCAAAAAAGTTAAGGTATCCAGATGGATGTGCTTCAGTTTTTAAAACAAGCGTGCTAGAGCATTGAGAGTATTTTTCAAATAGCATTTGAGTAATTTCTTTTGGATTTTTTTTGAGTTCCTTTGCAAGTAAGAATGCAATATTAGAGCTGACATCGCCAAATCCAGGTTTTGCAACTTCAACAGAAAAATTTACGTCTGAAATGGAAAGATCATCCAGTATTTTTTTAAGATTATTTTTAATTTCCTCAAGTATTAATTGAAAGGTCATGCTATATCTCAGATAATTTAGGCGCTAATTTATCTAGTGCCTCAAGAACACCGTCTCCACTGCATCCAGACACAGTCATAGTAGCCTCGGATCTTACTCCATCAGATGCGTTGCCTAAAGCAATACTAGTTTTTGCAACTTTAAACAAGGGTACATCAGTAGCACTATCGCCAATTGCAATAACATCATCTTTTAAAATATTAAATTTTTTCATTATTTCTGTAAATCCAGTTCCTTTGTCAATGCCTTTTGAATTAATATGAATTGCATATTGACTGTCAGATAAATTGACGTTAACGTTATTTTCAGAGAGAATTTTTCGTGCAGCATCCATGTCAAAAGTTCTTTCTAAAACAACTTCAGTTAGTCTAGGGTATACACGTTTTTTTTGCACACCGTCAAGATTATTTTTAATTAATTCAAATGCTCTATTGCAGTCTTCAATATTTCCCAACAAAATATGATCATCAGCATCCATAGCAATACAACCACCATTTTCACCAACTGCAATTTTTCTAGTTCCACCAAAGACGGAAAGCAAGTATGCTTCAACAGAGGATCTGCCAGTGACATAGATTATATCATGACCCATGTTGGTTAACCTTCGAAGTGCCTCTAATGCATCCAAATGAATTCTACCACCACCATTTTCAGTAATAGTTCCATCAATATCCACTGCAAAGGTTTTCTTTTTCATAAAATCTTGTTGTTCTAACTAAATAATAACATGTTTCACACATTCCGTTACTAAACAGGTAAAACTTTGTATCGATAGATAGTACATTCAGATAATGCAAGAATGTTAGAAAATACAGAATTTAATGAAACAAAAATGAAAAAGTTATTTTAATAAAAATAGTAATTTTATTCAGAATTTTTTTTCTCTAATTTGTAGGCTTGACGTCTTTTTTGTCTATTTCCGCCACCAATATTATGTCCTTGAGGTAATTTCTTAGTCATATCCGTTATTTCTATATCGTTCATGTATACCTTTAGTTTTAATTCTAACAAAAATCAGCAATTGTGATCTTGGAACGCTTCTACCACATCTAATAATTAGTTAATCAGAATTTTTTTTGCAATTTTAGCAGATAGTACTACAGCCAGAATACCCATCACGATAGACGGAATTAAAGTATAGAGTAATACAGTTTCAATTAATTCAAAATAAACAAAATAGATTAAACTTGGAGAGACCAATTTACCCAATAAAATTTCATTGTAGGTATACATCACATATGGATAATACACCATATAGAAGACAGAACCGATCAAACCACCACTAAAAAATTGGGAAAGTTTGGAACGATTTAGTTTAAGAAATACATCTGCAATTACAAATGGAATCAAGTTAAGAGAATAGAATTGAACAGTGTCAATCATTGCAAAGTTAGGAACAATTGCAGTGGAGCTATAAATTAGTAAAAACAAACCTCCCAAAATACTCACAAGTCCAAATTGGTAATTAGACAATCTAAAAACCATAAAAAGTGAAAATGAAATCAAAAAAGGATATGCCAAAGATGCAACAATAAATGCAAATGTAGGTTCAGGGTTAAATTGAAAAAAATCAGTACTGGAAAAAGGCAAAGACAAGGAAGAAATTATTCCAGAAGCAGATAGCCATACAGGAATTACAGCTAAAATTAACAAATATTTTGAAATGGGTTTAGAATTATGAAATTTTAGGTATCGAGAAATTCCAATCATCCCGCCAATACTGCATAAGAACATTCCAGTAATCAAAGTAAAATGAGGAGGGCTCAGTAGTCCATCTAAACCAAAATAGGAATGCCAAATGAAATCAAAAGGTCCAGCACCGGTAAGCAGTCCAATACCAATCAATTTGATTTTAAGTGATAAAAAATAAGATGTCTTAAATTTTTGTAAATTCTTCCAACCAACAAAAGATAAAACAACACCGAGTAAAGTTACAGCAACTCCAGAATACATTAAAGCATGAGGAGGGGAGGAGAAGGTTTCAGGTTTACTAAGTAAATGATTTGTAATATCCCAACTTCCGCCAACAGTTACTAAAAGAATTCCAAGGCTGGTCAAAACACTTCCAATTAGAAAAATAATTTCGGATCTAGATTTTAGAAAAGTTTCAGATGGTTTTGAGGTTGAAATGGTCATAGTATCAGATATTATTTACAAAATATTAGGGATTTACACTTACCGAATAAACTGAAACATATTCATTTTGATGATCCAAAAATCCAGAATAAGGGTAGTGTGAAAGATCACTTGAATGAGGAATTCCAATGGATTTCACGTAGATATTGAAAACGCCTAATTCCTGAGGAGTGATAAGAAGATCAAAATGGGTTTGGACGTCAGGTTTTAGTGGCCTGCTCATTGCCTCAATAGATGGATATTGTGCAAAGGTTGTTTCAACACCTCCGCTGTATTTTGAACCAATTTCCTCATCAACATAGATGTAAGAAGGAGATAGTGTGAAATCATAAGTAGTGATTTTTACAACATCATCAATTCTACTTAGATCGGGAAAGGCTACAGAAACAATATGGATATCAGCATAATCACCGTTGTTTACTGAAACAATATCAAGATTGAATGAATCACCCAAAGCAATATCGGTTTCAGAAAGAATGGCTGTAAAAGAGGGTTCAGGAACTAATTGTTCAGTCATTAAGAATTCAGATGGCAAAATAAAGACAGTTAAAATGAAATATAATGATAAAATTAGAAAAGCACTCAGATAAATTAAAAGTTTCTTCACACAAATGGATAAAAATTTACTATTAAAAAATGAAACAAGTGTAATCAGTTAGAATAATTTATCTTAAAATAACCAACACAGAAATCATATCAAACCTAGCAAAAAATTACAAAGTGCTACGGTTTTAATGGAAAAGAATATTGTAAGAAGTGAACAATATTGGGAATTCCTGAAAAAATTAAATCCATCCAAGATGAGATGGCAAGAACTCAGATAAACAAAGCAACTGAGCATCACATAGGATTACTAAAAGCAAAAATTGCAAAATTAAAAAGAGAGCAAGAAGCAGAAGTTACTAAAAAATCTGGAATGAAACAAGATGGATTTGATGTAAGACGTACGGGAGATGCAACAGTTGTATTCATAGGATTACCAAGTGTTGGAAAATCAACATTGCTAAATAAAATGACTGGTGCAAATTCCACAATAGGTGCATTTCAATTTACTACATTAACAGTGGTTCCAGGGATGATGAATTATCGTGGTGCAAATATTCAAGTTTTAGATCTTCCAGGAATTATCAAAGGGGCATCAACAGGTAAAGGGTTAGGAAAAAGAATTTTATCAGTTGCAAGAACAGCAGATTTAGTTTTACTGATATTAGATGTGTTTCAGCCATACCACGAAGATGTACTAACAAATGAATTAGGAAATATAGGCATCAGATTAAATCAATTGCCACCAAACATAACAATTGAAAAAGCATCAATGGGAGGTATTGCAATTGCACAGCAAACCAAGCTTACAAAAATTACAGAAAAACATCTTAAAGATATTCTTCATCTTTATGGATTAGTCAGTGCGCGGGTTGTAGTTAGAGAAGACATCACATCAGAACAAATTGCAGATCATATTGCAGGAAACATTAGTTATTCAAAAGCTATCACAGTTTTAAATAAAATAGATTTAGTAGATGAGAAATTCCTAGAGGATTTGAAAACAAAAATAAAATCAAATGTGATAGAAGTATCAGCAAACTCAGATATCAACATAGAAATTTTAAAGGAAAAAATATATGAAAAATTGAAATTCATTAGAATATACATGAAACCTAAAGGTGAAGAAGCGGACTTTAAAGAGCCGTTCATTGCAAGAGAGGGGGACACAGTGGAAGATATTTGTAACAAAATGCATCGTAGATTGAAAAGACAATTTAGATACGGATTAGTTTGGGGCAAAAGTGTGAAATTTGGAGGACAAAGAGTAGGATTAACCCACGTCATGTTAGATGAAGATGTAATTACAATAATCAAAAGACCAGGCCCATAATTGCATTAAAAAAATAAAAACAGATCAAAAAAATAAAAAATAATTAAATTTAAAAATTGTAAATAACAAAATAGTTTTAGAAATATAAAATAGTGGGCGTAATTTTTTAAAAAAATGTATCATTTATTCTAAAAAAATCAATGTGTTGATGAAAATAAAAAAAATGAAGAACAATGTCAATAAAACACGATCACACATAATTTTCAAACATAAAATTACTTTACAAATTGTGATCACATTGTGTAAATTTTTTTAGTTTAACCACTGAAAAACAATGAAAATATCGATTTTAACATGGCTACAAAAAGAAAAGCTGCAACTAGAAAAGCAGCACCAAAAAGAACAGCTACTAAAAAAACTGCAACTAGAAAAGCAGCTCCAAAGAGAAAAGCAGCAGTAAAACGCAAAGCAGCTCCAAAGAGAAAAGCAGCTCCAAAGAGAAAAGCAGCAGTAAAACGCAAAGCAGCTCCAAAGAGAAAAGCAGCAGTAAAACGTAAAGCTACTAAAAAAACTGCAACTAGAAAAGCAGCTCCAAAGAGAAAAGCAGCAGTAAAACGCAAAGCAGCTCCAAAGAGAAAAGCAGCATCATCTAAAGCAGCAGCTCCAAAGAGAAAAGCAGCAGTAAAACGCAAAGCAGCTCCAAAGAGAAAAGCAGCTCCAAAGAGAAAAGCAGCTCCAAAGAGAAAAGCAGCAGTAAAACGCAAAGCAGCTCCAAAGAGAAAAGCAGCTCCAAAGAGAAAAGCAGCTAAAAGACGATAAACGTATTTGTAAATTAACAATCGTCACATAGACGACGAATTGTTTTCCTTTTTCTAATCTACTAGTGTTAACTGTGTAAAAATAGTTTTAGAAAATAGTTTTAGAAAATAGTTTTAGAAAATAGTTTTAGAAAATAGTTTTAGAAAATAGTTTTAGAAAATAGTTTTAGAAAATAGTTTTAGAAAATAGTTTTAGAAAATAGTTTTAGAAAATAGTTTTAGAAAATAGTTTTAGAAAATAGTTTTAGAAAATAGTTTTAGAAAATAATTAGTACAAATAACTCAATAATTTAATTTGTTCTTCAGTGTTAATGATATCTTTCGTAGTCAAAATTTCTAAAAGTTCTTTAAAAATTGCTTTTTGCTCAGAAGACATTCCACCAGATGGACCTCTCTCACCAGGAGGGCCAGGCGGACCTCTAGGACCAGCTGGACCGACAGGGCCTTGTCCTCCGATGGGACCTGATTCACCAATAGAGCCAATAGGTCCAGTAGGACCACGTTCACCTTGTGGGCCTTGAATTCCTTGTGGGCCTTGTGGGCCTTTGTCACCGGATGCACCAGTGGTTCCTCGTTCACCTTGAGTACCTTGTGGGCCTTGTGGGCCTTTGTCGCCAGGCATTCCAGACGGACCAGTATTGCCTTTGTCGCCAAGTGGGCCAAGTGGGCCTTTGTCGCCTTTTTCACCTTGAGGTCCTGGAACTCCAGTTAGCCCCTTAGTACCTGCAGGACCTTGTGGGCCTTGTGGACCTTTGTCGCCAAGTGGGCCTTCAGGACCGCTCAGTCCTTTGTCGCCAAGTGGGCCAAGTGGGCCAAGTGGGCCTTTGTCGCCAAGTGGACCAACAGGACCAGTTAGTCCTTTGTCACCGGAGGGTCCAGGTGGACCAAATGGGCCTTTGTCACCGGAGGGTCCAGTTGTACCTCGTTCTCCAAGTAGTCCAGGTGGACCATGAATTCCTTTTTCTCCCTGAACTCCAGAAGTACCAGTTGGACCTTTTGATCCTGGAACTCCAGAATTACCAGTTGGACCTTTTGATCCTGGAACTCCGACAGGACCAGTTAGTCCTTTGTCGCCTTGTGAACCTTGTGGCCCTTTGTCACCGGAGGGTCCAGTTGTACCTCGTTCTCCAACAGGACCAGGTGGACCATGAATTCCTTTTTCTCCCTGAACTCCAGAAGTACCAGTTGGACCTTTTGATCCTGGAACTCCGACAGGACCAGTTAGTCCTTTGTCGCCAATAGTACCTTGCGGACCTTTGTCACCGGATAAACCAGGCGGACCACGAATTCCAGAAAGTCCTTTGTCACCGGATAAACCAGTTGGACCTTTTTCACCGGATGGTCCAAGATTTCCTTTTAATCCAGAAAGTCCTTTGTCGCCAATAGTACCAGTTGGACCTTTGTCACCTTTGTCACCGGATTCGCCAGTGGTGCCTTTGTCACCTTTGTCACCTTTGTCACCGGTAATTCCTTTGTCACCGGAAAGTCCTTTGTCACCGGAAAGTCCTTTGTCGCCTTGTGAACCTTTGTCACCGGTAGCACCTTTGTCACCGGTAGCACCCTGTGGACCAAGTGTACCTTTACCGCCAAGTGGACCTTGTTGTCCAGGTGGACCAGGTGGACCTTTGTCACCTGAGGGTCCACTTGCACCAACAGTGCCTTTGTCACCAGAAGGACCTCGCTGACCAGATGCACCAGTGGTGCCTTTAGAATTAAAATTAGTAGTTTTTGAAGTAGGTTTAGATTTTACATTATTGCTAGATGTTTCATTTTTTTCTTTTTGGACAGAAGGTTTGGTAGATGGTTCAGATGATTTTCTCAATCTGACATCAAAAATAGAATACTGTGAAGAGAATAAGTCATTCACAACAACCCAAACAACATCTACATCATTGATAGATTTAGGAAGAGGATTTTTAGAGTCACCTACTACTTCAGAAAAAATACCATCTTTGACCCTAAGATGAAAATTTCCCTTCCATAAAGGAGAAAAGGTTTTTGCGCGAATTTCATCATCAGACGGTTTAACATCAATTAATGAGATTTGAGCCTCATAAACGCCAGATTGCTTAAATGGTGACTGTCCCTGTATTTCAATTCGTGGCTGAGATGACACAGTGGTTGGTTAATGTTTGAAGTATTTCAGGATTTGGATCGCAGAATCTAACTAAAATGCCAAATTACAAAGAATAATCACAATTAAAATGGTATTTATCTAGATGAAGATAAAAAATTGACAAGTTGTTTGGCAAAAAAAGTAAAAAAACAGAAGCAAAATTAGAGAAAAAAGGATCAGACAGTCCAGTTACCAAAGAAACCAGTTTAGTGGATCCAAGTTATAATATTAAAAAATTATTTAAAAAAGGAATTAATTTAATGGCAGATGAAAAACTAGACGATGCCATAGAAGTGTTTGAGCAAGCACTACGAATTGAACCAGACAATGTTGAAATTTTAATGAAATTAGGATATGCAAGATTCCATCTAGAGGATCACAATGATGCACTAAAAGTATATGATAAAATTTTAGAAATAGATGTAACAAATCCAGAAGCATGGAATCTTAAAGGATTGGTGCATTATGAGCAGAGAAAATATGCACAAGCATTAGATGCGGTCAATAAAGCAATAGAGTCAGATAAGACATACGGAATGGCATGGTACAACAAGGCATGCTTCCTATCATTGCTAAATCAAGTACCAGAATCACTGCAAGCACTAAAACACGCAATAGAAATTGATGTTAAGAATGCTAGAAAATCAATTAGAGACAAAGACTTTGTCAACGTAAGGATTGAAGAAGGGTTCAAAAGAATTGAAGAAGTTGTTGTTCTAGAATCAGTTAAACAAGGATACCATACAATAGGAGCAATTGTTTGGACGACATTCTTAGATAAAATTGACGCAGAAAAAGCTTTAAGAAAATTACTAGAAAAAGGATTAATTGTACAGAATGAAAAACGTGACGGTCTAAGTAAAATACCAATTTATGATCTTTCAGATAACTTTGCAGAAAAAGTAGGTAAAGAGAAAATAGGATTATTTGGAATTACAAGAAAGAAACTTCCAAAGCCAGTTAAAAATTTGAAAATAATGAGTGAAACAATTCAATCTGCAAAAGAAGCAATTGAAGAAGCAAATATAGAAAAAGCAATAGAGGCTTTTGATCAATTCATTGATCCGGCAAAATCAGGGGAACAGATGATAGAGAATTTCTTTGAAGCTCATAGAGAAATAAGATTATGGAAAATAAGATTAAGTGATAGAGGCGTAGATTACATGATTGATAATAAAGACAAGATGATAGAGGTTTTAGAAAATGTTGAAGTTACAATTACTAAAAAACTTAGAGACGAAATAGCCTAAATTATTCCACACACAAATTTCAGTAACTATTTTTATTTTTGAGTATAGATTTGTCTAAATTATTCTGCAGATAAATCCCAATAATTTGCATCTGCTTGTTTGTCGGTAGGTTTTTCTAAATTTTTCCATTCCTTAAATGATCTAACGTATAATTTTGCATTAGATACCCCTGTGGATTTAAGGGCATAGTATGCCAATCCAGATAAAGTACCCACACTGCCACAATAAGTAATTATTTCAGAATCACCAGAAATGCCCCTATTATCAAATAATCTTTTCATGTCTTCTTTTGGGCGAAGGATTCCATCATTGCTTGCTAGTGTACGGTAAGGAAGGCTGACAGCACCAGGAATATGTTGTTCAAGATAGTTCAATCGCTCCCTGTTATCAATTAAAATTACATCATCTCGTAATTTTGCAGACTCTAGATAATCAGAAGTTGCCAAAATATTAGATTGTAAATTCATAGAATGTTCTTTGTGCGATGTTTCAGGAGTGATTGAATCAATTTCCAATCCTAATGATTTCCAATTACCATAAGTTGTTTCAAGTAAAGTTACATCAGAATGTCCAATCCATTCTAACGTCCAAGCTACTCTAGATGCTAAAGCACCAAAAGTGTCATCGTAAACAACAACAGGGGTTTCATCGTCAATTCCCAGAGAATTTACAAGTTTCAAAACACGTTCAGGACTATCATCAGATAACAGAGTAGCTAAAGGTAAATTTACAGAATTTGGAATATGATCTTGTTTGTAATCACCTTCACGTCTAACATCAATAACTCTAACACTCTTGTCTCGAATTTCAGAACGTAACGAGTCAATATCAGTAGTAACTTTAACAGATTCAGTCAAGCAGCACATTCACCCTTACCAGTTTTTGTATGATAACTAGTATCGCTGCCGTAATCAAGATAAAAATCAGGATCATCCTCTTTGGTCGGAGGAACAACAAGAGGTGCCAATATATTTTTGATATCGGCAATAGATTTAATGTTAGAATCCTCACTGTCATTTACAATTCTATGAATCCAAGATTTCAATGTGTCATCAGATTGTTTATTTTCTTTAAACATTTCAACTATTTTTAAAATAACAGAGATTACTCGTTTAGCTGGTACCCTGAGACATGTTTGACCCAGTGTAGTGTCAGCATCAAAACGACCGCCAAGCGACATTTGATAATTTGGATACATATCTTTTCCCAAACGACCGCCGCCTCCAAAGAAACCAATTGTCGCAATACCATGCTGTGCACATGAGTTTGGACATCCACTAATCTTGATTGAAGAATCAGCGAGATCGTCATCCTCATCAAGTTTTAATTCAAGAAATTTTCTTTGGATTTCTTTTGCAAGTCTATGAGAGTTGGTTAATGCCAGATTACAAGAAGTGGTTCCAGAACAACCAACAGGCGTAGTCATAGTTAAGCCGCCAGATTTGGCCAAGCCAGTTTCAAGAAGTCTAGAATATAATTTGACTAAATCATCTTCGTGTACATATCGTAATGCCACATTTTGAACAAATCCTGTTCTAGCCTTGCCTTCAGAAGAGAATTCACGGATAAGAGTAGCCATAGAATTTAATTGGTTTGAAGTGATATCTCCAGCTTCTAAAGTAATAAACACAGAACGATACTCAGACTGTTTTTGTTTTATGGTATTTGTCTTAAGCCATCTAGCATATCCATCAGGAACTGAACTTCCACTTTCATCACTGATTTTCAGTGGACGTGTAATTTTATCAGGAGTCGTATCAACTTTTAATTTAGTAACTACCGATTGAGTAGCTCTAACAATTGCCCTTTCTTTTAATACAAGATTTTGGAATTTTTCCCAACCCATATCATTAACAAGATAACGCATTCTGTTTCTTGCAAGATTTTTTCTGTCACCTAATCTATCAAAGATTCGCATAACAGCAATTGAAGTATAAAGTAAATCTTCCTCGGGGGTAAAATCTTCTAACTGATGTCCAATAAATGATCTATTACCTAAACCACCACCAAGGAAAATTTTGAAACCTTTTTGTTCAGAACCGTTGATTTGTTGAATTTCTGGAATTAATCCAACATCAACCATTCTTACCATTCCATGTTTTTCACAACAAGTAAAATTAAATTTAAATTTACGTGGAAGACTTTGTGCCATAGGATTTCGTAAAAAGAATTTTGCAGTTGCAAGAGCATAAGGTGTAGAATCAAATTTCTCATCAGAGCAAACACCAGATAATGGACTGCACATTACATTTCGTACAGAGTTTCCACAGGCTTCTCTAGAAGTTAGTCCAACTTCAGCAAGAGACCTAAAGATTTCCGAAACATCCTCAAGAATTACCCAATGCAATTGGATATTTTCGCGTGTGGAAAAATGTGCACTACCTATAGAGTATTGTTCGCTAAGTCTAGAGAGAGTTTCAAATTGTTTAGGATAAATTTCACCAGCAGGTAATTTAACACGAACCATAGCATAGTCACTAGTCATTCTAGTACCGTATGCACCATGTTGAAGTCTAAATCGTCTGAAACTATCCTCATCATATTTTCCTTGACGATATAGCTTTACAGTATTAGCAAAATTATCAGCTTCATCAGTTCTAGCCCAATTAATTTTAGGTTTATGAGAATCAGAAGAAGATGGCGTTAATTTAGAAATGCTCAATATAATAAAATTCAAGTTAGTTTGGTTATAAATTTTTTATATCAAGGCATTTTTGGATAAAAAAATCAGGAAATAAACAAAATTTTCCCATTTATTTACGCATAATAATTAAAAAATAATTAGTATAACCTAATTTGAAAATGTGGGAAACTATTAATGGATAAAAAAAATAGTAACGACATGCAAGAGCCAACATTAGCAGAACAGTCTACAAAAATATTCACAGATGTTCGAGAAGTTGTAATTACGCGTGCTATTGCAAATGAATTTCACGAGGTTTTAGATGATAGAGCAGAATCAGACGTAATAATTATCGGTGCAGGTCCTGCAGGATTAACAGCTAGTAGAGAGCTTTCAAACATGGGTTACAAAGTTTTAGTTATTGAACAAAACAATTACCTGGGAGGAGGATATTGGTTAGGAGGATATATGATGAATCCAGTTACAGTTAGAGAACCTGCACAAAAGTTTTGGGATGAATTAGGAATTCCATACAAAAAAGTTGCAGAGGGATTATACTTGACACCAGGACCACATGCAGTATCAAAATTAATTGGGGCAGCATGCGATTCCGGAGTAAAATTTTTGCAACTTACAAAGTTTGATGATTTAGTCTTAAAGAACGGAAGAGTAGCAGGAATTGTAGTTAATTGGATGCCAGTTTCAGCATTGCCGCGTAACATCACATGTGTTGATCCAATTGCATTAGAAGCAAAAATAGTAGTTGATGCATCAGGTCATGATTCAGTGGCTGTAAAAAGATTAGTGGATAGAGGGCTAGCAGAATGGAAAGGAATGGAACCAATGCACGTCAATGATGGAGAAGAGCACGTAGTCAACAAAACAGGTGAAATTTATCCAGGATTAGTTGCAGCAGGAATGTCAGTTACTGAAACTTATGGACTAGCAAGAATGGGACCAACGTTTGGTTCAATGCTATACTCAGGAAAGAAAGCAGCACAAATAGTTGCTGAAAAACTAAAAGAGTTAGAGAGATAAGTAATTAATAAAATAATTATACTGTAGTGAAAATTTCAAAAATAATACTATACAATGAACCTTCAGTTCCAGAAATAGATATTAAAAATGTAGAAAAATTTATTGTGAATACATTTCAAATTAAAACGGAAATAAGAAATAATATTTTTGAAAATTTAAATGAAAAAATGTGTAAAAATATTGCCAGTAGTAGAATCTTTAACTTAAAAAAAAAATTTGAAAAACATATTCCGTCTATAGAAGAAATTCTAATTGAGTCAGAAAATAAGGACATGTCAAATAGAGAAGAAATGACACTCTATGATGGAATTGAATTGAATAAAATAATTGCAGAGTTAATTCCAAGTGAGGAAAAGAATCAAGATATTTTAAATATAATTTTTACAAACAAACTCACATGTACATTTGATGAAAATGATTTCAGATATCATGCAAGAGCATGGGTAGGATCAAATCCAATAATAATTTCAACTACAGGCACAATTGAAGCTCCTGCCAAACCCAAACAATACTATCTAGATCTAATGACCAATTTTTCAAAAGAAGAGATTGGAGAAATTAAGAAAAAATACAAAGGTCAATTTTTAGAATACAGAGATGCCAGAATACCAGACATTATTGAAGGGTATGCATTACAAGCAATATTTTACTATGAGACAGGCGATGCTTTTTGTGACAATAATAAATGCAGGTTATTTAATGCCCATTGGCAAAAGGATCTTTTCATTTCACAAATAGATAATAAAAAAATGTGTAAAAAACATGAAGAGACAATCATAAAAATTAGAAACAAAATATCATAGAATGATATCTTAGAATAATATATTGACTTAAATTATTGAAATAAAGACGTTATACACTATGATGTCAGCAGATTCCGGAGCAGCAGTATTACAAACTAGTAATGACGGTCCAAAAATACCAGATGCAAAGAAAACTAAATTTGATGTGATCATCGTCGGTGCAGGACCATCAGGATATACTGCAGGAATTTATTGTTCAAGAGCAGGTTACGATACTTTAATTTTATCAGGATTACTACCAGGAGGACAGCTAGTCAATACTACAGAAGTTGAAAACTATCCAGGATTTGAGAACGGGATAATGGGTCCAGATTTAATGATAGAGATGAGAAAGCAATCTCAAAGAATGGGAACCACTATTGTTGATGACGTAGTAGTGGACACAGATTTTAGACGTGCACCTTACAAAGTATTGACAAGTTCTGAAGAGTATGAAGCAGGAGCAGTAATTATTGCAACAGGTGCAAATCCAAGAAAAATGGGAATAGAAGGAGAAGAGGAATTTTCAGGTAAAGGAGTATCGTATTGTGCAACATGTGATGGTCCATTCTTTAGAAACATGGAACTTGTCGTAGTAGGAGGAGGAGACTCAGCAATCGAGGAGGCAACATTTCTAACAAAATTTGCAACCAAAATCCACGTAGTACATAGAAGAGGAGAATTACGTGCAAGTAAAGTAATGCAAGAAAGAGCCATGAATAATGAAAAAATACAATTTCATTGGAATTCAGAAGTAATCCAAATTAAAGGTGATCAGAAAATGCAGCAAGCAGTATTAAAAGATCTAAAAACAAATGAAGAAAAAACGATAGACGTAGGAGGGTTATTTGTTGCAATTGGACACATACCAAATACACAATTATTCAAAGGTCAAATAGATTTAGATGATGAGGGATACATTGTATTAAAAAATAAAACACATACAAACATGGAGGGAATTTTTGCAGCAGGAGACGTACATGATAGAAGTTATAGACAAGCAATCACAGCTGCAGGATTTGGATGTATGGCCGCAATAGATGTGGATAAATTTTTAACAGAAAATGCAGACAAATAAAAAAGTACAATGTAAGAAATGTTTGAATAGATTTTATCAAAAAGAAATATACACAATTCAACAATTTCAATATAAAAAAGAACCCAAATACAAATGGACACTAGTTTTTTTTAAAAAATTAAAAATAGATGAATGGGATTCATTTTGTGAAGAATGCATTATGAGTTATTCAAAAAAAGTAGATGATGTTTGGAATAAGCAAAAAAGTCAAGTTCTTTAGTACGAATCAAAAATAATTAATTAATGAGTTATGATTCTGAAAATTTTAAAAAGATCATTGGTAAAAAAAGTAAAAAATTAGCAGAATTAGGTTCAATTCTAGCAAGAAATCAATTTACATATAAAATTCAAGAAAAAACAACAAAAGAGTATTGGGAGAAAAGGGTCCAAGAATTAAAAAAATATGATGAAACAAGTTTAGCCTATTACAATGAAATACAAAATATCATGAATTTAGTCAACAAGGATGAAGCACAAACGTATCTGCTACACATCAGTAAATTTCGTCAATTATCAGCAGACCTGATAAAAATAATGGAGAAAATTAAAGAAAATCCCTCAATCATAGATTCCAAAGACAAGCAGCAAAGTTTATGGAGCAAAGAAGTTAAAAAGAAAATATTAGAAATAAGTAAAAATTGTGTAGAACATGAAAAATACATGAACAGTATTTTTAGAAAATTTTATGAAATAAACATAAAAGAAATATTAGAAAAATAAAATTATTTCATTTTTTTGATTTGAAGTGTAGTTGTACTTCCATCCTTGGTCAAATTTAATAATTCATGACCATTTCTGGTAACCCATCTGGAAATATCTTCTTCAGCATCAGGATCATCAGCAGAGACACTAATAATTTGTCCAACTTGCATTCGCTCAATTTCAATTTTAGTTCTAAATACAGGTTCAGGGCAAAACAATCCTGTTGCATCTAATTTTTTTTCATTGGATTCAGACATTGATATCTACACATAAAGAATGATTTCTTATATTAAAATCTAATCAAGAAATAACTAATTAATTTAATATTCAATCATCGTTAAATCGTAAAAAAAATAAATTTAAAATATTATTTAAAAAGATCTTCATTTTCAGGACGAATTAAATCATGAATTGTATTGCATCCAACCTTAAATGAATAATTACGAACTATAGCTACAGGACATTTTTTTGTTTTACCCATAACAAGTTCTGCAGCAGAAGAAAGTTCATCAGCAACAGCAATTGCAGTAATGCGTAAAATGCGTTTAAAAGAATCCAAAGTTCCAGCATAATCCAAAATAGGATTTAGGCCAGAAATTCCAATCGCACAGTTGGTTTGTCCCATTCTAAAGGGTCTGCCAAAAGTATCAGAAATAATTACAGCAACATTCTTGCCAGTTTTATTCAAGATATTTGTTCGGATCATCTCCGCAGATGTATCAGAATTTAGAGGCAGTAATGTTGCAAATCCATCAACAACATTACTTTCATCAATTCCAGCATTTGCGCAAATAAATCCACTATTAGTTTCCACAATAATTAAACCATTTTTTAGCCTAACAATTCTTTTTGATTCAGATAAAATTAATTCAACAAGTGCGGGATCTTTGTTGTACTGAGAACTAATACCCTGAGCCAACAAAGACGGAGACACGGTAGATAATTCAATCATCCGGCCTTCTTGCTTAGAAATAATTTTTTGAGCAATTACAAGGATATCGCCATCAAGTATATCGCCAGAATTTAAAATCAGTTCAGATAAATCATCATCCGTAGTAATTTCTTTTTCAATTGGGATTGGAATAATTTGCAATTACAATATTTAAAAAATAGGGCTAAAAAATTGTTTATGCGGTAGGAAGGTCTAACTTAAGATGTTTATTGATAATACCCAAAATTTTAGATAAATCTTTTTCCTCTAATGTAGTAGTAGCCAAGTCTTTAACTAAATCCTGTGCCCTGTATGCAATACCAAGACCACAAATATCAAATAATTTAATATCGTTTGCACCATCTACAACACAAACAATATCGTCTTTAGTTTCTCCCCATTCAGCAATTTTTATTTTTGCAGATTTTGATTTATCAGAATCAACATTAATGTTTACACCGTCAAGTTTACCATCCTTAAAAATTAAATCATTGCAATACACATAATCAAAACCCAATTCTTTTTGTAATTTATCCATCATCAATGTGAAACCACCAGAAACAGCCATGATTTTCCAACCTGCAGCTTTTAAGATTCTGCATGCTTCTTTTGCACCAGGCATAATTGGCAGACTATCAGCAACTTCCTGGCATACTTTTTCATCTAACCCCTTTAATGCAGCAACTCTAGTTCGAAGTCCCTCTTCCCAATTTATTTTACCTTGAATTCCTTGTTTCGTAATTTCCCAAATTTCATCTTCTTTGTTTAATTTTTCTGCAAGAATTGGAAGATATTCTTCATCATACAAAACGCCTTCAACATCAAAAATTATCAACAAAATATTTCTAAATTCAAAAAAAAATTCTAATTATATTAAAGTAGTGACTATTATGCCCAGAATTTGCAGAATTTTTTCATTCATCTTATTAAAGTTTAAAAAAATAATTTGTAATAGTTAGGGATAAATCACGGAATAACATGCACTGTGTATGGGTGAACTCGAAAGAAAGTATGATGTAAAAATTCAAACTACTGAAGATAAAGTAAAATTCCCAGATGAACTCAAAGCAGAATTGAAAGCACAGGGAATGATGGACGATAAAGGAAAACTGAAACTAAAAGGAGTTAGTCCAAAAATGCTAAAAAGAATGAAACAAGAATATGTAGAATGTCCAGTTATCAAAGAAGATATTCAATTTGTACAGTGTTTCATATGTCCAAATTTTCAAAGTAGAGTTATGGGCGAAGTTTTATGCAAAGGCGATCCACTCAAATAATTTAATAAATTTTAAAAAAATTCTCGAAAGGCTCATTAGTTAAATTAATTCTCAAACAATTGGTTTGGGGAAACAAAACGTAGGAATTACAGTTTCAAAAGATGAAGATTTTAGTGAATGGTATACGCAAGTAGTCTTAAAGGCAAAACTTGCAGATTACGCACCAGTTAAAGGCTTAATTGTTCTCAGACCGGACGGATATTCAATTTGGGAGTCCTTAAGAGCCACATTTGATAAAAAATTTGCACGTAATGGAATTAGAAATGGATTTTTGCCAATACTAATTCCAGAGTCATTATTAGGAAAAGAACAAAAACATTTTGCAGGTTTTAATCCAGAGGTATTTTGGGTAACGCATTCAGGCACCAATGAAATAGGAGATAGATTAGCATTAAGACCAACATCTGAAACTTTGGCATATACATTATATTCAAAATGGATTCAAAGTTGGAGAGATTTACCACTAAAAATGAATTTTTGGAATACAGCATTAAGAGCTGAAATTAAAGCAACAAAACCATTTCTCAGAACATCGGAATTCCTATGGCAAGAAGGACATACAGTGCATTCAACAAAAGAAGAAGCTGAAAAAGAAGTAATCAAAATTTTAGATATTTATAAAAATACGGTAGAGGAGGAGCTTGCAATTCCAGTAAGTACAGGAAAGAAAAGTGAAAAAGAAAAATTTGTTGGTGCGATATACACAACAACTATGGAATCAATAATGCCAGATGGGAAAGCACTGCAAATGGGCACATCTCATTTCTTGGGCCAAAATTTTTCAAAACCATTTGAAGTTAAATTTGCAGATAAAGATAACGTGGAACATTTCGCATGGCAAACGTCATGGGGAGTTTCTTGGAGATTAATTGGTGCAATGATCATGATTCATGGAGACGACAAAGGTTTAGTGTTACCACCAAAAGTAGCTCCAATGCAAGTAGTAATTGTACCAATTTACAAAAATGATGAGGGTAAAAATAGCGTATTGCCCAAAGTGGAAGAAATTCAAAATAAATTGGAATCAAAAGACATCAGAGTTCATGTTGATGACAGGGAAGGAATGTCGCCAGGATACAAATTTAATGACTGGGAATTGAAAGGAGTTCCTTTACGAATAGAAATAGGACCTAAAGACATAGAGAATCAAAACATAGTTGTTGCAAAAAGATACAATCTAGAAAAAATAAGTTTAGGATTTAATGAAATTGAAAAAATACCAATAATTTTAGATGAAATTCAAACACAGATGTTAAAAAAAGCCAAAGAGCAAACAGAAACGATTACACTACATATTTCAGATTATTCAGAATTTAAATCGAAAATAGAAAAAGGAGGATTCTTCAATTCCCCGTGGTGCGGAAAAGTAGAATGCGAAGATAAGATCAAAGAAGAGACAGGTGCGGAAATCAGAGTTATACCATTTGACAGTGAAAATACCAATCAAAAGTGTATTTACTGTAATGAACAGAGCGTATCAACCCCCATTTTTGCAAGAGGGTACTAGTAGTAATTTAGCCGCAACATAATAATACAAAAAAAATATTTTTCAAATATGACAGTTAACCTAGAACTACAAGGAAATGGAACATTAGTAGAACAGTTTAGGGAAACTAGAACTAGAACATTAGAACTAGTAAAAAATTTAAAAAAAGATGATTTTGTAGTACAAACCGCACCGTACATGAGTCCACCTAAATGGCACATTGGTCATGTAAGTTGGATTTATGAAGCAATAATGAGTAAATTGGATAAAAATTATGAATTTCATTCAAAAGAATTCTCAGAATATTTAAATTCCTACTATCAACAATTTGGAGTTCCACATGATAAAAAATTAAGAGGGGTTACATCAAGACCAACAGTTGATGAAATTTTTCAATATTTCAATACAATCAATCAAAAAGTAGAAAAATTTATTGGATCTAGAGAATTAAGTGAAGATGAAAAAAAATTAATTGTTATCGGGTTTCATCATGAATGTCAACATCAAGAATTGTTAGTATATGATTTACAACATCTTCTTGCAGAACAATATTTACCAGTAAAAAAAAATAAAATTACAACTCAGCAAGAAAAACAAAAAGAATTTGTGGAGATCAATGGCGGCCTATACACTATGGGGTACAATGGAAAAAATTATTGTTACGATATTGAATTACCAGAACATAAAACATATCTCAAAAATTTTAAAATGGGAATTTTTCCAATAACCAATCAAGAGTATTTACAATTCATGAATGATGGAGGGTATGAAACTTACAAACATTGGTTATCAGACGGATGGGAAAAAGTAAAATCAAATAAATGGGATTCACCAATGTACTGGGAAAAAATTAATGATGAATGGCATGTAAGAGACTTCTTAGGAATTAGAAAAATCAACCCAAATGAACCAGTGTGTCATGTAAGCTACTATGAGGCGGATGCATATTGTAAATGGGCAGGAAAAAGACTTCCAACAGAAGCAGAATGGGAAAAAGCATCTTGTTGGAATGAAGAGAAACAGGAAAAAACAGTATTTCCATGGGGAAACGAAAGCCCATCAGAAGAAAAATGCAATTTGTTAGAATCGCATCATTGGGGATGTGCAGAAGTAGGAACATATCCAAATGGGACGAGTCCATCAGGATGTCAACAAATGATTGGAGATGTCTGGGAATGGACTAGTTCAGAATTTATGGGCTATCCAGGATTCAAATCAGGATTTGACGAGTATAACGATAAATGGTTTACAAATCAAAAAGTTTTGAGAGGAGGGTCATTTGGAACTCCAAAAATGTCAATTAGAGGAAGCTATAGAAATTTCTTCAGATTAGATGAGAGATGGTTATTTTCAGGATTCAGATGTGTGGAAGATATTTAATTTTTTGAAACCAATGTTAATGAAAAATATTTTTTGTCATCTAACCACATTTTTTTAATTTCAAATCCAACATTATGCAACAAGGTCTTAATTTGAGATGGATTGTATTTATGAGAATATTCAGTATGAATTAATTCACCTTCATCTAAATTTAAGGATAAATTAGATTTTTTAATTATGACAGATTGGGATGTCAGAGATTTTAAATTCATTTCAATTCGTTGATCATTCTCATTGTATATGGAATAATGTGAAAAATTATCAATAACAAAATCAGCACCAAGTTCATCATTAATCCGAGACAGAACATTGAGGTTAAATTTTGCAGTTACACCGTTTGAATCATCATATGCAGATTCTAGAATTTTTTTATCCTTGACCAAATCTAAACCAATTAAAAAAAGATCACCTTGCTTCATGGTAGAAAATATTTTTTTTAAAAAAATCTTTCCGTCGTCGGGTGAAAAATTACCAAAACTAGAACCAAGAAAAATGATTAGATTTTTTTTATCATCATAATTTTGAAGGAATTCCAAACCGCCTTCATAGGTATCAATTATCCCAGTAATATTCAAGGTTGGGTAGTCCTTCAATAATTGCTCAGAGCTTTCAGTAAGAATTTCAGAAATATCTATAGGGAAATATTCAGTTTTACTCTGTGATCTAGTAAAAACATCAAGAATTAATCGAGTTTTAACAGATGCACCACTTCCAAGTTCAACCAAACGAACATCATCATTAAGATAGGATGGCAAATCATGTTCCAGTTTTTTTAGAATGCTAATTTCAGTTCTAGTAGGATAGTATTCAGAAACCGAACAAATGGATTCAAATAAATTTGAACCTTTTTTATCATAGAAAAATTTAGGACTAATAAATTTAGAATCTTGATTTAAACTAAAAGCAATTTCTTCCGCAAAAGATTTTTCAATATTACTTGCATGTGGTTTAAAATAACGAAGTTGAGAATCTACAACATACTGTTTATAATCAATTTTTTTATCCTTAAAATTACTCAAGTATCAATTCACTAGTTATTTAACATAAATTTCTTATCATAATTTTTACGCATAAAACATATTTCTTGATATAGTTCATAAATATTACATTATTGTTGACCGAAATATTAAAAATTGAACATTTAAAAAAATATTTTGTAAAAAAGAAAATATTTAGTTCAACCGTTTCTAGCGTGAAAGCAGTAGACGACGTATCATTTTCAATTAAAAAAGGCGAAGTGTTTGTTTTAGCAGGAGAATCAGGATCAGGAAAATCAACAATTGCAAAATTAATTTTAAAGTCAATTCAAGCAGATTCAGGTAAGATTGTTTTTGAAAATCAAGAAATTGATAATCAAAATATAAACATAAAAAAAATTAGAATGAATTGTCAAATGATTCAACAAGATCCATATGACTCAATAAATCCTAGAATGAAAATAGGGGACATAGTACTAGAGCCACTTGAAATTCACAATATTGGGAATAAGAAAGAAAGAGAAACGAGAATGATTGAAGTGTTGCAAGAAGTCAAACTAGAGCCTGCCAAAGAAATTGCAAAAAAATATCCACATATGCTGTCAGGAGGTCAAAGACAAAGAGTAGTATTAGCAAGGGCACTAGCGTTAAAACCAAAAATAATACTAGCAGATGAACCAGTTTCAATGCTGGACGTGTCAATTCGAGCTGAAATGCTTGAATTGATGAAGGAATTACAAAAAAAATACAACATTTCATTCATTTACATCACTCATGATTTAGCAACTGCAAAATATTTTGGTCAAAGAATTGGGATTTTGTACTTAGGGAAAATTGTAGAAACAGGACCAATTAACGAAGTGTTAGAAAATCCAAGACACCCATACACTCAAGCACTAATAGATGCTATTTCAGAACCAAATCCAGACAATCTACACGTGAAAAAAGAAATTAGAATTAAAGATCCACCAGATACAGATGAGTTCGAAGGGTGTAGATTCAAACCAAGATGCATGTATGCAATTGAAAAATGTAGTAAAGAACCAGATTTAGAAAAAGTTGGCGATAATCATTATTCTGCATGCTATGTTAAATTAGAACAATCTGACTGATTTATCTGCCAAAATAGTAAGTTTACTGTCCACGGATAAATCAACAGTGGGCATCATAAGAATAAAAAGCGTGATTGAAAGATGGCGAAATCTTCCAATCACTAAAAAATCGAAAGAAATTGCAGAATACAATCTCATTTCAAAATTCTAACTATGCTATTTATTTTAGACATATAAATCTCAGAAATAAAATTAAACCTTGAATGGTTGTAGTTTGTGAGTATGGTTTTGAAATCTCTCCATGATTAGTTTTTCATTTTTCAACACTTCCAATTCTTTCAATACACCATCAATGAATTTTTGAATACTGCATACTCTTTTGTTTCCAACAGCATAAGGTAAAAGTTTCAATGTTTGCTGATACTTCACTCGAGTCATGAGCATGAATGGTCTATCTAATAATTCAGTTTGAACATAGTCTAACAATTCTTCCCCTTTTCTTGTCAATATTCCAATTTTTGTTGCAATAGAATAATCTAAATTTTGCATTTCTTTTTTTGCAATTTCTTTATTCAAATCAAAAGTAGCCATCATAACATCGAATTGATTATTACTCGGTGCCTTATCGATTCGCCTATACTGAATTATGTACCCATCTGTTTTAGTTTCTAGGTAACCCAAATCCAATAGTTCCTTTATTGCAGGAATTATGCCTGATTTGCTCCCATGTACGAGCCTACAAAGATCATTTGTTGTAATCCATTCAGCAGTAAAAGCCAATATTCTATCATCATATATGCCTGTCAAGCGGTATTCTTTAGAAGACCATTTGTTATATTACTTTACTAACTAGATTTTACAGAAGGCATTCGTTTATCCTTATACGTAACAACATGTGAAACACCATTTTTTGGAAAAACTCCGTAAATTAATTTTGCTTTTTGAATTACAGAGTCTTTTAGAGATACCATGATAAATTGACTTTCTTTAGATCTTTCTTCCAAGATGGTAGAAAGTCTTTCGGCATTTGGTGCATCAAGGTGAGCATCAACTTCATCAAACAAATAGAACGGAGAGGGTTTGAGTTTTTGTAACGCAAGTACAAATACAATTGCAGCAAGTGTTTTTTCACCTCCGCTAATAGAAGTGGACTCTCTTTTTGGTTTATTTGGAAATTGAATCAGATATGAAATTCCAGAATTAAATATATCGTCTTCATTTTGTAACTCCAACCAAGCATGGCCACCAGTCATTTTATTAAAAATTAATCTGATTTCTTTATCTACTTTATCAAATGCATCAAGGAACGTTTGTCGTTTGTCTCTTTCAATACTTTCTATGAATGCAACAATTGAGTTTCTTTCTTCCTCCAGAGAATTCTTTCTAGTAGACATAGATCTATAGCCATATGATACTTCAAGATATGTTTCAGGAGCTTTTGCATTTAATGCACTGAGGGAAGTTAATTCAGAATTCAAACCTTGAACAATAGTTTCAACGTCAAATGTCTCCATGTTCTTATCAAATCCAAACGCAGAAAGAATGTGTTGAAGTTTAACCTCATTTTCAACTAAATCACGTAAATCACGAGTTAATGAATCAGATTGACGCGCTAAATTATTAATTTTAGTAGTATGGATTTTATCATTTTCAGATAAAACTTTTAATTTATCATCTATTTCTTGAACTTCTCCAATTGAAGAGCCAGAAGTTGAAATTAAAACCTGTTCCCGCTCCCTTAATTTTTCCAAAATTTGTCTTTTAGGATCTTTTTGTTTTTCTAATTCTTGAATTTTTGTTTCAACATCTAAATATTCAGAATGTAAGGAATCTTCTTCGTCATTTAATCTACTGACTTGAGATTTTTCACGGCTATCCTGAGTTTGCATTGCAGTTAGCTGTGAAGATTTATCTCTATATTCATTCATGATTGTGGTATAGTGTTTTTCAATATCAGATTTTTTACTATTCATTTTTAATAATTCACTTGCAATTCTAGTTTGCTCCCCACTAGCATAATTTTGCTCAACAATTGAAATTCTATCAAGTAGTGATTCAACATGAGACTCATTGGTAGAAACTTCAGATTCAATAATATTATTTCTCGAAGTTAAATCTGAAATTCTTTTTGTTAATTGTTCTTTCATAATTTTTGCAGAAGTAATTCTAGATTTAAGATTGGAATAATTTTCAGTTGCAGATGTAAAATTATTTTCAGATAAGGAAAGACGGTCAGAATAAGATTGCACAGAGTCATCTAATTTTTTTAAAGAATATTTTTTCTTTAACATGTATTTTTTAATCAAACTAATTGATTGGAATAATCCATCAATATCACTACTCATAGAAATTAGTTTTGTAAGTTTAGAAATTTTTGAATTAATATCAATTACAACAGTACCATTTTTAGCTTCAAAATACTCACCAGTAAGAGTTACAGACTTGTAGCCTAATTGGGATAGGTTGTAGGCGGATTCACGGGTTTCAGTTAGAATGATATTTCCAAAAAGGAATGTTTTAAGTGCAGAATAGGCATCATTGGCAGTTACAAAGTCAGATAAGACACCAATTATTCCAGGCTCCTTAGGCAAGGTAAGTTTGAATTTTGGGATAGCATCAAGGGGTATTATTTTTAATTTTGGAAGTTTCTTAGTTCTTGCAACTTCAGCAATTCCAAGTAATGTTGCAAAATCTTTTACAACTATTGCCTTTATCCAATCAGAACTAACTGCAAGAACAGAACGCTCATATTTTTTATCCCAAGAAATCATTTCATAAACCAATCCATCAATACCCAACTTGTCAGCATCCTCTTTTAATTTTGCAACAGTGTAGTCCTCATGCATAAAACCTTTTACAGTTTTAATTTTTGATTCATATTGATTTGCAGCTTTATCAGATTTTTCTAAAATAAATCCTAACTCATCCATATCAGTATTAATTTTTAATTTTCTAGTTTTTAATTTTGTAATTCTAGATTTTAATTCAGAAATACTAGCACGGTGATTATTTGTCAAAGACTCTAATTTAGATTCTATACCAGTTAATTCTACAATATCCTTTTCCAATTGATTGAACTTATCAGAGTTTGATTTTATTTTTAATATAGATTCATCTTTTTCATTTTGTACTTTAGAAAGTTTTAGTTTAACATCATTCAATTGGCCTGTAAGAATTTTAATTTTACTGTCAATTGCAGATTGTTTTGCTGCTGCTTCGGATTGTTCGGTGAGAATTTTATTTCTACCTAAATCAATTATTTCTAAATCAGTGTTGATTTTATTTTTTTGTTCATTTGTAGATTCAATAGAATCTTTTATTTGTTGAATTTTAATATCTATGTCTGCTCGTGCAGTGGTTATATCACCTAGTTCGGTTTTAATTTCAGGAATACGTGTGTTGATTTGTTCAAGTCTTTTCTTTGATGCAGATATTGCACTATTGTCAATCTCATATTGTTCCATTGCAGAACTAATTTCAACATCAAGTGAAGCCTTTGCCTGACTATAATCATTTGCAGATTTCATTAATGTTGATTTTTCGGTATCCAAAATACTAATTTCACCCCTCAAAACAGTTCGTTCGCCATCTAGGGAGGTCATTTCTTGATTTAATTCATGCAATGTTGTCTCTTTAGTAGATTTTTTGGCAGATATTACCTTCATTTTATTAGCAGCGGCTATTGCTTTGTACCTATTTAGTTCACGCTCTAAAATATCATGTCGTAATTTTTGATTTCTTTCTTCTTCAAGTTCATCAATTCGTTTTTTAATTTCACCCATTTTAGCAAGTGCAATTTCAAGTCGTCTGTCTGCTTCGTCAAGTTGTTTAATTGATTCAGATTTTTTTTCATCAAAATATGAAAGTCCAATTAAATCTTCAATTGTTTTTCTTTTTTCTTCAGATGTGAATTCAGATATTCTAGTTACAGTTCCTTGTTGAACTGCATTAAGTTGTCCTAAACCAGCATTTGCCATGTCAAGCAAATCAAGAACATGACTTCGTTGTGTTTTCTTTTTATTTAGATAATAGGTATTTTCGCCAGATTCGTCTAGTTCTCTAGTTATCTCAACTATATCAGAATCAACAGGAATTTTTCTATCAGAATTATCAAAGTGTACACTTGATCGTGCCATTTTAGGTCCACGACGAGTCCCTTCAATATCATGAATTAAGGATCTTAGTTTATCAACTCGCATTACTTTGGGTTTGTTTTCACCCATTGCAAAAATTATGGCATCTAAAATGTTACTTTTACCAGATCCATTTGGACCAGATATGGATACGAGTCCAGGTTCAAACTGAACTGTAGTATTTGTAAATCCAAATGATTTGAAACCAAAGATCTCTACTTTTTTTACATGTACCAATAGAGATCAGTTCTAACTAGACAGGATAATCGATGCTTAACAATTTTTGTTGACTCTATTGATTAATTTTTCTTGTTACATTATCAAATTTTTCGTAGTGGAGGTAATTATGAAATAACTATAAAAAATATCAAATTAAAATGAGCCTAAATATAATTACTAAAAATATAATTACTAAAAATATGACAAGGGCTGAGCTAATTTAAACAAGATCATATCAAAGCAATAAAAAAAGAATTCAAAATATCTCTAAATTATTAGAAAATCTAGGCAGAGTAAAAACAGAGATCGTTTGCCTACCAGAACAATTGTTTCAAAACAATCAGATTGAAAATTACGATCAAGAATTTTTTAAATTAAAAATTATTTCACGATAATATTCCAGGTGCATTTTATGAATAAAATAGAAAAAATATCAGTGAATTAATCAATTATAGAGCCAGAATAGGAAATAATTGGAAAATAAGGAAAAATTCACCATGTGAGTAGAAAAAAGAGATAGAAAGCATAGGAACTGAAGGCAAAAAAAATTCAATATATCACATAAATTTGGAATAATCATATGCTATGACACAGTTTTTCCAGGCGTAGCAGACACATTGACTAAAAAAAGGAGCAGAAATCATATTCTCTCCAAGTAGAATTGTAAAAGAAGGAATTGAGCCATGGAAAATGTAATTTCAAGTAAGATCTTTAGAAAACAGAATCCTCATAGTTGCACCAAATGTTGAAAACATTAGATTCCGAGGGAATAGCCTCATAGTTGAACTGACAAAAGAAGAAAAAATAGTAAAAACTAGAATAAGTGAACTGAAGGGAGAGTGTGAAGAATCAGCAAATGCTCAATTATCAACAATTAGAAAACAAAGGGTAGAAGATAAGAGTAATTTTCAATAATCATTCATTTGCAACAAACTTTTCACAGTCAAACTTTGCCTGAACATCAGAAGTTTGTTCTATAGGATGTTTCATCAAATATGCACTAGCAGGCTTAATTGGACCACCAATTTTTCTATCAAGAGCAATTTTTGCCAACCTAATTGCATCTATTACAATACCCGCAGAATTAGCTTTGTCATCAACTTCTAAACGAACTTCCATATTGTATGGAATGTTTGCCCATTGACGACCTTCAATTCTCATAAACATTAATTTTGTATTACCTAAAAACGGAATAAAATCAGAAGGACCCACGTAGATTTGGTCATCATCTAATCTTTCTTTTAATTGACTTTGTACACTTTCAGTTTTAGAAATTTTCTTAGAAACAAGTCTATCTTGTTCTTTCATATTTAGAAAATCAGTGTTTCCACCAACGTTAATTTGATATGTTGAATCAATTTTTGTTCCTCTATCACTACATAATTTAGCTAAAGTTCTATGAACAATAGTTGCACCAACTTGTCCTTTAATATCATCACCAATGCAGGGGATGTTCTTTTCTTGGAATTTTTTTGCCCATGCTTCATCAGATGCAATAAAGGATGGAATGCAATTAACAAATGCAGTGTTAGTATCAAGGCATACTTGAGCCCAAAATTCAGTTACTTTATCAGAGCCTACAGGAAGATATGAAACAATAATTTCAACACCAGTGTCTTTGATAATTTGTTTTGCTTCCGTAGTAAGTTGTTCAATGGTTTTACTACTGGTTAGAGGATTAATTTTATTTTCAACCCAAATTCCAACACCATCTAGTAAAGGACTTTCATAGATCATTGCATCAGTTTTTGGCATGTCATCTTTTGCAATCCAATCAACCATGTTAGGAGATTCATAAATTGCGCTCATCAAACGGGTTCCGACTTTATTTTCAGCAACATCAAAACCACAAACAAAATCAATATCATGAATTCCATATCCAGCTAATTTATCGTGAATAATTCCTGTAACTTCTTGAGAAGGGTTTTTGTTGTAATATTCAATACCCTGAATTAGTCCAGAAAAACAATTACCAATACCTACTAATCCAACTTTAATTCTACCAGTCATGTTTAATCTAACAAAATAAGGCGGTTTAAAGTTTTCTTAGATAAATTAAAAAACCTATTATTCAATGTAAACGACAGTAAAGCTATGGCATCATCGGAAATAACAATTAAAGAATTTAAAGAATTTAATTTGGAAGGAGGTTATCTAATTGATGGTTTTCCATCAGTAGGATTTAGCAGTGCAATTGCAACAGAGTCAATGATAAATACATCGCAATTTGAATTAGGAGGAATAATTGATTCAAAAGTATTTCCACCAATTAGCGTCATAAAAGATGGCAAACCAAATTATCCATCAAGAATTTTCATCAACGAAAATTTGAAGGTAGGAATATTTTCATCATATCTTAATTTAGATCAATCACTACATAGGCAAGTATCAGAATCAATGCTAGAATGGTCAAAAAAACATAAAATCAAATTAATTGTAAGTAGTATTGCAGTAAAATCAGAAAAAGAAAATTCTCAAATGATGGGAGTTGGAAGTACAGACTCAGCTAGAGAGAAAATTAAAGAAGCAGGATTGAAGGTTTTAGATCATGGAACCATACCAGGAATACCAGGAGTATTACTAAATGAAGGAAGTATTACAAATCAGGATGTAATTGTAATAATTTTTAGTACAACGGGAGAAGGCCCAGATTTTAAATCAAGTGCAGAACTTTGTCTTGCAATGTCAAAATTAATTCCAGGTGCATCATGTGATATCCCATCATTACAAAAAGAAGCTCAAAAAGCTGAAGCTGTAATAAAAGAAACTCAAGAAGAATCAACTCATCTAAAAGATTCAATGTACAGATAGATTTTTTTTAATGCAGACATAAGGTAATTAAAAAAATGGTTCAGATAATAGAATTTGCAGTACTAGTAATAGTAATTTCAGCATCAGGTGTTATGGCACCAGGACCATTATTTGCAGCAAATATCACATATGGTTTAAGGGAAGGAGTAAAATCAGGTATTAAAATTGCAATTGGTCATTCAATTGTAGAACTGCCATTAGTAATTTTATTAGGAGTTGGAGTATTTTCGTTAGAAATATTTCCTGAATTTAGAACAATTATCTCAATTTTTGGTGCAATTACATTATTTGTATTTGCAGGTATGCAGATTAAGACAATATTTACAAAAAATAATCTTATTTCAACAAAACCAAAACATGGCCCAATAATTACAGGGATTTTACTTAGTGCCTTAAATCCATTTTTTATCATATGGTGGTTAACAATAGGATTCAAATTAATTTCAGATGCCATGTTAGTATGGGCATTTGCGGGGATACTAATTGTATTTGTATTACATATTTGGATGGATTTTGCATGGCTAGGAATTGTTGCATTTCTGGCATCAAAAAGTGTCAAAATAATTTCGAACAGAAATTATAAAATAATACTAGTAGCATTGAGTTTGATACTAATTTACTTTGGAATTACATTCCTAACAGACATATTTTTAACCGCAAACTAAAATTTCAAATTTAGGATTAAAGAGATCATTAAATAAATTAATTGTTTAAAAAATACTTACAAAATTTAGGATTAGAGGTTATTCATAAATTAACATTTATTTAAAATAAATATTCTTCCTACAGCACAAGAGGAACTTCATAAAACAAGAGTGACAATAAAAGTTATAAAAATAGTTAAAACAGCATGTGTTAATTATTCTTTTGAAATATCAATTTCCATATTAGAAACTTTACGTTCTTTTCCATCCTGTGATGTAAGTAACTCAGAAGAGATTCTAACATCGCTAATTACAAATCCAACTGCATCCATTCTTTTAGAAATCATTTGTGAAACATCAACTGCTTGTGTAATTCGCTTACCTCTAGCTTTTAATGTAATTGTAGGTCTGGTTGAAAGTTGAGTTAATGTTGCAGAAACATAATCCATTATGGGTTTGGTTCCAATAAAAATAACATTACGTTCTTCAGTAGTTTGAATTTTTGGTGTTGGTTCTGCTACAGGTTCTGGTGTTGGTTCTGCTACAGGTTCTGGTGTTGGTTCTGCTACAGGTTCTGGTGTTGGTTCTGCTACAGGTTCTGGTGTTGGTTCTGCTACAGGTTCTGGTGTTGGTTCTGCTACAGGTTCTGGTGTT
>Ga0209035_10000050_pt1 | contig 41471 bp, 27 predicted proteins | sample MarorgKNORR_S2LV_6_FD_188220 | JGI IMG/M metagenome (GOLD analysis project Ga0209035, IMG submission 188220) | Marine microbial communities from the Southern Atlantic Ocean, analyzing organic carbon cycling - AAIW_A/KNORR_S2/LV (SPAdes) (version 2) | ecosystem: Environmental > Aquatic > Marine... | reverse complement strand
CGGTCTTCTACCATGTACTCCAGCGGGTATTATGAAAATTCTAGAATACTCTGATTTCGAAACCTCTGGGAAAAATGCTCTAGTAATAGGACGCTCACGTATAGTAGGGATGCCGATTTCAATACTTTTAGCACAGAGAGGTATAGATACAACAGTTACAATTGCGCATTCTCGTACTCAAAATTTAGCCGACATCTGTCGTCAAGCAGACTTGGTTATAGCTGCTATAGGTCGTGCAGAATTTGTTAAACCTGAATGGATAAAACCTGGTGCTATGGTAATTGATGTGGGAATCAATCGAATACCTGATTCGACTCGTAAAAATGGTTCTCGATTGACCGGTGATGTAGATCCTGATGTAGCGAATATTGCTGGTTGGATAAGCCCTGTACCGGGGGGAGTTGGTCCTATGACTATAGCCATGCTAATGTCTAATACCGTTATGGCTACTGAATTTTTTTCTTAATTTAATAGGAAATATTTTCAGAATAATCTTCAGTAATCTTCATTGAGTTAATACGTTCGAATTGATTTTATGGTTAAGATGCTATATGAGGGGAAAGTAAAGCAAGTTTGGAGTACTGAGGACCCAGATATCATCGAATTTAGATATACTAATCAGATTAGTGTATTTGATCAGATAATCCCTAGTTTAATTCCTCGTAAGGGTGAGTCGCTGAATAGAACTTCTTGTTATTGGTTTAATCTCGTAGAAAATGCAGGAATCTGTGAGACTCATGTAATTGAGATGAATGCTCCTGATAGAGTTAGAGCTCGTAGATTTGATGTAGTTAGGGAACCGGGTGCAATATCTCAAGATAGAGAAAATGTATTTGTTCCTTTAGAAGTAATTTGTAGACATTATCTTGCTGGTTCAGGTTGGAGAAGATACCAAAGAGGAGATGCTCCAGCAGAAGAATTTGGTTTTGAACCAGGTACTGTACTCGAAGAAGGAATAAAGTTACCATCTCCTTACCTAGAAGTTTCCACTAAATTTGAAAAATTCGATAGATTATTAGATCGCAAGGAAGCATTAGAAATTTCTAACTTGACCTCTGAAGAGTTTGATTCTATAATGGATATTGTAGTTGAAGTGGATAAAATAATTGAATCAGAAGCAGGTAAAAGAGGTCTAATACATGTTGATGGGAAAAAGGAATTTGCACTAGGTAAAAATAGGATTCCTGTCTTAGTTGACTCATTCGGAACTTTAGATGAAGATCGTTGGTGGGATGCAAAGAAATATTCTGAAGGCGAAATAGTTCAACTTTCAAAAGAATTTGTTCGTAGTTATTATCTTGGAACTGGTCATCATGAAAAATTATATGAAGCAAGAACAAATGATTCTGAAGAACCCCCTATTCCTGCTTTACCTCAAGAGATAATTGATCAAACTGCTAGCCTTTATTCATCAATGTTCACAAGACTTACTGGTAATGAATTTTAGTTTCATTGATGTTTACGCATCATAATACCGCATTTCCTTCTGTCTGCTGCTTTTAGTAATGTTAGAAGATGTCTAAGAGAATCTCTTACTCCTCCATCAATAGTCTCATTTGATTTTATTGCCCACTTTCCAGTCTGCATTGAAGTAAGTAATTGCCTCACTTCTTCATGATTTAACCATCCTAATAATTCCATTCCAGCCATTCCTTTGTTGAATCCTTCTTCCCCTAAATTATCTGGTGCGAACCCATTAGTTAGTTTAATTAATAATTCATGGAAGTATATTTCTCCATCTTTTTCTCTAGTGAATTCTAAGATATATTCTATTGCATTTCCGCTATCACTTGGAAATCTACCAATTCTATTCCTTGCTAGGCCATTGTCCAGAGGAGTTGGCATTCCTCCATCTTTATTCCAATCTAGAGCAGATAAAAATAACATAGTTGCATGGTCATAAGGTGATTCCTCTCCTTCTTTAAGTAATTTAATTTCATTAGAGGTTGTTATTAGCTCTTTTAATTCTTTATGATCTCCTCCTATTGATGAGAGTATTGGCTCGATAAGTATTATCGGGTCATGCATAATTGGATCAAAAGTGTAAAATGCTGAAGGTGGTATATACTCGCCCATAAATAAAACTCCAATGCTTTAGTACTATAATTTTCCTAGACGCCTAAGTCTAAGTTCGAATTCATCTAGTTCTTCCTCAACTATCTCCTCATCATGAACTAATTCTTTGATAATAGGCTCAGAGGGTAACTTTACAGTATCTTCTATGCTTGGTTGTATTTGTTGAATATTTGTTTTAATTTTCTTACTAAGGATATTTTGTTTTATCGCTTTTTCTGTGATATCCATCATTTCTTTCCTTTCTCTATGGTTCTTTAATAACCATGCGAAAGTAATTGCTAATCCTATAATCAATGATGCAGATAATAATCCTGTTTCTAAATCTTCTATTCCATTATTCTCATTTGCCCCTCCTGTCAGAATTATAATAACTTCATTATCTGTAGAGTCAGATTCTATATCCCAAGGGAAAGCACAACTAAATTGTATACTTACTTCTTTTCCGTCTTCTAGATTAGGACGATCTATTCTAGGTAAAAGATATATTCCTGATGGCTCAATAAGATGTACCTCCTCATAATCATCTGAGGTCAGAGTAAGTAAACAATCTGCATTAATTAGAAGATTCTGATTTTCTCTAATTGTAGTTATTTGTATATCCTGATTATCTCCTGTTCCTATTAGTTCTATACCAGTCAATCCTATGTTCCAATCTGACCTTCTTATATCGAATTGTTTCTCAACACTTGTAAATTCAATTCCTCTTGAGTCCAAAGCTCTCAATATCAGTGATCTTTTCCCCGGTTCAGGATTCCAATTTGCTGTTGAAAGATTCATTCCTACTAATGATATATTTTCAGCTAAAGTTCCGGTTAAAGAGTCGAGTAACTTCCCTCTATCATCTATTAACAACAATGTATAATCGAATAATCCTGTACCATTATTTATTGAACATGATGCGATAATATTATCCTGAAGTCCTGATAATATACAACTTCCACCTCTCTTTAATGGTTGTGATACATATGATGTGTAAACTAATCCTTCCTCGCTATCAATAGTTATTTCTCCATCTGAGATTGATTGAGAGGCAATCCATAACCATCCTCCTCTTTCATCCCACTGAAGTACACCTTGGCTTCCATCTACAACTGTCGATAGAGAATCAGTTCCATGTATTCTTAGGAGTACTTTATCCTCACTAATTGCATTTATTATTGGTGAGGTCGACCAAGAATATTCCTGTTTAGTGGTATCAAGTAATATTTCATCTACATTACCTAATTCATCTATCGCCTCTATTTTAATTGTATATGTTTCTCCAATCCAGTTTGAATTTGGTATTACTTGTATTGGTAAACCTCTTATTTCACCCACCGCTAAAACAACTGTTGTATCTCCTAAAATAGTCCATCCTGTTGGTAAACTTCTAACATTGAGATTAATCGTAGTAGGTGCATTACCCTCATTGACCAGTGTTGCATGGGGGTATCCTCCATCCGAGGATATAACCCATGGACTTTCACCTACTAAGTCAAACTGGTGGATTACAGATACTCTTAGTGGAACTATTGTTTCAGATAATGAATTTCCTTCTCTTAGTCTAATATGTAACTCTACAGTTTTTCCATGTTGAGCATTTTGTGGTGGGATTATGTTCAATGTCATCATTGCACTTTCACCTGGTTCAAGAATTGGTAATTCATCAGGTGTTTCAACAATCCAGTTATTGGAACCATTTACGTAAACATTTGAAAAAGCTTGTGACGGTGAATTTCCTAGTTGAACTATTTCGATATCTATAGATGAACCCTCTGGTTTTATTTCTAAATCTACTTGACTAGATATTGCATTCCATTTCATTATATGCGGAACTTCTACATTAAACGTAAAAATTTCTACAATCTCTCCTTTAGCACTAGCATGTACAGATATCTGCATAATTGTTCCATTCCAAGAACTTTCAGGGATGTACCAGTCTAGAGTTAGATAACCTGTTTGATTCACACCAATTCCTCCAATAGATGTTCCCGATGCATTCCAACCGATTGATGAGTCAGAACCTGAATAGACAATATTAATTGAGGTTTCAAGAGATATATTATCTTCAAGATTACCAATATTTGTTGCTTCTACTATCATTTGATTTATTTCTCCAGGTTGAGAAATTATGGTACTATTTTTAATATTAATTCCTGAATAGAAAGCATCAATTAGCCACCTATGATCTTGTCTAGCAGATAATATTATTATTTCAGAATCACTAACTTCTTGATTCCCTTCTGATGTCATTGTAATCCTTATCTGAATAGGCGTTGTAGCAGGCGTATCTTCTGGCAATCTTACAATTACTGGAATAGTTTGCAAACTTCCCGAGCCAAGAGTTACAAGATTACTTGTAAATGAAATTGTGATATCTAAATCTTCATTAATACTTGAATCAATTATTATCTCAGACTTTAATCTAAATGAATCTATACCATTCCCTGGATTTTCAAGCTTAATCATGACTAATATGTCTTCTTCAACTTCCACCTCATGAGGTTGTTCCAATGGTGATGTAATTGTTAAATCTGCTCGATAAATTTGTAATACTTCCAATGAGAAATCTAAGCGATGGTCCGATGATTGAGCGCTAAAATCAGAGAATATATGGTATGAAGGGGGTGCATCTGGAGGTAGGTTAAGGATAATTGTTCCATAAACTCTTGAAGATCCTGATCTACTTAAAACTAAAGTTTCATCGACAATTTCTAAATCTCCTGATACGCTCCATACCCAACCAGGGATAATCAACCCTGAATCTTGCATAGACCATTCTAATTGAGTTTCACCAACTGGCATATCTGCTGAAATATCCCATGATAATATGTTATCTGGGACTGTTCTTTGGTGTACATCTGCCACTACTCCTGATGCCATGAATGATAGTTGGATTGTTTGACATACTCCCTCACTTACACACATTTCTAAGGGTGTATTGACACTATCTCCAAGTTCAGCCCCGCTGGGAACCTGTAACCTTGCAGTCAGGAATATCATTTCATCCGGATCGAGCGTTAACGCAGATATTTGATTATCATCTAAATCAAATAATTTCAAGTCATTACCCCAAGGTGTTGTATCCCAAGACATTATGATTTGATTTTCTACAGCATTCCCTAAATTATGAATTAACATCCATGCTTCTGCATATTCGCCGGTTAATCCATATCCTAAACTATTGGCAGTACCATCAGGTCCCCTAATTGAAAGGCCTCTTGTCCTATTTGCCTCCACAGGCAATAAGCTCGAAACACTCACATTATTATCATCATCTAAAGTCAATGTTAACGATAAAAATCCTGAATCAGATCCTAATGCGTTACTTGGTGCATGTATTCTTAAGTTCGGTGACCAAATTTCATTTATTCCAATCTCTATTGAGTCAATTCCATCGATGGATTCATCGCTCCATGTCCATCCATCTGGTAAATTACTATCCTCAATTCCGAGGCTCCAAGTTCCTGCAAGTCTTCCAGTAGATCGTATATTGGGGGATACAATTGAGCTTTCACCGGGTGTGACTCTAGTAGGTTCTGTTGGTATTTCAAAACTAGCATTATATGGATTGACTATATTGAGAATCGTTGTTTGAATATCATTATCATATCTTGACTGTGATATATTTGCATATGGATCTAGTATCAAGGTAAATTCATGTTCACCTAGACCTCCTGACCATTCAACTGTAAATGTGGATAATGAACCTGTACTTGTGGGATCTACTGGTTGCATATTCCCGAATCTTTCTCTAGCAATTACTTCTCCATCAGCGTATAGTATGGCATCTGTATCTTCATCCGTTTCTACTGTGCCTGCATTCTCAAAGGATACTGTTATCGTCACAATCTCATTAGGGTCTGGTGCAACCGGACTAAATTCTATACTTCTACCATCTTGTTGAGGTCTAATGTCTGCAATTTCTAGTGAAACTACAGTATCTCCCAAGATTAGATCTAATGTTGCATCTCCGTCAATATCAGCCAATGCGGGTGATGACCATAATCGATGTCCTATTGAAATGGCTCCATTCCATTCTGGATTTATTCCAGCCATAGTACCAAGTTCTCCATCATAAGCTCTTAATTCTCTACCATATGGAACGATTAATTCAGGTTCATCTGAATTATCAATATTCATCCAAATCGGGGATGCTACAGCGATTCCATCATTGAATGCTCCTTGAGGTTCTAATATTTCTTTACTCCATGCTTCTTGTGGGCTACTACTGTCCGTATCATCATGGCAACCTGTGAAACCATCTCTGTTAGTATTCCAACTATTTGTTGCCCAAGTTATCCAGCAAACTCGATCATGGTCTCCATCTCCATCTGTGTCGATACTTATTGGTGCAGAATCTGCGAAACCATTCGATGCCTCAATATCCCATATTTTGGTACCATCGCTTATTTCTAAACCATAGTATTCGGCTCCATATGCCGCACTATTTCCATCGAAATCTGATGGGATCGTAACTATCATCTCCATTGCATTATCTGAATCTAAATTTGATATAACTGGTCCAGGCAATCGTATATGAGGTACATCCGAGTCAAATCCATTCAGATTTCCCAGTGATTTTCCATCCCAGTTAGCATCTCCGTCGTTTGCATCTAATTTCCAAACCCACATTGAACTTGTCGAACTTTGAACAGAAGTCAGTAAGATAAATGCAGTATTTTCATCTGTTTGTACAAATGCAGGATCAGAGGGGTGTGTTCCTTTATCTAGAGTTTTTTGCCAAATTGAGGTTGCTGCAGTACTGGTTATATCTAGTGCCAGAACTACTGGATCATCAGAATTCTTCTCTATCAGTGAAAGTACTAATTCTGCTGTTCCATCTAAATCCAAATCGGCAAGTAATGGTTGAGCTGTTGGTTTATGCCCTCCCAATGTACTACTTACATAAGGTCCATCTGTACTCCCTATCATCAATAAAGAATCTGAATATGTCCATAATAGTTCAGTAATATGGCTACCACCCGGTGTCCAACCAGTTACAGAGCAAGTTAGTTGAGGAGAGTAACTCTTGACATAGAATGTACCGCTCATGTCGAATGATACAATAATTTCCTGTATGTTGTCGCCATCTAAATCAACTATTACGGGCGACGCTTTGATTTCATCCGTCTGACCTAAATCAACTTCCCATGCTAGATCTGCATCTTCTCCTTCAATAATTCGTAAAAAGCTATGACTATTCCCTCCAACATCTTCAGTTTGAATTATTATTGTGAATAATGAATTCCCGCCACATCGCTCGAAAGCGTCATCATTTGTTGTAATTGAATTTTTTAAGTCCGCAATTGGTGTAGCAAAAGAGTCTGTGGAATATATGTAATCGTTATATTGCCAATTAATAATTGGATTAATTATTGACATGTATTCTGATGCATTTTCCGGACTCCCTATTCCTGCTCCTCCATCGGGGCTGTGATTAGGCGGGTTTGACTCTCTACCTGGTGTTCTACCTGATTGAGGCCAAGGTTGCCCACCATCTTCCCATATTAGTTCATTATTTGATGTGCGAGAAACTGAAACATCATCACTAAAATCTAAATCTTGATTATTAATATTTGATAAATATCCTGAATGAGGCATCAACAGTAATAAAAAGGTCATTATCAAGCAAATAGTGTATTTGCTGGGGCGACCAAACATAGTAGGCTCCGTCATCAGGAATCAAATGGGATTCCATACCCACTTGAACATTCGCACTAAACTCTCGTCCAGACCTACGGTCTGCTAGGTGATTGGCATTTTCCAGTAAAAATCACCATCCGTTGCTCTTATACAGGAGTGGTAGGTCGGCGAGTTAACGGACTTCTCCTCTGGAGGCTTTGCCGATGAGGGACGGGGGGTCATCCGCCTTCCTCCGACAGGCCTCGGAGCGGTCCGTTAATAGGAGGAAAAATACAATGTACAGTATAGTCACACGTGAAGACACAATACGAATACCAGCTGAGTATATCCGAGCAGGACGTAATCTAGTTGATCATATCGATGAATTAGCTAATGATGCTTTCGAAGGTCGCTTCGATACAGATGAAAATTATACTTTACTAACATTCAATCATGAGCCTTTAGGTCGTGGAAAAATAATCCATGGTGATGGTGCAATATACCAGCGTGTTAAGTTCAAAGCATTACTTTTCAATATGGAAAACAATGAAGTTGTTGATGGATATGCATCAGAAATTTCTGAATATGGAGCATTCGTAAGAATAGGGCCAATGGAAGCATTATTACATAAATCTCAAATTCTTGATGAACCTATTAATGTAAATTTAGGTATCAAAAGAATAGAGGGGGCTTCAACTGGTAAATTCTTAGAAGAAGGTTCTTACATTCGTTCTCGAGTAGTATCCAAAGCAATAAATCAAAATGATCCAAGAGCGAGTAAGATTGGTCTTAATTGTAAAATGGACGGACTTGGCGCTTATAATTGGATTCAGGAGCAGGATTAAAATGGCTAAACAACCATTTGCTTGTGGTGAATGCAATCGTATTCTTCCAGATCCTGAAAACAAGGGTGATATCGTTCAGTGTAAACATTGTCCAAATGCACCAATAACTACAGATTGGCAAGGATATGTAATTATTCTTAATCCAGAAAGATCCGAGGTAGCTGCTAGACTTAATGTAAAAAGCCCCGGAACTTATGCTTTGAAGGTAAACATCAGATAAGGAGGAAAAAAACATGCAAATAATTGAAAGAAAAGAAAACCCGCTTCTCGGTAGAGTCGAACTAACCTTTGAGTGGAATCATGTAAATATGCCAACGCCTACTCTATCCGATATGGTCAATGCCGCTGCTAAAGCAGAACCTGGTGCAAATCGCGAACTAGTTTTTGTTAAGAATGTAAATACAAGATATGGTCGTCCATTTACAACTGGGCTTGCTCTAGTTTATGATTCAGCAGATACCGCTTCCTTTGAACCAAAGTTTGTTCAAGATAGACATCAAAAAACACGTGCATCTAGTGAAAAAGGAGGCGATGAATAATGGCTGAAGGACCGAATCCACAGGCAAAGTGGTCAAAATATACTATTAACGGCGACTCCTTAGTAAGAAAGGGCGAATTTTGTCCTACATGCGGACCTGGGGTATTCCTTGGAATCCACAATGATCGAAAGGTGTGCGGAAAGTGCGGACACAATTCAAGTGATGAAGAAGAATAATTAAATTCTTAATTCATCCCATTTGCCATCATTAGTAAGCACAATATTACCAATTATGCCTACTCCTACCTCTGGTCTTGATTTAGTTGAGACGACTCCATTTGTGATTATTCCATCATGTCTCCATCCAGTCCATTTCCATAATCCATTTTCAGATAATACGTCATAAACTGGACCTTTAGTTCGATGTATCTTTGGCTGGTCATGAATTGATTCCATAGTTGCAAAACATTTTCCATTTAATTTAATAAACCATCCATTATCTTTATCAAAGCTAAATCCAGTAACTATTTCCGGTATATTTATTATTTTTGTACTGACTAAAATACCATTTTCATCAAATATGGCTATTCCACCGGCCTGTGATATAGATACAATCCCTTCCTCAGTTTCAACAAAACCAACAATCATATCTTGATTTTGTATTTTTTCATCGGACCAAATTTTTGGCGATTCTGCTCTCCAAATCTCTTTACAATCACTATTAATTTTGTAAATTCCTTTGTTTAATGATGAGAAACATAAATCTCCACCTATGTCTGAAAGTGCAGTTGGTATGGAGTCTAATATTTGCGACCAACTATTAGATTCTGGATGCATTGTACTCATTTTTTTACTATTTCTTAATTCGGCCTTAGATATACCGTCATTCCATATTTCATTTACATCCAAAGCAGCCATTCTTGCTTGTCTAAGTTCGCCCTCAACCCATGCTCCAATCCATTTATCTCCCAATATGACACTTGAGATTATTGAAGATGGAAATGGTTTAGAGATCTTACCTAATGGTTCTAGATTATTATTTATTTTAATTAATTCTCCTGAAACTCCTGTGACTACATGTAGATCTTTGCTTGAGTCGATTTTAATAGGTGGGAATCCTATATCCAATCCTTCCATATTGTATCGTATTATCTCCACTGTTTGAAGGTGTGGTTCAGAGGATTGAAAGTTGAATGCCCTTAGGATTAATCATGGTAGTACTTATTGTGGCTTCTAATTCAGATATGGCTTCAATGACATTATACCGTTCAATGTTACGTTTAGATGGTTGGAGTTTACCATCTCAATGTTCAGTTGGCGAATATAGAACCCATGAATCAGGAGTAGCGAATTTATTATTGATTGATGAGCTGCATATTATGGCTGATGATATAGATATTAGTTATCAGGAATCGACGGGATTATTTGTAGAGGGAGTTTTGATATTATCTCGTCATGTTTCTTCATCTAAAACTCCTGCTATAACTTTACACGCAATTGGTATTCCTGGAATTTTACCTTTTGGCGAAAAAGGGAGTTCTGGCGGATTAAATGGGGTTTTAGTGCCTCCAAATCGATTTTTTGCTCCTCTATATAGGACTATGTGTAAGTTTGCTAAAGAAAGAAAATTAGATGATGAATTTGATCTTACATTAGAAACAACACATCATGGGCCAGTATTGACAAAACCAACTCTCTACATTGAGATTGGTTCGACTGAAAAGGAATGGGGACGAGATGATGTAGCCGATTGTTGGACTGAATCAATTGCATATGTGTTAGGACTATCTGGTACAAACTCCTCCTCACTAGGTGATAGTCAAGATGTTATGATTGGATTCGGTGGTGGACATTATGCCCCTAGGCATAAAGCAATAATTCTTGATTCTAATATTAATTTAGGCCATGTAATTGCTAATTACTCCTTATTATTTGATGATTTTGATATATCTAGTGATCCATCAGGGCCATGGATTAGTTCTGTAGTTGCTGCCGTTGAGTCTACAAAAATTTCATTTCCGAATAGCAACATTTTCGCTCATTTAGATCGCAAGTCATTCAAAGGTTGGCAACGTTCAGCAATTATAGCGAAATTAGATGAATTAGGTATCGAAGTTAGAAGAGGCAAGGAAATCTTGCAAAGAGAATAGTCAAATCTCTCCTTCACTTCGTGAGCATATGGGTGCCATTGGCCGATTAATAGTTGGGATGCTCCCCATTGCTCCTAAATTCATAATTAAGCGTATTGCTGGAAGGTATGTTGCTGGGTCTGATATCCAATCTGCAATCACTTTAATGAAAGAAATGACTAAAGAAAATACTTGTTTTACAATCGATGTATTAGGTGAAGATATAACTAATTTAGATGAAGCAAGATTTTTTGTTCAAGAATATTCTAATGTTCTTGATGCAATTGTTCTTAATCAAATCAATGCAAATATTTCAATTAAACCAACTGCATTAGGGCTCTTACTAGATAGAAATGTTGCAATTGAAAATATTCTGGAAATCATGACAAAGGCCTCCATTAATGATATATTTGTTCGTCTAGATATGGAAGATCACAGAGTGACTCAAGAAACAATAGAAATTGTATTATTAATGCAAGAAAAGGGATTTGAGAATATTGGAACAGTATTGCAGGGCCGACTTTTCAGAACAGAGAAAGATATCAAAAAGATATGTGATTCCTTAGGACCACTATCTGATTTTAGAATATGTAAAGGGATTTATCTTGAACCTAAAGATATATCTTATACCAGTTACCAAGATATTGTTAATGCTACAAATAATTGCATTGATATTATGCTAGATTCCGGTTCTTATACCGCAATAGCATCACATGATTATCCAATAATAAATCATAGTCTTAAGAAATTAGAAAAACTTCAGATGTCTCCTGAAAATGATTCTAGAGTTAATTCAGGGAGTCCTAGATCGGGTAAAGGTCTAGGGTATGAGTTTCAATTTCTTTTAGGTGTAAGAGGTGATCTTCGAAGAAAGTTATCATCACAGGGACATCTTACTAGAGTATATGTCCCTTATGGCACTAAATGGTATGAATATGGCATACGAAGAATTCGTGAAAATCCAGATATAGCTTGGCATGCAACGAAAGCTCTACTTTTCCCTTGGACTAACAGAAGATAATTATCATCTTCGATAGCTTGTATTATCCGATCTACTCTCATCTTCAGGAACATGTAAGTAAATTCTCCTAATCTCATGAGCTACTCTTTTTCCATTTAGAGTTCTTCCTTTCCCAGTATGGAGAGCTCTTATCCTCCATCTCCTTCCATTCATTTGCATAATCGCCCCACAAGAATACATTTTATCAGGATCGCATTCAATACTACCAGCAACACTTCTTTCTCCATCAGTCATTGTGATTGGAACAATCGTTCTATCTACTCTTACTGCCCACATTGCTGAAATTTTAGCAGCTTCTAGTTTTTTAGATTCTTTAGACGTAGAATCTTCAATTCTTGTTATTCGATATGTGAAATCTTCATGTTGAAAATAATCTTCTTTAGATATTAATTCATCTTCATCGGAATCAACTAATGCAAATTTACTATCCATTCTATCAGATAATGTTGTTTTAATGAAAACTGATTTAGGCTGTCTTAGTTGAAGATTCTGGACATTGCTACATTGAGCACATCTTACTAACAAATCTTCTCCACTACCCTTCATTGTTCTTCTCAGAACTTCATGTTCTGTCATTTTTGAGCATTTAGGACAGACTGCGACATCAACTACTTCTTCATCGACATCAACATCGGTATCGGTATCTTCCACGTCTCTTCGGAATGACACCCTTTATTGAAGCCATCCTTCAATGGGATGATTGAAATTGAAGTTAATATAGCCCCAACCATGAGCGGGACAGGCGGATTCGGTTTACCTCAAATGTCTGAGCGTGAAATGTTTGAAAAATTACTCTCTGAAGATTCCGATTATAGTGACAATGAACCAGTTATTGCCGCTAATATTGGTGAACAAATGTTGCATATGGATCTTATACCTTTAACTCGTTCATTTAGAGTTCGAATTAGGGACATTACTTCTAAGATTCCTGCTAAAAACGTAGTTTTAGTTGGTGGCGGAATAGGTCATCTTGCAGCCTGGTTACTTGATTTATGGACCGGTGATCCAGCAAACCCTCCTGTGGAACCTCGATCTCGACCAGAGTCTTTTAGAATAATTGAGCCCGCAGGTAAGTTTGGAGTAATCATTGATCGTTTAATTCGTCGTCATTCAGCGGAACAATGGTCACAAATTTTAACTCGCCCATGGCAAGAAATTACTGCTGAAACATTTTCTTGGTCAGCCGCTACAACTGCATTACCTTCAACTGCTCAACCTTCACCTTTACCTCAACCGATTGATCTAATTATTATTGACACTCCTGAAATTGATCGACCATCTGCTACTTTAGCCGCTTTACAAGTTGTATCCATTGGCGGATTTATCTTAATTAAAGAACCAGAAGTTCCAACTGGTGATGTAGGAACTCCTGAAGATGGTCAAGAGCCCAATGAGGCTCAAAAGAAAGTAAATTCATTCAATCAATGGATGGAAATCATACATGATTGTAACATTCATCATTCAATGGCATTTGCAGAATTATCCGGTGGTACATTAGCAGTCATTCGTCGTTCCATCTGAATAAAATCAGAAATGCTAGGATTATAAATTGTTTCTGCATTGTAATTTTCATTAATCAATAGATTATTAGATGAATTATTGACTGAATCAATTAATAAATCAATTCTCAACATGCCATATCCAAAACGATCATCATGTTGACTTTGTCCATCTTTCATTTGTGAATTTTGACTAATAAGTTGTTTTATTTCTTCAACTTTACTTGAGTCACTATCTGAATTCCGTTGATATTCTGGATATTGTTCCAAAAATAATGCAAGTCCTCCTGAAACCCATGCGGTTGAAGCCGAGGTGCCACTTGACCAACCCCACCATGACCCTGAGACGCCAGTTTGAATTAATACTGGGACCTCATGCCCTGGTGCTACAATTTCTGGTTTTTTATCGGGATTACTTCTTGGAAGTTTCGGAGGCCATAATTCTCCATTATTATCTCCTTCTGAACTTCCTGACCAAAGATTTCCAAGTCTAGTTATACCACCTACACATATGACATCATCTACTGATCCAGGGGAGGATACATCTCCATCATCATTCTCTCCATCGTTTCCTGCAGCTGCTACGACATATACGCCGTTATCTATTGCATTTTCTACAGCAATCTCGAGTGTATCTGTAGTTATTATTCCTGCTCCAAAACCTTGTCCTCCACCTAGGCTTAAAGAAATAATATCTGCATCTTCTCCTACGCACCAATCAACTGCCTCTCCAATTCCCTCATCGGTTCCTGAGCCGGTAGAATCTATTGCTTTAGCCACCAATAAATCAACATTTTTAGAAACTCCATTGAGACCACCATCTGCTACTATAATACCTGCCATTGCAGTGCCATGACCATCATCATCATATGGTGTATCTGCAAAATTAATTACATCATTCCAACCTATTAAATTAATATTTGCTAGGTCCGGATGACTGACGTCAATACCTGAATCTACGATACATAATGTGACTCCTGTTCCATCTAAGCCCTCTAGCGAATTAACACCTGTAAGATCCCTATATTCATCTTCCCAAGTTAACAATGCCTGTGGAGGATTTAGTCCTAATATACTCCCATTTACAAATGACCAAGCCCAAAGAATAATTACTGCTAAAACGAAAGTTGTAATCAGTGTCGTAGAGACGCCAATTACAATGTACAAAGCCCCATTATTTTCACTTGCTTTATTAGAATCATCATCTGAATCATTGTTTTCCAACATATCATCAATTATGCTTTCATCGTCCATATTGCTCATAGAATTCACCATGCATCTTGCCGATTAAAGTGGCTTGAAATTGTAGTGCTAGAATTACAACTCTTACACTCTATTCTACTAGGTAGTGTCATATCGCATTCTTCACAAATAGTGCCTGGTTTTCCTATACCATTGCATTGTAATTCATTACATGGGACTGTTATCTCTCCATTTGGATGACGGGTCGCTGAAGTTTCTTCATCACAAATAGGGCAAATTCCTTGTGTTTTAACAATGGAATTAATATTCAATTCACCAGATACTTCTCTTGCTCTTACTGATTGAATTCTATCTTCTGCTGCGCCAAGCATAAATTGTGGATACCATATTATGTGGATTAATAAAAATATAGAAATCATATTGCAAATTAAGTAAATCCATGGGAAATTAAAAACTGTATCCTCGGCGCTAGTTGGTCTTAATGAAACTGAATTTGACCCAGACCAAGAGAATAAATTCACCATTACCATCCAAAAACCAAGCCCTAGGCTCCATAATTTAAGGCTATGATCTTTCCATGCTATTTTTACAATTCTTGGATCTGGGTGCGAATGCCTTTCTGCAACGTGGACATCTCTTGTTTCAACTACCGCTCTATGCACTACAAATATTGTCAGGAAAACGAATATTGCATTGGCTAGTATTACTCCTGGGTTTGCTAATGATGAAAAAAGTGAGAGTTCAGGTGTACTAGCATGTGCATATATGTAACCTATTTGCACTGCTATCATCCCAATGAACATATATGCCAAATTCTCTCTCATTATCGGAAATCGTATGAATAACTGTATTACAAAACCAATCCATGCAATTATCGAAAGAAGTGTTAATATTAATGATAAATCATTCAAAAATAAGAGTCCTTCCAGGCTATATCTATTGTAATCTCCCCCATTTTCCAATTCTTTAATTCCTAGATCCCATGCTCCTAATATTATTGCTATTACTGCAACTCCAAATGCAGAGAATTCAAACTTCCCCCATACTTTAGATATCATTTTGAAATGAAATACTGATTCTTCTCTTAATACATCGATTATGCTTAATCTTTCATTGTAATCAGAAATCTTATATTTTAATGAAATTTCACTGAGTCTCAGATTTTCGGAGCTATCAGATTCAGTATTATCCATCATTGAATCGGCTCCCCTATATGTGTGCGAAATCAAATCATCCATTAAGTAACTCGCTTAGTTGGTTCAAAATAGGTATTTATCTTAACTGTAGGCTGCTGAATAAATATCTTTAAAATCTATTTAATTAAGTTTTAATGGCGCCGAGAGAGAGATTTGAACTCCCGAGGGAAAATCCCACATGATTTCCAGTCATGCGCAATACCAGGCTATGCGATCTCGGCTTCGTTGTCTCGGACAGTTCTTTCCATTTTGAGTGTGTTGCTTGGAGAATGAGAGTTTTGATTCTTCTTCCGTAGTCATTAAATCGAAATTCTTTCTCGAGTATATGTCGCCACTGTGGCTTAGGGGTATAGCATCCCATTGGTAATGGGAAGGTCGGGAGTTCAAATCTCCCCAGTGGCTCCATTTTATTACATATTTAAAATCAAATATAATTGATGTAACTGTATTACTATTTATAACTCTAGCAGTTTAACGGAAATAAGTTCATAGTCTAATAAACAAACGAGACTAATATGTCTGACCGCCGTAGGACTGCACTTGCTCTAGTGTTATTGATGATAATTGCCCCGCTAACATCCGCTGCTACCTCTTCTTGGACTGGACCAAATTCAGTAAATCCTCCAGATGAAGGTATTACTTTGACTGGTTTCCGAGCCCCTGGTAATGCAACTATTCTCGATGGTTGGATTCATGTGACGGATTCTGAGATGGCTACATCTCTGGAACCGGGAATGGTTTGGGAAGGTTCTGATTTAGATTCGGGGCGTTTCTTTGGTACTAACTTTGTGGATAGCTTAGAGCAAATCACTCTTCTAGATGATGGTACTAGATCTAATATCAGTACTTTTGATACAGGCGATATTACTGTGACAATGTCTTCAGATTATACGTATGCTCCAGGATGGAGGCATGTATATTCAGTAGATTCTTCAACTTCGGTTTCAGATTGTAATAATCTTTCAGGTACATGGGTTAATCATGGATATGATAATGATTTTGACACTTCTTTAGATAATAATGAAATTATTGATACAATCATGTATTGTAGTGGTAATGCCTTAGAAGACAGTGTTACAACTCTTAGTGTAGTATCAGGCGGATATGATTACGCAGCAGGAACTTTGTCAGCAACTGGTAGTTCAGGCAGTGGTTTCTCTGGAACTTATACTATTAGTTCTGCTATTGCAAGTATTTCTGTTTCAACTGGGGGTTCAGGATATCTTGTAGGAGACTCACTTTCATTTGTTTGCCCTGGTGGTGGATGCACTGGTACTGGTGCTTCTGCTTCAGTAGGTTCAGTTGCTTCTAATGGTTCAATAACATCTGTAACATTAACAAACGGTGGTTCTGGATATATATCACAACAAACAATGTATGTTCTTATTTCTAGTGCTAACGGTACTGGTGCTCAATTAGCCGTAAATCTTGAGACAACTGGTTCAATTTATAGTGTGGTTGTGACAAATGGTGGTAGTGGTTACACTAGTTCTCCAACTATTATTCCAAGTTCCTCAGCCGGGTCTTCCGCTAATATTACAGCAACATTGGGTGGATTCTTTGACTATGAAACAGATGTTGCCTCTATTGCTGTCGGTTCTTCTGCCAATTGTATGCTAGGAGGTTATTTGTTAACTGCTGGTATGGATACTGATGATGACTCTATTCTTGATTCTAATGAAATATCTGATACAAATTATTTCTGTAATATAGAGGAATTATGGCAAGCTACAACTTTCAATCTTAATGGCACGAATTTAGGTAGTGAACAAACTATGTCATATGGGACAGTACCAACATCGGCAACTGAAGGTATTGTTTCTGTCGGAACAATGCCAGGTTCAGCAGTACCACGTGGAACTAGTGGATATTTCTTATTGCCTCAAGTAAATTTACCAAATTCAGAAACATTCAATGGATTGTATATGACTTTTGATCACTGGTATCACCTTGATAGTACAATATCAGGTAATGGTGATGGTGCTTGGATGGAGTATCGAATTAATACTGGTAGTTGGAATGATTGGACGTATATAGCTCCTGACGATGGATATACAAGTACTATGTCTACTGATGCACCATCACCTAATGGTGCACCTAGTGGAGCAGTACCTGTATTCGCATCCCCTAGTCATAGTGGCTGGCAAAGTGAAAATGTAAGTATTTCATCTATCCCTGATATCAGTAATGCCTCAAAAGTACAGTTCAGATTCCATATTTGGACTTCACCGGATGCATCTTATGAAAGACCGGGATGGTTCTTAGATAATATTGATTTCAATAACGATGGAGTTGATTTTGGAGTATGGCATCATGGCTGTATATCTGCTACAAATTCTGCATGTAATTATGCCGCTAGTGCTTATGGAGCGCTACAAAGAACTATTGATTTATCTGGGACAAATTCTACATCTAGTATAGAGATAGATATGGAGTGGGATTTACAAGGCAGTACTTATGATAATGCATGTATCGAAATTTCTCTAAATAACAATACTTGGTATGATCTTTCATCTACTGGCACAACCTCTACTGCATCTGCTTGTGAAGATCGTAGTGGAGCGATACCTGGCTATCCTAGTTATGATGGGGTTTTTGGTGATCAAAGTGGTTCTATTCGAACAGTTGATTATAGTATTCCTTCAGCATACCAAAATCAGGCGAATGTGTATATTAGATTCATAGTAGATACTGATCTATATACAAATTATGGTGGAAGTTATCCCGGTGATTCTAAGGAAGGTTTTACTCTTGAAGATATTAGAGTGCTAGATAGTTCTGGCTTGATTCTATTCAGGGATGACTTAGAAGATCCTTCGACAATGTATCATTATGGAACTAATGTAGGCACGCTTGCTGCTGGTTATGATGATTGGAGTTATTATGTCCTTAACGGCGGAGTGATGGAACAAATTTTCGGATTTGAAGATTCTAGTGCCTCTGATCCAGTTGCTAGTAATGCAATCGGTTGGTCCAAACAATCAGCCTGGAATTATGGGCAACTAGGTAGTTCTGCAGGTCCTACCTCTGAACCATCTTTCCCCTATGTATACGGTACTAACCTAAATGGTGTTTATTCGAATAATCAGAATTCACTGTTGACTTCACCTACATATGAGATACCTAATGATGGATTAGCATATGTTACATTCGACAAATGGATCTGTACAGAGAATTCTTGGGATGCTGTAGGTTTACAAATTCAAGTAAATGGTGGCTCTTGGAGTTACTTTGATCCACAAATACCTGGTTGGTATGATGGTTCTCCAGGATATTCTGGAAATCAAATGTATGGTAATGATGCATGGATGGGTGGAGATTGTGGCCAGACTAATTTTGAAAATAGGCAAGCTCCACTGTCAAGTTATGCAGGTGATGAAGTTAGATTTAGATTTAGATTATCTACAGATACTTCAGTGCAATATCAAGGTGCATATATTGATAATTTTGGTATTCTAATAGCAAATTATGGTCAAGGTGGCTATTGGTTAAGTAATTCAATAAATATGGATGATATTGATATTTTCAATTATGGTTGGGTAGATATAGAAGCATCAATACCTGAAAATACTTCAATACGTGGTTCGTTATTAGATTCATCTGAGGGATTAATTCCGGGATATGATAATATTTCGTTCCCATTCTCCCTTGCAGGTGTTAATTCCGAACAGTATCCATCAGTTCGTATCAAAGTATTACTAGATACTAGTGATGAAGAAGCATCTCCTATGCTTAAGAAAATTAGTATTGGTGGTAAGAGATATTTAGCAGCAACCAGTGCTGATTTTAATGGTTGGGAATTTAGTCCAAGTATAGAGGTTGTAGATGATTTGTTAAATGCAACAAGTATTGCTGGTACAATTACTTCCGATTATATACACTCATCTAGACCAATAAAAAGTGTTACTCTTTCAGGTAACTTTTCTTCTGGTTTGGTGATTACTGCATTATCCTCAACGGGTGCTACTTTAGGTCAGACATCTCAAGGTTCAATCCCTTTTTCAGTACCACAAAATGGTTTCGCTCTTTCTATAACTCTACCAACAAATGGATGGATCGATAGAATGGTTATCTCATCTAATTTCGCTGAGCCAGCAGTTAACTCATCAATAGATGTGCTTAATGATGGTTCATCAGAATGGTCGTTCCCTATTGGTTCTGATTACGGCCATTACGGGTGGCAATCATTAATCTCTGATTCTCAAGAAACTTTCACAACCGGTATGACTCTGGATTTAGAATCCGGTGTGTCTAATTCAGTTATGATTAGGATTCCATCTTTAGCAGCTGTCAATAATGGTATGATTTCTATATCTCCTGACTCTAATGGATTTGAATCTCCAGTTACTTTGACTGTAGGTTCTTCTAGCCAAAGTAGTTCTACAGGCGATAATATCTTCTACTGTATTTTAGATTATAGTCAGTTGGCAGGAATTAATTCTCTACCCTCATCTCATACTGATTATGACACAGGTAGGTTATGGCGCGATGTATCATTGACACTTGAGTCGACTACAACTCAAACCGTTTCAGTATCAAGTATTGGAATTGGGTATTTGATATTCGAAAATGTATCTGGGTTAGGTTCATCAATCGCTTCTTATCATAGTTCTATGACACAAGATGATCCTCCACCAAATCAAATATCAATACCTGTCAATATTACTGCCGAAAAAGGTTCAGTATCCATAGACGGTGATTTACAATATGATTACATTGTTACAAACAGGGACTTCCAAGTACCCAATACCCTCTATCCTAATGGTGAATTAGTAGAAATAACAACCAAACACCATCACCTTAATGATAACTCACTTTTAGAAAAAATATCTCTTCGCGGAATTGCATCCGATGGTGAAATATTGATGTTTGAAGTATCTAATAGTGCCGATGGATTATGGGGTCAAGGTTCAGAATTGGTTTCTTTCAGCCAAGTTTCAGGTTCATCAGTAGCTCCAATGGATTCTTCTACTTCGCTAGAAATCACTACACATAATGACGGATATGATGATGTCACAATACATTGGAAGTTCGATGTGAGTTGGATGTGGGATGATGTGGGTTCAATTCGTTGGATTTCCCAAGCATTCGATACAAGTGACGAGTCAGTATGGCCTGCAGTATCTCATAGTGGGCATTCAGGTAAGAATGCGGTAGAAAATGATCTTACTATAGATTCTTTTGAAGTCAGAGATGAATTTGGACGACTTCTTTCTAATCAATATTCCTCATTCTATCCATATACGATGATAGATGCAGGTACACTCAATGTCACCGGTTCAGTCAAGTTCCAAGATTCAGTTGGAGTAAGGCCATTAGCTGATCATTATACAGTAGGTCTAAATATCTCTGGACTTAGTTATCTTTTGACATCAGGTGATGATGGTTATTATGGAATTATTACAGCGCCTAGCGGACTTTCTAACGTATATTTGTCTCCTATGATGAATACAGTCGGCCCTACAGGTTATAGCCTGGGTGCTGAAGATGTTACTGGAACACCTCCATTAGTCAATATTCGTGTAGATCATGAGCCTCCGGTAGCAGGACTACTCGAAGTTAATACGCCATCTGGTTTGAAGGCAGCTCATGGTAAAGTATGGGACCCTAACACGCCTCTTTCTCTGTATGTTACTGTCGACGAAGCTGAATCTAGAGGTGAACTTTTAACTCTTAACTATTGGAGAGGTTCAGTCGATGATATCAATGATGATGGCATTGCTGACGAGGATGAGTATCTATCAGTATTCATGCCCTTAACATCCGGGATGACTGGTCAACAACAAGTTAATTTCATTGGAATAGATGTTTCTCAACAATCGTTTAACTCTCCAGTTCATTTATACTTAGAAGGTACTGACTGGGCAGGACTTACTTATCAAGAGGGAGGAACAGGTGGTGGACCTGGTGCTTCTAATTCTTGGGCTACTGTCGTTGTTGCAACAGATGAACCTACAAGTATCAAGTCTGCAGGATATTCTCTAGACCGTGATTTAGGATTCTTACTTCCAGGTAAACAACATATTTTTACCATGCAAATTGAAGAGGCTAACGGTTTGAATACATTGGATAATATTTCAATCATGTTATGTGGTGATGGAATTACTGAACTTGGTAAGATGAGTTATGATGCTTCAAGAGGTACATTATGGTCTGATGATACCACTAGTTTTGTGACACCTATATCGGTTCAAACAACACAAAATCAAGATATTATTGAGTTGTCATTATTATTTGAAGTCTCTTGGGATTTCCCTTGGGAAGAGGGTCAGAACTCTTGTAAACCTAGTGTGTCAATAATTGATGATTTTACAACAGTGGCTTATCAAAATAATATTGGAGAACTATCTTGGTATCTCGATAATAAATATATTGCAATACCTGATGAAATTGAGGATATGACGCCTCCTCAGGCTTCTTCTGCAGGAGTATCTGTCTATTTAGGGCAAGGAGATGAGTTTAGAATGTCTGGACTGGTATATTATTCTGGCTCAGGAATTGTTGCTATTGATATACCTGAAGATCTAAAAGTTGAATATACTGTAATTTATGGCACTCAAGAAATTCAGGTAGCAACTGATGTCAATGAAGATGGAAGTTTTGATACTTCGATGATTTTACCTTCACGAGTGCCATTAAACCCGACTATGGCAGTATCTACTGAGGTATTGAATATGCCAGGTTCAGGTGTTTCAGGTATTAACTCAGATGCAACCGTGACTGTAGATACAAAATCTCCATCTGTGTTATTCGATCAATCAACATATCCTGATTCCTCTTTAGTACTCTTAGAGTCAGATTTGATTAATGATGTACTTGTAACTATTACAATGGTTGATGAGATTGGTATGATTGATGGTCCACTAGATGTTTCTTGGGTAGTACTAAGATCAGGTGCCGCAGTTGCTGGTTCTGAAAATACTGGCCAATTAATAATGATAGATGAGGGTGATTCGAGAGATATTTACCAAAGTCGTCTAGATCTTACACCTATGAATGGTATGGCTATTGAACAAGGCGACCAAATTGCATTTTGGGTAACTTCTACTGATAAGGCTGGAAATAAAGTCACAGGCCTTGGTAGCGAGTCAGCACCAAGGATGCCTACATTAAGAATAATGGAATTTAATCCAGAGTATACACGTGTGGTAATTAACCCTACAACTACACCTACGGCAGGTGAGATGCTAACTCTCCAAACATTCTGGGAGAATGATGGTAAGAGAGATGGTAGTATTACAGTTGGTTTATACGAATTAAATGATGGTGGTACTTGGACTCCGGCACAGACTACATTCGCTGAAGGAGCTACTGAGATCAGTCTTAGTGCTCAATCATCTAGTGTTGCAGCGACCTTCCAGTGGGAATCTAGAGAAGAAGGATCTCCTATACTTGTTTTAGTTTGGGAAGACCCCGAAACTGGTGAGATGGATTGGCAAAACTCGAATGGTATGAATATAGATATAACTGGTATTTATGTAGAACCGATACCAATTGAACAAGAGTCTGATAATGCGTTATACATGGTAATAGGTGTAGCAGTAATTGCCGTAGCAGTTGTTGCAATCCTTGTAATGAGAAGTCGAGGAGAAGATGATTATTATTACGATGATGATGATGAGGAATACGAACAAGAAGATTGGGAATCTGAAGGCGAATATGAACCTGAAGAGTAGTTTTATCTATTAGTTGGGGAATGTTCAACCCCCTTCTAATTACCATCTTCTACCGTTATTTACCATTTGTCTTTATAGGCTATTTAGCAACGAAGTTGTATTTGAGGAAGTAATTCCTTGGATGGGATTGGGATGAATACAAATAGCGAAGCGATTACAGTTGAAGAACTAAAAAATGAGGTTGAAGATCTGAAAGTATTGGTTAATACACTACTAACGGTAATAATGGAAGAAGCTGATGGTGTGCAATCAGGTGCCGCTCCTACAATCCCTAATCAACCACGTCGTGGTTACTGTATGTAATTAATATTCGACTTGTTCTGGATCAACTGTACGCCACATATAGCAACAAGCTACAGTTCTCCATGGTCTCCATTTATCAGATAATTTGTATATCTCTTCCGTAGTCATTTTTTCACCAGAATTGTAGATTTTTTCTATACCTCTAATCATCCCTATATCTCCTATAGGAAAAACATCTGGGCGTAACAGTGTGAAGATTAAGATCATTTCCGCAGTCCATCTCCCAACTCCTCTGAGTTGAATTAATTTATTTATTATATCTTCATCATTCATTTGATCCCATTCATGATGTGAAAATTTATTCCATGATGACGCAATTCCGATGACATATTCTACTTTTCTCTGAGATAAACCACAACTTCTCAACTCTTCGGGTTCTTTTGATAAAATATTCTCAGGAGTTATTTCACCTACTTTCTCACTGAGTCTTGTCCATACAGTCGACGCTGCCTTAACTGATATTTGTTGACCTATTATTGATCTAATTAAGGTGAAAAACAAATCTCCTCGTGAGACTAATTCTAAATCTTGATATTCTTCAATAATTTGTGCAATTTTGGCATCATTTTCTGAAAGTACTTTTTTAGCTAAATCCCAGTATTTAGGCTTTTCACCGAATGATACCATGCCTATGGCTAGGACCTCATAGTTCAAGATGCCTACCTTTCTCGGATTCAATATGGATTTAGAGAAAATCATGTATGGGGCAGCTATATTTTCAACTATTGCATTAGTAATCATAATTGCAACTGATAATACTGACTTGATCGAAAATGAATCTTGGATGATTGAAGAAACTTGTCTTGGTAGTCATTCAAGCGATATAAGTCACATTCATAGCAACTTAGCTATATTTATTGATGGTAGTGAAGTGTCTCTTTCTCAGAATATTGGTATTGCAGATGATTTTTGTCCTGATGGTATGAGAGGTATACATACGCATGATGATACTGGTCGATTACATATTGAAACACCAAGTGAAATAGACGCTCCTGTTGGTGCTTTCTTCAACATCTGGGGTGAAGTATTTAATTCAAATCAGATATTAGATAATGTTGCTGATTCAAATTATGAAATTGTCATGTATGTCAATGGCGATATTAATGAGGAATTTGAAAACTATATTATGTCAAATAATGATAATATAGAGATTTATTATAGCCAAAAATAATTATCCTTTGATCACGGCGAATGGTTTCATTCTAGCCACTGGTCTTGCTAATCTTGCTTCATTTGTTAGTCTGATTACTTCGTCTACGTTTTTGTAGGCATCAGGGGCTTCTTCTGAAAGAACGTTTGGAGTCTTAGTATGCACATTTATACCAGCTTCTTCAAGCTGTTTTCTTAGTTCATCGGAATTAATCTGTTCTCTTGCAGCTGTTCTTGATAATCTTCTTCCAGCTCCATGACAGGATGATGAAAATGCATCATTCCCTCCACTTTTCGGCCCTGCTAATATCCATGATGCGGTACCCATGTCTCCAGGTACAAGTACAGGTTGTCCGATGCCTGAGAATCTTGATGCAAGTTCTGGATGGTCACCTCCAAGTGCTCTAGTTGCTCCCTTTCTATGCACACAACATTTACATGATACGCCATGTACTTTATGATCTTCAATTTTAGCAATATTATGGCTTACATCATAGATGACTTCCAAGTCACTATCTACACCAATTTCTTCTCTTAATGAATTTCTAAGTCTTTGTGTTAGTGCCGACCGATTAGCGAATGCAAAGTTACCTGCGGCCGACATTGAATCAAAATATTCTTTCCCTTCTTTACTAAAAATAGGTGCAGACGCAAGCTGTCTGTCTGCAATGGTCATATCCCATTTTTCAGCATACCAACTGCCATCCTTCTTAGAATAATTTTGTTCAATTTTTGAAACATGATCCGAACAAACTTGGTGACCTAGGCCTCTAGATCCAGTATGTATCATTGCAGTTACTTGGCCTTTACGTATTCCGAAGGCTTTAGCGGCTTTTTCATCAACTATTGTATCTACAACTTGCAATTCTAAGAAATGATTTCCTGATCCTAGAGTGCCTAGTGATTTACTTCCTCTCTTGATTGCTCTTTCACCGATGTCTCTTTCATATGTGTCTAATTTCCCATTAGATTCTATTGCTGATAAATCTCTTGTTTCGCCCCAGCCCATATCAATTGCAGCATTGGCACCTTCTGAAAGTATATGGTCAATTTTTGTTGAGTCTAATATTACTCCTCCTTTACTAGTAGCCCCTGCTGGTATTAATTCCGCGAGTCTTTTAGCGAGTCTTTTAGCATTAATATCTTTAAATTCTACATCCAAAGCACATAATCTAACTCCACAATTAATATCGAATCCAACTCCTCCTGGTGAGATTGCACCTCCTTGGCTACCTGAATTTACATCTGTAGCGACAACTCCACCTATAGGGAAACCATATCCGAAATGCCAGTCAGCCATAGCCCATGCATTCCCCACAATTCCATCTAATGAGGCAGTATTCACTAATTGGCTTGGTGAACGATCATCTGCGTGTTCTCCTAGATGACTTGGATCTGCAACTAATATTGCATCAGTCTTCATTGAACCATGTTTACGTATACGAATTCTTCCTGGGCCATCAGATTGCAGATGTTCTCTCCATACTGCAGACATAGTTGACCGTATTCACCAATACATTTCAATAAGTCGGACAGGACTTTCAACAATCGCATTCAAGATACTTCAACCATTCCGGGGCACGTAAGGTTGTGCATGAGATGGCGTTTGGTGAGGTTCATATCCCATTTTGGGAAGATTCAGGCCATATCCGTAGGACATGTACTGTAACTGGATTGTACTTCTGGACTCGTGATACCTCGAGGACAACTTCCGGCGATACACATGAAGATCCTTATACCTTCATTGGAACACCTATAATCGATGGATTCCCTATGAGAGGGAAGAGTTTGAAAGATGCAATGAGAAAATCCTTTCTTAATTATTTTTCAAGTAATAATCATACGGAAATTCAGCCTTATCCTGTAATTGCTAGATGGAGAGATGATATCCATTTGACAATAGCTAGTATTGCGGATTTCCAACCTCATGTCACAAGTGGGAAAGTGCCTCCCCCTGCTAATCCTTTATGTATTTCTCAGCCTTGTATTAGATTAACAGATGTAGCAGCAGTAGGTCGTTCTGGAAGGCATTTAACAACTTTTGAAATGATGGCACATCACGCTTTTAATCGACCTAATGATGGAGATGTGATATATTGGATTAATCAGTGTGTATGCTACTGTGATGATATGTTAGTAAATACATTTGGAATAAATCCAATGGAAATTACTTATGTTGAAAATCCTTGGTCAGGTGGAGGTAATGCAGGAGCCGCACTTGAGGTAATTGTTGGAGGTTTAGAACTGGCTACTCTAGTATTTATGAATTTAGAAGAGCATGAAGATGGTGATGTTCTTATCAAAGGACTTAGTTATCGTGAAATGGATTTACAGATTATTGATACAGGTTATGGTCTAGAAAGATTTTGTTGGGCAGCAGCAGGAACCCCAACAATCTATGAAGCGATTTATCCTGAATCAGTATCTTGGTTGAAAGAAACAATAGGTTTCGAATCAATGGTTGATGATTTATGTTTAGATGTAGATACATCTGCTTTATTATCTGAATTATCCCGTTTAGCAGGTATACTAAATATTGATGTCGGCACTGATGTCGAATCTCTATATACAAAATTGATTGAAAGATTACATGAATTAAACATTAATATCTCCGTATCCGAATTAAAACGTCTAACTGAGCCACTTTCTGCAATCTATGCAATACCTGACCATATGCATGCATTATGTAATATGCTAGGTGATGGATTAGTACCGAGTAATACGAAATCGGGGTACTTGGCTAGGATGCTTGCTAGGAGAGTATGCCGAATGAAATCAGATTTAAATCTAGATGTCACTCTGTTTGATTTAGGGAAACATCATATGGAAACAAATTTAGATATGAGTAAGTTTATACAAACAGAAGAAGGAATATTGACTCTACTTGATTTAGAAGAATCTCGGTATCATGAGATGTTAAGGAAAGGGGAATCTGCTGTTAGAACTGCATTTCAAGGGATTTCTAAAGACTCGTTAGAAGTTCCAGACTCAATTCTATTTCGATTATCTGAAGAAAGAGGAATTAATCCAGATATGGCTATATCTATATCTCACCAAATGGGTTGGAAGAATCTTTCCGTTAGAGTTGGATTCTCTGCAGATATGGCAGACAGAAATGCGAAATTAACAAAAGATGCTGCTAAAATAAAGGTTGAAAATACAATTCTTTCTGTTAATTTAGAAAAAACCTCTATGGATTACTATTTAGATACAAGTAAAACTAATTTCAATGCTCAAGTGTTGTATTGTACAGAGATATCTAATGAACAATATTCATCCTTATCATTCTCTAGTGAGGTGTTAGAGAAACCTACTCATTTGATAGTTCTAGATCGAACATTATTCTATCCTGAGGGTGGTGGCCAACTTGGTGATCAAGGTTTATTTATATCTGATTCTGGTACTAAAACTAAGGTTCTTGATACAAAAATTGAAAAAGATGTTATTATTCATTTTACAAATGGTGAATTAACTATCGGACACATTAATGCAGAGGTCAATATTCTACGTCGAAGACAATTAATGGATCATCACACTGCTGTACATATTGTCGGGGGTGCTGCTAGAAAAATTCTAGGCCCACATATACGTCAAGCCGGTTCTAATAAAGGTCAGAAATATGCTCGTATTGATTTAACTCATCATTCTAGAATGTCTCGAGAGTTACTTGACATAATAGAAGATGAAGCAAATGAGATAGTTCTTTCTAATCCTGTAATTGAAAAAATTATTCTTAGTAGGGCCGATGCCGATTCCAAGTTCGGTTTTGATATATATCAAGGTGGCCCCCCTAAGCATGATTTAATTCGCATAATCAAAATAGGAGATTTTGATACTCAGGCATGTGGTGGTACGCATCACGACCAAGCTGGGGAAGTTGGCGAAATAAGGATAGTTAGGTCCAGTCAAGTCCAAGACGGGGTAGAGCGTCTGCAAATCGTGGCAGGTGATACGGCGCGTGAGCACGCAAGGCAACAAGAGCGAATTCTTAGTGAAGCATCTGATATACTCGGTGTTCAAACAGATGATCTTCCTCGTGCAGTCTTAAAGTTCTTTGAAGAATGGAAATCTCAGCAAAAAGTCATCTCAAATTTAGAAGCTGAAATCGTTAGGCTGAGGACAAGTGGTGGCAGTGATGAAGCATTAGAGAGGGATGGGGTCAGATATGTCATTATGGAGTCATCTGGCGATTCAAAACAGCTTATGAAAATGCTCTCAGAGTTGACTAGGGATGAATCTAAGCCTACTTTAGCAATTATAGGAAGTCGCGATGGTGGTGGGAAAATTATTGTAGCTACAACTGAGAATACAAAAGCATCAGAGATGTATAATTCGGTAGAAATACTTAATTCCATATCTTCTCATATCAATGGTGGAGGTGGCGGAAGACCAACTTTTGCCCAAGGTGGTGGCTCTAATCCTGATGGAATACCTGATGCTCTTAATGCAGCAAGAAAATTACTTGATTTTTAATCACTCATCCGTTTGATTCATGAGACTTCACGTCTTCGCGGAGTCATGGTGGAACAAGTTGAGGTTTCTACAAGAGCGTCATCGATTGAATATGCGATTAGAGATGTAGTTGTCCCAGCAATCGAATTAGAAAAGAAAGGTCATAAAATTATTCGATTAAATATTGGTGATCCTTTAGCATATGAGGGACTGCCTACACCTGAACATATGATTGAGGAATACAAGAATGCTTTAGATAGGCAAGATAATGGTTACGGACCATCATATGGATTAGATGATTTGAGAAAAGCCATATCTGTATCTGAAAGTTCTAAAGGTTGGGGATGTAATTTGAATGATGTTTATGTCACACATGGTGTAACGGAGGCTCTACAAATCATTTTCGCAGCATTTCTTCAAGAAAATGATACAGTTTTAGCACCTGGACCTCACTATCCCCCATATATGGCTTATCCGCAAATGTATGGTGCTAAAACTATAGAATATAGGCTAAAATCTTCAGATAATTGGAAGATAGATTTAGATGATATACGTCAAAAAATGAATGATTCAGTAAAACTTCTTGTTTTGATAAATCCTAACAATCCAACTGGTAATGTTGCTACAAAATCAGAAATAGAGCAATTAATTGAGATAGCCAAAGAATGGCCAAAATGTACTATTATAGCAGATGAGATATATGATGGATTAGATTTCTCTAATTCTTTTACATCTGTAGCATCGGTTTCCAAAGATGTACCAATAATTACTCTAAATGGCGTATCTAAGGTATATTTCGCACCTGGTTGGAGAATTGGATATATGGCTTGGTATGATCCAGAAAATCGTCTTTCTCTTGTTAGAGATGGTGTTGAAAGAATACTTCGCAGTCGCCTTTGTGCCTCCACACCAGCTCAATATGGTTATTTAGCAGGATTACAAAGTTCTCATGAGTGGCTTTTATCACATCGTAATCTAACTGAAAAAAGAATGAATTATTGTTTAAAACGTATTAATGAGATAGATGGTATTTCTTGTGAGAGTCCTCAAGGTGCATTTTATTTATTTGTTCGATTAACTAATCCTGAAGACTTCAAAGATGATAAAAAATGGGTTTTAAATCTATTACATGAAGAACACGTTTTAGTCGTTCATGGTTCAGGTTTTTCACCTGAATTTGGAGCTGGACATTTCCGAATGGTATGTTTACCTCCAATTCCTGTATTAGAGGAAGCTTTTATTCGAATTGAACGGTTTTTAAGTAGTTGATTTAATGAGTTTTTTTGGTTTCTCAAAAGCGAATGATTCAATGATCCCTGAGAGAATTAAAAAACGATGGAAAATGCTTTCTAGCGGTCTTATTATTGATTCAAAAATTAGTGAGAATCCAGTGTGGAAAGTTGATATTAATTCATTCGAAGACTTTTTTTCAGGTTTAGAGAGGAGGAGTGGTCAAAGTTTAGGGCGACGTTTAGCTCATGCATCCTCTGAATCTGAAGAATGGTTGATGAATGATTCTAATGTTAAGTCACCAAGTAGTAGGAATCCTCAAAAATGGAAATTAATAAGATCTGATTGGCAAGATAGAGGCTTAGGTTCTTTCGAATTAGTAGATGATGATGAAGAAATTAGAGTTCACCTTAGTCATCCTATTAATGGACCTATGTGTGCAGGTATTTTTTCAGCAATATGGGAATATGCTACTAACTCTAGATTTCGTTTCCGATGGAATCAGAACACATCTAATAGTCTGATGTTGAGCCTGTCTCTTGATAATGCAAATATTCCTAAACCAAGTATATCTCATATTCCTTGGTTTCAAGAAAAAGTAATTTTAAACTCAGATTCAGACGATGAATCTTGGGATACTTTACTAGTTGGTGAGGATGGAACATGGACAATAATGGGTAATCGGATGGCTATGATTCATCAGGATCTTATTCTTCGTTTTGAAAGTTATTTCTTACCATATGTTGATACTGTTCATGAAGGTCGAGAAGACTCATTTATATGGTCTGGAATAGATGATAAAAAAAGTATTTTATGGACTATTTTTTCTGATGCAATAAGAGAGATTTTCTTTAATCAAGGGCATCATATAATTATCTCTAAAGAGGAGGACTGGGTTGTAGTTGGGAATAGACATCTTGCAAGAAATGGCTTAGGCTCTATAGCCTCAGTAAACTCAATTGATGATTTTGGTGGCGTTGAGATTTTTTTCTCATCTTGCTTTCATCCTGCAATATTTTGTGGAGTTCTCAGCGGATGTTGGGAGAGAGCTTATGGTCGTAACGTAAAGTCTGAATTTAGGATAGAATCGAATACTAATGTCCTCAAACTAATGTCTATGACTGAGATTGCTAAACAATAAATCTCTGCACACGACTAATGAAACATTATATCATATCCTAAAGACAACTGTATGCCCCCTATGGGGGCCGAGGTGATTAATTGGCTCTTACACACAATCAATATGCAGTCTCAGCAATTGCTGCAACACTAATTTTAGCTGGATTTTATACTATTATTGGTGCAGGATTAGCAACTGTTTCTGGTTGGGAAGATGGTTCAGTCGATATAGTGACTTTAGATTCTGAAAACCATCAAGAAGGGGTAGATACAGATGGTGATGGATTACCTGATCGAATGGAACAAACTCTCTATGGTACTGATTGGAGAGTCTCAGATACAGATAGTGATGGTCTGGATGATGGCTGGGAAATAGATAATGGTCTCGATCCATTAGATAGTGGAGAAGCCGCGGATCCTAGTGCTCAAACTACAAATCCAGATGAGGCTGAAGAAAATACCGAATTAAATGAAACCTTTCCTAATCCTGATAACGGCCCATTTGGTGACCCTGATCGAGATGGCTTGATTAACGTAGATGAAGCAGCTCTAGGTACAAATCCTAATCTTCAAGATTCTGATGGCGATGGGTTAAATGATCGTTGGGAATCGCTTTACACATATACTGTAGAAACACCTCAGGGGCAAATTAAACTTCTTGACCCCCTCGATGGGAATTGGGATTGCTACATACTAACTCCAGATGTTAAGGCTCAGATTAGAGCAGATATAGGTGCTAGCACCTTTGATGCAATGGGTAACCAATTTGGTCACTCATGTGATGCATTATTAGATTTAGAACAACCCGAGCCAGATAGTCTGAGGAATTACGTCGAAGAAAGATATGATACCAACCCACTAGAAGAAGATAGTGATGGTGATTTAATTGCTGATAGATATGAAATTGCTTTTGGGAATATCGATTTATCAGTTCACTGTGGAGTTACTCAGTTTGGTACATTAACTCTCAAGTCCCCATATCATGAATATATGTCAGGTCCAGGTGATATGACTTGGTTTGAGCAGGATATGGACGGAGATGGTCGTCTAAATGGACCCGGTGACTGGGATTCAGATGGTGATGGTATGCCTGATGGTTACGAATACTGTTATGCTTTAGATTTAGAATCTAACAGATTCCTAAACCCTGCAAATGCTACTGATGCATATGGCGATAGGGATGAAGATGGCCTTAACAATGTCGAAGAATATGAAGTTGCTTACACTTGGGGGCCTGAAAATTTCACTAGTCCTTTACTAGCTGATACCGATAATGATGGCATGCCTGATGGTTGGGAACACTTGAATGGCATTCATCCGAATGATGATGGTGCCAATGCATTAGAAGATCCTGATTTTGATGGTTATGACTCAGATGGTGATGGTGGGGTTAGATTTGATGAACTCATAGGTTTCAGCACAGTACACCTAATATCTGTTGAATTAGGGGACTATGTTCCAGTTAACAAAACCATACTATGGGTCCGTACAGTTCAAAATAGTGTATATGTGAATATTCCTGTCAAAACTCTAACTGAAGGTTGGATTTATGAAATAAATGTCAATGTAGGTGATGAAGTAATGACAAGAACTCAAGACTTAGCCATTGTAGTAGAGCAGGATGAGAGGTTTACTAATTTAGATGAGTATAATGCTAGGGATAGAGATGGTGATGGAATAACAGATGGTCGTTCCACAAATCCATTACTGGCAGATACTGATAATGATGGCTTAATTGACGGCATAGAAGTTATTGGTTGGACTATTAGAGTTGTTGATAACGGAGTAAAGGATGTTCTCGTGAGGAGTGACCCTGGTGTATTCGATACAGACAGCGATGGGTTATCAGATTCAGTAGAATATTATGAAACATTTACTAATGCTACCGATCGAGATACTGATAGTGACGGATTAGAAGATTTCACTGAGGCTATGGATGGCTTTTACTGGAATATTACTGAAAAATATTTCACTAATGCCTCTTCATTTGATACTGATAATGATGGTTTAGCAGATGGAGAAGAGGTTGTAGATGGTCGCGACCAATATATCACTCATGGTAATAATGCAGATAGTGATGGAGACGGATTAGATGATGGTGGTGAAGTTTTATTTATACCACGTCCTTGGCAAGCAGCAACAAATCCTCTAATTAATGACACTGATAATGATGGACAGCCAGACGGTTGGGAGATGCAAGTATTCTCAGTTCAACAGAATACTAATAGTCATAGCCTATGGATTAGTAGTACAAACTGGTTACCTCCTGGATGTGACAATATGTTTGAGTGCGGGCTTGGTCCAGGTGGATGGGTTTGGACTAATTATATTCAAGGTTTTTCTACATCTGGAGATAGAGATGGAGATGGTGTCATGGACCCTAAATATTTCCTCCATGAGATGAATCTTTCAGGCTTTGTAATACCAAATAATGGTCGCTGGGCACTTGATCCTGCATATGGTTCAATGATTGATAATATCTATGATGTCGATAATGACACTTTGATGAATCAACTTGAAGCTCCAGATAGGTGGAATACAAACCCAGTTAATGATGATACTGATAACGATAAATTACCAGATGGATGGGAGGTATTCTACTCAGGTGAAGCAATATCCTTGGGACTTGTGGATAATAATTCTCTGAATGCTCTAGGTGCTCGAGGACCTATGGATCCTTCAATGACTGATTCAGACTTAGATGGTATAGATGACGGACAGGAGGATTTCGATCGCGATGGACTTAATCGTACCAACCTTCTATTCCGTTATTGTCCAGGATGGGATAATCCTCAAAATGCTGAATGTCATATTGATGAAACGACATCATATGGTAAGAGGTTCTATGATGATCTTGAGAATTATACTAATTATGAAGAAATGCAGAATGGTACAAGCCCTATTCTAAATGATACGGATGGTGATCAGTGGAATGACGGTTCAGAAGTATTCCATCAAGACCAAGATGGTGACGGTATGTGGGCAGGATGGGAATATTTCTTTAATTTTGATCCATATGATGCTGCCGATGCTAATATTGATTCTGATGGCGATGGTTCTTTGAATAAGTGTGAAAGTAAATGGAATACGAATCCAAAAGATCCTGTGAGTTTCCCTAGCCAAGGTGAATTATGCAATCAGTTTGAGTGAAAATTAGATGTCTTGGTGGATTCTACCTACAACTGCCGACATAGGTATACGCGCTTTTTCTTTCTCGCCTGAAAACGTAATAATGGAGTGTGTTCTTGGTCTTCAATCAATACAAGTATCCGATAAGTCTCTTGATTCACTTAATAGTTTAACACGTTCAACTGGCGTATGGACTATTTCATTATATGAAAAAGATTTAGAAAGAGGTCTTGTTAAATTTCTTGAAGAAGTTCTATATCGTGGCACAATTGAGAATGAATGGCTAGTTGATTTAATCGTTAAAATAGATGATGAATCGATTTCTGCTCATGTAGCATGGGTAAACTCAGAATTAGTTGAACGAGAAATTGAGATTAAAGCAGTCACCTTGCATGAACTTGTAATGCGAAAGATCGAAGCGAATGAGGTTGTAGATGGATTAGAGCCTAATATACCTACTTTCGAGGGCCCAGGATGGATGGCTCAGGTAGTTTTAGACATCTGACTATAATTCTTCTTCTTCAAGGTTATCTCTCTTGAAATCTTCTAATATTTCTGCTGTTTCTTCAGCATCATTAGATAAATGGTGGACCAGATAGACTCCTCCTGCTATCATAATTATAATAATTACAATCATAATAGGAAGTATAGCTAAAGTCGAAGGTTCTGATTTTTCTTCCCAATTAATAGTGGATGTAGAGAATTCTCCACCTCCAAAAGCAGTCGAATTTTCATAATCAACAAGTTGTGTTGGCGTTAATATTTCACATGTAAGCCCAAATTCTCCTGGGTCGTTATTCCTCCAATCAAAGTAAAGTTCTAGTTCTTCTCCAGGATTTATCTGAGCTCCTTGGTAACCACCTATGTCTGCAGCCAAGCCCGATTCGGTAACATCACAATCGAAGTAAATATTTGCTGATACTGTCCCTCTATTCGCTATAATTGCAGATATCTGGTGAGATTCTCCAAGAGGGATATTACTTTCATTTCCATTAATTGCTAGTGAAACCCACTCTATTGAAGGTACATTTATCATTCTTAAATCTATTTGTTCATCCCATGTCAGAGTAGTATCTGATGGTCCATAATCTAGTATTTCACTCTGCACAGTATTCCAAGCGGTCCTGTACTCTGAGATAACTATTATTCCATTTTCTCTTGTTACAGATCCATCAGCCCATCCAATTTCTACAACTCTTTCTCTTCCTCCATTAATGAATGAAACACCATCCTGTCCACTAAAATCACCTATATCTAAAAATTCACCACTAGGGTCTTCTCCATCAATGACATAAGAAACACCAATAGCGTCAAAAATTAATGATTGATCCGATATTACTCTTTCCCATCTGTCGATTAAGAGACCCTTGATTGAGACATCTTCACTACCCTCTGAGATTCCCCAGTTTATTGTTGAGAATGGTTGGGCTTCAACATAATGATCTTCTTGACTACCAGAAATTTCAGTATTTTCGATTGTAATTGATGCTTGATTACTAGTTAATATAATAGGAGAACTATCTTTAATCATACTATTTTTAATTATTATTTCACCACTAGAATATATGTCCATACCTTTAATCATAGACTCATCTAAAATATTTATTTTACCTGCTGATTCTACTCTAATACCATTTTCTCCAAAAAGAAGCATATTTTGATAGGGTAATTCATTTGCGGAATGTTCACTTATCAAATCGCCATTTATGGTCTCTAAGGCAATAGATTTGATAATTGGAAAGAATCCGTATCCTGTAAAACTAAGTTGCGTAACATCTTCACCCTCAGGTATGTCTAATACGAACTCTTCACTATTCATCTCTACAGGGTCCATATCTCCCACATATACATAGCTCCCATTCAAAGATGCACCTTCTACGGTTCTAATCAGAACTTTCATTTCATCAGTATATTCAGCAGTCGGTATTACGATGCTAGATCTATTATTCTCATCTATTGACCCCATGGTTCTTAGAGATGTAGCTCTTTTATCAGCGATAATTTCTGCACTATCAATCAAATTTAATTCACCACCTTGTTCTATAGTAATTAGTGAATCAGTAATGAAATTAATCGAAGTACTAATCGTAAGTTTACCATTACTTGTTATATGTATGTCTTTGTCCATTTCTTGTCCATTTGACCACTCTATAATCTCATCTATTACAATGACATCATTATGATTATCAGCAGACATAGGATTGACAGTAAACAATAGCATTGATAGCAGTAAAACTAAGATTTGAGTGAATGCTTTAGCATGATACATGTACTTGCCGGGACGGTAATAGGAAATGAATTATTTGGCTCCCCACTGGTGTTAGAATGCATGGTTTCATGTTTAGGAGTCTTTTCGGCGACTCATGGATACCTTTCCAGAACCTTTCATTGCTGATGGTCCAGTGACGTTTTTTGTAAATGTATTATGTGTGTTATTGATGTATGGATCTGCATATCTAGCTAATACTGGTGCAATGTTATTCGGTAAATGGATTCCTGCAAAAACAGGGATGACAGTATTAGTAATAGATGGGGGGCGTAATTATTCCGATGGTCATAGATTATTAGGTGATGGTAAATCTTGGAATGGATTAATTGGAGGAGGTATTGTCAGTGGTATTCTTTTCATGTTAGCACATAAATTATGGAATTCTAATGGTTCTAATGCGCCACTCGTAGACCCATTACTTTACGCTAATTCTAATGATTGGTTTTGGTTATTTGAAGGCGACGGAAGCGGTTTGATAGCTGCTTTTACTATGGGTTTTATCCTCGGTTTCGCTTGTATGATTGGTGATATGTTTGGTTCTTTCATAAAAAGAAGACGAGGATTGAAGAGAGAAGGCGATGAAAGTTCTGAGGCTCCATTATTAGATACAATGCCATTTGCAATCGCAATTTTCATTACTTCATTTACATTATTTAATGGACAAATAATCACTCATCCCAATCTTTTTGAAGAGATATTATTTCTTTTAATAGTGACTCCGGTAATTCATCGTTTATTCAATATAATCGGGTATAGGCTTGGCCTAAAAGAGGTCCCATATTAGTTTTTAATTCAAACTCTACATTCGAATTTATTAATTCCTTGATTACATCGGCTAGTACATGGTCGGCATCAATGTCTTGATTGTAGGAGGCGGCGGAAGAGAACATGCTCTTACCTTGAGTCTTGCTAAAAGTAACTCAATAAATCAGATCCATATCTCTCCAGGTAATGCTGGAACAGCGATTTTAGGGACTAATCATAACGTTTCTATTAATGATATAGATGGTATTATTTGTCTTGCTAAAGAATTAGATATTGACTTAGTAGTTGTAGGACCTGAGGGTCCTCTTGTTTCAGGTTTATCTGATAAACTCAATCAACAAGGAATTGCTTGTTTTGGTCCTAACTCAATTGGAGCAAAGCTTGAAGGATCTAAAATTTATGCTAAAGAAATTATGAATTCTCTAGAAATACCAACTGCAGGATTAATAATTATTGAAAATATAGAGCGAATTAATGAAGCATTAGATACATTTTCACCTCCTTGGGTAGTAAAGAGAGATGTTTTAGCAGGGGGGAAAGGAGTGATTGTTACAGCAGTTCGTTCTGAAGCATTTGATGCTATAAAAGAAGGTATTGAATTAGATGACCTTGTTCTTCTTGAAGAATTTCTCTCAGGTGAGGAGGCATCGGTATTAGTCGTAATGGATGAATCAGGTTATATTTGCCTTCCAGCTAGTCAAGATCATAAGCGTTTATCTGATGGTGATAATGGCCCAAATACTGGTGGAATGGGAGCTTATGCTCCTGCTCCGATATACACACCTGCAGTTCAACAAAGGACAATTTCAGAAATAATTGAACCTATGCATCATTATCTGAGGAATCAAAAAGTACCTTATCGAGGTTGTTTATATGTCGGTTTAATGATTAATGAGGATGGTGCACCTTATGTTGTAGAATATAATGTTCGTTTTGGTGATCCTGAAACCCAAGTGACATTGCCTTTGATTTCAAGTGACCTCGGTGATTTGTTATTATCATGTGCTGAAGGGAGAATTTCAGAATACAATTTTACTACGTTTCCTTATTCCTCTGCCACGGTAGTTCTTGCATCAGAAGGATATCCGGGTATATCAATAACTGGAAGAGAAATTATTGGTGCGGACATTAGTATCGAGGAAGGAGAAATTCATGCATTTGTCCACCATGCGGGAACTTTAATTTCTCCCTCCGGTCAACTAGTTTCGAATGGGGGCAGAGTGCTCTCAGTAACTGGAATAGCGCCCGAATTAAAAACAGCAGTAGAAGCAGCATATGAAGTGATTGAGAATATAAATTTGTCAGGTTCACATTATCGCTCAGATATCGCTCACAGGGGACTTTGAGACTAATATTTTAGGTTAATTTGATGCCCTCTCAAAATAGTTAACCCACTAACGGTTATAACATCCCCAATTTTCGCGCAAACTCTGGGCCTGTAGGCTCGACAATATGGTGATGAATAATGAACGATGATAATGATGCGACTGTTGGTGTATTTTCTAATGAAGATTTACTACCAGTTCCTGCGGTGCTAGCAACTTTGATGGTGCTCTTCTTAGGAACTGACTATGTCGCGAATGCTGGAATAGAGAATAACGGATATGTAGACCTCTTAATCCTGCCAGTTATCGCAGCTTTTGCCGCGTTTCTTGGTAGGATTTTGAACACATATGGAGAATCAGCACTTGATTCTAAATCTCGTAATTCAATAATTTCTATATTCGTCATAGTATTTTCATTGCTAATTGTTGAATTAGGATTTGCTTTACCTTTGCAAGGTTTCACTTTCGGGTTTATGTTTGTAGCATCTCTAATTTTAGCATCTCACAAAAGAAATGAAGAATCATCAATATTACTTTCAGTTGTAATAGGTTTTCATCTTGCAATTTCTTTCGCAACCCGATACACTTTAGATGATACAACTTGGAGCGGTAATCCTGATGAGTTAATCGATGTAGTTAGAAGTTCTATTGGATCAATTTTCTTTGCATCATGGGCTGCTTCAATCGCTTTGGGTATTCTTGTGACACTAGCAATGAGAGGCCGATTTGTATCTCCTGGTATTGGGTCTTGGTTCAAAGATATCCCCTCAATTATGCCTAATGCTGGCTTAATTACTGCTGGTATGGTATTCCTTGTTAATCTGATACCATTACTTTGGCTCGGTTCTCTTGAAGATATTGAATCTTACAACAATCACCATTATCTTGGCTCAGTTTGGGCTATGTTTGCAACAATAGTAATTCTATTCGTATCTTTCTGTAATTCAGAGAGATGGCATGTAATTGGAATTGTAGTTGCGTTAAACTGGATAATTTATACTATAGCTCACTTGCAAGAGATTGGTAATGATTTACCATTCTCACCACTCAATGGAAATGATACTGCAGGTATACTGACATGGTTTTTCTTAGTATTCTGGCTAAATGTTGGTGCCATGATGGTCGCTGGTCGTGGACGTCTTGGCGATATATCTCCTCGCAGAGATCATTCTGATTTCCGCAAATGGTGGAATCAACATTCATATAGCATAATGGTCGGTTTCGCTCTTTTCATTGCTTTAGCAGTTAGAACTGGATGGAATATTCTCCCTGCTATGAATGCTGCTGGGACTGGTCTCTGGGATATGTCAGGAGGTTCAGACCCTTGGTATATGAAGAGAATTGTAGATTACGTAGTGGCTGAAAGAAGCCATCTAATTATAGACTCAGATAGAGCTTATCCTATGATAGCAATCAATCCGCGTCCTCCTCTTTTCTCTTGGTCTCTTGCCTTAGGAGGAATCCTTCTTTCATGGTTATCTGGTATGGCTATGGAAGAATCTGTTTGGTGGAGTGTTGCATCTTTACCCGCTGTATTTGGTGCATTAATTGTCCTCCCTATCGCTGGACTTGCTAGAAAGTTACATAGTAATATGGCAGGTATAGTTGCTGCTTGGTTAATTGCCCTTATGCCTGGTCATATCAGCCACTCTACCTTTGGTCTTGCTGATCACGACGCTTTTGCTATGCTATTCTTAGCAATTGCATTCTATTATTGGGTTAAGGCTATGGATGAAATTACTAACAAGAGATTATTCACCACTCCAAGTTTGAATCCATTGTATATAATTGCAGGAATAAGAGAAATGTGGTTAAGGAATCCTACGGTGATGTCTAATGCTACTTTATCTGGAGTTTCATTTGCTGTTGTTGCTCTGGGTTGGAAAGGATTTGTTTACGGACCTGGCATCTTATTTATTGCATTTGCATTCCAAATATTCTTCAATATGTTTAGGCGCAGAGATAGTTTGCCTATTACAGCAGCATCATTACAGATGATGCTT
>Ga0209035_10000049_pt1 | contig 41488 bp, 33 predicted proteins | sample MarorgKNORR_S2LV_6_FD_188220 | JGI IMG/M metagenome (GOLD analysis project Ga0209035, IMG submission 188220) | Marine microbial communities from the Southern Atlantic Ocean, analyzing organic carbon cycling - AAIW_A/KNORR_S2/LV (SPAdes) (version 2) | ecosystem: Environmental > Aquatic > Marine... | reverse complement strand
TTCTTTAGTGAGGTTCAAATACCCTCCCCATCCACAACCAAAATCTAAAATATCTGAATCTATTATTTTATCCTTATACTGTTCAAACCTTCTTATATCATCTCCAAGGGTTTGTTTAAGTAGCCTATCTTCACTAATGATTGTTCCATCCTTTATAGCTGTTTGATAATGATGATCACTTATTACTATTTCTTCAAGAACAATAACTCCAGATTGCTTACATTTAAGGACATTCAAAGAATCAATATCCCTTGTTCTTGGGTGTAACACTTCAAAATCATTAGGATTAGAAATACCTAAATTTATTAAATCATCGATTAATCTATTTTGCATATGAGTATCTTTTTATTGGCTATCTTTAAATAGTTTCTTATACATATTAGCGGCCCCTTTATTTAATTCCTTGCCTTGATCTGCAGTAGCACTTGCCCAATTTTTCGGGTTTGTTGCATCACTAGGAAATTCTTCAGCTCCCTCGCCAGTTTGAAGGTAATGTATGAATCTTTTATTAATTAATTCATTATCTTTGAAAATACTTAATAACCAATCTAGGTGATTGTCGTTAAAGTTATCTGAAAGCTTATAGTCAAAATGTTTCATAACATTAGATAATAAGCCTTCTGCTAAATTTAATTCATCTGAAGATAATGAAGTATGCCATCGTTTAAATGATTTACTTTTACTAGAAGGAAAGGAAGATTGTGATTTCACTGTAAGATTAACAGTTCCAGATCCCACTCCCTCCTTTACATTATCTTGATCATAATTAGCTTCATTGAACTCTATATCCAGATAACGGCATATCTTTTCAAGTTCTTCCATCTTATTATTTATAATATCTTCAAATTTTACTAGATAATAGTCAGACTTAGAAAGAGTCGAGGAATATTTAATTCCATGGCTCATAGAATCTAGGCAATTAAATATAGCATCTAAATACTTATCTTTGGTTTCATAGGTCATATTTTTATATGAAGCGAGAACATCTCTAGGATCCCTGACTATATGTATTGTCTTACCTGATGGATACATATCTATAAATGTAGGTATATTTGTCCACTCTAATAAAGTCTTTTCTCCCCATCTCTTTCCACTATAGTTATTACGTCCCCTCATTACACAGTCATAAATAATCTTATGTGAAACCTCTCCCTCTGGATTGTTCTCTATTTCAGATAGAATTCTCGATGTATTAAGTTTAATTTGGTAACGAAAATTTACTCTCTCTGCAATTGAATGAACAATATCTTTATAGTGATTGGGTGATATATTTTTTTTTATAATATATCTAAAATATTGAACTGAAGGATGATCAATTTCAAGGTTTTCATGGGTATCTAAGAATCCTGTTAACATAGTGGTACCACTACGATAAACACCTGTTATAAGAATTGGATTATCCAACATTAATAGCTCCTAAAATTCACTTTATAGAATAGCATAATAACTTTCATTAACTTTTAATCAACTTGAGAAAATGCTTCATCATATGAAGTAAATGCATTATCAAATAACCCCTCTTCTGCATCTTTCACTAATTCTAAATAAATATCATTATTCTCACTACTATAATTTCTCCTTCTCGAGTGAAATATATCATTATTTCCCTTTATTCTTCCAAAGCCAGTGGATAAATAATGCATATAAAAAAATTCCTCTATCTCGCTCTTATCAATATTTATTTTTAATTTTTCAGGATGTTCTAAGTAATATGCATACTCAGAAATAGTTTCAGGACATTTTGAAAAATTATATTCAAAGCCAGGATGGTCGCCTGCTACTAAAACTTTTATTCCATGGTATGCAAATTCATGAACAACGGTACCATTCACTGTTAATAGTAGGTCTGGTTTCTCTGAGATAATTTGCTTATTTGAAACATTCTTATTAATAATTCTAATATGAGGATGTTTTTTATTTAAGTTTTTAATAATTTCTTCATTAAACTCTTTACCATTAGGATGAGGTTTTACGATAAGGTCTATATTTAGACTCTTAGCTTTATTAAATACGAAAACAACCCATTCATAAAAGTCCTCAAAAAGCATATGACGATATGTGTGAGGAGCATCATAGAAGCAGTGCAACATCATGACAACTTTTGGTTTTCCATTGTTTAAAAATAATTTCTCTTCAGTGTATTCCCTATCAGCATAGGATGAGGACGACATATATTTAATGCCTCTATCAATCTCGCCATTCAATCTTTTCTCTAAGACTACTCTTGCTTTCTCTCTTAATTTTTCTTGATTTTTTTGAACTTCAAAAAGACTAGGGTATAAATGGTGTCTAGGTGTTGGTAAATGATGATCTAAGCTGAGTTTTTTTAGAGTTCTCTCAAAATTAAGAGCATTATAAACATCTATACCTCTAGATAATGCTAATCTCGCTAAGATTCCATACTGGATATAAACTGAATGACTTACAATTATTTTTTTAACTTTCTTTGTATCAAGATAATTTTTGCAGCTAAAAAATATATCATGAGCATTAAGCACAACTAATTTAAATCTTGGGTCTTCAAAATCAATAGTTGGCTGCACATAAGTTCTAAGATATGTATCATAAATTAAATCTCCTATTAAAATATTCTCAAGCTTATAATTCAGTAGCTCTCTTTTGGATGTAAAATTTAGATGCTCACAAATTTTTTCTGATTCTTTAAAATAAGTTTGGCCAAAAGCATAAGAACTACCAAATGACTCATAAACCCTATTTATTCTTGAATATTTTCTGAAATACTTAAAAAATTTACTTAATAATATTTTTTCACGAGGAATTAAATGATAGTGCTTCAAATGCAAGTTATGTTTAATTTGAAGATAGTTAGTAATATATGAAAGCTGAAAAATATATATGTCATAGAACATTTGATCTATAAGTATCTCTCCTTCTGGTTCAATATTGTTAGATTTCTTCCATTTTTTTAGTGCAAAATTTATAAACTTCTTATCTGGCACACTTAGCTGAAAAAGATAACCTAATGTTCTAATTTTATTAAAAGTTTTCTTAAAAATATTCATTTTCTCGAATAAAGATATAGTTTATTTAGGTCTATAGCTAATAATCATCATGATTTTACTAGCAAGAGTTGAGTATTCAAGCATTAAATAGAATATTTTTTAGAGTTTATTTGTTTCCATATGATGGATAATTAAGATCATTTTTTAGGATATCCGGAGGTATTGGTAAATTTTTGAAAATTAACCAAGGTAATTGTGTTTTTGGAAAAATAACAATCAAGATTGTAAGAATAATTGCAATAAAATAAATATAAATATTATGGTGTTCCACATACCATTCTTCCAGAAGACCTTTGTAGGGAGCAATAATATTTGAATAAAAATCTACTCCTTTCTTACCTCCAGATAGTATATTTTCTTCGTCTCTAAATATTATAGACCCAATACCTGATAATCCAGGTCTAACTTGCTGTATAGTTTTTTGAATAATTAAATCATAAGCATTGAATGTTTCACTAGTAAGAGGTCTTGGCCCTATAACGCTCATATGACCTAAGAATATATTCAATAGCTGTGGCAACTCATTGATCTTAGTTTTTCTAAGGATAGAGCCAAATGGAAGCACCCTTGGGTCACCTTTAATCGTTATGGTGCCTGTGCCAATATTAGGACTATTTTTTAGCATAGTAGCAAACTTAAATAATCCAAAGTATTTACCTCCTTTTCCTACTCTTTTTTGGATAAAAAATATTTCCCCTTCTCCTGTGAACCTGAGAATAATAATGACAAGAAAAAAAATTGGTGCTAATGCTAAAAGAGCTAAAAAAGAAAATAAAATGTCAAATAATCTCTGCAAAACTACATCCTCTGATCTAGATACTTACCTGTTTCTTTGTGTGCAAATTCTGGAAGCAGGAGAAAGAATAATTCTAATATACTACTTTTTTCCCAATACTTAGAATTATGTAATTTCTTTATACTGCTTTCAAATTCATCAAGCAAATCATTATCAAATACTGGATCATTTCTGATAACACCTATACCTTTAAAACGATCAAAATTAATATCTTCTTTATCAGTGAAGAATTCTTCAAAATCCTTTTCCCCAGTAGTGTCACTTTCAAAAAAATAACATGGCCATTTTTTTTGTGCTATTAATTCCTTTGATCTACCCCGAGATTCGTTTTCACTATCACATACATATGCCTCATAACCCATACTTTCAAGATACCTTATTGCAATTTCTGAGAAAGTTATAAGATGCAACTTCTCACTCAGTTTTGGAAAAAAAATATCCCTATTCTCTCCAAGTAAGCCTGACATTAAACATAGTTCACCTGATTCTTGAGGTGTTACAAAGTATCTTGTAACATCATTTGGAGCTGAAATTGGTTGATGTTTAGATAAGCGTTGATTGAAACCATGCAATAGAGAACCATCAGAGAAAGCAACATTTGCAAAGCGAGCCATAGACATATTTTGCTCTAAACTCTCTCTCATTAAAAACATTTCCATGATTCTTTTACTGGCACCCATCATATTTACTGGATTAGCTGCTTTATCTGTAGAAACACAAAAATAGTTTTTTGATTTCATTGCTTTAGCGATTCTTATAGTCTTAATAGTATTAAAAATATTAACATCAAGCATTCTCATCAAGGTGAAGGGGTCTTTTTCACTACGTACATGTTTTAGTGCTGACAAATTAAATATATAATCATAAGGTCCTTCAACTTCAATAAGAGCTTCAAACTCTTTACTCCCACAATCTATAGCAAACGTTCTAAAGTCACCAGAACCATAGCCCAAAGTACTTCGAATATCCCTTACAAGCTCTACCATATTATTTTCACTTATATCTACAATATGTAAAGCAGCAGGATCTCGTTTAAATATTTCTTTTGATGTAGCTTGCCCAATTGTACCTGCACCTCCAATAACTAGAACCCTTGACCCACTCAGTAAATCCCTAAATTGTATTTCAAAGCTAGCAGTATCTTCTTCAAAAAGAAGTTCTTTTCTTTTTAAGAGTGAGAGTGTATTCATTTATTTTATTATCTTCTCATTATTAAAATTAACACATGCTCTTTGGAGGCCCTCATTGACAGTGAATGGTGGAAACCATCCAAGAACATCATTCGTCTTAGTTATATCTACTTCTAAGCTCCCTGTAAGACGAATCATAGCATCTTCCTTTCCCAATAACTTCGCCACTAAATACAAAAGTGATATTGGGATATTTATCAGTTTGATATTTTTATTCATTGCTTCTGCAATTTTCTCAACTAATTCTCTAGTTGAAAGGCTAGATCCGTCTGATACAAGAAAAATCTGGTTAGCTGCATCGGGATGATCAATGCATTTTATTATTAAGTCATTTAGATTATCCAATGAAACAAAACTACGTTTATTATTCTTTATTGATGCAAAAGGAAGTGGAAAACCTTTATTTATAAACTTTATTAAGGCTTCAAAATTTGCTTTAACCCCAACACCATATATTAATGACGGACGAATTATAACAACCTCCATATCTGTATTTTTAGATATTTCTTTTAGTCCAATTTCTGCTTCATACTTAGATATAGCATAGTTATCTAATGGATTTGGTTTATCGTCTGCAGTGAACGACTGCCCACTATATGTAGATTCACCATTAACCTTTATGGAGGAAAGGAATATAAATCTTTTGATACCCATTTTTGCAGCCTGTTTTGCTAAGTTTATAGTTCCTAATGTATTAATTTCCCTATACATTTCAATTGATTTCTTATTAAGATCTGTATTCATTTGGTGGGTTAATGCAGCTGTATGTATAACTATATCACAGCCCTTCAAGGCCTTATGCCATGAAGTATCTCTATGGATCTCCCCAGAGTAAATTATTTCTTTTTCTGATTGATCAATTTTAAGCCTAGAGGTGCCTCTTGCCGAGATACCTTCTATTGATTTAAATAACTGTAATAATGAGCTCCCAACAAAACCATTAAATCCTGTAACTAGAATCATGATTTAAGATGCCTCGATTAAAGAATGATAAATTTGCAGATGCTCTGCAATGACATCACTCAAATCAAAATTTTCTTCTGCAAATATACGTCCATCTTTACCCATTTTTTTTAGCAGTTCTCGGTCATCAAGTAATTCCTTTATGGCCATCTGAATTGCCAAAGGATCCTTTGCTTTTATTAATCTGCCTGTTACATTAGGAATAATAGCGTCTCTACATCCTGGTACATCCGTAGTAATAATCGGCCTCCCACATGCTGCTGCTTCTAGCAAAACTTTTGGTAACCCCTCTCGGTATGAAGGCAAAACAATGATTGTTGATTGTGATAAAACCTTAACCATGTCAGTTTGAAATCCCCAATTCTCTATGACTCCTTCCATTTCCCATTTTTTCAATTGATTATTTTTAATAGTTGCCTTATTCTCAGGATCAGTTTCACCAACAAGAACGAATCTAGGTAAAGCTTCGTCTATATTAGTGTTTGAATATCCTCTTGCAGCTTCAATAAATTCATAGATACCTTTGTCCCTCAGAAATCTTGAAGGAAGCATAATAATTGGTCTACCACTTGGTAGATCGGTTAATTTATATTGGGAAATATCAACTCCTGAGCCCTTAATAATTCTAGCTGAACTATGTTTTAATTTTGCAATACGAACAATATCTTTCATATCAGTTGGATTTTGTAAGATAACTATAGAATTAAAATGATTGAGTGCAGATATATATAAAAAGGAAATAAATTTTCTTAAGAGTTTATGAGCTATGCTCGTTCCTATATAAACATAACCCATTCCTGAGATGGCATACACAACTGCTGGTACTCTCATTATTCTAGCTGCAACTCCACCAAGTAAAACAGGTTTAATTGTTACAAGATGGATTAAGTTAGGTTTAATTTTCTTCAGCAAAGAAATTAAATTAAAGAAATAATTCATGATTGATAACAATCCTATTTTACCTCTATGAAGGTCAATGGGATGTACGATTAATCCATATTTTTCTAGTTCAGCTCTTGGTTGAGTTAGGCTGGTTGCTATATGAACTTCATAGCCTTCATTAATTGCTGCTAATGCGATAGGAAGTCTATGTGAAAGAAAGAACCAATCAACATTAACTACCATTAATATCCTATTTTTCACTAGTAAAAAATCCTAATCCCAAAATTCATAATATTGACTTCGTGACTCTGGTAGACCTAATAACCAGGAACTATAAGGCTCATAACATACTTGATAATTAGATGATAAAAGTATCCAAACTGAAAATATCATTAGAGACATTAAATAAGGAGCACTAATCCAAAATAAACGCCAATTTTTGAATTGCATATAAGGAAGCCTTGCAAAGAAAGCTACCTGTATTGGAATTAGATAATAACCCATCCGATCACTAATAATACTAGATAAAGGTAATATAATAAAAATACCAACCATAAGTAATGAGCCTAATATCATTAGTCTATAATCTTCTGGAAATTTCTTCTGCCATTGCTCTCTATAAAAAAGTAGGAAAACAAAAGCTGCTATTCCTAAAAAACCTACACGATAGAGAGCGCCGGCAGCCTCATATGCTTCACCTGAAGTAGTTCCAGTGTTATCTATGTATCTATCGCTAGCAAGTTCACCCAAGGTGGATAAAGCTAGTACTGTAAATATAGGTAATGCTGCAAATAAGCCTCCAAAAACAAATCTCTTGAGAGTAAAGTCACCTTTGATGAATGGCAATAATACTAGAAAAATAAGTGAGCTCGAATGAAAAGTAGATCCCAGGAATACTAATAAAATAAATTTCCATATTTTTTGATCAATAAAAGCAATATAAGCCATGCATATTACACCTATTGCAGCACCCTGGCGAATGCCAGACATTGGCATATTCATCATGAGTATAGGGAACATTAATATAATTGTTGCTAATGGATCCTTTTGACGCTTTGCAAAAACCCAAATGCCACTAAAAAATATTGCTGAATAAACTACATTAACCCAAACATAGCTAAGACCCATAGATTTTATAATACTATTTATAAAAAAATAACCTGGCTCTACTATAGTCAGGTCCATTCCAAACATGTACACTCCAAAATTATTAAAATCAAGTCTATACTTAGGCCAGTCACATCCAACTTCAAAACGGAAAGATACAAATAAAAATAGAAGTATAAAGACTAAAGGAAATAACTCTAAAAGTAACTTTCGGTTGCCTAAGGCTGAGTACCTAAGAACAATTAATAAAATAAATAATGATATATATATCATAGCTTTACATCCTTATAGGCCTTATTATTTATATAATTCATTCTATCTAATTATTTTCTTCTAGCCATGACTGAAACATTAATATGGTCCAAAGCTTATGTCCCCAATCTCTTTTTCCTCTTAAATGATCACTCCACATTTTCCTAATTGGTTCAGGATAAAAATAACCTTCCCTGCATAGTCTATCTTCAGTTAAGAGATTTTCAGCCCACTGTCTCAATGGTCCCCTTAGCCAAGAACCCAAAGGAATACTGAATCCTGCTTTAGGTCTTTCTATCAGTTCTCTTGGGACATGACGATATAAAATTTGTCGCAGAGCCCACTTTCCTTCATTACCTCTTATCTTCATATTGGTAGGAAGCTGCCAAGCAATTTTTGAAACCCTATGATCTAAGAATGGAACACGTGTTTCTAAACTACAAGCCATAGCTGCTCGATCAACTTTACAAAGAATATCATCAGGTAAGTAATTAAGACTATCCCAAAACATCATTCTGGAAGAGGCATCATCAAAATTTAAAGATCTTGGATATTTTTTGCTACTATTTATAGCCTCTGAATTGGATAAATCTAGGCCCTTAATAATATCTGAAGAATCATGCCAAATACTAATTAAATTAAAATATAAGTCATCAATTGATTTAACATTATTAAGTGTTTCACTCAATTTATATGCCTTATCTCCCAAGCGACTTATTCCTTGAGAGGATTTTTGAAATTTGTTTATAGATGTACCCAATAGATCCCATCTTTCTTGAGAAATACTGCATATAGATGAGCTAATCATATTTCTCATAAAGAAAGGCATCCAAGATATTTTGCTCCATATTCTGGGTCCCCAGAAATATCTATTATAGCCTCCAAATAGTTCATCTCCAGCATCTCCAGATAAAGAAACAGTTACTTCTTTTTTTGCTGCCATAGAGATTAAGTGTGTTGGTATCTGTGATGAATCTGCGAACGGTTCATCATAAATTACTGGGAGTTTAGAAATAACGCCCTGCGCTTCTGAAGAAGAAACAAATAATTCATGATGATTAGTACCCAAATGTCTAGCAATCTCATTAGCAAAGGGAGATTCATCAAACTCTGATTCCTCAAAAGCCACTGTAAAAGTTTTTACTGATTGTGATGAATGTTTCTGCATTAAAGCAACAATAAGAGATGAATCTACTCCTCCACTAAGGAATGCTCCTAAAGGAACGTCAGATAACATTTGCATTTTTATTGACTGATTCAGGGCTGATTCAAGAGTTTCTAATGCCTCAGACTCATTAGTAAACAAATTAAGTTGGGCTTCTTTTATTTCCTCTTCAAGTGACCAATACTTTTTTATCTTTACCGTTTGACTAGTTATATCTTTAGATTCTATCTCTAAGTATTGACCAGGCTCTAGTTTAAAAATATCTACATATATACTTTGAGGAGCTGGAACATACATAAAATGTAGATAATTCGATAAAGCTCTTCGACAAATAGAATTATTAAAACCAGGATATGCCTTAATAGCCTTTAATTCTGAGCCAAAAACAAAAGATTTATTTACCCAGCCATAATAGAGTGGCTTCTCACCGAAACGATCTCTAGCCAGACTAAGTAGTCTCTTATCTCTATCCCATAATGCAATAGAGAACATCCCTATAGATAATTGTAAAGTCTTCTCTAATCCCCATTCTTCAATAGCAGCTAATAATGTCTCTGAATCTGAATGACCCTTCCAATGAAAAATATTTGCTTTGGATGATTCAAGCTTTTTCCTTATTTCTAAATGATTATAAATTTCGCCATTAAAGACCATTGTAAAACGATCACTTAAGGAATGCATAGGTTGATGTCCTGCTGATGAAAGATCTAAAATAGATAATCGCCTATGTCCTAATGCAATCCCTTCATCATTATCAATCCATAAACCTTTGTCATCAGGCCCTCTATGAGTGAGAGTAGAGTTCATAGAAGAAACTACTTCTTCCATTTCATTCATTTTACCTGCCTCAGACATAAGAAAACCAGTAAATCCACACATATCAAGACCTAAAAAAACTTAAAACTAACATATTTAAAACAATAAAAAGAAATATAATATAATTAATAATTGCTTAAGAAGAATAAAATTTCATACATATTACTATAGAACAAAGTAATCAAAAACTACTGCTCTACCATATGGATCTACCACCATCCATTATTATATTCTGACCATTCAAATATGATGAGGCATCGGAACATAGAAACTGCACAGCTGATCGATATTCATCTTTATTAGCCATCCTGCCTAGAGGAATCAATGAACTAAGCTGCTTAACAAACTTATCATCTTGTTCATTAAATACTCCTCCTGGTGACAAAGCATTAGATCTTATATTTTGATCCGACCAATAAGTAGCTAGATACCTAGTTAAGCCTACTAATCCAGACTTTACTACAGAATAAGTGACTGGCTTTACAGGCTGTTCTTCTGCGTCCAGTCCTTCTTTTTTATAGAGTCTTTGATCAGGAGATATAACGGATAAATCAGAAGCTATATTGAGGATAACACCTCCCTTATTATCTCCAGCCATTTTACTCCCAAAGACTTTACTACATAGAAAAGCACCAGTTAGACCAACTGCTATTTGATTGTTCCATTGGTCTAGGGGAAAATTCTCTAATCTTGAGGTTTCTTTAATGCCTTCCTTCTTTATAACCTTAGGATCAATCGCAGCATTATTAATAAGTATATCTAGACGAATATCTAGCTCCTCTAAGTAATTAGCAACTGAATTTATATCATCAACGCAAGAAACATCCATTTCTTTTAAAAATATTTTATCTTCATCAAAATCAACTTGTAATTGTTTTTTTACATCAGATAAGGCATTGCTTGATATATCAGTAATAATAACTGAAGCATTTAACTCTAGAAGAGAGGCTGCATGCTGTAATCCCAAGAGTCCAGCACCTCCTGTTATCAATGCACACCTATTACTTAAATTAAATTTATCCAACAGCATATTATCCTTCTATTTCTTTTAACATTAAGATCTAATTTGACCGCCATCAATAGTCCAAATACTTCCCGAAACAAAGCCCGAAACGCTCGATACTAAGTAAGTTACTAGATTAGCAACATCTTTTTTTGAACCTAAGGAGGATAAAGACACTTCTCTTTCAAGCATTTCTTTAACACTCTTCTCATCTTGATATATTTTATTTGACCATACTGAACTCTCATGTAAGATATTGCCAGGCGCTACTGCATTTATTCTAACTCCCATCTTTCCCAATGGACGAGAAACACCTTTTATATATGAATTTAGAGCAGCTTTAGCTGCTGAATAAGTTAGGGGAGCGCCAGGAATTACTTCCAATCCACAAATAGAAGATATGCATACGATAGAACCATTACTTAGTGCTAAATAGTCACGGGCTGCCTCAACAAGGTTTGTTGCACTCCATAGGTTTATTGCAAAACTTTCTTGCCAGTCTTTAAATAACTCATCTCCAGGTTTTACAGAATCACCACTACCAACATTGCATATAAGAATATCTAATTTACTAAATTGCTTGACTACATTAGAGATAACTCTATTTGACTCTTCTGCATCAGTAATATCAGCACAAATAGCAGTCGCGGTTGGGAGTTCTTTAATCGCATCAGCTAACCTTTCTTCATTTCGCCCATTTATGATAACCTTACAGCCCTCGGCATCTAATGTTTTAGCTATCTCAAGACCGATACCTCGAGATGATCCCGAAATAAATGCCACTTTTCCTGAAAGGTCTAGATTCATTTAATTTATACCTATAAATTAAAATTATGCATCCATTCAGATGTCATGTCTCTATAATGCACAAGTGGTGAAAGATGATTATCATCTATAGCTCTAGCTGTTTGTAATATAAAATTTCCTTTATAGTTAGTGCTGCCAAGCTTCTCAAATACTTTATTAAAATTGGCGTTGCCTTCTCCTAGTGGAACCGTTGTGCCATTATATTCTCTATCTTTGACATGAACATTCATAATCTTATTACCATAAGCTTTAAATTCTTCTTCTACGCTATAGCCCAAAGCAGCGCTGTTACCAATATCATAGTTTATACCAAAATATTCTGAATCAAATCTTTCAATGAACCTACTAAGTGTCTTTGGCTCAAAGTCTGATTCAAAAACTATTTTTTGACTATTGGATCTAAATCTTTCTATATTATCAATTAAAAAACCTACTAAGTGGTCTTCTTGTTTCTTATTTTCAATGCTTCCATTGTCAACTATTGGAATAATAATGAAAGATATATCTATTTCTTTACAAGCTTCAGAAATATTTAAAAAATCTTTTTCTAGTTCCTTTAAAGTCTCACCACAAGCTTTCCAAAAAGGGGCTTGCATAAAGCAATCACCAGTTAATGATGGGATCTTAATTTTATGTTTAATTGATAAATTCTTGATATCTACTCTACCTTTTCTCGATAGAAGTGGGTTCTTATAAAGGTTAACTTGATCTAAAGTCCACTCCAAAAGATGGAAATTATTCTTGTCTCCTATAATAAATTCTTCCTTCCAATTATTCCAAGGAAAAGATTGAATCTTTCCATCTATAATGGGAGATAACCTACCCTGCATAAATCCAATTCTATTTTTCATGATCACTACCAAATACTACGATTAAGATAAAACTTCTACCAACTCGAGCAATATTCCCTCTGGACCTTTAGCATATATTACTTCTACTGTCCCATCTGGAGAAGTTTGAGGAGATGCAGGAAATGTTACTCCAACTTTTGTAAGCTTGTCATAAGTTTCTTGAAGATTTTCAACCGTAAATGCTATATGAGTAAGGCCTGTAGAAAATGGTGTACCTAACCAGCTAGGCTTATCTGGATGTGATTTAAAATAAAGTAACTCTAAAATCATTCCATCGGGGCATTTAATCTTTGCAGTAGTAACTCTCACATCAACTAGTCCCATCATTGCATCTATATGAGGTCCTGACTCTTCCATCTGTTTAACTAGTTTAAACCCTAGTAAATCACACCAAAACTCTTTAGATTCCTCTAAATTTGTTACTACTAAACCTATATGTCTGAAGCCACTAATCATTTGTTATCTAAGATACATTCTCTTAATAAATATTTCTTGACTCATAGCATTGCCATCTTGGGCAATTGCAAATAAAACATAATCCGATACCTCTTTAGGATCAAGGAAAGTTGAATAATCCTGTCCCTTGGTTTCTAGACCCATTTTACCCTGAGTGGAAGAAGGAGATATACAATAGACTCTGATACCAAATTCTTTAAGCTCATCATGCATGGCTAAACTCATACCTAGAATTCCATGTTTAGATGCACAATATGCAATCGTATTCTTAAATCCAGCATAAGAAGAAGCAGAACCTATATTCACTATTCTTCCCCATTTATTTTTAATCATATTTTTAGATAATGCAGCTGATAAAAAATATGGGGCATTTAAATTTATATTCATGACTTTGTTATACTCATCGATTCCTAAATCACTAATATTTTTTTGAGGAAACACTCCAGCACAGTTAATTAAAATATCAATATTTCCCAATAATAATATTTCATCAATTATTCTAAATACTTCTGATTGCTTGGAAATATCTCCAACAATGACCACTACATCATTCGATAACTTATCTTTTAATTTCAATAAACCTTCTTGATTACTTCCTGAAATTACCAAATTAACTCCAGCATTTGCTAAAGATATAGCTATTTCTGAGCCGATTGCTCCAGTTGCTCCACTTATAAAAGCAAGTTTTCCTTTCAAACAAGAATAATCAATCATCTTTTAGAAACAGCTTATTAATATTTAAAATATTTCTCTCTAATAAATATCGAACCTTGTCAATATCTCCTTTCTCATCAATCTCATTTGTAGATTCTGTTAAAAAAGGTAGAACTCTATTGCCATGTAATAAATTATTTTCCATGATCAGTTTAGATCTGACTACATCAACATAGCCATTAGCATCATATGTAGTTGGGTAAGACTGCCTAGAAAAATTACTTTCATCTAAGTCGTTTCCCTGACCAAAAATTCTACTCAAAATATCATCCTCAATTTCAAATGCTTTATATGCTGATTCACTCATTTTATGAACAGATCTTAATGATGTAAAGTCACTATTCTTCAATTTATCTATCGCATTATCAATAATTATTGGGTCTCTCATAGGAGTTGTAGGTCTAAGATGAACAAAATATTCAGGAATATAGCCCTCATTGATTCTCATCCACTCGATAGCATGCTTAAAGAAATCAAGATCAGTAGAGTCATCTTGTGAAATTTCTTTAGGCCTTAAAAAGGGTACTTCTGCCCCATAATTAATTGCAATTTCAGCATACTCAGGAGAATCTGTTGAAACAATCACTCTATCTATAAGCTTAGAATGCAAAGCTGCTTTAATTGAATAGGCCATTAATGGCCTGCCTAAAATATTTTTTATATTCTTATCCGGAACACCTTTTGATCCAGACCTAGATGGAATAATAGCAATTACATTTTTCATATAATTCTTATTTAAAAAACTCTGCTTCAACTATGCCACAAATAATATGACCAATCATAATATGAGACTCTTGAATTCTGGCAGTATTGTTTGAGGGTATGCAGATGCATTCGCATAATGGTTTTATCAAGCCTCCTGAACTGCCTGATAAAGCTATTACTTTGATTTTTTTATTCATTGCTATTTCAATTGCATTAATTATATTTTTACTATTTCCGCTTGTGCTTATCGGAATAAATAAATCATTATCTTTTGCAATTGAGTCCAACTCTCGTGAGAATACTTTTTCATAACCATAATCATTACCGATAGCTGACATAGCCGAGCTATTCGTACCCAAGGCAATTGATGGTAATGGATTCCTATCAAACATAAACCTTGAGGTGAACTCAGCAGATAAATGTTGGGCATCAGCAAAACTTCCGCCATTTCCAGCAAATATAATTTTGCCACCATTAGATAGACTAAAAAGACAAGAATCAATTAATAACTGAATTTGATTTATGAGCTCATTATTTCCTAAAATTAAATCTTTCGTACTAATAGAATCAACAATTTCCTTCTTTATACTATCTAAAAACTTATTCATATATTTTTCTCCAGTCTATCCATTGCAATCCAAAAGCCTTCGCCACCATTTTTATGACCTTGCCATATTTCAGGAATAAATGAAGCATTGGGACATCCATTTTGAAGTATTTTCCCTAGACGCATAAAGTCAATATCTCCATCGCCGACTTGTAAACCCTCACCATTAACTCCTTTTGCATCTCCCAAATGTAAATGAGCAGTATATGGAGCTATCCTTGATGCAAAATCATAAAAATCTAAACCTAAGTGATTACATGTTAATTGTGTATGGGAAACATCAAAGCACATTCTAAGATTAAGTTTTTCTGCCCATTTAGTAATTTCATCTATTACAACAAACATATTTTGATACCTTTGCCCTCCAAAATGCCATGGAAATGGAGCCATAGTCTGTGGAATTAATTCCACACCACTCATATCTAACTCATCCAGGCTTCTTGCAAATTGATTATAATAACTTGGTATAATTGATTCAGGAAGTCTGCTATCCATAGTAAAACCACCGATATTAGCTACAATCATAGGGCGCTTAGTATTTGGAAAGTACTCTTTTAGCTCCCGTGTAATATCAATTACTCTTTGAGTCTCCTTCAAAGATTCTTTTCTATAGTTTTCATCAGGAGTTGCTAAGTCCATAAGATGACTTTCAGCAAATAATTCTGGTGCATGCACAACAAAATCAGCTTGATATTTAGATTTAAAATAGTCTGACAAATTTAAATCCATATCAGAATAAGACAAATGAAATTCCCATAAATTAGGATTAATTCTATCATTATACTCATTGAAATCATGATATCTCACTGGAACACCCCAAGGTCTATTAAAAATATATTCCCGTGGTTCAATTCTTTTATCTAATAAATCAGATGGATAGAAAAAATCCTCTTCAGACATATCATGTGTCAAAACACGTCCAATTAAGTCATTATATTTCTGAGGAGAAAGACCCTGACCTGGACTTCGTACCTTAATGTCCAAATCATTTATAATATGATCTTTTTTTAAATCTTTAGTTGCAACAAGACTCTTGCCTAGATTCTCTCTGTTAATCATCTCACCTTGAGATAACTCTCTGACCAAACTGTCTCCTTTAGCTTCTTCAATTTCTCTTACTCCATCGATAAGAGATTTAAACTCACTAAAGGTTAGGCTTGCAGCATGATCTGGGCCCTCCATCTTTCTATCAAGTGTAAAATGACGTTCAATGATACAGGCATCCAGAGCTGAGGCCGCTAAAGACACATTGATGCCCCTTTCATGACCAGAATATCCAACCAAAGGATGGATATCTCTCAACTTATTAATCCACTTTAGATTAATATCATGCAATGGAGCAGGGTAAGTGCTATTACAATGCAAGAAGGCATATTTAGCATGCTTAGCTTTAAGAAAATCAGCTGTTACAATAATTTCTTCTTTAGTGCTCATCCCTGTTGATAATATTAATGGCTTTTGAGTTCTTACTAGTGACTCTAAAAGTGGCATGTTTGTTAAATCTGCAGAAGCCACTTTGTATGCTGGAACATCAAAACTCTCTAAAACCTGAATACTAGTTTCATCCCATGGAGTACACAAATATAGAATTTCTTTTCGATTACAGTAAGCTAATAGCTCCTTTTGCTCATCAATAGATAACTCAAATCTTCTGAGTAAATCTAGGACATATTCTGTACCTAAGTCTTCCCCAGCTTTATTAATTGATCTTTTTCTATAGACTTCATCTAAGTGTCTCATTTGAAATTTTACGCAATCAGCCTGCATTTCAATAGCGAGATCAATCATTTGGATTGCTGTATCAAAAGAACCATTATGATTATTACCAATTTCAGCAATAATAAAACAACGCCCTGCGCCTATCTCATGATTTGCAATTTTAAAACTCATAGTCATAATATTTTAATCTCTTGTTTCCCTAACAGTCCATGATCTCAAGCCCTCTTGCTCAAATCTAAAAGGTCTTATATTTAATGATGATTCTTTGAGATGCTTTATCAATTCAAATTTTCTCAAAGGAGGAACAAAAAATATAAAGAAACCTCCTCCCCCTGCCCCTAAGAGTTTTCCACCAAGGGCTCCATGGCTGATTGCATCATCATATATTTTATCCAATTGATTATTAGAAATCCCTATACTTAATTTTCTTTTATTCTGCCATGCAATATCAAGAGACTTGCCAAAAGATACTAGATCTCCCCTTAATAGTTGATTTCTCATTTCAAAACATAAACTCACATTAGACTCTACGAGTTTTTTTACATTTTTTTGCTCCATCTGAAGTCGTTGGTCTTGATGAATCTTTCCAGAATTATGAGAAATACCCGTATCACAGAGTATGAGACTCTCTTCTAGCTCAAGCAATATATCGCTTTGAATTCTAAGTGGATGAACTATATTCTCATCCATTCTGAATTCCATAAAATTAAAACCACCAAATACAGTTGCATATTGGTCTTGCCAACCTCCCTCTATTCCGAAATATAGTCTCTCAGCTTGGTAAGCAAGCTCAGCTAACTCATGAGGATCCCATCTATCTTGTCTGAACTGATTAAAACAACCCAATATTGAGGCAGAAACCACTGCTGAACCTCCTAGTCCTGAACCCATAGGAAAGTCAGAATGTACATCAAGCTCAAAACCATAATCTGGTTTGATAGTTCTCAATAAGGATTGAATAAGTCCAAAATTCTCTTTTGGTACTATTGCATCTTCCAGATTGTTGGCCTTTAGCGTGTTATTTAAATCAAGAGATTTAATAATAATTTTATGATCATTTCTAAGTCTCAAAGTTGCATGACTAAAAATTGAAATAGTAGTATTGATAACAGCTCCTACTCCATCAGAAAAGTAGTGGGTTAAATCAGAACCGCCGCCACCAAAACTAATACGAACAGGGGATTTAGCTCTTGCATAAACTGCTCGTTCTTCTTGTAGAGGTAAATAATCTCTTGAAACAATATCTATAAGTTTTTTATTCTTATCTAAAATAGGCAGAACACGAATTCTATGATCAAGCTTTTTCATTAAAAGCTCTCTAGACGAAGATGGGCTTTCCCATAAGAATTCAATATTAGTACAAAGGCTTACAGAATCTTCCAGAGAAGATTTTTCCTGGAGGAGATACCTTCTAATATCACCATCAGTCAAAAGACCTGTAACTTGATCAGATTCATTAATAGTAAAAATAACTCCATGATTATTTTTCTCAATCTGAGCAAGGGCCTCTAATAATGATTTATCCTGAAAAATTAAAAACTTATCTTTATTCATAACCAAACCTAAAACTATTTATATATAAAACACTTATGACTTTCTAGCCATCCTTTGAAACACTTTATTATTAGCAGATAAGTAACTATAGCTCCCTTGATCTATAACTGCTCCTTTATCCATTAAGTAAATATGATCACATTGCTCTACAGTAGTGATGCGATGAGCAATCATTATAATTGTTTTTTTGCCTGAAAAATCGTGAATTGCATCCATAATTAGCTCTTCAGTAATTCCATCCAAAGCACTGGTAGCCTCATCTAAAACTAAAATATCAGCATCATTATATAACGCTCTGGCAATGCCTACTCTTTGTCGCTGACCTCCTGATAATTGAACACCTCTTTCTCCAACCCGTGTTTCAAAACCCTGTGGTAATTCAGAAATGAATTGCTCTAAATGTGCTAATTGTATAGCTTTTTCTATCCTCTTATCATCAATATCCTCTATCGGAAGGCCAAAGGCTATATTCTCTTTAATACTTGAATCAGCTAAGAATATAGTTTGAGATACGAACCCTAAACTATTCTGCCAGGCTCGGATATTATGTTCTGTTAATCGTTTTTCATCAATAATAACACTGCCTTCTTTTGGAGAAATAAGTCCTAATAAAATATCTATAGCAGTAGATTTACCTGATCCTGATGATCCAACAAGTCCGATTACTTTATTCACTGGAATTTCTATATTCAGATTAAAGAGAGCTGGCTTAGATGTTTCAGGATACTGAAATGATACATTATGAAGCTTAATACTATTTTTTATAGACAACTTACTATCTACAGTATCCTCTTTTGATAAGTGATCCTCTGAACCTTCTAAACTAGAAAAAAGATCACTCCTAATACTTTCAAATCCTGATAAATTTCCTCTAATCTGAGAGAGACTAAAATATATTTGCTGAAAAGCAGGCAATAATTTGAATCCTGCTAATACAAAAATAGAAAGAACGGGCAGTATTGATCCAAGATTTCCATTATGCGTAATCAATAAATACATCATTAAAGTGATAACGGAGCCAAATGCAATAAGTTCAACCGCATACCTTGGGACTTGTCCATATACTTGGGTTTTACCTTTAGCATTAGCAAAATTCTTACTGGCCTCAGTAAAACGATGGTTAAAAGTAGATTGCCTTCCAAGAAGAAGTATATCTTTTATCCCTCCAAAACCTTCTCCCATAAGTTTAAATCTTGAAGCTTGTTCACTTGTTATGGTTTCTCCATTGTCTGAAAGCCTTTGACGAACAGTTTTATAAAGAAAGTAATATGTAATATAAAACGTTACTGCGCCTAACACTGCTATCCAAGGCGTATATAAAAATATAGCAATACACATTAATAAGGCCATAAATAACTTAGCATTCATCTGCATTAAAGGGGTAAATATCCCTGATGTAACTCTTTCACACTCTTGAGCTATCTTATTAGTAAGTTGGTTGCTATTTCCAGAAGCATGAAATAACCAAGCTTGTCTCATATAATATCTATACAATCTGCTGCTTAAGTCAGCCCCAATTTCAGCAGCATACATAGATAAACGCCAGACAGTAAAAATTGATATAAAAGTAGCAATTACTAATATACCTAGAACACAAGAGGCAATAAGTAATAAAAAATCTGTTGTACTATTAAACTCTAGTTCTTTATACCACTCAGCTAAAAAACCTTGACCTTGAAGCTGATTAATATCTCCAACCAAAGCCATAAATGGACCAATAGATAAAACACTTACGACTTCTGCTATCGACATAAGAACAACTAAGACTTGGAGCCGATACAACCTCTTACGTTGTTCTAAGTCCAACAGAAAGAATAATTCTTTTATTTTTGAAAACATTTTATGCCATTAAAGTTAGTTATTTTTTATATACCAAGGCATTGCATCTGAAATACCCTTCACTAAATCATGACTCGGGATATAGCCTAGAAGTTTTTTTGCTTTAGTGATATCAGCTTGAGAGTGACGGACATCTCCCGCCCTAAACTCCCTATAACAGGGAACACTTAGATAATCTTTTCCATTATCAACTAAATTATTTTTTAAAATTAAAAATAAATCATTTAAAGATGTCCTATCTCCAACAGCTACATTATAAACTTGATTTTGTGCTTTTTCACTTGAGGTAGCTGCTAATAAATTAGCTTGAACAGCATTATCAACATAACAAAAATCACGACTAGTTTCACCGTCACCATTTATAAATATTTCACTATTATCTATCATAGATGCAATCCATTTAGGTATAACTGCAGCATAAGCACCATTTGGGTCTTGCCTTTTTCCAAAAACATTAAAATATCTTAATCCAATACTCTTGAAGCCATAGGAACGATAAAAAACATCAGCATAAAGTTCATTTACAAATTTAGTTACAGCATAAGGCGAAAGAGGCTGACCTATGTTTTCTTCTACTTTTGGCAAAGCTGGGTGATCTCCATAAGTTGAACTACTAGCTGCATATGTAAAGCTCTTCACATTAGAATTTTTTGCAGCAACCAACATATTTAGAAATCCAACTATATTAGAATTATTTGTTGCAATTGGGTCTTCAATTGACCTTGGAACAGAGCCTAAAGCTCCTTGATGAAGAACATAATCAACTCCCTTACATGCATCCATACAGGTTTCATAACTCGAGATATCACCTTCTATAAAATCAAATTTTTTCCAACTATTTTTATTAACATTTGTTTGTACTTCTTTAAGATTCTTCTTGTAACCAGTTGAAAAATTATCTAAGCCGATCACTTTTTGCTTGTAGTTAAGAAGTTCCTCAAGGATATTACTACCAATAAATCCTGCTACTCCTGTTACAAGCCAAGTATGCTGATTGCTTTTAAGTGTTTGCAATAATTTACTGTATTTAGACATTATTAATAAATAATTTATAATCGAAGATCTGTTTCCTCAGCAGAAAATAAATATTTCAAATCATAAATGAGTTGATTTTTTTTACCTAATTTTCTAATGTTTGAAATTCCCATCTTTTTGAATTCATTATGTGCAACTGCAATAATAATAGCATCGTAATAATCCTTTTTAGGATCTTCTATTAGTGAAATACTATATTCTTTTTTCGCTTCATCCTTATCTACGCAAGGATCATAGCAATCCACATTAACACCATGATTAATGAGTTCTTTTACAATATCTATAACCTTTGTATTTCTTAGATCAGGACAATTTTCTTTAAATGCTAAACCTAAAATTAGAACATTAGAATCTTTTTTTTCTATACTTTTTATAGTCATGGCCCCTAATAAATACGAGGCTACATAAGTCCCCATTGAATCATTTAACCTTCTACCTGCTAAAATTATTTCAGGTTCATACCCAAGTTTTTGAGCTTTATGAGTAAGATAATATGGGTCTACTCCAATGCAATGTCCACCAACTAAACCTGGACGGAAAGGAAGGAAGTTCCATTTTGTTCCAGCTGCTAACAAGACCTCTTCAGTATCAATATCAAGCTTATGAAAAATAATTGCTAACTCATTAATTAAGCTAATATTGATATCTCGTTGTGTATTTTCTATCACTTTTGCTGCTTCAGCTACTTTTATTGATGAAGTTTTATATGTTCCTTTTTTAATAATAGTACGATACAACTGATCAATAATTTCTGCTATTTCTGTAGTTGATCCTGAGGTCACTTTAATAATATCAGTGACACTATGTTCTTTATCACCTGGGTTGATCCTTTCCGGGCTATATCCAATAAAAAAATCTACATTGAAAATCAAACCTGAAAACTGTTCTAAAATAGGAACACATACCTCTTCTGTTGCGCCTGGATAAACTGTTGATTCATATACAACTATATCCCCTTTTTTTAAAATACTTCCAATTGATTCGCTAGCTTTAATGAGTGGAGTGAGATCAGGATTATTCTCTTTATCAATTGGCGTTGGAACTGTGATAATAAAAAAATTACACTCTGATAAATCAGCTAACTTTGAGGTAAATGTCAGTCCTTTGGATGAGCTTAATTGATCGTATGATACCTCTAAAGTCCTATCTTTGCCCAAAGACAATTCATCAACTCTCTTTTTATCAATATCATACCCAATGACATTCCTTAAATAGCCAAATTCTGTTGCAAGAGGTAACCCAACATATCCTAGGCCTACTAAGGCTAAATTGATTTCTTTTAATACCATTACGCTAATTATATTTTTGTATTTCTATGAAAACAAGAAGTTAGTATGTCTTATTATCTAATCTAAATATGAGTTATTTGATTATTCATTCTCTTTGAAAAAATAATTAATAATTACGAAGGATAATGATAAAACTATTCCTATAATAGTACCCATGATAGTAATAAATAATCTTTGCGGGCCTGATTTCTCGATAGGGATAAACGGCTTATCAAATGCCTGTATCATATAGTCAGGCTTTATTTTTGCTAACATCTGAGTGCTTAACTGAGAGGTTATCATTTGACTTATTGATTGTTGAATAACAGATAAATTATTTCTGGCGGATTCCTCATAAAGATATTTAAGTGCTTTACTAGATTGAGATAAGTCCTTCTCGCGCCTGAGATTATTAACCTCTTGGATTATTAATGTAAGAAAATCATATGCAAATATAGGAGATTCATGTTCGACAGAGAGTTCAATAATTCCATTACTAAAAAAATACTCAGCTGAAACCATATTACCATAGTCATTATATAATTCTAGGTAGGAAGGCTTAGTATCTAACCAAGCTTTAGATTCATCATCATAAATACTTTGATCAAAAATAGACGCTCTAGATGAATGATCAAATTTCTCAAAAGCAATGAAGTGTTTCTCTACAAATTCATGATTGTCTAAGAGATGCTTAAAGAACTCACGAGACTCAATTGTTGTTACCGCTTTATCCCCAGCAACCATTCCTCCGCCTCCGCCACCAACTCCTGCTCCAGTTGTCATTTTAACAAGGGCATTTACGCCTGCGGATACTCTTCCACCACCTTGATCATTAACTGCGACAACAATACTTTCAGAAGTATATGTATTGGGTTGGGTTAGTGAGTATATAACTGCACCAAAAGCAAATAGAGATGTTACTGATATTATAATTACTCTACTTGTCCAAAAAACTAATAATATTTCTTTTAAATCTAAATCAAATTCTTCTTCATCATGTATTTCCATATTTTTATGTGGTTTTTTCATAATTTAAAAGATCAGAAGCTATTAACTGCAGCAGCAGCTAAGGCCATTTGATAAATAATTTGAGTTACTTCAGTGGTTGCTCTAATTGCAGAAAAAGGCTGAACCTCAAGTGGTACCACAATCGTATCGCCTTCCTCCAAAATACTCATCTTATTTTTAAAGAAGCCACTATTAGATAACTGATTAGGAGATAGAATACTGCCATCAGCTTTCACTATATAAACATTATCACTGTCAGCAAAAGTATTAGCACCTCCACTAAAATTTATATAGTCATTAATTCTTAGGTTTGGCTTAAAAACATGAGAGTTAGGAACATAAACCTCACCTATAACAGAAATAGTTTGTTGTAGTTTAGGTATATGAAGCGTATCTCCATCTTCCAATCTAATATCTACATCATCACCTTTAAGAATTGCCCCCAAGTCAATCACTAGTCTTCCTAATGCTGAATCATTTACTGAGTCATCGACAAGCAATGCCGTTAATTGACTTATCGCATTCCCATCCAAAGAATCCTGCCCAAGTCCTCCTGATTGACTAGACAGTACAATTTTTCTCTTAAGCTCTGATCTAGCATTTGTTAATCTTGTCATTTCAGCTTCTTTTAATGCTTCTCTTTGAAGTCTAGCTGCATCAACAGATGCATAATCAGTTAAGCCTCCAGCCCTATTTATTATTTCCATAAGAGTTTGATTCTCAGAAATAGGATACTCACCTTCAAAATAAACCTCACCAGTAATTTTTACTGTTTTTATCTTATTAGATATTTCCTTTAGATTGATTACATCTCGTTCTTTTAGACTTAAATTCATTGAAGAAAGATCACCAATTGAAGCGATAGAGTTATAGACTGATATTTTTTTTCCTGTTGTGTCGCTTCTACTCAGTTCTATTTCAGAATTATATGTTGAATTTTTCAATCCTCCAGCTGCCTTTATTGCATCCTTTAATTCCATTCCTACAGTCAGCGGATAATTACCTGGGAAAAATACATTGCCAAAAACTGAAATTGTATCCTTTTCTCCATTTTTATCATTTTGATGGTCAATAATTTCAAGAATTGGATTAAGAAGTTGATCCCTACATAAATTTGTTATCTCACTACTTAAAAATACATTAGAGTCTGACTGTTCATTCTTACTTCTTTCTTTTTCAGCCATTTGTTGAAGAGATTTAACATCTTGCAGTGTCGTAAGATTATCAAGATCTTCTAATGGAACAGATTTTTTTGCTCTGAAGCCTGAAGATTCTATGATTCTAATAGCTTCATCTTCTGGTAATGAGCAGTAATCATAAATGGAATATTCATAATATCTTTTCATCTTCTTATCTTCTTGGATGACTGCTGAAGACTTATCAGCATTTTCTGAAGAGAACCCAGTAGTTTCAATGTCTAGGTTCATTTCTTCCATGAGAGATTTTCTTAAATAGGCTAAAGAATTCCATTCAGCTACCAGTGTCATTTCGCCTGCTTCATTAATATAATATTCATCTTGAAGTAATTGAGTTTTAATAAGATTGGGGGTAAGTAAACTTGGTAAAAATAGTACTTCATCTTTTTCTTGTAAAACTATATTTTCATCTGACTCTTTATCTCTAAATATAGACTCTAAATCTACTTGAAGAAACTGAAAACTATTGTTGATCTTGCTTTTTCTTTTAACCAGAACATAGTTTAAATCAGTCATAGCAAGCGTGCTATCAGCTGAAGGAATTAAGTCACCTATCTTCATGCCTTCAATTAAAGGGAAGAATCCAGGTTGTTGGGCATGGCCAGTTATAAGAATTGCATTTTTTAAGTTATCTACTATGGGGTGGATGGAAAGTACATCTCCATTATTTAACTCAAAATTATTATTTAAATTAATTTGAATTAAATTAAATCCATTTATTATTGGATCGATTCTCATAAGATCTGCTGAGAATAAATCTGCTTTAGGTTTTAAACCACCAGCATAATCAATCAAATCCTTAAGACTTTCATCATTATTAAGTTCATAAATACCAGGCCTAGCTACTTCTCCTGATACTCCTACTGTTTTAGCTATGGGTGGAACAAAGATAACATCTCCCTGCATTAGTCTTACATCTCTGCTAGTATCGCCATTTAAAAGTAGGTCATAAAAGTCAAAGTCCGAGATAACCTCTCCTTGCCTTTTAAGCTGTATATTCCTTAAAGAACCGGTAGACGCTACCCCTCCACTCTTAGTAATTGCATTTACCAATGTTGAGAGCGCGCTTATGCTGTACATACCCGGCTTTAATGTTTCACCTAGAACAAAAATATCAATTGACCGAAATGAACCCAAAGTAACACTCACTTCTGCGCCTATATAATTACTTGAAACTAATTCCTTAATAAGTGACTTAAAGTTTTCAAAAGTAATACCAGCTGCTGTAACTGGGCCAATTCCTGGAAGGAATATCTCTCCTTCTCTTGTTATGTCAAGTTTATATTGTTGATTAAAACTTCCAAATATTGCTAACTTAATCCTATCGTTAGGACCCAATACATAATCTTGTGGAACAGGTGTATTTTCTGAAACATAATCAGTAGACATATCTGTAAAGAAATCATACCCAAAATATGAGAGTTCCTCATCAGAAAACCTTGTTTGTGGAGGGGCTACAAAGCTTTTACCTCCCGTATAACCATAGTCTTTATCTTTAAAATTAATATCTGGTTTTACTTTACCAATATCATCTTTATCATCATTATTTTTTGCATCATCCTCTGAATCAAGATCTCTTTGAGATTGATTTAAGGCTTGCGAGCTAGTGGCCATGCTCTGAAGCAAAGCTGTAGTATCATTCATCTGCGAAAACAAAGATGAGAATGGGGCTAAAAGCATTATTAGTGAAATTATTATTCTTTTCATTACGTTCCAAGTCCAGGCTATATGTTTCTTACAGTAGAACTATATATTACTTACATAATGTTACAATTAAATATTATTAAAAATAGACATATTTTTAACCTTATGAAAAATGGAATTATCATTATAGGTTCAGGTCATGCTGGCGGTATAGCTGCAATAACACTGAGACAAAAAAAATATCTAGGTCAAATATTGATAATAGGTCAAGAAAAATTTTACCCCTATCAAAGACCGGCCCTATCTAAAGGTTTTTTAACTAATGAAATCAAAGAAAATAGCCTATATCTAAAGTCACCTCAATGGTATAAAAAACAAAATATTGATTTAATTCTAAATAATCCAGTTAAAAATATTAATAGTTTGAAAAAAGTAATTAGTTTGAGTGATAAGAAGGAATATAGATATGATCATCTAATAATTGCAACGGGAAGTATTCTAAATAAAATAGAACTGAGCTGTGATGAATCTAATATCCATTACTTAAGAACTTTGGAAGACTCTATAAATATTAAAAAAGATCTCATTACTAGTAAGGATATTGTAGTTATAGGTGCTGGATATATAGGGCTTGAGATAGCATCATCAGCTATCAAGGAAAATATAAAAGTAACTGTTATGGAAATGGAAGATAGAGTTATGAAGAGATCAGTCTCACAAGAAACCTCTGACTTTCTAAAAAAGAAACACGAAAAAAATGGTGTAGACTTTTTACTTAATACAGCAATTACTAATATTACAGACTATAAAAAACAAAAAAAAATTACCTGTAGTAATGGACATATAATTTATGCAGATTCAGTAATTATAGGAGTTGGTGTAAAACCTAATATTCAACTTGCATTAGATGCTGGTTTAAATTGTAAAGATGGAATAACGATAAGTGACGAAGGTTTAACATCAGATAAATATATATATGCTGCTGGGGATTGCACAAATCATCCTAATAATATCTATAAAAGGAGGATTAGACTGGAATCTGTTCATAATGCTGTAGAACAGGGACAATTGGTTGCTTCATCTATTATTGGTAATGTAAAACCATATCATCAGGTACCTTGGTTTTGGTCTGATCAATATAACTTAAAAATCCAAATTGCTGGTCTATTTGAATCATATGACGAAATTGTAACCAGAGGGAATAAAGAAGATGAAAAGTTTTCTCTTTTCTATCTAAAAGAAAAACAAGTTATTGCTGTAGAAGCTATTAATAACTCCAAAGATTTTCTAGCTGGAAAATACTTAATTAACCTAGGAGCTAAGATTGATAAGAAAATAATTGAAAATAAAGACATAGATCTAAAAAAAATGTTTTCACAGACTCAAGTATAGGTTGTTTAACCTGAGTGATAATTTCTTAGAAATTTTTCAAAGGATACTTTATCTTCTTTTTCTAACTTCGACTTCTTTTCCAATGATTCCAGAGTTTCTTTGGTAAAAATATGCCAGTTACTATTTTTGTTAGTATCTAAATAATACTGCTTATTATCACTACCAATTTGATTGCCAAAGTCAATAAAGCTATGATTCTTGGTGAGAAATTTATCTAATAATATATGTGATAACGTTTCTTCAGAATTGAGTATTTTAGATCTCATTTTCGATAATATTTTTGTATATTTTTTTGACTCATCATCAATCATATCTGCTATCAGAAACATCTCATCCATCATCTTAATTCCCCAATCTTCTAAACTTATATTTTTATTATTATGTCTTAGAAGAAGCTTAGGTTCTCTGCCCTTTCTTGCTACTAATGAGTCATTACTACTAATTTCATCTAATTCACTATTAGATATATACTCACTAGGCTTAAGAAAACAATAAATAAGAAATATATCTAAAAAATTTAATGTTTCTTGATCAATTCCACTTTTAGTGAATGGGTTTAAATCTAACGATCTGATCTCAATATAATCAACACCACTAATCTTTAGCTTCTCTGTAAGCCTCTGATCAGAGAAGTTCTTGCTTTTTGGCCTAGCAATAGCATAGTACTCATCATCAATTTGCAGAATATTATCATTAAGCTGTAGCAATTCTTTCTGCTCTATATTTCTAAAATCTTTGTGGACTGTTTCTGTAGCTTTTTTAAGATCATAGATATAATTATCCAAAGAATTTGTTGATACTGAAAAATTAGATCTAACTGAATTCTGATATCCCAAATCACTCATTCTCAATGATGTAGCAAAGGGTAAATAATAATCTTCATTATTAAGTTTTTTAAAGCTACTATTTTCTCCGCTCAAGAAATCTTTTGTTACTACTGGCGAAGCTCCAAATAAATAGAGAATGATCCAATTCATTCTATGAAGATTTCTGAGTATCCTAAAATATCCCTCTTCTCTTCTTTGCTTGGAGCTAATATCTTTTTCAAATAATGAAGAAATATTCCATAAGTCTTCTGAGAGTGAATAATTGTAATGTATTCCAGATATAGTCTGCATTCTGCTTCCATATCTGTATGCTAAGCCTCTTCTATAAACCTCCTTAAATAAAGCATTATTGGATTTACCATATCTAGCAATTGGTATATCGCTTTCTGCCCCTAAAATAGGAGGCATACTAAATGGCCATAGTATCTCGTTATTTAATTGATGTGTTACAAAATGATGTATGCTATCCAAAAAATCTAATGCTTCCAATGTGTCAAGAAACGGTGGGGTTACAAATTCCAATTGTGCCTCAGAAAAATCTGTGGTTATGTACTTATTGCATAAGGGAGATCCTAAAGATATAGGGTGATCAGATTGAGAAATTTTGGAATTAGAAATTCTTAGACTTTCTTTTTCTAGACCAATCTTTCTAGAACTAAAAAAATCCTTTAGCTCACTAATGAAGTTCTCATTTATTAGGTTTTGTGAATGATCAATCATGAAGATTTATACAATTAATCTCATATTAATCCAAAATAAATTTTATTTATATTTTCTTAGGTGCAATCCCAAATCCAGATAAAAACTTTTTAAAAGAGTAAGGATTTGGTGGTAATTTCTTCATTTTCATAGTCTCCATTTCATCAGAAGCATTGACCATTAGGCCATAAAGACCTCCTGGCTCTACTTTGGTTCCCTGATCTTTTGTTAATGGACTCCATGAATAACCAGTTCTTGACCTCGTTGATCTATTTACATAGAAAAGCTCCATAGGAAGATCAAAATAGATCCACTTATTAAAACTTCCCTCTCCAGTACAAATAGCATCACAATCAGTAAGAGCCACAATTGCTCCCACCCTAGCTCCAGATTCAAAACGTCTGGAAAACTCTAAATGCACCCCTTTATCTTTCCCTAGGAATTTTCCAGCACTCATCTTAAACCTCATATCAAAGAATGGAAGATCTTGATAATAATTAATGAAGCCTGTTACCGTTTCATAATCTTTAAAAGAAAATTTCTGATCAAAGTCTCTTTGCTTTACCCAATATGCCTCAAAACCGAGGCCCCACTGATGATTATCCGGCATATATAGAACTTCTCCTCCAGCTCCGCCATACATCCACTCAAGTATCCCCCAAGTTAACTTAGCCTTTGTGTTAGGTGTGATATCAGTTAAATAATCAAACTGCATCTTCCTTAATCCTGACTCACCCTCCTTAAGATAAAGCCTTCTATCCATCCTAACATGGTATAAATCACCATCAGGTATATGATAAGTATAGCCCTCATAATTATTATCAATATTGATCCCATAATCAGTTGTCAAGTATAACCCCTTCATGAATGATACTTGAGTATGAATAAGTGCTTCTAGCTGCCAAAAATAAAACTCTTGCTGATGTTGCAAAGTTCCAAGCATATGAGGCCTTACTGACCAATTATAGGTAGGATAGAGAAAATCATTTTCTACAATAATTGCCTCATTGCTTAATTTAATATCATGGTTATTTATTTCTAAAAGCTTCTCATCTAAAGGTCCTCTTGATACAGATTTAACAAAATCATCAAGACGAATTGAAGCTCTGAGTGTTTCAATCCCTTGATCTATATTGATAATTGTAATCCTATCAATATTGCTAGGTGCATTTTTAGCCAAAATTCTGCCAGCTAAATCAATCGCTTGTGTGGGATTAAAAAATCTACCTTGACTCATCTCTATCTGGAGCTCACTTCCATTAAAAATAATATTTTGAGTAGCAAAACCAATTGAAGCCATTTGCCACATAATTATATCTTTTAAATAGACTTGATAATCTCGATCCTGATCTAAATAGGGTTTAATATCTGGAATATTAATAATCTCAGCAGGAGCAATATATTTTTTCTTAATTGGTTTATTTAAATTAGAATGCACTGCAAAATTTGCATAAATACTATTTCCATGGATAAACCCAAATGACAAATCAACTTTATCCCTAGTGCCTAAATTTAATCGATAATTAAAACCAAAGTTAATTCTTGAATCAATTGAGATAATTTGATCTGGTCTTTTATCATAGAACAATCTTCTTTGAACGATGTCAGAATAATCTGAAGAATCATATTCTATTTTTAGAGATAAATTATCTATTGGTGTGAGATATTCTAGACTACCAAAAAAAGCTGCTTTTTCACTATTAAACCATCTTCCCGGATTCAATGTTCCACCATTAACATCCTCAGTTGAGAATGAATCCATAATACCTTCAAAGGGATTACCAATATGCTCAGCCCCACCGAGTCTTCCAAAACCCATCCCTAATGAAACATCTAAATTTTGATTGATCCTCTTACTTCCAACAATAAATTGTGAGTCATATGATCCAGTGCCCCCTATATCATTAATCCCTAAAGCGAATTCTGGAATATATGACTCACTAAGTAATCCAAAAATAGGTTTCCCTTCTTCTAGAAGTCTGAACTTTACATCAATGCCTTTATCCTTCCATGTTTGAACACCATCGTCATTATATGAATAATGTGTTGTTTCTGTATATTTAAGAACACCCTCCATCCAAGGAAACATTTGCATTTTTGCATATATTCTATTAAATGGAAGCTCTCTAGAAAGACCAAAAGTAAGTTCACCATCATCAGAAAATCTTCCTGTCGGAGTAATGATTGAACCAATGCCACCAAATGAATTATGAGACTTAGGAATTATGTAATCTAGATTATAAACATCCACATCATCTGCGTAAACTGGAAATAGAAAGATGCAACTACAAATTAGTAGAATTTTTTTCATTTTGAAATTATTCAGTTAGAGATAATACAAACTATTATCTCTATATTGAATTAACTGCCACTAGTTCCTGTAGTCGTTGTAGTGGTTGTAGCCATATCAGTTGTTCCAGTTGTTCCAGTAGTCTCCACTGTGGTTCCAACTGTGGTTACACCTGTGGTTCCAACGGTCGTTCCAGCTGTGGTTCCAACGGTAGTTCCAACGGTAGTTCCAACAGTAGTTCCAACGGTAGTTCCAACTGTGGTTCCAACGGTAGTTCCAACGGTAGTTCCAACTGTGGTTCCAACGGTAGTTCCAACGGTAGTTCCGATTGTAGTGCTTGGTGTTACAGGTGTTGGTGTAGGTGTGGGTGTGGGTGTAGGTGTGGGTGTAGGTGTGGGTGTGGGTGTAGGTGTGGGTGTAGGTGTGGGTGTAGGTACTACAGGTGGTGCGCCTGCAGGTGTAGTATATTCAGATGTGCCGCCACTAAAAAGTGCTAAAACAGCACCTGTTATGGCTACCCATGCTCCAGCTCCAGGTCCAGCTTTTTCTCCTGCTCCATCTTCTGCATCGGTTACTGCAGCAGTATCGCCAGAGACTTCTTCGCTTTCCTGAACTGTGTTAGTATCATCATCAAATGCACCTGCATCTTCATCACCAACATCAGCAAGAGTAATTGAAGGAGAACCGGTCATAGAAAAAACCAGTACTGTTATAAATGTAGCTATTTTTTTAAACACCATTATGATTTCCCTAAAATTTTATAAATCTTTAAATATTCCTAATTAATGAATATATGCGAAATTTCATCAATTATCAAACAAGAGAAAAAGATAATATACATAAATTAGGTTTTATCAAGTTAAAGTTGTCCCTTATTTGCGATACTTACTATATCGATAATTAGTCAAATATAAATTAAGATACCTATTTAATATAGCTATGCTATCTAATACTTCTCAAATATCACTCTAATACTTATAAAAGATTCGTCAATAAGTAAAACAAATAAAAAAATAGCTACATTTATTATTTTCTGGGTTCAAAAATTGCTCCGCTACCCCAATGTTTAGTGATTGCTACTTCTTGATTTCTAGTCAATCGATTACCAAAGTTGTCCCAAAAGCCTATTTTCCTGAAAAATGCAGCTTGTGTTTCCTCATCCCATGCACCTTGTAGACTATGGATGTAGAGGTTACCTGTAATCCCTAGATTGGTATTGCCCCATTCAATATAAGCCTCAATCAAATCCTGTGTATCATTAATTTCATAAGTATAACTGCGTCTATCCTTTTGATACTTTTTTCGAGTAATTATATTAAAATTAACGCCATCTAATATTATTTTTTTAGTGGAATCAATCCCTACTCCTGTCATTTTCTTCATGGCATAAGCTAGACTATCCACCTGAAACTCATCACCAATCAGAATATCTTCATCCCCTCTCGCTTGCATGACCCAAAGACAATCTAACAAGATCCTATGGTTTAGCCCTTGGGAAAGATATTCTTTTAATTTTTTATGTACTTTGGTTTTCTCCTCCAGGAACATATGCGATTGAGCCATGCCAATTCTTATATTGGCTAATCCTATTGATTGTAGAAGTTGATCTTCATTCTTAAAACGGATTTTCGACCTTGTGAACCAAACCAAGACATTTTTCAATAAATCACTATCTTTAATTTTATTGACTAATTTTAAACTAGGGTTTCTCATTTTCTCTTACCTTCTCTTACTTAACTTAACACTAAAACTAAGTATCATTAAATCAATTATAATATTTAAATTTAAAAATTTAATTCTAGTTTTTAAAATTTTAACTATAATGTATCTATAAATTGATCAAGGAAAAAAAATGAAAAAGAATCTTCTAATTACTTCATGCCTTTTAGTCACTCTTTTTGTGCCTATTGCAAATGGTGAATGTATTTACCCTAAGAAAAGTTTTAATATTCCTAATGGCTCAAAAGCAACAGAAGCTGCTATGGTTGAAGCGCAAACAGGAATCAAAGCCTACCAAACAGATCTTGGTTCTTATAGAGATTGTTTGGATGCAGAATTAGCCAGAGTTTCTAAGGAAATTGAGAACTATGATGAAATTTCAGAAATTTCATTAAAAAAGTTTAATGCTGCTGTTGATGCGGAAACTCAATTGGCTGAAGACTGGGGAACAGCTGTTAGAGCCTACAAAGCACAATAAAATTAAAATAAACTGAAGGAAATTATAGTATGTCAAAGACTATTACTATTACGGGTGCTGCTGGCCAAATTGGGTACCAATTAGCTTTCAGAATTGCATCAGGTCAACTTTTAGGAGTGGATGAAAAAATTAATTTAAATCTCTTAGAGATCACACCAGCACTAGATGCTCTAAATGGTGTAGCCATGGAACTAGAGGACTGCGCCTTCTCTTCTTTGAAAAATATAACAGTTACAGATGATCCGGAAATAGCTTTTAAAGAAGCGGATTTTGCATTTCTAGTAGGTGCAAAGCCAAGAGGACCCGGAATGGAAAGAGGTGATTTACTCATAGAGAATGCTGCTATATTTTCAGTCCAAGGAAAGGCACTTAATAGCCAAGCTAATCGGAATGTAAAAGTATTAGTTGTTGGCAATCCTGCTAACACAAATGCACTGATAGCGATGTCAAATGCACCAGATCTCAGTCCAAATTCGTTCACAGCCATGATGCGGCTTGATCATAATAGAGCAATTGCTCAATTAGCACATAAAACAGGTGTGCATTCAAATGAAATTAAGCAAATGATCGTCTGGGGAAACCATTCGACAACGCAGTATCCTGATACCAATCACACTCTGATTAGAGAACAAGCAATAAATGAGTTCGTTGATGATAATTGGATTAGAAATGAGTTTATTCCGCGAGTACAAGTCAGAGGTGCAGAAATCATCAAAGCAAGAGGTCTTTCAAGTGCAGCGTCTGCTGCTTCAGCAGCAATTGATCATATGAATAATTGGGAACTTGGAACTGCAGATAATGATTGGGTTAGTATGGCGATCCCTAGTGATGGTAGCTATGGTGTTTCTGAAGGTATTATCTATTCTTTCCCAGTGACTTGCTCTAATGGGCAATATAAGATTGTACAAGGTCTTGAGGTAGATGATTTCAGCAGAGAAGCTATGAATATATCTGAATCGGAACTACTAGAAGAAAAAGAAGCGATTAAGCATCTCTTATAATTTTATTAGACAAGAGCAAATCAAAGTAATAAAATCCATCGTCCTATATCATTACGAATAAAGTAATGATATGTATTAAAATATTTGAATTATAAGAAATGATTTCTTTTATCTTTTGGTTACTAATAATTTCAGGAACATTCCTAGTTCTTGCCTATAAGTCTGTAGAATTAAGAGTTGCATCACTCGTTGTTGGATCCATATTAGTCGTCTATTCAGCCTCCTCAGATGTCATTATTGTATATAAGTATTTTCTGTGGCTATTATTTTTTGGCTTAGTATCTTTAAACATTCCTGAAATCAGAAGAAATTATATAAGCTCTAGAATACTCAAAATCTATAAATCAGTTCTTCCAAAAATTTCTGAAACTGAGAAGGAAGCAATAGATGCTGGAAATGTTTGGTGGGATGGTGAACTGTTTACAGGAGAACCTAACTGGGATGTATTAAGAAAAAATCCTAGGCCAAATCTATCGGCTGAAGAAAAAGCATTTCTTGAAGGGCCATGCAATGATCTATGTGAAATGATAGACGAGTGGACAGTAGCTCATAAAGATTATGATTTACCTACTGAAGTTTATGACTTTGTGAAGCAAAAAGGCTTCTTTTCAATGATTATCCCTAAAGAATATGGAGGGTTAGACTTTTCACCTTTGGGTGTTGCAACGGTGATGAGTAAAATAGGTTCCAGGAGTCCAACTTTAAGTGCAATGGTAGGAGTACCCAATTCTTTAGGGCCAGCAGAGCTTCTGATGCACTATGGCACAGATCAACAAAAGGAAACTCTATTGCCTAAGTTGGCAACAGGGGAGCTAGTACCTTGTTTTGCACTAACCGGTCCTTATGCTGGTTCAGATGCAACATCAATTCCTGATACTGGAATTATTTGTAAAGGAGAATTTGAAGGCAAAGAAATTGTTGGTATCAAGCTTAACTTTAATAAAAGGTATATAACACTAGCTCCGATTGCTACATTAATCGGGTTAGCCTTCAAGTTATATGATCCAGATCAACTCATTGGTAAAACCAAAGATTATGGTATTACATGCGCCCTTCTTCCTAAAGAAACTCCTGGGATGGAAACAGGAAGGAGGCATTTACCTATAGGTATTCCTTTTCAAAATGGAACCATAACTGGAACTGATGTTTTTATTCCATTGGATTATATCATTGGTGGCGTTGAACAGGCAGGTGGTGGGTGGAAAATGCTGACTGAATGCCTCTCAGCAGGTAGAGCTATATCCCTTCCTTCTGGAGCAATGTGTGGCGCTAAATCTGCGGTTGCAGTTACAGGACCTTATACAAGAGTGCGAGAACAATTTGGAATGCCTATCGCTGAATTTGAAGGTATATTAGAACCCCTTGGAAGAATAGCTGGACGCACTTTTATTATTAACTCCTCTCTTACTACAACAGCAATGGCTATTGGCACAGGAGAAAAGCCTTCTGTGATTTCAGCAATCATGAAATATCATACTACTGAACTGGCTAGAAAAATTAGTATCGATGCAATGGATATCCATGGAGGTAAAGGGGTGATGCTGGGTCCTAAAAATTATCTAGCTGCAGGCTATGAAAGTGCACCTATTGGGATTACTGTTGAAGGAGCAAATATTATGACGAGAAGTCTCATCATATTTGGTCAAGGTGCTTTTCGTTGTCACCCTTATGTTTTAAAAGAAATTCAAGCGGTAGAAGAAGAAGACCCCAATGAATCACTGGATCAGTTTGATCAACATTTTTTCGATCATATTGGTTATACCTTATCCAATGCTTCACGCTCTTTTGTAAGAGGAATAACCAATAGATTTACAGATAGTCCTGTTCAAGATGAAACGGAAAACTACTATAAAGAAATTAATCGCTTTAGTGCTGCGTTTGCATTACTAACGGATGTTTCAATGTTAGTTCTTGGAGGAACATTAAAAAGAAAAGAAACAATATCAGCAAGATTGGGAGATGTTCTAAGCTCTCTATACTTGGCTAGTACATCGCTTAAGTATTATGAAGATATAGGGGATAAAGAGGCGGATCTTCCACTGGTTCATTGGACTCAGAAAACACTGCTGCATGAAGCTCAAGAAAACATGCATGAGACTTTAAACAACTTCCCTAATAAAATTGTTGCTGTATTGCTTCGTTGCTTAATATTTCCAGTTGGTAGAAATTTCTCTCCACCATCGATTGAAGAAACCTTAACTATTGGTAAGTTAATATCTCGAAAAACAAAAACAAGAGAGAACTTGATCATGCAAGGAGTTTATCTAAAAGATGAGCCCACTAATCATTATGCCCAAATGAATAAAGCTCTAGAACTCTATGAAATCTGCTATCCAATAAAGAAAGAGATCTTAAAGTCAAAAAAGAAAGGATTAATCAGCGGTAGTACTTTCAATGAATTAACTGAGAATGCACTCCAAGAGGGTATTATTAATGAAAATCAGAGTGATCAGCTTACTGAATATGCTGCTATAGCTGATGAAATTATTAATGTTGATGATTTCTCACAAGAAGAGATAGACCAAATACGATAACCTTATTTTCATTTTTAAAAAAAGTTAAAAACTTTTAAGTGAGAATACAAAAAAATTAATTGGTTCCGAAAATATCTCTTGTGAATATTTTCGATTCAACATCTCTCAATTCATTTGTTACTCTGTTTGCAACTATCAAATCAGATGCAGACTTGAAATCCCTTAAATTAGAAATGACTTTATAATTCAAGAAACTGTCTTCGTTTAATAAGGGTTCATAAATAAGAACTCTTGTGTCTGTGCATTTGAGTTTTTTAATGATCTCAATAGTTGCAGAAGATCTAAAATTATCAGCTCTCGCTTTCATCGCTAATCTATAAAAACCGATAGTCTTAACACCTCTCTTTACAATTTTTTCTGCAATAAAATCTTTACGTGCTTTATTAGAAGAAATAATTGCTTTAATCATTGTCTGAGGAATATTTTTATAGTTTGCATGCAACTGTTTAGTGTCTTTAGGTAGGCAGTAGCCACCATAACCAAAAGATGGATTATTGTAGCCACTTCCAATTCTCGGATCCAATGAAATACCATTAATTATAGTGCTGACATCTAAATCATTGGCAAATGAAAATGTATCTAGTTCATTAAAAAAGGCAACTCTCATTGCAAGATATGTATTAGAAAAAAGCTTTATTGCTTCTGCTTCTGATGAGTGAACTAACATAGTCTCAACGTCTTTATTTTTGGATTCTGTTTTTAACAATCTTAAAAAATTTTTTGACTTATCACACTCTCCTCCAACCACTATCCTAGATGGGTACAAATTATCCATTAATGCTTTCCCCTCTCTTAAAAATTCAGGGGAATAAATGACTCTATCAGTTGAATATTTCTTTCTTAAAAATTCTGTATGGCCTATAGGAAGAGTAGATCTAATTATTACTAATGCTGATTTATTTAACAAAAGTGCATCTTCTGTGACTGAGTCGACTGAACTTGTATCAAAATTATAAGATTTATTATTAAAGTCAGTAGGAGTAGCAACAATTATAAACTCTGCTTGATCAAATGCTTCCTCTTTATCAAGCGTTCCCGAGAGGGATAACGTTTTTTCACTAAGGAATTTTTCTACTTCATTATCTTTTACTGTAGACTTTTTCTTATTAATTTTTTGAATGCGTTCTCTATCGATATCTAAAACAGTTACTTTATTATTTTGTGCTAATAAAACTGCTAAAGACATGCCGACATACCCTGCCCCTACTATAGTGATTTTATGCTCTGTACTCATGTTGCTCTAGCTTATAGGTATTAAAAAGTAAGCAGTAGATTTGTCTATAGCAATACAGTGTTTAGAGATAACTTTTACCAAAATAATTTATTTCCTCAAATCAACAATATAATAATTCATATTTGATAATTCATTACCAAATTTTTTCATTTTTAATGCATCATCTGAGATTATAACTCCTAGGTCCCCACCTCCTGCTCCAGAAGGTTTGTAAAATAAGTCTACTGAGTCAGCAAGATCTAAAATTTTATTATGCTCTTGGGTGTATATGCCTAAATCAAAATCATGATCCAATTGCTTGATTAATATGTTTTGTTTTTTTAGTAAATTTAAAATATCTGAGGAGTTTCCTTGATGCCAAGCTTCTGAAAACTCTTCCAAAATTTTTGTCATCTGAAAGTAAAGACTTTTAAAATTTGGAATATTTTTTTGCTTTGCAATATTATACTTTTCGATCATAGAACTCGTTGAACTCTGTTGAGATGTAATAATCCCCTTAATAATTAAATTTTTTGGCCAATCCAGAGTATTCCATTTGTATTCGCTTAGCATATATTTATTGCACTCTATCAGATTGGAGTCAGCATGAGATGAGATAATATCTAGACCGCTTCCATTCTTTCCCTGATGCAATTTGTGCAATTCCATTGAGTTATTAATTAAATCATATTCAGACAACTTTAAACCATAGAAATTATTTATTGCATTAAGAATAGCTACAGAAACTGCAGCACTAGAGCCCAAGCCTATCTTGGTCCCTTGAAAATACAAATCATTGGTATCTATTGTAAAAAGAGTGTTATTTGGTTTTACTCTCATTCTTTTGATTGACAATTCAAGGAATAAGCCAAACTCACCTGGATCTTCATCTAGCCAGTCAATTTGATAACTATTATTAACATTAAATGGAAAGCATTCATCAATAAGAGAACAATAAAAAATATTACCCACATCCGTTTGATCTTCTATAGTGACCTTAACCTTCTGTTTTGTAGACATTATTGTTGCAAGAGCACCATCTAGAGCGAAATATTCTCCTGATAGAAATATTTTACCTGGCGCTGTGCTTTCAACCTTCATTAGTGAGTCTTGCTCCCTGACCAATATTTACCTCAATGATATCCTGAATATTGGGTATTGATTTCATTTCAATAATCACCTGATCAGCATGTTGAGCTTTACAAATTATTTTAACTTGTGGACCTGCATCAATAGTATAAAAAATACCAATGCCGTTAACTTTCATCTCTTCGATCTTTTGAATACAAAGGTGGGACGTTGCATTTCTATAAATAAGTGGAGGTTTAGATGTTTCCATAACTTTATGCATTTTCTTACAGTTATCCTCCGAGACCTCTCCAAGCATATCAAAATCCTTCATCTTAATAGCTTTTAATGCTTGCTTGATATCATTATCCTGATCATTAACCCAATCTTTGTAATAAGAAGATGTTGATTTTGATATTCTCATCCCATCTCTGGAGCTTACTAATTTTCTATCGGATGATGTCTGACATATAATAATTTTTAATGGCCACTGATTTGAATCTAAAATGGTCTCACAACTATAGTTTTTTTTATTTAAGTAGACAAACCCAGAATATAAAGACCGGGGTGCAGAACCTGATCCTAGAATTGCAGCATTAATTAATTCTTTTTCAGATAAATGGAGATTAAAGAGTTTATTAATTGCTATAACAATAGAAGCAACTCCAGATGCAGAAGAAGCGAGACCTGCAGCCGTTGGAAAATTATTAGTCGACTCAATAACACAAAAGTCTTTCACTGGCTTGAATGACTTTAGATAGTTCATCGTGGGCTTGATCTGGCCCAATGACTCTTGCTCTATATCATTTAAAACCCAAAGATCTTTCTTGAGTGTTGAATCAAATGATACTTTTGCGGTTGAAAAAAGAGTATCGACCGTTATTGAGATTGAACTCATATCAGGCAAGTTATTTGATGCATCTGATTTCCCCCAATACTTAATCAGAGCAAAATTAGGATGTGCTATTGCTTTTATGTAACTCAAGTCTGTGTCCTGTCTTAAAACAATACTAATATAAAACTAGTAGTATACTTTATTAGTTAAATGAACAAAGAGTAGCTGAATTAAATTTATATGGAATTATTTAAGGATAAATCTGAAAAATACACTCTAGAAGTGAATGCCTACCTACAAGCTTACTTACCAAAAAAAGAAGCTTCCCCTCACGTTCTTCATGAAGCTATGCACTATGCTGTAATGAATGGTGGGAAACGAATTAGACCATTATTGACCTATGCCTCTGCAGAAGCTTTAGATATTGACCCCTTGCTATTGACGCCAGCTGCTGCTGCAATTGAGTTATTACATTGCTTTTCTCTGGTTCATGATGATTTGCCAGCAATGGATGATGATGACCTAAGACGAGGCAATCTATCGCTTCATAAAGCATTCAATGAAGGAATAGCAATCTTAGCTGCCGATGCTATGCAATCACTTGCCTTTCATGTTTTAGCCAATGATTCCTCGCTCAATCAAAAAAATGATATTAGGACATCATTGTCTAACCTTATTGCTGAAGCTTCTGGTACTTCTGGAATGACAGGTGGTCAAGCATTAGATATTGAGGCTGAAGGAAAAACAATTGATTTAAAAGATTTAGAACACATTTATCATTTAAAAACAGGGAAACTATTAAGAGCCTGTGTTATGGCTCCAGTATTTTATA
>Ga0209035_10000048_pt1 | contig 43005 bp, 38 predicted proteins | sample MarorgKNORR_S2LV_6_FD_188220 | JGI IMG/M metagenome (GOLD analysis project Ga0209035, IMG submission 188220) | Marine microbial communities from the Southern Atlantic Ocean, analyzing organic carbon cycling - AAIW_A/KNORR_S2/LV (SPAdes) (version 2) | ecosystem: Environmental > Aquatic > Marine... | reverse complement strand
TGATAAAGTTGTCGGCTCAGTCGAAGCAATCGAATTAGTTACTGTAGGACAGAGAAAAGGTCTTGATCTCGGCGGAAATTCAGGCCGGTCGTATGCTGTCGCTGTTGACGTGCCATCTCGGAAAGTCCGCGTTGGTAATGCGTCAGAACTAAAATCAGGCAGTGTCGCACTTACGGACTTTAGTTGGGCTGAGGAACCTTTTTCTGGAAAGTTACTTGCTCAGACTAGCGCCCATGGAAAACCTGCATCTGGATGGCTTGCTGCAAACGGGATTCTGACATGGGATTCGAAGAGACAGCGAGTTGCAGCGGGCCAAGCCGTTGTTTTCTACCATGATGATCTGGTTATCGGCGGAGCCATTGCGGTACAAGGTGCTTTGCCAGAGGGTTAGTTACAACCTTGGTAGGTTACGGTTTGCCGCTTCTTTCAGGGCCGCCCCAGGGCGGGTAGGGCTGAATAAGACTTGCTTCACTACCTTGACTTCAGCGATTCGGCGAGATTGTGGAACGACTTCAACTTCTCCATCGATGCTGGCCTGAAGAACGGCACCCAGTGCATTTTGTGAGATATCTAAGAGTCCTTCAGAATCTAGGCTGGCGTCGGTCTTGATGGCGCCCAGGCTAGATATATCAGCTCGACGAACAAGAAACGGTTCTCGTGTGGAAAGTAAATCATGAAGCACGAATCCGTTCGGAACGAAAATAATCCATCTCCTAGACAACTGATGCATAGATCGAATGCCTGCCCCAGCTATCGGAATGCCTAAAATAATGGCGAGCGATCCGTAGAACCACTGGCTATTGACTAATAGGATTGGACCTAGCCAGATGCCTGAAACGGTCATAACCCACGTCAAAGGTAAGGGCCCAAGGTAGAGGGCAGAAGGGCAACGAAGTAAAAGGCGCCGCTCATTTCCATAGCTCAATCCGTCTACTAATGAATTGCCTAGCTCTGGAAGGAAAACGAGAATAATGATGACACAACTATGAGTGAAAGCTACCCAATGAAGAGTCGAAGCGGTCGCTATTAATGTGGTAGCGACTAATGTTAAAGGCGCAGCAACCCTGAGTGCAGTGAGCGACCAAGCTCTGCGTATTAGTGTGCAAGTAAGAACAAAAAACCAAATGAGCCAACCGTAGGCGGCAAATAAGGCTTGAGTGTTGCCTGTCGAATCGGCAAGAGATTCATCTAACATATCGCCAAGGGATAGCGGTAGAAGTAGCCAATTGATGCGGACTAGCCACAAAGACGGATCTTTTTTCCAATTCTGAAAGAAGGTGAAAGCATTGCTGGTGCGTAACATCTCTATAAGCGTGGCTTAATATCTCTCAATGGTCTAGCTGGAGCAGCATTTAAATTCTCTTCTTTAATCGGTCACTCATGGCAGCTACTCTTAGGTATTGTCGGTTTTGATATGGAAGACACGAACAGCCCACCTGAGATTATTTCTGCGAGAGTTATTGAATCTCGTATCAAAGAGCTGCGAGTTCAAATTCGCGCACATAATGTTGCGTATTATGAGTTAGAGGAACCCGTAATCGCTGATGCCGATTACGACTTAATTAGCCGAGAACTGGTTAATCTTGAGCTGGCTCATCCAGAGTACGCGACTGGGGATTCTCCGACTGAGGATATTGGTTCGAGGGCAAGTGTGTTGTTTAGTCCAGTGCAACATCGAGTGCCCATGATGTCGTTGGACAACGCTATGAGTTTCGAGGAACTAGATGTATGGCATGAACGTGTTGTCAAGAGTCTTGGAGGCGTTACCTCACCAAGATTTGTTTGTGAGCTTAAATTTGACGGACTAGCGGTATCCATACGATATGAAATGGGTAAGTTGGTTCAGGCTGCAACACGCGGCAATGGCAGAGTTGGCGAGGATGTAACTGCCAATGTTTCCACTATCTCAGACATCCCGAAGGAGATAGGACCAGACGCACCAAATGTTCTTGAAGTACGAGGGGAGGTGTACCTCCCTATCTCGCGTTTCAAGGCCCTGAATGAAGAGAAGAGTAGAAAAGGTGAAACGGCATACATAAATCCACGGAACACTGCTTCAGGTAGCTTGCGTCAAAAAAATTCAAAAGTTACGGCTTCACGTGGCTTGTCGTTTTGGAGTTATCAGTTAGAGGAGAAAAGTCTCGGACTGGCAATGGACTCCTCGTCCCAAACATTTAAGTTTTTGTCTTCCCTAGGATTACCAGTAAGTCCTGAGATTGAGTTTTTTGATCACTTCGTAGAGGTCAAAAAATTTTGCAAAAAATGGATTACGAAAAGACACATACCGGACTATGAAATCGATGGAGTCGTTATAAAACTAGATAATTTAAGCGATAGAGAAAAGTTAGGCTCTACCAGTCGGGCTCCACGCTGGGCGATAGCTTTTAAGTTTCCCCCTGAGGAGCGAACTACAAAACTTCTGTCAATCGAAGTATCTGTAGGAAGAACTGGCAGGGCTACTCCGTTTGCTGTTTTAGAGCCAGTCTTTGTTGGTGGGTCTACTGTGGCCATGGCTACTTTGCACAATGAAGATCAGGTGGCTTATAAAAATGTTCGACCTGGCGATGTTGTCTTTGTAAGGAAAGCAGGGGACGTCATCCCAGAAGTCTTAGGTCCAGTTTTGAGCCAGCGATCTGCAACCAGTGATGCTTGGCATTTTCCTAAATTATGTGCTTCCTGTGCCCATGCGTTCACCAGACAAGCTGGAGATGCAAATACGTATTGCGAGAATCGGCTTTGTCCAGCTCGGATTCAACAAGGAATTAGTTATTTTGCGGGCAGAACCGCGATGGATATAGAGGGTTTGGGTGAACAGACAGTCAAGCTTTTAGTAGAAGAGCGTATTGTCGAAGATGTTGGTGATTTATTCAGCCTGGAAGAGAGTCAATTACTTAATTCAAAGGGAACTAATCAAACATCTGTAGATAATCTCCTTACAGCGATAGATGCAGCGAAAGCTCGTCCCCTAGCTAGTGTTCTGATTGGTCTTGGAATTGATCACCTTGGACCATCTACTGCGGAAATGCTTGCCCGAGAGTTTAAAAATGTTGATGCGATTATGCAAGCGGACGCCGAGACTATAGAGACATTAGATGGTGTAGGTCCAAAGATAGCTGAGAGTGTTGTGTCTTTTTTTTGTGATCCTATTCAACGAACAGTCATTGAGAAGCTGCGTGTTGCAGGAGTTCGGCTTGAAGAGAAAGTTAGTGAAGAAGAAGTGTTTCAGGTCTTGAAGGGTAAGTCAGTCGTTGTAACCGGAAATTTAGATGACTGGTTCTTGAGTCGGGATGATGCAAAAAAAGCTATCGCTGTAAGAGGAGGTAAAAGTCCGGGCAGTGTGTCTGCCCAGACGTATGTATTGGTGGCAGGAAACGGTGCTGGTCAGTCGAAACTAGCGAAGGCAGAATCTCTCTCAATTCCCATAATTGGAGAAGATGCATTTCGTCAGCTGCTCAAAAGCGGGCAACTAGAAACCTAGTTTTATGATCCAGTGATTACTGATCCGTCTTGCCTAGACAATCTTTAGAAGGTCGTGAAACACCACTCGAAGTCAATATTATCGGCTTCTATATTTATTGTTGGGACAGCAACCACGCGAGCGCAGACGTTGCCAGTTCGTAATTCAGGAAGCGTTTTTTCTTCCGCTGGGAAATAAAAAAACTCACCTAGTTCCCTAGTGCCGTCAGTTAGCTCTGTATCTGGAATTACGACTCCATCGATTGTGAGCGTAGGCTGCCAGCCCGGGCTCAGAGAAACACCCACAGGGCTTTGATAAGGGGTTTGGCTTCCTTCTGCAGGAATAACCGAAAGAAGACCATTCGGGTACAGATCAGGTCGAGGAGCACCGCGTGTTACGGTAACGATCCAGAATATCAGCACTACGACAAAGAGGGCACCTACAGTTATGAAGGTAGCTACTCCACGTCTAAGCGACCAATTTACGGTGCCAGAGTTTTTGTTGATCGATAGAGAATCTCCACTATTCACTCACACAGCATGCCCGACATCGGAGCGAAAGCCCACTGACAGAACTAAGAAGCTAAACGAACTTGTAACTAGCTGACACAGAGCTATTGTCGGGTTGTGGACCAATACGGTGAGAAAGAGATCCTTAGTGAGCCTTCTCTTAATCGTTCATGGTTACTATTGCTTTTTGCTTTTGTATTTGTCACTGCCATAGGGGCTTTAGCCGTTAGCAGCGTTGACCCCCCAGGAACTTCAATCCATGCCATTGCTGATTACAAAGGCCACACGATTGGCGAGGTACGCGCTATCGCTGAAAAAAACTTGTGGGTTTTAGATGAAGATCAAGTGCGAACCGATCTGGTGCCTGAGGGCTTAGTGCTGGTGCAAAACCCCGCTGGTGGTCAGGGATTAGCGGAAGGTAAACTCTTGTCGGTTGAGGTCTCTAGCGGCCCATTGTTGCGCCTCACTCCACACATATTGGGACTCTCGTTAAATCCGGCACGTATAAGGCTCGAGGCACGGGGTTTCGAAATTGATGAAGTAGATCTTCGCTACAGCGAGGACATTGATGATGGGCAAGTTCTTGAACTTCTGATAGAAGAAAAACCGGCCTATGGCGGGTTGCTTAATGAGCCGGGAACCCGTGTGTCCCTTGTTGTCTCTGCAGGGCCAGTTCCGCGAGTGGTGCCGAACCTCATTAACACCTCACTCGAGGCTGCGACAAATATTCTGGCAGGTTTGCAGCTGGCATTTGTGGTGAACGAAAAAAGGGATGTGAAGTCGATATTCCCTAACGAATTCGTCACCAAACAAACTCCGATGGGTGGTCTGTCGGTAGCCAGAAATTCCGTAGTTAAATTAACGATTGCTGGAATTTCTCCAGTGATTGAAGTGCCAGATGTAGTCGGTGTTGAGGCAGATGAAGCAGCCGAAATACTGAAAGAAGCAGGTTTAGTTGTTGAAAGATTTGATTCTGGTCTTGGGCCAGTGCAGGAAACCTCTCCAGCGATAGGTGCAATTGTTGATCTGGGATCTCTCGTTGTCTTGAAGTTTGCCGCTGGCCAATAGGCACTGTTACAAATATTGCATTGAGAATTATCAGATAATGCTTGCAGTAAGTAACCGGATTACGAAATGATACGACGTAAACTCTTTTCGATGGCATCCGGCAATAGCCCCTCTCGATTGGCGAGAATAGACAAACGCCAACGAAACGAAAGTTGGCCCAACGCGCCGCTGTACATAGATATGTCTATATGCATAAATTGTGATGCATGTCTGAGGGCCTGCCCGCCTAATTTTGGAGCTATTTTCAATCACGGAATCGATGTAGTTATCATTCCTGAGTTGTGTTCTGGTTGCGATAAGTGTCTTGACCCATGCCCTGTTGATTGCATTCATCCTTTGGATAAAAAAAGTTGGGTAACAACGCCAGATAGTTGGTGGGACGAGCCTCTAAGCGCTAATGATTCGTATATGTAGTTAATAGTTTGAGTAGGTAAGTTTTAGATGCTTACGGAGGAATTTTGACAGAACGATTATCCCAAGATGAAGTAGCGCACGTAGCGCATCTCGCGCGGATTGATCTCAATGAAGATGAACTGCGGCATTTTGCTGATCACCTCGGCAAAATTCTTGATCATGCTAGTGAGCTTGACTCTCTGAATTTAGAAAGTATTTCTTCAATGTCGCATCCGCGTTTACTCACAAATGTTATGCGAGACGATGTCGTTGGAACGACCTTAGACAGAGCGGAAGTGTTGGAGCAGGCGCCGGATGCAGATTCCGGTCAATTTCGGGTACCTTCGATTTTGGGGGAAACGTTGTGACTTTAGAAAACTCGGCACTCTCAATCGCAGAGGATGTGCGGCTTGGTAGAAGAAGCGCTGTCGAAGTTTTGGAGAGCTACCTTTCAGTTATAGATGCAACGGAAAACGAAATTCATGCATTTAATTTGGTGACTCGTGACCATGCCTTCGTTTCAGCTCAAGATGTAGATGAAAAAATTTCTCGGGGACTTGACCCTGGCCCGTTAGCGGGTGTGCCGATCGCTTACAAGGATAATTTATGCACCTGGGGTGTTGAAACTACCTGTTCTTCGCGAATGCTTGAAGGTTGGAAACCGCCATATAATGCAACGGTTGTGGATCGTATGTCGGCTGCTGGGGCAGTGATGATAGGGAAAACAAACCTCGACGAGTTCGCTATGGGAAGTTCAACAGAAAATTCTGCTTTCGGACCAACTTGTAATCCAGTTGATGTTTCGAGGGTTCCGGGAGGATCGAGCGGAGGATCTGCTGCTGCGGTCGCAGCGGGTTTTGCTCCGCTTGCGCTTGGATCAGACACGGGCGGATCAATTAGACAGCCCGCAGCTTTGTGTGGAGTCGTGGGTGTTAAGCCCACTTATGGTCTAGTTAGTCGATTTGGGTTAATTGCTTTCGCTTCTTCTTTTGATCAAATAGGTCCGTTCGCAAATAATGTTGCTGATGCTGCAGTAGCGCTGGAAATTTTAGCCGGCCACGATCTTGCCGACAGTACATGTATCCCTGGTCCAGGTCCGAAGCTGTTGGCTGAGCTTGACCGAGGAGTGGAAGGGCTTCGCGTCGGCATAGTGAGAGAGCTAATAGATGGGAGCGATGACGATGTGGCACTGCGAGTGCACCAAGCGGCTGAAGCCCTTGTGGCCGCTGGAGCACTTGTTGATGAGGTTTCTGTTCCAGCAGTTGAATATGGACTTACGGCCTACTATCTGATTGCTCCCGCTGAAGCCTCTAGCAACTTAGCTCGCTACGATGGAGTTCGATACGGTTTAAGACGTGAAGGTTCTAATGTCCAGGAAATGAATGCGTTAAGCCGACGCGATGGTTTCGGAGATGAAGTTATCGCTCGGATAATGCTCGGTACCTTTGCGTTAAGTGCAGGTTATTACGATGCCTACTACGGTAAAGCTCAGAAAATAAGAAGTTTGATAAGGCGGGACTTTGACTTGGTGTATGCGGATCACGATCTGTTGCTTTCTCCTACTTCACCATCAGTAGCGTTTAAGTTTGGTGAACGATCGGATCCTATGTCTATGTACCGCAGCGACGTATGCACGATTCCGAGTAACTTGGTCGGCGACGCGTCGATGTCAGTTCCCTTTGGAAATGGCTTGCATAACATGCCGGTAGGAGTTCAGCTAATGGCTCCGGCCCTGGGAGAAGCTTTGATGTTTCGAGCAGCAGCAGTTCTGGAACTTGCAGAACCAGCGGAGGAAGTTAATGACTGAGTGGGAGACAGTTGTTGGACTAGAAGTTCACGTGGAATTAGCCACAGCCACTAAGCTGTTTTCTTCGGCCCCCAACAGCTTCGGCGATCAACCGAATACAAATGTGACTCCGGTTTGCTTAGGCTTACCGGGCTCACTTCCAGTTTTGAATAGGAAAGCTGTTGAACTTGCGATTAGTACTGGTTTAGCGTTGAACTGTGAAATTCGTCCGTCAGTTTTTCATCGAAAGAATTATTTTTACCCCGATATGCCGAAAGATTATCAAGTAAGTCAGTATGACGAGCCGATATGCGCTGAAGGTTATTTGGACTTGTTAAATGGAATTCGGATAGGTATTGAAAGAGCCCATTTGGAAGAAGACGCTGGAAAGACTACTCACCTGGGAGGTGAAGATGGTCGTATCCATGGTGCTAGTGAGGCCCTTATCGACTACAACCGAGCTGGAGTTCCTCTTCTTGAAATAGTCTCGCGTCCGGATATCCGATCCGCCGATGATGCTCGATCATATGTAGAAGAACTGCGGGGGATACTTTTGGCAACCGGAGCTTCTGAGGCGCGTCTAGAGGAAGGGTCAATGCGTGTCGATGCGAACGTTAGTGTTCGTCCGTTTGGATCTTCTGAGTTAAGAACTCGTTGCGAAATTAAGAATTTGAATTCGCTTCGATCGTTACAACGCGCAATTGAGTATGAAGCTCGGCGACATATTGATTTATATGAAGCAGGGGAAAAGCCAAAGCAGGAAACACGTCATTGGTCTACCGAGGGTCGGACGCATACGTTGCGCTCTAAGGAAGAGGCGAATGATTATCGATACTTTCCTGAACCAGATTTAGTGCTATTAGATCCGGATCAGGCTTGGATAGAAGAAATCAGGAAAGCTTTGCCAATACTTCCGGCTGCGATTCGAAGCGAGTTAGTGGTCTCTGCCGGAGCGACTTTAGAACAGGCCAACACCATAGTTAGTCGCGGCCTTGGCTCAATAGTTGTATCTGCTGTAAATTCAGGATGTGACGCCCATAGAGCCTTGACCCATGCGATCCAAAACTTAGCTATGGAAAACGCTTCGAAAATCTCGGATGTGTCATTCATTAAGGTATTGCAGATGGAGGACGAAGGTTCGTTAACCCCAACTCAAGCTAAGCAGATTTTGGCGGAAGCCGTTGAAACAGGTGAAGACCCGACTCTCTTGGCGAAAAATCGGGGGTTTGAAGCCATGGAAAGTGGAGCGCTCGAAATACTCGTAGATAAGGCGATAAGTGAGAATCTTGGGGCGTGGGAAAAATTTTGCTCAGGCGAAGAAAAAGTTCAAGGTGTCTTTGTCGGTGCGGTTATGAAAGAGACAAAAGGGCAAGCAGATGGCGGGGAGATTAATCGAATCTTGCAGGAGCGACGATCGTCCAACTAGCTAACGGACAATGGCTTGTAGATCTTTGGCTTGATCGACCCAGTGTCCAACTTCTTTTTCGTTAGGAAGCCGACCTACGAGGGGTTTTCGTCGCGAAGCATTGGCGCTTACCATTTCTTGATGAAGGCGTGATGAGCGTGAGCGTCGGAGTTTCTTGAGGGAATCGATGCCGACAGCCTCAAGCAGATCCGAGTATTGAGTTGAGATTCCCTGAATCCGCATTAAATCAGCTCGATTAACCCACTCGAGCACTCGCTTCTCGGACACACCGACTGTTTCAGCGATAAGTTGGCGACCTTTTCTTGTGGAACCAGAGCCGAGAAGGACGTCACAAGTTTTTATATCAGCAGAAATTAAGCGCTGTTGCGCTCTGATGCCAATGTCTTTGATTGCGGCGATCGACGCCATTAAAAATCCTTGAGATAAATAGTACGTGCGGAGAGCATCACTAGTTTGTAGCAGTTCTCTAACTCATGCACATCAAAGTGAAGATTTGAGCCAAGTATTTCCTTTGAAACGAATCCAAAGTGGGATGGCTCGTAAAATCGTAAGTATCGTTATAGCTGACCATAGCCAACCTATTCCGAGGTCATATTTAGTCAAAGCTGCCGTAATAGCAACAAAAATAGCAAATGCTCCGACCATGGCTTTAGCTAAAAATGCGAAATCTCCAGCGCCCATAAAGATGCCATCTAAAGCGAAGACCAAGCCGTTTAGAGGTTGAGCTAAGGCAACAAAAATTAAGATGAAGGAACTGACCTCTATAACTTCCAAATCTCGTGTAAATAAGAATGGGAGTTGATTATTAAAGATCAAGAGAGCAGCCCCAAATACGAGTCCTGCTTGGATGTTTATGCCTACCATTCGATTACTTGCGCTTCTCGCTGTTTTGAAGTCACCGGCGCCGAGAGCGTTAGCTACTAATGCCTGGCCGGCTATGGCTATGGCATCTAAAGTCAGGGCGAATAGGCTCCAAATTTCCATTCCGATCTGGTGAGAAGCAATTTCTGCGGTTCCAAGCCTGGCAGCCAGAGCTGCTGCGATGAGCAGAGAAGAGCGTAGCGCAGCGGTCCGAATAAATAGCTGGAACCCCACACGTGCATAGATAGCTAGACTGCGAAAATGAGGTCGAAAAGAGAGCCCCAGCTCTTTCGTGCTGGACCTAATGGCTGATAGATAAAGAATGGCAGATAACCATTGTGCGATGATTGTGGATAGCGCCGAGCCAGTGATTCCCAGATCAAAATAAAATACGAAAATAATTTCAAGGACGAGGTTAGTCAATGCTCCACAGACGGCAATAGCCAAGGGGGTCTTCGTGTTTTTTGTACCGCGGAGATAGCCAGTTCCTGCTAAACAAACTAGCTGGCCGGTGAATCCTATGAGGCTTATTCGCAGGTAAGTTAATGCAAGTGATTCAACAGCGGCTTCTGGGTGAAATAGTGAGATAAGGCTCTGGCCGAAAAACAAAAGTATAATTGACGTAAATATTCCCAGGATTACTGCGAGCCAAAGTGCTTGAATGCCCTGGTCAGCTGCCTCTTTGTGTTTTCCGCCTCCAAGAAGTCGACCAACGATTCCGGTGGTTCCATAAGCTAAAAAAATTAAGGCGGAATGAGCGCTTAATAACACTGCTGATGCTATCGCAAGGGCAGCGAGCGAATTAGTCCCGACGTGTCCCATAAAAGCCGTGTCGGTCAAAATGTAAATTGGTTCTGCAACTAATGCGCCAAACGCGGGCAACGCCAGTGACATGATGGCTTTGTCGTACGTAGTTTTATGGAACATAAGTTACTTTGGTGAAACTATCTGATGTAAGCCAGATGCCATATCTATGACATAGAGCTCTCCGTCTGAATTCTCAGCGAATCCAACTGGCTGTGAAACTTGTAGGCCTAGAGAAATGACGCGAGGATCGCCATTCAGCGAAAGCGCCATTATCGATCCGCTGCAAAGGTCGCTAAACACGTATTTTCCGTTGAGATTTGGGATCTTAGATCCGCGATATACGAAGCCGCCCATGATGGCACAGAGTCCCGAAGAGTGGCGGTACTCAAAATCTGGTTGGCGATGGTTGTCAGTTGTTGAAGTGGTAAATACTCTTGTTCCTTCAAAGCTGTTCCAGCCAAGATTAGCACCAGCTTCTGCTGGCTTGAGGACATTAACTTCTTCGATACATTGTTGACCAAGATCGGTTAGCCATAAATTCCCAGTTGATCGGTCAAATGAGAAGCGAAAAGGATTTCGGACACCAGTAGCCCATATCCGCGGGTCTGTGTTGGGAGTATCAAAGAATGGATTTCCTGGAGCGGGTTGGTGGGGAGGCCAATTAGTGGGGTCGACTTGCAAACGTAATATCGCTCCAAGAGGTGTGCTGTTGTTTTGTCCGTGACCGTATGGGTCTCCTTGGCCACCCCCATCTCCGAAAGAAACGTAGAGAAACCCATCCGGACCGAATGTGAGGTCGCCTCCGTTGTGCATTGCCGAAGGTTGTTCGACTAGGAGAATATTAACTCCATCTCCTACTTTGACTAAATCATCGCTGACACGATACGCCGTAATTGTGCTGGTGCCTGACTTATCGGTGTGGTTTAGGTACAGCCAATTTGAATCTGGTGATAGGGCCATTCCCAACAAACCTTGGTCCATGTCGGTGCTGATCTCTGAAGTGAGATCAATTACAGGATTATCTGATAGACCGGATTGGCTGAAGGCCCATATTTTGCCGGCTCTGTTCCCGATGAAACCAGAATTTGCATCAACGAAACTTGTTACCACTGCTTCGGAAAGCGCAACTGTTGGTTCCAAAGCTAAGTCGAAACCTTCGGCGTTTTCCGCATATAACTCTGGGAGGCCAGATGGACACGGTTGATTAGATAAAAAAAATTCTTCGCTGTCTAGAATATCAATACTTTTTTTCTCTTGGTCGGACCAGCGAATTTGATCTTCTTTTGATTTGTTATCAGAATTCAGAATGATAAAAATAATAATTATGAAGATGCAAAGCCCTAGTAGCAGCCTGGCTAAGCCTTTGGAATAGTTGAATTTTCGGGTTAGCACAGTAGAAAACCTATCTCTTCATACAGAAAGATATGGCCTTGAGTACATAGATGGCATCTTGTCAGGTTGCGACGAGATGCGTGGCGGGCCAGAATGGAGGGGATGCTGACGAATATTATGATTATTCAACAACTGCACACACCCATAAATGTGGTCGCATAGGCGAGCACGATTAACGTTCTCGCCGAAACTCCCCTATGGGGAGTTTTTTTATTAGTTATAGAGAACAGAATTTCCTAATACCCTTAGTTACGATCACCCCTAGGAGAAGAGCGATGCAACTCACCGGCGCTCAAGCGCTCGTCAAGAGCCTAGAGATGTGCGATGTCGAGGTAATGTTTGGTCTTCCTGGTGGGGCAATTTTACCTGTCTACGACCCGATCCTTGATTCTAAAATTCGACACGTGTTGGTCCGCCATGAGCAAGGAGCCGGCCATATGGCTCAAGGCTACGCTCAGGTAACCGGGAAGCCTGGCGTAGCAATAGTTACAAGTGGCCCCGCTGCAACTAATATTGTTACCCCTTTGTGCGATGCGTTTATGGATTCTATTCCCATGGTTGCGATTACAGGGCAAGTAGCATTGGCTTCGATAGGTTCTGATGCCTTTCAGGAGTGCGACACGACTGGTATCACCATGGCAGTTACCAAACATAATTATTTGGTAACTGATCCCGCAGACATTCCCCGGATCGTTAAAGAGGCCTTTTATATAGCTACGACTGGGCGACCTGGACCAGTTTTGATTGATCTGCCGAAAGATGTCAGCAACATGCCAATGGAGTGGTATTGGCCTGATGATCTTGATCTACCTGGTTATTCGCCCATAACAGAGGTAGACGAGAAGCTAATTGCCGAGGCTATCAAGTTAATAAAAGAGTCTGAAAGGCCAGTTATATATGCTGGTGGCGGGCTGTTAAAGGCGCGAGCTTCAGAGTTATTGCTCGAGTTCGCCGAGAAAACTGGAATTCATGTAGCTACTACCTTGATGGCGCGTGGAGTGTTCCCTGATCGACATATGCAATGCTTGGGTATGCCAGGAATGCATGGTAACTACACGGCAGTTATGGCTTTTCAGCGGGCTGATCTTCTGATTAATTTAGGCGCTCGATTTGATGATCGTGTTACTGGAAATAAAAAATATTTTGCGCCGGATGCGAAAATTATCCATGTTGACATTGACCCGGCAGAGCATGGAAAAGTTCGTATGCCTGATGTAGCGATTCAAGGCGATGCAAAAGTAGCGTTAGCCTCTTTGATAGCTGAATTTGATCGCCAAGATGAAGAAACTCCAGATCGTTCGGCGTGGAAGTCCACAATTAGCGGTTGGCAAGAACAGAACCCGCTCAAGTATGATCAATCAGATTCTGGGTTTCCTCTGAAGCCACAGTTTGTTCTCGAACAGCTACGAGACCATACTCCTAACGACACTATTGTTGTGGCGGGTGTTGGTCAGCACCAGATGTGGACCAGTCAGTTTTGGAAGTTTGATTACCCATATACCTGGGTAAATTCAGGAGGCTTAGGGACAATGGGTTTTGCTGTTCCTGCAGCGATTGGGGCTAAAGTTGGACAGCCAGACAGGATGGTTTGGGCGGTAGATGGTGACGGGTGTTTCCAGATGACTGCTCAGGAGCTAATCACCGCAGCAGCCGAAAATATTCCGGTGAAGATCGCAATTCTTAACAACGCTTACCTCGGTATGGTCCGGCAGTGGCAGGAACTTTTTTATGAGGAACGTTACAGCGAGGTTTACTTAAGTGCTGATCATCCGAACTATGTGATGTGGGCGGAGTCGATGGGTTGCGCAGGTATTCGAGTTGAGTCTGCCGAAGAAGTAAGGCCTGCGATAGAAAAAGCGAATTCTATAAATGATCGACCGGTCGTTATTGATTTCCGAGTAGATGCTTTTGAAAAAGTTTATCCGATGGTCCCTGCGGGCGGGTCTAATGATGACATCATTCTGGGTCCCGAAGGTGATGCTGATGCAAAAGCGAAAGGAACCGCACCATCGTGAGCACTCATCCTAATCTGCATATTTTGGCCGTACTTGTTGAGAATAAGTTCGGAGTTTTGGCTCGAGTCGCTGGTCTTTTTAGCCGCCGTGGTTTCAATATTCTGTCGCTAACGGTTGCACCCACCGATGATCCTGCTTTAAGTAGGATCACGGTTGTAGTAGACGTAGATAATACTGATGTTGCTCAAATAGCTAAGCAATTAAACAAGTTAATTAATGTCCTCGAGATAAAAGAGTTACAGCCCAATGAGTCGGTCGAACGAGAATTGATGATGGCGAGGATTTCTGCCGTTGATAGCCAAAGTGTCGGCGATGTTCTAGATCAGTTCGGAGGCACTATCGTAGACAAGAGTGCTACTGAACTAATCGTGAGCATCGACGCCCATCCTGATGAGCTCGATAAATGCGAGCTGGCTCTCAACGCTTTTGAAATTCGGGAGCTCCAGAGAACCGGTCGAATCGCTCTTGGGCGGCTAGGCAGCTAGCAAATTTATATTCATTTCCAACTAATATTTCTACGTAATTTCGAACCAGGAGTTAATAAATGGCAGCCACTATTTACTATGATGATGATGCAGATTTGGGACGTTTGGCAGGCCGGACGGTAGCTGTTATGGGCTATGGGTCGCAAGGTCATGCTCATGCGTTAAACCTACGCGACAGCGGCGTTAATGTCGTAGTAGGTTTGCGTGATGGTTCATCTTCGAAAGCTAAGGCTGAGGCTGAAGGACTAAGAGTTTTGAGTTTGGATGATGCTGCTCGCGAAGCAGACGTAATGATGATGGCGTTACCGGACACGGAACAGGCAAGTATCTATGAAACACACATTGCACCTAATCTCTCTGCAGGAAACGCGATTGCATTTTCGCATGGATTCAATATTCACTTCGATCAAATAGCACCGCCATCCGATGTTGATGTTTGGATGATCGCCCCAAAGGGTCCAGGACACAATGTGCGGCGAACTTATGCAGAAGGTGGTGGTGTGCCGGCACTTGTCGCTATCCATCAAGATGCATCGGGAAATGCTATGGCTGACGCCTTAGCTTACGCAAAGGGAATTGGTGGAACTAGAGGTGGGGTTTTAAATACTACGTTTGCTGAAGAAACTGAGACTGATCTTTTCGGGGAGCAGGTAGTTCTGTGCGGTGGCTTAACTGAGCTTATTCGCGCCGGGTATGAAACTTTGGTTGATGCCGGGTACCAACCAGAGTCTGCTTATTTTGAGACCCTTCATGAAGTTAAGCTCATTGTAGATTTCATTTATGAAGCCGGTATCTCGGGGATGCGCTACTCAATCTCTACTACCGCTGAATATGGAGATTTAACTAGAGGACCGAGAATTATTACTGATGAGACTCGCGCTGAAATGAAGCGGATCCTCACAGAGATTCAAGATGGTACGTTCGCTAAAGAATGGATTAATGAGAACCGAAATGGTCTCCCAAACTACAAGCGGCTTGTTGATGCTGGAAAGGCACACCCTATAGAAGAGGTGGGTGCTCAATTGCGAGCGATGATGCCATGGATTACTGCGGGTAAACAGGATGTGACTGAAGCATCTGGTGGAAGCGTCGAGTAGCAGGTTTCAACGCGCCGGAATATGTGGTCTCCTATCTTTCTCTAAGTCTGAGATGCTTTTTAGCTCGCAGTTATCTATGCGTAAATGATTCTTAAACCTCGATTGATTTTTAAGAATATAAACTTTTGCTTCAATTAAGTAGTTATCACTTGCGCTACGAGCAAATATCTCATGTTGTTATTGGCTAGCGCTCGTGTGCTAGCCAGTAACAATTTGGCGATTATGGTAGTAAGCGCTCGATGATGTAGTCAATCGATTGGCAGAGCAAAACGGCGTCAGTCGGTTCGATCGCTGGAAATGTTGCAAGCCTCAACTGGTTCCGGCCAAGTTTTCTGTAGGACTCGGTGTCAACAATTCCATTAGCTCTTAGTGCATTAGATACTTCGTTGGCGTCTACGCCTTGTAAATCAATAGTGCAAACAACTGATGACCGTTGGTCCTTTATCGTGACAAATGGGTCGGCGTGCTCGCTAGCTTCGGCCCAGCCGTAGATGCTGCTACTGCTTTCTTTACAACGGGCTTCTGACCATGCCATTCCGCCTGATTGATTTAGCCAGTCCACCATTTCAGCAGCCAAAAAAATTGTAGTTAGAGCTGGTGTGTTGTAAGTCTGGTGCTGTCGCGAGTTCGTGAGAGCAATACCAAGATCTAAACTGGCTGGCATCCACCGGTTGCCATCGCAGAGGCGTTCAATTCGGTCAAGAGCTTTGGGAGAACAGGCAGCGAGCCAAAGCCCGCCATCGGAGGCTAAGGCTTTTTGAGGTGCGAAATAATAGCAGTCCACTTCGTCCGACTCCCAGCTAGCGGCGCCTGCTGCGGAAGTTGCGTCGACAAGCACTAATCCGTCCTTCGATGGTCTCCTTGGGTTTACCATTACTCCTGTACTGGTTTCATTATGTGTCAAAGCATATGCATCAACATTGGAGGGTATCGAGAGTGGATGCGTGCCTGGGACGCTTTCAATTATCTCGGGAGTAGCGAGATGCGGAGCATGTGATACTACAGTTGCAAATTTTGAGGAGAATTCACCGAAGGTGAGGTGTTGGCTGCGATTTTCGATGAGACCAAATGATGCTGCGTCCCAAAATAAGGTAGTACCACCGTTACCGAGAAGAATTTCCCAGTCATTAGGAAGCTGAAATAAGTCGGAAAGACCGTTCTGGAGTCGGTGTACTTGATTTTTAACTGTAGATTTCCTGTGGCTAGTGCCTAAAAAACGTGATCCCGTGGCAGCTAGGGAGTCAAGTGCATCTTTTCGAATTTTTGAGGGACCAGATCCGAATCTTCCATCCTTTGGACGAAGAGCATCTGGTAACGAAATCAATTTCTGTGAAGTATCCATTGCCTGCCAATATCTGGATCGAAAGTTGTCGGGAGCTTATCTGTGACTAATCGAATTTCAGCGGCTGTAAGTCAGATCGCGGAGTCAGCAACTTTAGCTGTTGATGCTAAAGCTAAATCTATGCGAGCAGCAGGTGAAAACGTGGTTGGCTTTGGCGCCGGTGAACCTGACTTCCCCACACCCAAACACATTGTAGATGCAGCTGTTGCTGCTTGCGGGGTTACTCAAAACCATAGATATTCCCCTGCCGGTGGTTTAGTGGTCCTAAAAGAGGCCCTTGCTAAAAAAACTACTAGAGACTCAGGTTTAAGCCTTGATCCGTCCCAGTTCCTAGTCACAAATGGTGGCAAACAAGCTGTCTTCAACACAATGATGACTTTGCTTGATCCCGGAGACGAGGTTCTGTTGCCAGCTCCTTATTGGACTACTTATCCTGAGGCCATACGAATGTTCGGAGGAATTCCTGTCGAGGTATTCGCTGGAGCTGATCAAGGGTTTCGGGTAACTGTTGAGCAACTGGAAAAGGCTCGCACACCTCAAACGAAGGTATTGGTCTTTGTCTCTCCTTCTAACCCAACCGGCGCCGTCTATGACCGCGATGAGATTGAAGAGATTGGTAAGTGGGCAGTAGATAATCAAGTCTGGGTAGTAACGGATGAAATTTATGAGCATCTTGTTTATGGCAGTCGGAAAAATTATTCACTTCCTGCGCTGGTGCCTGAAATTGCCGATCGATGCATTGTGCTGAATGGTGTAGCCAAAACCTATGCGATGACAGGGTGGCGGGTCGGTTGGATGGCCGGCCCAACGGACGTGATAAAAGCTGCGACTAACATGCAAAGCCACGCTACGTCGAACGTATGCAACGTCGCTCAGGCAGCTGCCTTAGCTGCGGTTTCTGGGAGTCTTGAGGATGTAGCAATGATGAGATCCGCATTTGATGAGAGGCGGATCATGATACATAAAATGTTGAATGAAATTCCTGGAGTTGAATGCCTTGAGCCTGAGGGCGCCTTTTATGCCTTTCCTTCGATGCAAGGTCTGATTGGGCGCACTATCGGTGGACGAGAGATATCATCCACATTGGATTTGGCGTCATTTGTTCTACAAGAAGCAAAAGTAGCTTTTGTGCCGGGTGAAGCATTCGGTGCCCCAGGATACGCTCGTTTTTCTTTTGCATTAGGTCTAGAAGACCTCGTCGATGGCGTCTCTCGGCTAGCCAAACTCGTAGCCTAAGAATATGGCTCGAGTATTAGTTCCGGAAAAACTTTCTGAAGCTGGATTAGCAGTTCTTCGTGAAGCTGGGCATGAGGTAGATGTTCAGCTGGATTTGTCTGATGATCAGTTATTGGCTGCGATACCAGGCGCTCAGGCGCTTATCGTTCGCTCAGCAACAACGGTACATTCAGAGTTACTAAAAAGTGGTTCTGACCTAGTGGTTGTAGGAAGAGCAGGAGTCGGTCTTGACAACATTGACGTAGCAGCGGCTACTTCTCAAGGAGTTATGGTTTGTAACGCGCCGCTAGCAAATGTTGTTTCAGCCGCTGAACATGCAGTTGCGTTGATGTTTGCGCTTGCGCGAAACATTCCACAAGCTCATGCTGCCCTAGCTGAGGGACGTTGGGAACGAAGCTCATGGTCTGGCGTAGAAGTGTTAGACAAGACAATAGGAGTTGTAGGTCTAGGACGTGTAGGTAGGTTAGTAGCAGAGCGTTTACTGAATTTTGGTGTTCGACTTGTTGCTTATGACCCGTATGTAACTGCCGAAGCGGCGCGAGAATTGAACGTTGAGATGCTGGAGTTAGATGAGCTTTTGGCTTGCTCTGATTTTTTGACTATTCATTTGCCGAAGAACACTGAAACTATTGGGCTTCTGAACTACGAGCGGCTTTCGTTATGTAAGCATGGAGCTCGGATCGTTAACACTGCCCGAGGTGGAATAATAGTAGAAGATGACCTAGCTCGCCTGTTGGACGAAGGTGTAGTAGCTGGTGCTGCTCTAGATGTTTTTGATAAGGAACCAACAACAGTGTCACCACTGTTTGGGCGTTCAAATGTTGTTGTAACTCCTCACTTGGGAGCGAGCACTGCCGAGGCGCAGCATAAAGCTGGGCTTACTATTGCAGAGCAAGTTGTATTAGCTCTCGAGGGAGAATTTGTTCCCTTTGCCGTGAACATTGCGGCTGACCAGGCATCTGATGCAATGCGTCCTTATCTCCCTATAGGCGAACGATTGGGGAGATTCTTAAGTTGTCTAGTAGACGCTCCACCGGATGATCTAGAAATTCGAGTGTCCGGTGACTTAGCGAATTATGATCGCCGAATTTTGTTGCTATCAGTGTTGAGGGGAGTGCTTCCAAAGTTCGCTTCCAAGCCAGTGACATTTGTTAATGCGAATACTGTTGCAGATGAGTTAGGAGTGCTTGTACGAGACTTTGTTTCTCACGATGCTGGACAGTTCAGAGGTTTAGTAGAAGTTAGAGGTGGTGGCCACTCGGTTGCAGGAACTTTAACCCGAAATGGGAAAGAGCCTCGGATTGTGCAGATAGATGACCATTCGATAGAAGTTCCACTATCAAAGCACTTGATTGTTATTACTAACGATGATTGTCCCGGGATTATTGGTGCTGTGGGAACTGTTTTTGGAAATGCTCAGGTGAATATTTCTTTTATGGGCCTTGGCAGAGATGTTGACGGTGAAAACGCATTGATGGCGTTAGCAGTCGATACTGAGCCTCAGGCTTCTTTGTTATCTGATCTGAAAAGACTTAGCGGTGTGCAAAGCATCTCTTCTGTGTTTCTCGGATAGCTAGATATTTGTCTTGGAGTATCGCGTTCTAACTATTAGCTGGTGGAGGGAAGCCAGCTAGCGCGACGAGTTTCGTACTCGTTAATAGAGGTTTGGCTACGCATCGTTATGCCGATATCATCTAGGCCTTTTAAAAATCTCTCTTGGGTCGCTGGATCCATTGGAAATGATTCTTCGAGCCCTATGGAAGGCGCAAAAACTTTTAACTTTTCTACGTCAATAGTTATTTCCATGTCAGGATCTTGATGGAGGGCTGCTCTTAATTGAGTGGCTCCGTCTTCGCTTATTTGGCAGGGGATCAAACCATTTTTCGTTGAGTTGTTGCGAAAAATATCACCGAATCGAGGAGAAATTACTGCCATAAATCCATAGTCCATTAGGGCCCATACAGCATGCTCTCGTGAAGAACCGGTTCCAAAGTTGGAACCAGCTACTAAAATTGAAGCTCCCGCATATTTCTCATCGTTGAGAATGAAATTCCTATCATCGCGCCATTCTGAAAAGAGTCCCTTTCCGAAACCGGTGCGCTCTACCCGTTTCAGCCAATCACTAGGAATTATTTGGTCTGTGTCGACATCACTTCGATCTAAAGGAACTGCCCGTCCTTCATGGATCCGAACTTTTTGCATAATTAAACTCCTCAGTCCAGATCGTCGGGGGTGACGAATGTGCCTGCTATTGCTGTTGCAGCCGCAACAGCCGGGGAAACTAAATGAGTTCTGCCGCCCCTGCCTTGCCGGCCTTCGAAATTCCTGTTTGAGGTTGATGCGCAGCGCTCACCTTGGCTTAATTTGTCGGGGTTCATGGCCAGGCACATTGAGCATCCTGGCTCGCGCCAGTCAAAGCCTGCTTCGATGAAGATGGTATGAAGCCCTTCTGACTCGGCTTGAGCTTTAACTGCGAAGGATCCTGGAACGACCAGAGTTCGTATTCCGTCTTTTACTTTTCGTCCTTTGGCTACGGCCGCGGCTTCGCGTAGGTCTTCGATCCGAGAGTTAGTGCAGCTCCCAATAAATATGGTGTCGACCGCAACGTCTCTTAGGAAAGAACCAGCTTGAAGGCCCATATACTCTAAGGCTCTTTGGGTGGTCCCTGCTTCTATAGGATCGTCGTAGGAATCTGGGCCGGGGATTGGTTGGCCTATAGGTATTACATGCGCTGGGTTAGTTCCCCAGGTCACATGGGGAGTCAAAGTTGCAGCATCAATGTCGACAACTTTGTCGAAAGTTGCCGCATCGTCGGTTTTAAGTTCTTTCCACGCCGTGAGTGCAGTTTCCCAATCGGGGCCTTTGGGCGCTCCTTCACGATCTTTCAAGTAATTAAATGTTGTCTCATCCGGGGCAATCAGACCTGCCTTAGCGCCTGCTTCGATAGACATGTTGCAGACAGTCATTCGGCCCTCCATCGACAGAGCTCGAATAGCTGAGCCGCGATACTCAATGATGTGGCCGATTCCGCCGCCGGTTCCGATGCGACCGATGATAGCTAAAACAATGTCTTTGGCTGTGACTCCTTTAGGTGCCTCACCCTCAACATTGATTGCCATGGTTAGAGGTCTGACCTGGGGGAGCGTTTGCGACGCTAGGACGTGCTCTACTTCTGAAGTGCCGATGCCAAATGCTATTGCTCCAAAGGCACCATGAGTTGAGGTATGGCTATCTCCGCAAACAACAGTCATGCCAGGAAGAGTTAGGCCTTGTTCTGGTCCGATAACGTGGACGATTCCTTGACCAGGATCTCCCATAGAGAAGAGCTTTATTTTGAACTCATCACAATTGGAACGAAGCACTTCAAGTTGTTTTTTGCTGATGGGGTCTGCGATCGGAAGGTGAATATCTTCAGTAGGAACATTATGGTCTTCAGTTGCAACTGTGAGTTCGGGTCGGCGCACTGAACGACCGCTCATTCGCAATCCATCAAATGCTTGTGGAGAAGTAACCTCATGGACAAGGTGTAGATCGACGTACAACAAATCTGGCAGCCCGTCGCCTGTTCGTACAACATGATTGTCCCAGACTTTGTCGCTGAGCGTCTTGCCAGACATCGGTGATCCTTTTTGTAGATAGGTTTAATCAAGTTAGCGGTTGATTGACAAGACTACTTGCCTGGTGGGCTTTCTCGGTTTGAATCAGTTTTGCTTACCGATTATTTTCGTCTACATCTTTTATGGCAGCAAGAAGAGCTTGACGGAACTGTTTAGCACGCCCAACGCATGCTGTGTGAGTGCCATCGACAGAGTGAACGGTTGAACCCGGGATGGCTTTAGCAAGTGCTAACTGTCGGTCAATGTTGACTACGTCATCTCTAGTAGTAACGACTAGAGACACCGGTACGTCGATGGATGAAATCCAGTGACGGCTATCGAAGGTTCCAATGGAGCGACCCGCTTGGACTAGCTTGAGGGGGTCGTGTCGTCGAAGCTCTCCACGTGCCCACTGGCGTAAATCTTTGCCAGATTTACTAGTCAGCATCTGTTCAGCCGCTATTTTCCTGAGAGCTGCAGGGACTAAGCGAATGGCATGTGCCAAAGCCCCGATGGCTGCGAATCTTATTTGTTCTGCTTTGGAAGAGCTGAATGTTGCAGCTGTCGCGCACAAAACAAGGCCCAAAACTCTTTGAGGGTGTCTGCGCCAAAGGAGTTGAGCAATTGGGCCTCCCATGGAATACCCACAGACTATTACTTGGTCTATGCCGAGTTGGTCTAGGAGAGCTACGGCGTCATCGGCGCAATCTTCAAGACTGAATTTTTTTTTGGATCTGATGCCTCGTCCGTGACCTCTGTGGTCTAAGGCTACGAGACCGTATTGATCATCTAACACATCGTAGCTGCTGTACCAGTTAAGATCGGCCGTTGCGGTCCAGCCATGCAAAAGTAGCACTGTGGGGGACCCTGGTTGAGCTTCGACTACTCGGGCGAAAGTTTTACCTCTATCGGTCAGATCATAGAGACGACCTCGAGGAAGTACGATCCGCTGACGGTTGTCGTCATTTGACTCTGGCTCCCTTGGAGCGAGAGTCCGGTCTTTGTTAACTTCTGAACTATTACTCATCTCAGTCACGGATCTTATTTTTCAATGCTGACTATCTCCACCGTTATTAGCCCGGCGCCAGCTTCGTAGCTGCAATGATCGCCAACTTCAGCACCTTCTAGCGCTTTGCCCATCGGAGATCCAGCAGACACTATGTCAATGCCTTCTGTGCGCTCTTCAATAGAGCCAAAGAGATACTTTTCGGTAGTTGGGTCGCCCTCGAAACGTACTCCTACGATTGTCCCCGGTGCCACAGTTGCGGTGGAAGTTTCGGCGAGTATTTCACAGTTTTCGAGGACTGAGGAAAGGTGCAAGATCCGCCCATGCATTTTACCTTGTTCTTCTTTTGCGGCATGATAATCACCATTTTCAGACAGATCGCCTAAAAGTCGTGCTACTTCTATCTGATTAGCTATGTCTATCCGGCCACGCGTTGTTAGATCATGCAGCTCGTCACTCAATCGCTTGTGCGCCTGAGGTGAGAGGTGTTGAATTTCAGCCATCCTAAGAGGATAGCGAGTCGGCATTGAGGACGGGCCCAGAGGCTACTTTGTAAAGTTAAAATTGAGTAAGGAAGGGTCGAAACAGAAACTTGTTTTATGGAAGCCATAATGATAACCGCTACTTTGGTTATCTAGTGCATTCAAATAGTGGCGCTACGATGGTCGTTCACACCGAAGAGTTCCCCAACAAAGTAATTATGAACAAACTTCTAGTCCCAGAATCTAAAGGAGTCGTAAATGTCGCATAAAGTTGCAGTAATAGGTGGCGATGGAATCGGCCCTGAAGTCATTGAAGTCGCTCTCGATATTTTGCGTGCTGCCGGGGCCGAACTTGAGACGACTGATTTTCGGCTAGGAGGATTCCGTTATTTAGAAGATGGAACAGTTTTAACTGACGAAATATTGTCCGACTTGAGAGCGTATGACGCCATCTTCCTCGGAGCGGTAGGAACCCCTGATGTCCCTCCGGGAATTATTGAGCGAGGCCTGTTGCTCCGAGCAAGATTTGAACTTGATCTCTATATCAACCTTCGTCCCTTCGTGACAACGAACGGGCACGAATTTATTGTGATCCGTGAGAACACTGAGGGAACTTATGCGGGCGAGGGAGGCTTCCTCCGCAAAGGAACCTCAGATGAGATAGCAACTCAGGGCTCGGTGAATACTCGAAAAGGAGTTGAGAGGTGCATACGGTACGGTTTTGAATTAGCTAGGAGTCGGGAGAGGAAGCACCTAACGTTAGTTCATAAGACAAATGTGTTGACCTTTTCGGGAGATCTTTGGGAACGCGCCTTTAATGAGGTCGCGATCGAGTACCCAGACGTTACGACGGCGTACAATCACATTGATGCGGCTTGCATTTATTTTGTAGAGGATCCACATCGCTATGATGTGGTTGTTACAGACAACCTCTTTGGAGATATCTTGACTGATCTTGGGGGGGCGATTTCAGGTGGTATAGGTATGGCTTCGTCTGCCAACTTAAACCCTGAACGCTTAGCACCATCTTTGTTTGAGCCGGTTCATGGATCTGCTCCTGACATTGCTGGTAAAGGGTTAGCTAACCCAACTGCTGCTGTTCTTTCAGGGGCTATGATGCTTGACTTCTTGGGAGAAAATCAGATAGCTGATCGAGTAAGATTAGCATGCAAAAATGTAGCCGGAGACGGCAACACCTCGTCCATTGCATCTGCAATAATGGCGAATCTTTAAGGAGCTGCGAGATGTCTGAAGATAGTTCCGCTCCCCCCCTTGACCGGCAAGGGCGCCGTGACCCTCGATGGCCGAAGAAGGTTGAAATTTTTGACACAACTTTGAGAGATGGCGTGCAGTTCGAAGGAATTTCCGTTTCGCCAGATGACAAGTTGAAAGTAGCCGGACAACTTGATTTTTTGGGTGTGGATTGGATCGAAGGAGGGTGGCCGGGCTCTAATCCAAAAGATGAGGAATTTTTTCGACGAGCTAGCGATGAATTAATTTTAAAAAATTCGACACTCGTTGCGTTTGGTTCTACGAGGCGCCCAAAGGGAAGAGTTGACGAAGACCAAACTCTGTCTGCGCTTGTAGCAGCTGGCACCTCAACTGTTTGTATAGTTGGAAAATCCTGGGATTACCACGTGACCGAAGCCCTTCGTCAACCCTTAGAAGAGGGAATAGCGATGGTAAGAGACTCGGTCGAGTTCCTAAAGGCTGAGGGCTTACGCGTTTTTTTCGACGCTGAACATTTTTTTGATGGTTACAAACGAAATCCGGAATTCGCGCTACAAGTTTTGGAAGCTGCAGCAATAAAAGGAGCAGATTGCTTGGTGCTATGCGATACCAACGGTGGTTCATTACCTCACGAGGTTGAGAGAATTGTTGCTGAAGTGGTGAGCCATTTCGGGGATGTTCAAATTGGTATGCATACCCAAAATGACACCGGTTGTGCAGTTGCGAATGCGATAGCTGGAGTTTTGTCGGGAGCGACACACGTCCAAGGCACGATTAATGGTTACGGAGAAAGAACTGGTAATTGTGACAACACGGTGGTGATACCAAACCTAAGTTTGAAAATGGGTATTGAGACGCTGTCTCAGGCTGGAATCGAACGACTCACATCTGTTTCGCACCATGTCGCAGAGCTTATGAATATGCCGCCGCAGCATCAGCAGCCTTATGTGGGTACGTCTGCTTTTGCACATAAAGCGGGATTACATGCGAGTGCAATTGCAAGACGGCCCGATAGCTATGAACATGTGGACCCGGCCGCTGTTGGAAATTCAACGCGGTTTCTGCTTGGCGATCTTTCCGGTAAGGCTTCTGTGGAATTGAAAGCTGAAGAGTTAGGAATAAAAATTGATGATCGGGCTTTGGCTGGTGTGGTCGATGAGCTTAAAGAGTTGGAGCATCAGGGGTATCACTTTGAGGTAGCTGATGCATCTCTTGAACTTCTTTTGTTGAGAGCTGCAGGAGAAACATTTAATTACTTTGACGTAGAATCATTTCGGGTCGTCGTGGAGCGAGGTCGAGATAGCACATTCGATACGGAAGCCACGCTGAGGATTATCGTAGATAATCAAAGAATTTTGACTGTGGGCGAGGGCGATGGGCCCGTCAATGCTTTGGACAAAGCTTTTCGAAATGCAGTCATCGATGTGTATCCAGAGCTTGACCAGGTGCGTTTGACTGATTACAAGGTGCGCGTTCTGGAGACGGAAAAAGGAACTGGTGCGATAACACGTGTTCTTATAGATTCAGCAGATGGAGAGATAGCCTGGACAACAATAGGTGTTTCGGAAAATATTATTGAGGCATCATGGCTAGCACTTAGGGATGCTTTGATATATGCGCTCTATCGTCATCGTTCTGTCTCAACAAATTCTCTAGACTAAATCTGATGGCAGCCCCACGACACGTTCCACAGATACCTAATACGGCAATTCGATCTTATCGATCTCCGGATACTGTGCCTGGGCGCTGGGCAACTGTTCGACCGGGTGATCTAGATGACAACCAGCCTCAAGGGCAAGCATTGGGTTATCAGGGACCAGATCAAGGCTATGTTTTGAGGTTGTCTCGAGTAGTTAAAGAAAGAATTTTCCTTAAAGAAGGTGAGCATTCGATTGATGTTGAAAAAGGCTGCATCCAGATTGCTTTGAAGCGAGCCTCAATTTATGGGCGAGCACCAGTGATTCATGATCTAGATATTGGATACCGTTTATGGGGGTTCTTGGGTGACTCGCCTCCAGCGGATCTCTTAAATTACCGATTGAAACGTTTTGAAGGAGTCGGACAGCGCCACGGGTATCAGGATTTGAGAGATCTGGTGGCGCTGGTCCCAGAAACAACCCTCCGGCTTACGCCCGATGAGATAGAGAGACGTCATGAAGCTGACTGGACGTCTCTTCTGGAGCTGTCATGACTGTTATCACTCCGGACCGAGAGTTGCTGAGGTTACATAGGAGAGCTTGCACTGACTTTGCTGCGAGACTAAGACTCCCAGCCTGGGGACACTTGCCTATGCCGTTAGCGTTTCCGATGCAAAATTTTACGGTCGGAGATTTATTGAGTCGAGCGGCGACCGGGAATCTGGAAACAGCCGCAGAATTAACAGGGCAAAGTAAGCCTGATCCTGTTGTCTTAGGTCTGGATCCAACGGAAGTGGTCGTCGAAAGTGTCCGGACCGTTTTAGCGGTGGTCGCCGGACTTGATCATGGAACAGGTTTTAGCCCACAAAAAAGAGAACTCCTGTGGAGTCGAATCGTTGAATTGACGCTCTTGGGATATGACCTACAACAGGCTATTAAAGCCGGGGCGGGCCTGGATGATCTTTTAGTAGATCGCATAGTTGCTGCGGCGCCAGAAATTTCTGTCTGGCCTTTCATCGACGGGTCACCGGTGGACCTGTCAACCCCGCCAACCGAAAGATTATTAGCCCAACATGGCAGATCTGCCGGTATCTGGGTAGATCTAAATGATCCGAACTGCGGCACAGGGCAGTGCTAGCTGAACTTAATTGGCTTCGTTTACATAAATTAGCAATAGCTGAATTTGATTTTCGAGTTAGGCAAATTCAAGCAGAGTATTGGGAAGCATCAACTCCATGCGAAGAGTGGGATGTTTATGAGCTCGTTAACCATAACGTCAGGGAAAATCTGTGGGTGCCGTTGTTACTCTCGGGAACTCCAGCTGATCAAGTTGGTGGGTTGAGTGGGGATGTAATTACGGGTGATCCCGAAATGGTTTGGGAAGAATCCTGGCGTGATGCAGAGACGGCATTTTCGAAGGCTCATTTAGACGACCTCGTGTGGTCTTCGAATGGTGAAATCACAGCCAAGGAATATATTTCACAGAGAACTTGCGACCTAGCTATACATGCATGGGACTTGGCCGTAGGTCTTGGAGTCGACCCGGTAATTGATTCAGAGCTTATTTTGGGTATACAAACTTGGAGTAGAGGTCGTCAAGAAGATCTTGCAAAGCTCCCAGAGCTCTATGACTCTCCGATTGAGTCAGACTTTGATGCTGACGGTCAGACCTTGCTCCTAAATTTTTTTGGTAGAGAGGTATGAAGCGAAGTGGTTTGAGTTGCCGAATGTGGGCGTAGCCTAGAAGAAGTGAGTTCCACACGTCTTCGTTTTGCTCCTGCTCCGACCGGTTACATGCACTTAGGTTCGGCGCGGACTGCCCTATTTAATTGGCTCTATGCTAGGCACACAGGCGGGGAGTTGGTTCTCCGGATAGAAGACACTAACGCTGAGCTTGCACGTCCTGAATTAATTGACAATATTTATCGGTCACTTGAATGGTTAGGAATTGACTGGGACGGGGAGCCTGTTAGACAAAGTGAGCGAGCATCGTTGTACGACGCTGCAGTCGAAAAATGGTTGGCAGATGATGTTGCTTATGTTGCTGATGGGGCAGTGCGATTTAGAGTGCCTGATCAAGGGGTTACAAAGTGGCACGATGAGGTTCGAGGGTTAGTCGAATTTGAGAATGAGCATATCGAAGACTTTGTAGTGCGAAGAAGCGATGGCACGGCAACTTTCTTTACTGCTAATGCTGTAGATGACCTGGAGCTGCAAATAACGCACGTAGTCCGCGGCGAAGATCTTTTGAACGCTACGCCCAAGATTATTTTGTTAAGGCAGGCACTTGGAGCAGTGGAGCTACCAGTTTTTGCTCATCTTCCATTAATCGTTAATAGTCAACGTAAAAAATTATCTAAAAGGCGTGACGATGTCGCTTTGGAGAGCTATCAAGGTCAAGGCGTTTTGGGTTCTGCTATGGCCAACTACTTAGCCTTACTAGGGTGGGGGCCACCTGATGATGTTGAAGTCCGTCCGATAGAAGAAATTGTTGATTTGTTCGAGTTGAGCGACGTGAATGCGTCAGCAGCCATGTTCGATATTAAGAAGCTTGAAGCAGTTAACGGTGACTACATTAGGGCGATGTCTAATCAGCAGTTTGCTTCCGCTGTGCAGCCGTGGGTTGAGAATGAGTCTTGGGGCAAGGGCATCTCCGTGGAAGATCTTCTGGAGATGACTCCATTAATTCAACAACGGACGAAGCTCTTAGAGCAGGCTCCTGCCCAACTTGATTTCTTTTTTTTAGAAGAACCAATAATCGACGTCGGTGCTTGGGAAAAAGTTATGACTAACTCAACATCGGTTCCGATTCTTGAGGATGCTTTAACAGAATACAAAGAAACCGAGTGGGTTGTTTCTGCTCTTCATGAAGCTCTTTTGAATATTGGAGAGAAATATGAGCTTAAGTTGGGAAAAGCTCAGGCACCAGTCAGGGCTGCATTAACAGGACGTTCCATAGGGCCGCCTTTATTTGAGTCGATGTTGATACTCGGAAGAGACGTGGTTACAGCCCGTATAGATAAAGCTTTAAAGCATATTGCGTTAAATAAATGACTCTAGGACCTTATACTTATGAGGAATTTTGCTGATTTGTGGTCGGCGAAAGGTTAGGTACAATACGGCACGTAAGTTAACGTAATGCCATCTTTATCGGGGATGGTGTAATTGGTAACACAACTGGTTCTGGTCCAGTCATTGGGGGTTCGAGTCCTCCTCCCCGAACAAAAAAATTGAAGTTATTTTGAGCAATGGTTTAAGAAAAAGTTTTATAATTGCCCATGAAACTTGCGTGTGGCTCACAGCCTGGTAGCTTTCGCTCACGCTGGGCAAAGTGCTTTTGTGTAGTTAATTGAAAGGGGGTGCGGCGCGTGGCGTTGCTTGAAGTTTCAGACATCTCTGTCCAATTCGGCGGAATTCGTGCGCTCGACGACCTGTCGTTTACTTTAGAAGAAGGCCAGATCCTTGGCCTGATAGGTCCAAATGGTGCAGGTAAGACGACGCTGTTTAATGTTGTCAGCCGAATTTATGACCCAACTGCTGGTTCGGTCACTTTCGATGGGCAAGATCTAACGGCCATGTCGGCTCACCAGATAAGCAAACTTGGTGTGTACCGAACTTTCCAAAACCTGGCTTTGTGGCCGGGCATGACTGTTCTAGAAAACGTGATGGTCGGTGATCACACGAACACCAAAGCTAGTGTGGTTTCAGCCGCTCTAAGACTTCCAAGCATGAGAAGAGAAGAAAAAGATCTTCGTAATCGTGCATGGGCAGCTTTAGAAGAAATTGGCCTTGAAGAGGTAGCGTTTCATCCAGCTGCCGGGCTTCCGTTCGGTACCTTAAAAAGAATCGAATTAGCCAGAGCGCTAATAGCTAAGCCTCGCCTCATCATGCTTGATGAGCCAGCGTCGGGCTTGACACACGCTGAAGTTGACTCACTAGCTGCAGATATTAAAGGTCTGCGCGATCGCCATAACTTGAGTGTGTTGCTTGTTGAGCATCACATGAAAATGGTTCTCGGGATCAGCGAAAAGCTCGTTGTCCTTAACTTTGGCCGCAAAATTGCTGACGGTGACCCGGATGTCGTGCGTAACGACCCGGAAGTCATCGAGGCTTACTTGGGGAGTTCATAATGAGCGATGATGTAATTGATGAAGTAGGACTGATTGCAAAAAATCTTCATGCTTCGTACGGTGCCGTTGAGGTTCTTCGAGGGCTAGATTTCGAAGTTGCTCAAGGCAAGGTGTCCGTAATACTGGGCGCTAATGGAGCTGGAAAAACTACAACACTTCGAGCTATCTGCAACATGTGCAACTCTTCTGGAGATGTAACGCTAGGTGGACAAGACATTAGTCGTCTTGGCACCGCAGAAATTGTTCGAAAGGGCGTAGCGCACGTGCCGCAAGGCCGGGGTACTTTCCCCGAACTCTCTGTCAACGATAATCTTCTTGTAGGCGCTTATGTGCGTAAAGACAAGGAAATTAACGATGACATAGATCGCTGGTTCGAGATCTTCCCCAGGCTAGCTGAGAGGAGAGAGCAGCTAGCTGGCTCGCTCTCAGGTGGAGAGCAGCAGATGCTTGCTGTTGCTCGTGCTTTAATGTCTCGACCGAAGCTGCTTCTCCTAGATGAGCCTTCGCTTGGACTTGCTCCACTTATTATTGAAGATCTATTTACCCGCTTCACAAACTTAAACAAAGAGACTGGTTTAACCATGTTAGTCGTGGAACAAAATGCCAATCTTGCTCTCGATATGGCTGACTTTGGTTATGTCATTGAGAGCGGCGAGATAACTCTTTCCGGACCCGCCGACCAACTTAAGAGCGATCCTGCAGTGCAGGAAGCGTACTTGGGCGCCTGAGGAGGACCAGAAGATATGACTTGGAATTTTGATATTCTCCCAGACTTTGTTTTTAACGGCTTAAGTCTCGGAGCAATTTATGGGACGGTAGCACTTTCGCTAGTGCTTATTTTCAAAGCAACGACTCTAATCAACTTCGCTACAGGCGAGTTGGCGATGATCGGTGCTTTCATGGTCTATGTATTACACATGGAGCAGGGCCTCTGGCTCTGGCTATCGATTCTGATCGCCATGATTATAAGCGCCGGTCTCGGTGCTCTTATAGAAAGAACGCTCACACGACCGTTCGACCCTGCTGACCACCTTCCGGTGGTGCTGATTACGCTTGGTCTGTTCTTGATATTCAACGCGTTAGCGGGCGATATCTGGAACTATCAGGTGCGAATTCTCTCCAACCCGTTTGGCAAGTTCCCATCATGGGTGCCTGGTCTTGGTGGCGATAGATTCGTAATGGTCCTGGGTAGTCGTCTCAAGTACCAATCCATTGGTATTTGGTTGACATTAGCCTTGGCGTTGTTCTTGCTTGGCCTTATTCTGAATAGGACCAAAATGGGATTGGCTTTCCGTGCGGTTTCATCGAATGTGGAGTCAGCTCGACTAGTCGGAGTTCATACAGGTAGAACTCTTGGATTCGGTTGGGCTATCGCTTCCGCTTTCGGAACGCTTGGAGCAGTTCTTGTTGCACCGCAACTAGGTGGTGTCAACCCAAACATGATGGCAACTATCCTTATCTATGCTCTCGCTGGAGCGGCCCTTGGTGGTCTCGACAGCCTAGGTGGCGCTGTAATGGGCGGAGTCCTAATCGGTTTGATCCAGGCGGTTCTAGTCATGTGGCTAGGCGTCGTTGTTATGGGTCAGGCTTACATGTCAATTCTGCAGCTTGCTGCGGCGTTCGTACTTATTCTTATTGTCCTGCTCTTCCGCCCGTCGGGTCTCTTCGGATCCCGCCGCGTAGAGCGCGTCTGAGACAACTGGAGGAGATTGTAAATGAGTTCACCACTTGTTGTCGTTGCTAAAGGCGGCGCAGAACATAAACGCTGGCAATATGTCCAGTATCTATACCTAGCAGCCTTTGTGCTGTTAGTTCCCGTGGTCTTACAGCCATTCGAAATCGGGAAAATGAACCGTGCGCTGGTGCTCAGCGTCGCGATTCTAGCTGTTAACCTCGTTGTAGGTTTCAACGGAATGTTGGCACTTGGTCACTCCGCTTTCATGGGAGTAGGGGCGTTCGTAACTGCCTCGCTTGTCCAAGATGAAAACTGGGACTTCTGGATGGCTCTGCCAGTCGTAGTCCTGGTTGGCTTCGTTCTCGGTATCCTGGTTGGATTGCCCGCCTTGAGAGTCAAGGGCCTCTATCTAGCATTAATAACTATCGCGCAAGCGACTGTTTTCCCGACACTCGTCAATATTGACGAATTAGGAATTGCTAAGAGAACTGGTGGCCCTAACGGAAAAGGTGTATCAGAAGAGGTAATTGCTCCGAGCTATTTAGAATGGCTTCCTGGAGTTGATGGTGCCCGAGGTGGCTCTGCTTACCGTTATTGGTGCATTGTCTTAATCCTTGGAATCACTCTTCTGTTAGTAACCAACTACATACGTAGTCGCCCAGGACGGGCGGTGCTAGCAATTCGTGATAACGAAGCTGGCGCAGCCGTCTACGGCGTAAACCTGCCTATTGTCAAAACTGTGAACTTCGCGATCAGCGCTGGTCTCGGTTCGTTGGCTGGATTAATGTGGTGCCTTGATAAAGGGTTCGTTGCCGGGCAGGACTTCACGTTCCTACTAGCTGTCGACCTCATTATCGGCCTTGTAATTGGCGGTGTTGGAACTCTCCAAGGATCACTTCTTGGTGGGCTCTTCGTTGTTTGGGTTAATGACTTAACAAAGAGAATTTCGATTCCTTTGGGTCTTTACACTTTGAACGGTGATGGACCGCTGGCGAAGGCTATCTTCGGCTTGATCTTGATTCTGTTCACATTCTTTGCCCCAGGCGGAATTGTGTCTCTGGCAAGGCAAGTTCAAAATAGGTTGATAAAGGTTGTTCCACTTCGACCTGATGGAACTCCTGCTGAAGATGTAGATAGTTTGGATCCAGGTATGGAATCTGACCGAGCTCAATCAGCTATGAAACTTGCGATAGTAGGACCTGTCCTTCTCATAATCGGCTGGTTATTAATGAATGTGAACAACCTAATAGTTGGCTGTTTGGCATTCGGCTTAAGATTCTCGATTCTTATTACGGCTCCGGTGGCTATGCTCGTTGGCTCTAATGAGCTGAAGGCACTTGCTGCTGGTAAACGACCTGAATCGATAAAGGGACAGGCTGGTATGGCGAGACTTATCGGCGGCTTAGGGTTCCTTTTCGTGCTGCTCTACGGGCTTTGGTTATTCATAACTCAATACAGCTGATACTTAACTCGGCAACGTATACAAAAATTAAATGAGAGCGGGAGCGAGCAAATGCTTGCTCCCGCTCTTTGATTCCTGAATCGTACTACTATGTGAAAAGCATCTATGGATTACGTACTTCTTCTGCAACGAATTTTTGATGCGTTGTTTAACAGCGCTATATATTCCTCTCTGGCATTAGCCCTTGTGATTATTTTTAGAGCTACTGGTTTATTGAATTTTGCACAAGGTGAGATGGCTACGTTCAGTGGCTACATTGCTTTTGTGTTCTTAGTTGGTCCTCAACCTCGGTTGAAAGGTGGCGGGTTGGCCGGACTTATTCCCGGCGTGCCTTTGTCTGTTCCGCTCGCCGTTATGGGTGCAGTGCTAGCGGGTATGGCAGTAGGAGCTGCCACTGAGAGAGTGCTGATAAGGCCTCTGAGGAACGCTCCAGAGCTATCTCTAGTTAACGTCAGCATAGGGCTATTGCTGGTTATAAATTCTTTGATGGCGCAATGGTGGGGAACCGGTCCACGTGTTTTCCCGGCGCTTTTTCCAGCCGGAGCTGGGCAGAACTTTAATATTTTTGGTGCACGTCTAAGGTACTCAACTATCGGCGTGTGGGCCTTGTTGTTCGTAGTCCTCGTTTGTTTGATTCTCTTATTGAAGAAGACACGGATTGGGCTTGCATTTAGAGCAGTATCTATAAACCAAACCAATTCAGAACTTGTGGGTATCCCCGTGGGTAGAGTCCTCATGTACGGCTGGGCTTTGGCGGCGGGTTTCGGTGCCCTAGCGGCATGTATCTGTGCGAACTCGGTTTTATTAGAGCCGAATATGATGTTACGAGTTCTTGTTTATGCCTTCGCAGCTGCAACATTGGGGGGGCTGGATTCTCCTAAGGGAGCGCTCGTCGGTGGAGTGATAGTTGGCCTTAGCCAGACTTTGATACCGGCGTACGTGCCATTTATTGGTTTTGAATTAAGCGTCCTCCCCGTGTTGATAGCAATGACAGTGGTTCTGCTCGTGAGACCAGCTGGTTTATATGGCACTAAGCGAATAGAGCGCGTATGATGCGGGCGATTAGCAGAATAAAACCGCTGCAAGGCGTCGCTGTAAGTCTGATTGCGGCCTGGTTAGTTTGCCTGCCTTTTGTAAGTACTACCACGGAACTCAGACAGCACACACAAGTGATTATTGCTGTGTTGGCTGTTCTAGGAGTCAATATTGCGACCGGATACGGCGGAATGATTAGCTTAGGGCATGGCGTTTTCGTTGGCGTTGGAGCTTTTGCTACTGGCTATTTTGTTGATGGGTTCTCTCTCCCATGGCTCCTAGCGATATCTATGGGTATAGTGACTGCTTCGCTTGCAGGCGCACTGGTAGGCATCCCGGCGCTGCGCATTAAGGGTATTCACTTAGCTCTTTTAACCCTTTGCATGGCGATAGTTTTCCAGCCGTTAAGTAAACGGTTCCCTGCGTTTACGGGGGGAGTTAGCGGTAAGGCGATTGAGGCCCGTTTTGAGGCTCCTTCGTGGCTTGGGGATAGCAGAATGGCTTCAGCTGTTTACCGTTATGTCTTTTGTATCTTGGTAGTTCTGTTCGCTCTTGGCTTGACGTGGAACCTGGTTAACAGTCGCGCTGGGAGAGCTATGAGGGCTTTACGTGACAATGATACTGCCGCAGCAATATATGGAATTAACTTAGTTCATGCTCGAGTCGTCACGTTTTCTATCAGCGCCGGGCTGGCTGGTTTGGCGGGAGCGTTGCAAGTAGTTTTGGTGCCCTACGTTTCCCAGGATAATTATACGGTTCAAGAATCGCTGGTGATATATGCAACGGCGGTCATAGGCGGTTTAGGTTCGATTTGGGGATCAGTCCTTGGCGTTATAGCGAGAACTGGGTTCGGAGCTTTAGGCGAACGTCTTTCTGGTATGGAGGGGTTTGGTTTCGTGAGTGAATTTTTTGAACTGCTTGATGAGCAAGCTTTTGTTTTCGGAGTTGGCTTAATCGCTTTGACGTTTGTTTTCCCTAGGGGTTTAGCTGGTATCCGAAGAAAAAATAGGCAGCAAACGAATAGCTAAATAACGGTTTCTTGCGATTGTTTTTCTAATAAAGTTAGATTCGGGTCTTAACTGATTGATTATTTAGTTGTAACACTTTTGTAACTAAACAAACGGTCATTAGATAAGTTGACGCGCTAGATTCAGCTTCAGTGAGAAAACTCTTACCGAACTTAGATTTTTATTTGGATAATTGAAAAGGGGAAATGTGAAGAAATGTAGTCTAATGCGTCTTTTGGCGTTGTTATTCACTTTTGCAATGGTTGCTGCTGCTTGTGGCAGCGATAGCAGTAGTGACAGCAGTAGTAGTGCCGAGAGCAGCAGTGAAACTGAAGCAGCTGAGAGCGAAGAAGAAGAAGAAGAAGAAGAAGAAGATACGTCTATAGGTGGCGGTCTTTCTCAAGACGCAGCTGAAGCAGCTGCCGATGCCGAGGAAGAAGAAGTAGATGCAGATGCTCCTACTTTCGACCGATCGACTCTAGATGGGATTTGGGAAGAAGCTGCCTACAACCGTCAGCAAATGGTCGATAAAATCACGGCAAAAGTTGACGCCGGTGATTGGGGAGTCGGTAGCGACAACGTCCTACGAGGCCCTGCAGGCTTTGAAATCGATCTAAATGACTGTCCTGATGACTGGTCTGATACCGGAGGTATTTCAAGCTCTGAAATCAAAATCGGTCATACCACTGCGCAATCAGGGAACCTCGCAGCGTACGGCAACATTGCTGTTGGCTGGAACAACTACTTACAGTGGATTAACGGTAATGGGGGCATCGATGGAAAAGATGTCACCTTGCTTGTTAAAGATGATGGTTACGTAGCAGCCCAAACAATTGAGTTCATTGATGAGCTTATTGAAGCAGAAAATGTTTTCGCATTGCTCACTTTAGGTTCACCTAACTCCTTAGCTGTATACGACAAAATTAATGAAGAGTGCATCCCTCATCCATTCATTATGACTGGACATCCAGCGTGGGGTGATCCTGAGCTGCACCCATGGACAACTGGCCTCCAGATGTCTTACTCCACGGAAGCTATTCTCTGGGGTACTTGGATTAAGCAAAACCTTGCTGACATGCTTCCAGTTACTGTAGCTGGCCTGGTAATGGACAATGATTTTGGTCTTGCATATGAGCTTGGTTTCGAAGCATACGCAGAGGGCAATCCTGATGTCGTGTCGGAATATCTTCCAGTTCGACACGATCCAGCTGCACCAACGCTTACGAACGAAGTCACAACAATTGCTGCGTTCGACCCAGATGTATTCATTTCGATGACCGCAGGTAACCCATGCCTGTTAGCGATTCAAGAAGTTGAATCATCAGGTTTGCTGGACCGACTTGAAGCAGCTTTCACTCCTTCAGTTTGTAAAGGTATAGCTGCTTATATGGCCCCAGCGGGTATGGCAGCTGATGGTTGGTGGATCGTCGGTGGTGGTCTTAAAGACACCACGGACCCGAAGCACATTGATGAGCCGTTTATCAAGTTCGTCAATAAAAACCTTGCAGATGCAGGCCTAGATCCTTCAATTTCGTTGCTTGGAACAGGCTATGTATATGGTTATCCACATACTGAAGCTTTGATGGTAGCTGCAGAGCTTCCTGGTGGCCTGAGTCGTAGTAACTACATCTTGGCTGTGCGAAATATTGACATCTATAGTCCAATGCATCTTGATGGAATTAAAACTGTGCTCAGCGGAGCAGCAGATGGTTTCTACATTGAGGGCTCAGACTTTAGCCTCTTTGATGCGGAAGCTCAGACATGGAATATGATCGGCGATGTTGTCGACGCGAACGGGCTTTCACCGAACTGTCGATGGGATAAAGATCAAGGTGGATGTCGCTAAGGGCGTTATATAGACATCCTGTTGAAGGTTAACAATATTGGATACTGGGGGCCATCAAGCATTTGTTTGATGGCCCCCAACTATTTTGTGGCTCAATTATTCATGTATCTAGACGTATTTGTAGATATCTAAAAATATCTGTTCGGTACCTACGTTTGCCTGAGCGGCGTGGTCGCTATGCTTGGCTTCCACGGCGATTGCGTATCGTCGATCAGGCCCCCATCGTCTAGCGGCCTAGGACACCACCCTCTCAAGGTGGCGGCACGGGTTCGAATCCCGTTGGGGGTGCGAACGGTATTGCTATTTTTTAGATCTTTATAGCAAAATTTGCGGAGCCGATTGAGATGTTGCTTCACCAAGAGTTGCTATTAAGCGAAAAATTATTAACTCTTTTTACTTAAATTTTTAAAGGCGTTGTGAGGCGTTAGTTTTCTGCCAAGGGTAATGTCAACTGAGTTAGCTATAAAAGGTTCAGTGAATAGATGACTACTTGGCACAATCACTTACCAATAGGTATGAATGCTCAAGATTTTGAAATCGAATTGACCGAGACTCTTCCGTCGCTGTGGGCGAACATTTGGAGAAAGAGTCCTCAGCGAAATGTTCTTTACGATGAGGACTCTGGCTGGTTAACTGGTGGTGACCTGTTGCGTCGATCGGAACTAGCAGCTCGGAAGCTTTCAGCAGCGGGGATTGTTCCGGGCGACAGAGTTGTTTTGAGTGGACCCAGCTCCACTGATTTCGTTATATGTCATGTGGCGATATTGCGGCTCGGTTGTGTCGTTGTTCCTGCTAATGGTGCCTACAGAGAAAAAGAAATCAAACATGTAATTCAGGACTCTCGACCAGCAGCAGCGATTGTGGATAATTCTGCGTGGGAACCTTGGATTAAAGATATCAATCCCGCGATAATCATAACTACTTCTAAGATGTCGCTGCCTGACGGCCCGGCGATTCCCCTGGACCAAGTTAATTCTGAGCAAGCTGCGTATATCGGATATACCTCCGGGACAACTGGCAGACCTAAGGGAGCTTTACTTTCGCATCTGAATTTACTGAGCTCGGTTCGAGCCCTTGAATTAGCTTGGAGGTGGGTCAAGGATGACACCCTCATATTGGCTTTGCCTTTGTTTCATATGCATGGACTTGGGGTAGGTCTCCATGGGGGATTAACCGTGGGCTGCAAAATTATTCTTCAAAGAGATTTTGATCCAGGAAAAGTTATCGAAGCTAGTGAACAGTTTGAGGCGTCCATGTTTTTTGGTGTGCCAACTATGTACGGTCGGCTTGTTGAGTCGCCTCGAGCTCATGAGCTGAAACGACTGCGTTTGTGTGTTTCAGGGTCTGCTCCGTTGCCAGCTGACCTTCATGTGAAGTTTGAAGAAATTACTGGCCAGAAGGTTCTCGAGAGGTATGGCATGACAGAAACTGTCATGCTCGTGTCGAACCCGTATGACCTAGAGCGTCGCCCCGGCTCCGTTGGATTTCCACTACCTGGAGTAGAGGTGAGATTGTCTAAAGAACTTTCCGAAATAGAAGTAAGCGGTCCTAATATCTTCGAAGGCTATTGGGAAAACCCGGATGCAAACAGCGAAGCTTTTAATGATGGCTGGTTTAAGACCGGCGACATTGGACAACTAGATGATGATGGCTACTTATCAATAGTTGGGCGTGCTAAAGAATTGATTATTTCTGGCGGGTACAACGTATACCCAAGAGAAGTAGAAGATGTTCTGAATCAGCACCCAGACGTACTGGAATGCGCTGTTGTAGGTGAAATGAGTGGCGAATGGGGCGAAACAGTAGTGGCATATGTTGTTTCTGACCGACAATTTGAAGATGAAGAACTCAAACTATTTGCTGGTACTTATCTGGCGGACTTTAAGAGACCCAGATTCACGTATGGAGTAGATGCTCTTCCTCGTAATGCTTTAGGCAAGGTTCAAAAACATCGGCTTATGGACGGTAGGGTGGCCGACTAAACGCTTTGTCTGCTGTCCATAGCAGCAAGCCTTGACGACTGTGCTGACTCATCATCAAAATAGGTTTGGCTTTTGCGCTCGGCAATAACTCTCTCGTTGTACATCTGGATCTCTAAATCTCGCTGTTCGCTAGTCCAGTCCAGTTCTGCAGCCATCAAAGAAGCCGCAGCAGGAGCAGCGTTAGATGCACGATCCCACGATTCGATTGATAAACGCGTCCTTCGAGTTAAGACATCCTCTAAGTGGAGAGCGCATTCAAATCGAACAGCGTGAACTACTTCAGCCCGTATATAGGGATAACCAGGTGATAGCTGCTCTTCCAGATCGGGTGATTCGGCAATGATGTCGAATACTTCATGTATCCGATCTCCGTGCCGATCGAGGAGGTGTCTTGCAGTGGGTACGTCGATGTCGTTCTCTTTTGAGAGGGAGATGATTTTCTCTTCTAACTTAAGAAAATTCTCTGCCCCAACAAGTTGTATCTCTTTTGTCTTACTCGGAGAAACCCAGCGAGGAACTTCGGCAACAGCAGCGTTGACTGCGTCTCTTGCCATTACGCGGTAGGTTGTATATTTGCCGCCAGCTATCGAAACCACGCCTGGTGTGGGATGAGACACATGATGTTCGCGACTCAGCTTTGCGGTATCCTCAGACTCTCCAGTAAGCAGCGGTCTGAGGCCAACATATACTCCCTGAATGTCGCTTGTGTCGAGCTGGTTCTCTAAGAGTTTATTGACACGCTGCAACAGGTAACTAATATCGTTGCTAGTTGCAGCTGGATGGGCTCGGTCTAGAGCCCAATCGGTGTCCGTGGTGCCGATAATCCAGTGGTCACTCCACGGGATAATGAACAAAACACTTTTCTCTGTTCGAGATACTAGACCGGTTGACGACTTTATTCGGTCTCTAGGAACAACGATATGCACACCTTTGGATGAACGAACTTTCTTTTGTCTAATCTCAGCGGTCTTGTCACGCGCTAACTGTTCGACATCGTCAGTCCAGACTCCCGTGGCATTTATAACACAGCTAGATCGAACCTCTATCTGGCGACCAGTTTCTGTGCAAACAGCTTGAACTCCAACGACTTTCTTACCGTCTTTTAAGAAGTCTACTACTTGTGTAGACGTCAGGATGTGAGATCCATACCCTGCGGCCGTGCGAGCTACAGAGATGGTGTAACGAGAATCATCGGTGAGAGCATCTGAATAGATAATTGCTCCGCAGCCCTTTACCATTTTTATGTCTGGAGATAAACGTTTAACTGCTTTCGGCCCGACGTGTCTGTGGTGAGGTAGTGAATTGCGAGTGCCAGCGGCGAACAGGTCATATAGGCCAATTCCGAGCCCAACGTAGATGCGTTCCCAAAACCGGTGCTTAAGTGGGTATAGGAAAGAAACTGATTTCACGAGGTGCGGAGCGAGCTCCTTAGTGAGTAAGTTCCGTTCTCGTAGCGCTTCAAGAACGAGCCTAAAGTTGAGCTGTTCAAGATATCTGACTCCACCGTGAATCAGTTTTGAAGATCGGCTCGAGGTACCAGAAGCTAAATCTCGCTGTTCGAATAAAGCAACAGTTAAACCACGGCTGGCTGCATCAAGGGCACACCCCACTCCTGTAATGCCGCCGCCGATGACAATCAGATCAACGTGATTACCATCAATAGCATTAAGGGATATAGCTCGCTGTTCTGGCCCTAACTGGTCACTCGCCACATTAGTCAGGCTAGGACTGAATTTAGCAAAGCCCTGCTTTTTGCGGAAAACACGATCTAGGCTGAAGGTGTTGTGGATCGAATGGAAAGAGTAACGAAGCTATTAATGTTCTTGCTGAGTTCTTCGCGTCCGATGACTAGGGATGAGATATTAGAGCGGTCAGAGCTATACGGCCCAAGTAATGAATCAGAAAGAAAAAAATTTCGGCGCGACCGTGAAACGCTTGAAAGTGCAGGCATAGAAATCAGAACTGAGATAGGACTTGGGGAACAGGCTGGGTCAACACTGTATGAAATCTTAGAGGAAGATTATTTTCTTCCTGATCTAGGGCTTAGTGTAAAAGAGCAGCTAGCACTGGAAGTGGCTGCATCAATGGTGCAGCTTGATACAGCATGGGATGAGCAAGCCCTTATCAAAATAGCTGATGGGGAGCCATTACCTCCTTCCCCAGCAGTTGCTCAACTAGCTCCAAGCGCGGGTATCGAAAAACTTTATGATGCAGTAAGAAGCAGAGCTAAGGTTTACTTTGACTATCGAGGTGTTCCGCGGGAAATAGAACCTTACGGCCTTCTCCATAGAGGAGGTAATTGGTACTTGCATGGTTCAGACTCAGGTGAGCGGAAGAACTTCAAAGTCATTCGAATACAAGGCGAAGTTAAGTTGGGGGAAAAGGGTGGCTTCCTCGCTCCAGCAGATTTTGATGCTGCTAATGCAATGTCGTCTGACCCATTGCTTATAGGTGATGAAAAAGAAATTGTGGCAACTGTTGAAGTCGACGCGTTTATGGCAAAGCGTGTTGCAAGGACCCGTGGGAAGATTGTAAAAACAAATCCAGACGGATCTATTCTCCTTGAGGTCCCGGTTCGTAACCCGATGGCTTTTCGGTCTTGGTTACTTGGGCTTAGAGATCATGCTGTAGTAGTCGAACCGAAAGAAATTCTTGAAGACACTATCCAATGGTTAACTGAAATTAAAGGCCAATAGTGGTGCGAGAAACCGTTGAAGATCGTTTGCCGAGAATATTGGCCATGGTGCCATGGATAGTGGAACGAAATGGCGCTTATATTGAAGAGGTAGCTGCACGTTTTAACCTTAACGAGGAGCAAGTCGCAGCTGAGTTGCTGGCGGTGCAGCTTTATGAAATTCCTCCCTACGGGCCCGACAACATGTTAGGCATAATTGTTGATGAGGACGGGTGGGTAGGAGTCGAAGCACCATTGTTCACTCGAGCCCGGCGGTTCTCACCACAGGAGGGGTTCGGTCTATTAGCTACGGGAAAAGCTGCGCTAGGAATACCGGGTGCTGACTCAGATGGTGCTTTAGCCACTGCCATAGAAAAATTAGAAAAGGTAATCGGTCAAAGAACTTCACTAGCCATCGACTTAAATGCACCTGATATTTTCGAGCAGCTTCAAATTGCTACAGAAGCTAGAAACAGACTTCAGATTGATTACTACAGTAAATATCGTGACGAAATTAGTACACGGGTTGTAGATCCATTTGAGCTTGTTGCGCGTGATGGTCGTTGGTATCTGCGAGCTTATTGTCTAGTAGCTAAAGGTCACCGGACTTTCAGGGTAGACAGAATTGATAATGTTCTTGAGACGGGTGAGACTCATGAAAGTGTTGATCCTGGACACGAAGCGTTTGTTCCCGGAAGCGATTCGATGATTGTGAAGATTGCGGTTTCGAATGATAATGCATGGATCCTTGAGGCTTACCCACTTGAGTCAGTCACAGAGAATGATGATGAGCTAATTATCTCTATCGCAGTTACAGGAAAAATGTTTCTAGAGACTTTAATGCTGAGGCTTGGTTCGAGCGCTCGACTAATTGATGACGGAGGGTATGGAAACGTGGCAGCGGAGGCGGCTAGTCGCCTTCTTTCTAAATATTCCAGGTAGTTGAGGAGTTTCTGGCAGTTCTAGTTGGAGCGCTTGTCAACAAAGAAGATTGGTAATCTCAGATGATCTCTACACGTGCCAGAGTCAGATCGATGGTAGGCGCAGCTGTTCGAGCACTGTCTCGAACTCTTAATAGAGCCGCTGCAATTGGACCTTACGATGGTCCGGCAAAGCAATATGGCTTGTTTGGTGATGGCAGCATCATTGGTTGGCCTGCAGGGAATCAATATGGAGAGCGTTGGATTCATATAGGCAAAAACACCTTAATTTCCTCACACGTGACGCTCTCGGCAGGAATGATGCCCGGTCAAGAGATGCTTACAGACCCAGTCGTCATAATCGGAGATAGGTGCTTAATTGGTCGAGGAACTGCGATAGTGGGCCACTATCGCATCGATATTGGTGACGATGTGTTCACTGGCATGAA